>Ga0256405_10000502_pt1 | contig 129333 bp, 157 predicted proteins | sample RumenRJG_02DNA_FD_189096 | JGI IMG/M metagenome (GOLD analysis project Ga0256405, IMG submission 189096) | Bovine rumen microbial communities from Lethbridge, Alberta, Canada - RJG_02 | ecosystem: Host-associated > Mammals > Digestive system > Stomach > Rumen | place: Canada: Alberta... | reverse complement strand
TTATTAGCATCAATAGGTGTCATTGTTTTCATGCAAAAGCATCCATATCCGTACCCATCAAAATATTCCCACTCAGTACAATCTTCACATTTCATTCTTTATCCTCTTTCTCATAATAAAGTATGGAAAATTGAATTTTACGGAGCAACGAAAAATACTCTCGTGTTTTCGTCCTTAATGTCAATCAACTGTTTCTCAAGAACCTCTTTACGAACTGCACGCCGTGCAATTTCCTTGACCATGTTTTCGTCTTTCTCCAATTCTGCTTCATTGATATAGGTGTGTTCACATGTATCTTCAAAGAGATTATATCCGTCCGTATAAATTTCCATCTTTCCTTTTTCCTGGTCTATATCAAGGTCATGACGGAACATAATTGGATAATCCTTCGGCACAAAAATGAACGAAGTCATTGCAGGATGATTTGTCGTGCGGTAAAAACTGTTTGAATATTCAAACGTAAACCACTCAAATCCTCTTTTATTATCTGCAATAATAGGAATATAGAAGTGACCAATAATCTGCTTCTTTGGGGTCTTTTTGCAAATATATTCCTTATCACCATTTTTGAGAATAACATCAATAGCTTCAGGGTTCGCATAATCCTCATAAGTCAAATCTTTTTCTTCCTGACCTGTAAGACGAATGAGTACAGCTTTCGCATCCGTTGCTTTTTTCAACTGTTCCATGTATTCATCATTTTCAATGAAGTCTTTGAGCTTGCAAAACGGCTCATAAGTCATAGTTTCTTCATTAAGCTTGTATACATAGGAAATACGTTCAGATTCAAAATCATTTTCATCCTTACGAATTTTCGTAGTATAAAACTGATTTTTTTCTGCAAAAATATAACGCCATACACCACGTTCAATGTCATCATCCCCAATACCACTTACACAAGAGAACATGAAGTGATGCTCGTAAGGAATCTCTTCAACTTTTTTCTTTTTAGAAGAATTGTAATTCAATTTATACAAAGTTTCATAGGGTAGACAAACAATCTTAGCCAAAGCAATGTTCTGCATTTTAATACCTCCAAAAAATCATCTTAATCAATTTACATTCTTATTGTATCACAATTTAATTTAATTGTCAATATATTTTTAAATCCAAACTTTAGGTAAATATTCAATAAGATATTTTATACCTTCTTCTACCTTATCATCATGTTCTATATAAGCATGGTTGCCAATTTCATACTCTGATTTTTTTACACAAGCATAAATCATAAGTTCTTTTCTATGTTCAAAATCTTTTTCTGACATATTCTCAGGTAGACTTTCCATACCTGTCTTGAAATATTCCTGAATAATAAAAGCAAGAAGTCGCCAACATATCTTATCTGCGTCCCACAGTAAATCATGTTTGCTTCTTATTTTCTTTTCTTTAATTGTAAGAGAGGAATCATGAAAGATTTTTGCAATTAAATTATCCCAACGCCTATTGCGAATTTTTGTATCACGTTTTGCCATAAATAAACGTTCTTTTAGGATAGCATTTTGTCTTTCAAGTTCCGCTATTTTTTTATCCTTTTCATTCATATCATTTGTACTGAATTTCATTATTGCCACCTCCTTGTCAAAAGATTTATTAACCATACTATATCACAAACGTATTATTTTGTCAACATTTTTTGCAAAAAAAACAGAGGAAATCAATCCTCTGTTAATTATTCTTGAATTTGACTGAAAATTCCCACCTTATTGTTTAAGATGTATTCAGCCACTTTATTTTTTAAATCTTCAATATCAGACATTTCAGCCATAGAATATTTTTGATTAAAGTCATAATTATCCTTTGCTTTTTCGATACAATCAGGTACTACGCTAGAATAATATTCATCAAACCAAGCATCCAAATCTTTATAATCTTCATTATCCAACTGCTGTTCATTCGTTTGAGCTTCCTTAAAAGCTGTATATGCCTTAGAAATTTCATCTGTAATATCTTGTACAGATACAGCTTGTTTGAATAAATCCATCAAATCATCTGATACTTCTGCAACCAATCGTTTCATTTATATCAGCCTTTCATTAACGTCTTACAATCTGACGACCCTCAATCATAAAAATTGCAAAATCAATATCATAACCCATATCCTGCAAAAGATGTGCGATACCTGCATTGTCAAGGTCTTTATATTCGTCAGTTTTCAATTTTGCATTTACAACAGTAATATCATCTGTCAATTCAATTTTATTTTCTTTCATGTTATCCTACCTTCTCAAATAAATAAAAATCCATTACTTTCAAACTAGGTGCTTTCATTAAATCGTATGCAACTTTTGTAGCTAATTCTTTAGCTGAATAATCGTTGTCACAAATTCTAAACCATGTTTCACCTGTCTGCTGTAAAATAAATACAACTTTAGATTCGTATTTATCATGTCCAAAACCTAAGAATATTGCTTCATGAAAGGGGGTGGTTGCTAAAATATGTTTTCCTTCCCACAGTCCAAGAATAGATTGTCTTGAAATATCTAAGTCTGACCAAGCTACTACTTCCTCAACACTTTTCATAAAACAACTCACCTTCCTCATAAGTAGCAGATTCACCAACATATCTAGTACGATAACAAACTCTATCATCAGTTCGGTAACTATCAAAACCTGAACATTTATCCTGTTTTCGTTTATTATGCGAAGTGGGTTGCCAAATGTCAGGATGTTTTTCTCCATACAACCCAAGCGCAGGATGGGCAGAACTAGAATACAATCTAGCATTATTTCTACTTGTAACCAATTTACCAATATAATTACGCATTGCAATACCAATGCCACACCCCTGATAATCAGGTAAAACCACAGTTCTTGAAATACGCCATCCGTTTTTAAAACTAGGATGTGGTTGAACAATAACAGCTATAAATCCCACAGGTTTTCCATCTAAAAAAGCACAAAAACATTTACACGCTTTATTTAAATCCCTGCTAAGATAATGATATTCTTTGAATAAGTTCCACATATCATACTTAACACGGCAGAATTTTAATTTAATCTCAAAATCTTTGACAGTTTTTTTTACCTGTCCTTTTTTATTTACAAAGTTCACTTATTTAACCTCATTTTTAAAATTGTATTTGATAACAATATCTGATACGATTGACCCTTTACGCATTTCAGACATAGAATATTTAGAATACAATTCAGGATTCAACTTTTCATTGTAAAGTGTTTCTCCAATTTTAGGATTAAAAATCCAATCAGGGTTCAATGGTGACAAAATATCTTCATGACAAGATACAAATACCACTTTCAAATTATTTCTACGAATATATTTTTGTACTGCATTACTCATAGAAAGGGCAGTATTCCTATCGACAACACTTGTATATTCATCAATGCATATAATTTTGTTTGGATTTTTTAAACCTTTAGCTAAACTCATAGCTAAATCTGCTCGTGCTTTTTCACCTGTGGATAGTGCCGAATACGGACGAATCCAAGACTTCATTGTGTTAAAACCAACAGCCGTTAATAATTGTGCTGCTTGTTCAGGGGTAGCCTGTTTATGTAAACCAAACTGACTGATAGTAGCTATCGTTTTATCATAATGAAGAGGTTTTCCGTTTTTATGACCACACCAATCGTATGTACCTAATTTAGCACCGAAAAAACTCTTACAAACAGAACTTTTCCCTGCCCCACTTTGTCCATAAATTACGCCAATATTCCATTCATCAGGCAACTCAATATTATCATTGATTTTTACAACATTACCTTCTTCTTTTGGAACATCATAATTCTTATAAACAATTTGGGTGTATTCATCATCAGGAACAATACTTTCAAGTGTAATCATTTTATACAGAAAACCTCATTTCTTTTAGCCTATAGAAAAATTATAAATACCTTTAAATGGTTCAGGCTCTTCCATCTCTACATATTGGTTATTGGATAAATCATATTCGTAAAACCAACGTTCGTAATTTGGACTATAAATCCCTTCACCAATCTTTTCAATCACAGCATAATTATAACAACATTCATTTATATCGCCCTGATTGTTTTTTACTGCTTTTTTTGCATCTTCTAGGTCAAGAAAAAATCCTACACACCTAGTATAGTTGTTTGTAATATCAAAGTTCTCAAACATTGTAATGGTATAAATTTCCATTAAGAATACTCTCCTTTTAAACATATTATCCTCACAGTCTTATTATATATAAAAAAGGAAGGTTTTTATAACCTTCCTTGAAGTTTTTTAATGAAAAATTAACCAAAATGTTTAATTCTATCTCGCTCTTCTGCTCGTTTTGCATTATTCCAGGTATCGGTTGTGCCTGACAAATACCCAGTGATTCTACGAATACGTTCAATCTTTGGCTTATTCTGAACATACTCATATTCCATATCTGCTTCTTCCCCATCAAGTTTTACAGTAAGAGAAGCTACTTTAGCATCTTTATACAATTTATGTTCTTCTGCATAAGCAAGATAATTCTTAGCCATATCTTCAGTAATATTTTCGCCATTAACAAAAGTTACTTTTACACCATCAATTGTAAATTCCATTTTTTATCACCTTTTTACAAATTATTAATCAAATACATTATTATACAGGCAACAATTGCCCATACCAATATGACAATTTCTTGTTTACATTCTTTTATGTTTTGGGCTGTCTGCCCAATGAATAACATCAAAATAATGAAAATGCATATTGCAAGCAGAAGTATAGAATTGACCATTTCAATCATTTGCATACCTCATTGTGCAATTTATGTAAATATTTTTTGCAAATTTCAAATCGTTTTTTAGGATTGGTTTCTGCAATTTTGGTAATGCCTGACAAGTGAGAACTTTCATACCGCTTATAAAGCGTTTCAAGATAATTCTCGTCTTTTTCACACCACTTCGCTCCTACTTCTGCTTGACGCTTTTTTAACCATTCTTTAACGGTACTAAGGGGTGGTGTTAATTGAAGTACGTATCTTGGAGACATTTCTGAGGTTGGGAATAATGCTCTTGTCATAGACAAGCAATCATAAAAATCTTCAGGTTTTAGCCAACCCAATTCCAAAAACGTATCTAAGTACGCATAAGCATCATATACACATCTGTCTGCAAGAATAATTTTATCAGGATTAGATTCTGCTAAATCACAAATGCGTTCATAGTCAATACGATATTTCGCAATCCTACGAATTTGACGCTCAAAAATTTGGTCAAACTGTGTCATCTCACATTTTTCATATCCAATGACATAAGGGAGTTTACACAATTCACTTTTCAATGTTGTTTTTCCTGTTCCATGAACACCTGAAATAAAAACAACATTATCAGGTAACATTCTCAAAATTATCACCTTTCCTTTCCCCCATATTATAGATGGTTTTGAGAAAAAACAAAACCATCTATTTAGGAGAAAATATTTACTTTTTCACAATATCTTTAATAGAGACTTTTTCTTCCTGCTTGCCATAAGTTTCCTTATAACCGCAAATTGGACAAGTATCACCATCAATAATTGTAGTGTGTCCACAGGAAGGACATCTATCTTTTGGTGAGTTGATAGCAAAATAATTCATGTTGTTGTCATGCATTGCACGGATTGCACTTTCAAAAGCAACAAGGTTTTTGGATGGGTCGCCATCAAATTCCAAATAACTAATTACACCTGCATTTGCCAATTCATGATAAGGAGCTTCAATTTTAATTTTTTCTGCCGCCTTAATTGGATAATAAACAGGCACATGCATTGAGTTTGTTAAATACTCTCTGTCAGATACACCTTTAATTTTGCCATATTTTTTCTGAATACAACGAACGAAGCGTCCTGCTGTACTTTCGGCAGGAGTACAGAATAAACTAAAGTTCAAATCTGTTTCATCTGCGAATTTATCAGTCATTTCACGCATATGAGAAATGATTTCATAGCCAAGTTTCCTTGCTTCTTCGGTTTCGCCGTGGTGAGAACCAATCAAAGCAACGAGTGCTTCTGCCAACCCACAGAAACCGATTGAAATACTTGCCTGCTTCAAAACTTCACCAATTTCATCTTCAGGTTTCAAAGTTTCACTCTTATACCAAAGATGTTCGCCCATAAGGAATGGGTAATTATAAACATGGCGTTTGCTGATTTGCTGAAATCTCCAAAGAAGATTATCTCTACAAAGTTTCATGTATTTATCTAATTCCTTATAGAATTTTTTAATATCACGGTTTGCTTCAATAGCAATCAAAGGAAGATTGATTGTATTAAAAGCAAAATTACCACGGCTTGATGTAATAGGTTCACCATTACGATTCATTTGTGTTTTTGTTCTGCACGTTTTATCCAATGTCACCATTAGCACTGACCATATCATCTATCATTTTTGATAGCCGTCCTCTTGGGGATAGTGCCTATCTCTATCCCTACTCCGCTACATTCATCACGGATGGTCGATACACATTTAAGCATTTCTGCTACTTAGCACGGACTCAACTTCTATGAAGTCCTATCCGTTAGCAAGAATATAAATTCTCACACCCCTTGGCAGGGTTCAAACGGTTTTACATGGGCTACATTTACACTTACCCATAGTTGCAATTTCTGTGCGATAATCATTTGGGTCATAATACTTCATATTATATGGAGCATCCTGGTTCTCAAAATTAGGGAACAAACGTTTCGCACTAACACGCATTGCGAGTTTAAATAAATCATAATTTGGGTCTTCAGGATTGTAAGAAATTCCTTCCTTCAAACGGAAAATCGTAATTGGAAAGATTGAAATTTCTCCATGTCCTAAACCTGCTTCCTGTGCAAGAAGAAGTTTTTCCATTGCTAATCTTCCCTCAGGAGAAGTATCAAGACCGAAATTTAAACTACTAAAAGGTCAGATTGTTATTATCGTGTAGCTTTTTATCTACACCTCTGAGGGTTTCCCCTATTTTCATCAGTTGGTCAATTCCAACTCAGCTTGGCATATATTTTCACCCTCGTTTAACGTTAGGCTTTATATTTGCTAATATAAAGATTAAGTCTATAACTTAATGTGCGGAACACTCTTGGAGGTATTATATTCTGCTATTTACAGGTTCAACCTCTATGCTCTACGGTGGCAAACCTTTTTAACGATTTACTTACCTCGGTATTAACATAAACGAAACTTTTTTTTAAAACAAATTAGTTTTATCTTTAGTCTCTACCGATTTTGCTCCGTACTTATAATTATATTTCTACAATTAACAGGCACTCATTCTACCTGCGACAATTTGTTATCGTGAAAGTTTTTTATCATTCACTTCAAGAAGTTTCCTTCATCTTTAGCCACCCTTTTATATGACTAAATACTATGTGTCAATTCACATCTTGTTCAGCATATATTTTCACCCTCACCTTTACGTGTTAGGGGTAAAGACCTCGTGGGAATATTGTTGCTATCATATCGCTCAATTCCTATGCGTTACACTACCGTTGATTTCGGTTAGCTCGGTATTAGCATAATATAAATAAAATTTATATTTTAGCCTTCACCGATTTGTCTTTATTCTACATCTATATTTCTATAGATTCAGGCCCTCATTTGACCTGCACGGCTATGCATACTGTTTAAATTGAAAATTACAGCTTCCATAGCTTGATGGGTTTCTTTTTCTGTGCGTTTACAAGCAATTTTATATGCTTTTGAAACACATTTTTCTGCAATTGCACTGTCTTTAATTACGCTTGTTAAATATAAAGTCAATTCTTCCATCTTATCAACATTTTTATATGTCAAAAGAATATTTTCAGGAATATTCAATACAACTTCATCAACATTTTCAATATCATTGTAATCAAGAACTTCCTGTAATGCAGTGCAGAGTTCTTTTTTAAATGTTCTACGAACACCAATAGCCATTGCTCTATCGAAGTCCTGAATACTTTGTCCACCCATGTCATACTTTTGTAATATGACACCGAATACATCTCATACTTATATTTTCAATTATAAGTACCCACATTTTCAAATAACGTATTAATAGTTATCTTACTCTACTCAGTTATTCGTGATTAATCAGTTGACAACTCTGAAACCCTTTTGCGGTCACTATCTTTTCGATACTCTGTTGACTTAATTTTTATTACACTTTTTATCTTCAGTTTTTATAAAGATTTAAAGTGTAATAAAAATTGTAGCACAGGATTCTTTAACAAGTTGGACATTTTTAATTCTTGTTAACATTCCCTGTTAGCCATATTACTAATTGCCATTTCCTGCAATTCCTATTCGTTAATATGACACCCTATAATAGATAGGTCTACGTGGAGTTTGTTCTTATAAGTCACCTTATAAGTGTTCAATTTTTACTTAAACATGTCATTTTGTGAAGATTGCAAAATTATGCAAGCTAAAGCAGCGGCAGAACGGATTGACTGTGGTTCACGAATAAACGAACTCCCAATCTTAAATCCATCCTTAAAAGTTTTCTGCAAGTCCACCTGGAGACAGTTAAATGTCAAATTTGAAAAATCTTTATCCACACATACTTATTTCAAAGTATGTGCTGACTATATCATCACCTAATATTCTATTACCAAATATTAGGTACTAGGCACTTCCACTATGAGAATTTCACTCACAATGTACTCTACTTACTTCTTTACACAAATTTTTCTTTTGTGCTATGTGTTCGATAGTCGATGGAGGTTTATCTTCATTAGTAAAGATACTTCCCACAGGATTGGTGAAATCGCACTTTCCCTGTTAGCATGAATGTTAATTGTCATTTCCTACAATTACTAATCGTCATTCATACACCCTACATTTGTAGGTTCACCTAGTTTTTCAGTACATGTCACCATGTAAAGCCACAATATTACTTATGGATATGGATGTAACCTGCTCTATGGGCATCAATATATCTTTTAGGAATGATAAAATTATCATTTAAATAATTTGTTGTAGTCGTTCCAACCTGCAACATTGCACCCATTGTTGAATCAGATTTGATATTTGCATTGCTACGCTTCAAATCAGAATCTTCGCCTTTACTGAAAAGGACTTCATTTAACTGTTTGAGCAAATCAGCATGAGTATCACGAATCTTTGCATGTTCGTTACGATATACAATGTAAGATTTAGCTGTATGAACCCAATTAGATTTCATAAGCAAATTCTCAATGCAATCCTGAATACTTTCTACTGATGGTGCTTTTACATCCTCAAATGCATCTTCTACCTGTGACACAAGAAGATACAATGCTGTTTTATTCATACGCTTATCTTTAGAATCAGCATTTGCTTTCTTGATAGCATCAAAAATCTTCTGTGAATCATAATCCACTAATTTACCATTTCGTTTCCTTACTTTTTCCATTGGGAAACCTCCTTTAAATGTTATGTAATTATTATATACCAAAAATTCATTTTATATACCTAAAAAACATATCAAAAATTCATTTCATGTATCGTTTAGGTATATAAAATATAGGGTTAGGTGACACAAAAATTTCATATTGATATATCAACGTTTTACATCAAATATTCAAAATTTTCTGATTTTTTATTTTTGAAATAAAAAAGACCTGCAATTAAGCAGGTCTTTTTGTTAATCTTTCTGTACAAGTTTTTGTAATTTCATCACATCTCCTACAGTCATTTCGACTACAATTTTTTCGTTCGGATTTTCTACATCGAATACAGGAGCGTGGTGGTACAATACAAGTTCTAAGTCTCGAAAGTTCATAATTTTTGGAACTTCATTTCTTTTATTGGAAGTTTCCGTTGCAGATTCTTTTTCTCCACAATCGGAATCACCAATGTGTTCCTTTGCCCATTCTTTTGCGGTCTTGTCCCATTTCAAAGGTTTCTTTTTGAAAGGAACACAAGGCGTTGCCCCTTCAACACGAGCACCAATATCTTTCAGCATATCATCTACACTGAAATGAGCCTGAATATACTCCGTATAAGCCTCATATTTATTATTGCCACAATCTTCATCTTCATCAAGAAAATCTTCAGGCCAACAATCCTCAGGCATTTTATCGCCATATTCTCCTGCGCTACCAAAAGCCGTTTTACAATAGCCATCGAATACATTACCAATGGTGGGAATGTACATTCTCAGCTTCTTACCGCCCTTTTCAACATACAAAGCAAAGTATACAGGAGTTTCCCAATCACCACCTGCACAACAAAGTGCAATTGTTGTCCCATTGATTTCATAAAAACCAATGCCATCACCAAAATCACACATCCAAGGCATTGACATGTTTTCGGTGTTGAAAATTACCTTCATATCCTTTTCTGCGATAATTTCAAAATAATCATCATCATACTTCTCATTTAGTTTATCCCACAAATCTTCAATCATCTGTGCAGTTGCATTCGGTTCTGCCTTTCTTGCCATTTTAACCACCTTCTAAATATTAATATGCAAATTCTTCACAATTTACATCTTGTATATTTGATTTCTTCAGATTTGACATCCTCCCCCACCTGTAGAGGTGGGGGAGGATGTCAATCATTGTTCTTCCTCACGAATTATCACACAACCATTGCTATTAGAAATAGTAGTTACTTCTTTGAATTTGTTTTCATTTTTCAGTTCAATGTAGATAGTCTGTTCAGAATCCATCTTCATCAACTCTTCAATCAAATCTTTTACTTTCAAAAATACTCACTCCCTTTATGTCATACATTTACATTATAACACAAAGAAAATATCCTGTCAAAAATATTGACAGGATATTTTTAAAGTTTTTGATTTATCGTTTATTGTAGTTCATAATCGTCACAGTCTGATTTGAAATGTTCCAAATCCTCTGTACAACCACCGCCCTCGCAACCATTCATTGCGCAATTATCTCGTTGTGTACAAGAATAACATGCACAATCCCTACAAGAAATTTCATCATACTGACTCATTGAAAATTCCTCCTTTGATATGGTTGGTTTGTTTAACCTAAATATAGGTTAGCACACAATAGGTGATTTGTCAATAGTCAATGGTAATACATGAATTTGTTCTATTTGTCAACACCTTTTTAAAATTATTCAAAATTAAAAGGAGAGGAATTTCACCTCTCCATTGTTTGTGCTCACTGAATCATTGCCAAAACATCTTCAGCACTCATATTCTTTTCTTCCATGTACGCAATCAATTCTTTGTAAGAACCCTGCGACTTCTTGGTTTTTGCAATCATCAGCTCTTCTTTCAAAGCCTTGATTTCATTCTGCTTTTTCTCGATTTTTGCCTGAAGTGCTTCAATCTTCACATCATAATTTGCTTTTCTAGCCATTGTCTTTTCCTCCTAACAACTTTTAATTTTTTCCATTCCTCTTATCATCCAAAAACTTAATTTGCGCATTTTTGTTTTTGTTAATTCAAATTATAGACCATTAATTAAAAGTTGTCAAGCGGTTTTTTTATTTTTTTTCAATTTTTTTAAAGAAATTTTTCCAATCTAAACGATATTGTTTTAATTCTTTTAGCCAATTTGCAAATTGCAATGCTTGATGGGTTTCATCTGCTCCATACTGACCTTCATGATATTTTGTCATGAATTCTTCAATCGCTTTATCTAAATCGTGATTAACCATATATCATACCGCCTTAATATGCAGTTTTCCATGCCGATATTCTTCCACAGAAAAGCCAAGAATCTTCAATGCATAAGCAATTTTCTTCGCCTTTTCCACTTCATATCTCACATGGAGGGTATATTCAGCTTTAGTCATTACTGTTTCGTATAACCGTTCTGTAATATCCTCAATATCTTTGGCAAATTCTTCATTTGCCATATTCTTCTTCAAAAAAGCGTTTTTGATTTCACTACAAGTAATCATTTAATTTCCTCCATAGTTAAAAACGCCCACAAATCAGAAAGTTCATCATATGCTGTTTTGCTAATGATGCAATTATCAATAAGGTGTTCGGCTACCGCTTTATCAATTGCTGTTGGACAATGATATGCATTTTGAAGGAAGACATTAATAAATTCTACATCTATTGCTGTATCAATCTGTTTAAAGTGAGAACCGATAACTTTATTCCGATACAACGCCGTATAACAAATAGCTACTCTATATTCTGTACCCTTAGGTGGTTCAACATCTTGCGCCTGAACTGTAATCATCAATTTCAAATTATTTTTTAAATAACTGTAGACTTTTTCATTTTCTTCTTCGCCTTTAAGTAGGGGGATATAATACAACGGCGCACTAACCGTGTGTTCAAATTTACCATCTACTTCATGGAAGGGGAATTGAGAATTAACTGCTTTAGTGAATTCTTCTGCGGTCATAGTTTTTGTTTTCTTCATTCTTCATCAAGCTCCTTATTATCAGTTTCAAGAAAGTTTTGATGTGCCAATACAGTAGCAATAATCAAATTCAAAACAAACAATGCAATAAAACAATAAAGAATCAGCGAATAACTACCAAGGAACTGTTTGCCTGCCGCAATTGCCAAAGGCCCTGCCAAACCTGCAAATCCCCAAGCTGTAAGGATTCTACCGTGAATTGTAGAAAGATGTGCATTACCAAACAAATCACTTAAATATGCAGGCATACAACTAAATCCACCGCCATAGCAAGATATAATAATCATAACTGACATAGTAAAAATGAACTGATGTGTTGTTCCTGCCAAAATAAAGAACAAGAACATTTCCATCAAGAAGAATACGATATATGTATATCCTCGTCCTACATAATCTGATAGTGTAGACCAAAAAATTCGTCCAAATCCATTAACCATGCCGACAAGTCCTACCAAACCTGCCGCCTGTTCAGCAGACATTCCGACTACTTCCTGTGCCATTGGTGAAATAATAGACAGTAAAGCAATACCACACGTTATATTAATGAAGAAAATAATCCAAAGTGACTTAAATTGCCATGTAGGATATACATCTTCAGGTTCAAGGCTTGGTTGGTAATCACTCATACTAATACGGCGTTTCTTGGGAGGTGATAAATATAATGAAGAAATTGTCATTATAATTGCATAGCTAAATCCAAGGATTAAGAAGTTTGCAGTTAAATCATAAATTTCTACAAGATATTGCATGAGTGGTGCTGCAATAAGAGAAGCGAACCCAAATGACATGATGGCAAGACCTGTAGCAAACCCTTTATTTTCAGGGAAATATTTAACCAAAGTCGATACAGGCGTTACATAACCTAGCCCAAGACCAATACCTCCGATTACACCATAGAACAAATATAGTAGATAGATGTTTTGAATAGATAAAGCCAATGCAGTACCAATCAAACCTACACAGAAAAAGGCTGTTGAAAGCAAGCCTGTTTTCGTTGCTCCATATTTTTCTACAATATTACCAAAAAAACCTGCTGACAATCCAAGAAACAGAATTGCCAAAGAAAATGTAAAAGTAACACTTGATAACGACCACCCTGTAGTCTCCATAATAGGCAAAGCTAAAACAGACCAAGCATATACACTGCCAATGGAAATGTGTATACCTGAAGCCGCCAAAGCAATCAGCCATTTGTTTCTACGAAACTTTGCAAGAATGCGTTTGTTCATAAAAAATCCCTCCTAAAAATCTTACTTTTATATTATAGGAGGGAAAAGTTAAAAACCTCACAAAAAACAGTGAGGTTTTTTAAAAAAAATATTCAATTTTGTAATTGCTTAATACGATTTGTATCGCCAAAACTCCGAAGTGCAATAGCACATTTCATTAGAAAAATCATCAAATTTGTAATAAGGAACGTTGATTTCTATCAAGCAACAAGTCTGTCCTCCCATTTGTTCAGGCACACGAGCTTCTTTTTCAAATTTAATTGTAATGTTATCATCTTTTGTAAGAAAGCAAAACAGAATAACATTTTTACAATCTGCCTGCAAACAAGTTCCGTAAGGAGAAGTTTGAATATGCCAATCAAACCCAATCTTGCTTGCCAACATTTCATCATTACAGATGACATTATAATTTACATTTTCATTGAACACGCTTTTTAAAATCTTATTCATACGATTATGACAATAATTTTTTTCATGCTGAGACAATTCTTGATTTCCTTTTAGTTCAAACATTTTTATCCCCCTTTCAATTCTGTATTTATTATAACTCTTCTAAAACGTTTTGTCAACATTTTTAAAAAAGCAGTGCAAAGTTGCACTGCTTTTCTTATTTATAATATTCTCTCAAACGATATGTCTGATGCTTAACATTGAACTGATAAGAAATACCCTGATTCAATGTAGCGGTAACGTTTTTATAAAATTCATCACTGCAAGAACCACCTTGTTTCAACAACTCAATGCCCTCATTCAAATCAATCAAAGCTTTGTCAAATTTATCAATTTCATTCATATAGCAAAGAGATAAATTATCAAGTTCTTTTGCTTGATTTGGTGTCATTCGGTGCACCAATTTTTCATTCAGAAGAACTTTTTCTCTCAATTCATTTGCCTTTTCTTTTGAATTCTGAATATCAGCCTGAACTTTATCAAGCGAAATATTCTTAACTTCTACATCATTTTTGATTACTAGAAGCGAATCACAATAGCTTTTTTCTGCTGATTCCAAATCATTTAACTGATTTTTTACCTCAGTTTTTAATTCATGGCTAACAGTATAGCGTTCATATAAATTTTTAGCATCAACATTGGGTAGTACAAATTTTGCGAACATAATGAGGATTATAGCAAACACAAATGCAATTATCATAACAATCCTCGATTCTCTTCTTGTTTTTTTATCTACCCATTCTTTGTTTTTTTCAAACATCTTTCCTTTTATTGTAATAGTCTTCCATTTCCCTTTGGTTTCTTTTTCTACCAATTCTTTATTTTTCACAAACATCTTTCCTTTCTGTTTTAATCACAAACATAATATTATCATATTCTCATATTCATGTCAACAAAAAAAGTAGAGATTTTTTTTCTCTCTACTTCTCTTGTTATTGTTAATTAACCACGCATAAGTTCGTAATCTGTGATACCACGAGCAATAGCGGCAGCGAATTCATCTGTACGATTTACCAATTTATCATGGTCTTCATCGTTGTCAATAAATGCACATTCAACCAAAACAGCTACAGCTTCAGTATTTTTAAGTACCATCAAATCACGGCGATATTTAATACCACGGTCAACAGTACCGAGTGCATCTACAATCTGACTCTGAATGCACTGTGCCACATTAGCACCTTCAGAAGAAATATATTCTACTTCAGTGCCTTTTGCCTGCTGATTAAATGCATTACAGTGAATAGAAACAAATACGTCTGCTCCCCAAGCATCACTTGTAGGACAAACAGCAGTTGGACGGTCAGCTCTATCACAGTCCCAACCACAAAGATTATCGCTCTGCATGATATTTGTTTCTACACCTGCGGCTTCGAGATATTCCTGTACTTTACAACCAATCTGCCATGCAATATCAGCTTCACGAGTACCTGACCAATGACAAGCACCTGAATCGTACTCCCTATCGTGTCCAGGATTCAAAAATACTTTAAGAGCCATAAATATTCACCTCAAATAATTAAAACCAACCTATTTTTAAAAAAACATTATAAAAATTAGATTATGGTTTTACATAAGTGTCATCTTTTGACCCTTCATCTTCAGGTGGCATAACTTTTGGATGATGTTCATTTTCCCACATCTGCCATTCTTTTTGCTGATTAGTAGGGTCATATGGGTTTTTTCCTGTTTCAACAGTTTTTTCTTTTGCAAACTTTTCAGAAACCATATCTACAACAGCTTTCAAAGCTACTGCAATTTCTGCTTTATTCATTTCGCCCTTTGCAACTTCTTCCAAAGTTTCATGAAATGCCATTTCTACTTCAGCATCCACAAGTGTATGAGGATTAACAAAGAACATAGGTTCAATTACTTTCTTTGGTTCTTCATAACGAATTGCCATTTTACAACACCTCGAACTATAATAAATAAAAAAGGAGAAAATACATGAAAAATTACAAAATATACAAAATAGTTAATCAAAATAATGAAAAACCAATTTATATAGGATGTACTTCTCAACAATTAAATAGAAGATTATGGCAACACAATCATGACGTTAAATCGCAAGTATATAATCAATTCGTTTCTAAAGGTGAAAATAATTTAAGAATTGAATTAATTTTGGAAAAAGAATGTACTACCGCACAAGCTATGAAAATGGAAGAGTTAATTACATATATCTATGGCAAGAACTATCCATTATGTAATCATAATGCAGGGGGGTCATTTTATGAAAACAATTTAGATGAACCTTTGTACGACTCTATCCATACCATTTTATTTGAAATGATTCATAACGAAAACTTCTTTACTAAAGAAATTTTTGAAGAAGTCGCACAATGTATTGCAAATATATTAAATTACGAATTAAATGAAATCACAAATACAGCATTGTTAGAAATGGATGATATTTGTTGTGAAATGATTTGTAATGAAAACTTTTAAATTCCTAAATCGTTTGAAAATTTAAGAATTTAAAAAAGAGAACCAATTAAGGTTCTCTTTTTTTTAGTTAATATCCATGTATTTATCGTCACGAATCCAATCTGCTACCTGATATACTTTATATTCAGGAGATTCAATACGAACATATACTCGTTTAATTCCTGCATTGATAATCATACGCTTACATAATGTACAACAATTTGCGTTTTTAACGTAATCGTTGGTTTCTACATCAAAGCCAACAAGATATAAGTCTGCACCAATCATTTCTTTGCGAGAAGCAGAAATGATTGCATTGCCCTCTGCGTGTACTGATTTACACTTCTCATATTGTGTACCATGAGGAATATTATGCTCTTTACGATAACATTTGCCTGTATCACAGCAATTGGTCGTTCCTCGTGGTGCACCATTATATCCTGTCGATACAATTTCATCATTGTTTACAATAACCGCACCATAGTTTCTTCTTAAACACGTTCCACGATTTGCAATGGAATCAGCTACATCAAGATAATAATTAATTTTGTCTTGTCTCATATAAAAATCACTCCCTATATATTATAGGGAAAAAGGTGGGTTTATCCACCCATTTAAGTTCTATTACTATAATAGTTTATGTGATTGTATGTTGTTGTAATAGGGGCATCTGCGTTTGTTTTAATTGTTGCCACATGTATCGTATTAAAATTATCTACTGACATTGCAGAAGTTCTTACAATTATATCTATCTTTTTATAATCTGAAGAATTTCTTTGCAAATAAATATAGTTTGTAGCATTGGCATATAATGAAATTTCTGACATAGGCAATAATGTAAAATATCCTCCTAAAAATATAGGTGTGGCTTGTAAATAAGCTGTCAATCCAATTGCACCACTAGCATTAAACGTTAAAGTATGGTGTGATGTTCCTTGTTCAATAAATGATTGAAATGTTCCACCATAATCTGCACCTGTTGCTGAATTTTTACTTGAATGAATCCACGCTTGTGTAGTACCATCACCTCTTGATTGAGTTGCATAATAATGAAATTTGTTATTCCATCCAATAAAATAATCCATTCCCATATAATGACCACTCATTACAGGTTTTGAATGAGAAGTCCATACGCCTGTCGAGAGATTTAATTCTTCAATTGTATTTGAACCATGACCTCCGACATATTGAAATCCCATATCAAACCAAATCGAATTACCTTCTTTAAACAAATTTGTTAACAAATAATTGCCACCAATAAAATCACTACCTATTGCTTTTATACTTGCAATAGATTGGTCTATCATAGATTGAGTTATATTATTATATAATGTCCATTTTCCTGTTGAAATTGTGTACCCAACCATAGCAGGAGCTTTATAACCAACAGCATTGTTATGATAATGTCCAAACCATAAAAATAAATCAGGAAAATAAAATGGGCCTTGTCTAATAGAAAATCCTGACACATTTACTGAAGATGGAGGTTTTGGATAACCGCCATTATAATGTCTTACACCATGATATGTTTTTCCATCTTCTGTTACATCGGTAGTAACTAACAATTTTGGTTCTCCATCCATATACGCAAACGTTTGATATGAATTACCTTGTTTAAGAACAGAAACGTTGCTCGGTGCTCTGTCTGAATGTTGCCCTTCTAACCACCACTCAGAAGATTTCCATTCAGCCATATTATTATTAATTGTATAACCAACACGACAAGTTGAGTAATTATATCTTTTGGAATATCCATTAATAAAAATATCTTCATTGTAAACCTGTGGTGCTCTCATTAATTTTGACCAAGGTGCAGTATCATCAGGTTCAACGTGATTTGTTTGGTTTAGTAAATTACCAAAATTAGAAACTGCATTCTCTATGGTATTTTTTTCGTCTGTAATATACAAAGTATAATTTAACACGCCTTGAGCGCAATGAACAACATTTATCGTATGAGAAATTTCATCATATACACAGGTATTACTACCTGCGTCTTGATGCATTATACAAGCTCTCCCTCCACGTTTATAATCATCACCTTTAAATTTATTTAGTTCCCAACCAGCCCATTGATGGGCAAAATATCTTTGTGGAACACGAAATGCCATTATAAATTTATGATATTCCCCTGCAGAACCGCCGCTAGGATTAGTATGTACACAATAATGATTACAACAACAAACCAATTCTTCAGTTTCAGAATTATAATAAGCATATGCTGAAGAATCAGGATAATTCCACGAAATATGGTCAGGATTATTAGCCAAGTAAGCCGCTTGATAATTAAACAAATCACGACTAAACTCTTCACCAAGAGTTCCATTATCATGAATATAATATAAAGATACTGACAATATACCTCTATTTCTTTCGCCAACTAAATAAACAGTACGATACTCAGGAAAATATAAAATATTGTAATAAAATATATATCCTTTGTTTGCTAAATCTAATTTATCAGTAATTAATTCCCAATCCTTAGGACTTGACGAATAATGAGTATCATATAAGATATTGTCATTAACAATAATATGTGTTGCACCAACTGAATTAATGGTTTTTACGTCAACAGGTGTCACCATTTTTTCGTTTTCATAGGAAAATGGTTGTGAAGTATTTGTTCGATAAGCACGAAACATATATGTTTTATCGGTTTGAGTTTGTGAAGGATAAGCCATAAAATATAGATTCTGTACGCTTTGATAATCACTTACGCACCACATTTTACCTGAAGGAATATTCATGTTAAATTGTGCAAAAATAGGAACAGTTGTTTCATTAAAATAACCTATTTTTGGGGGGAGGTTTTTAAAAGCCGCCTTTTTTATTTTGTTATACAAAACTCCTGTGGGCGAATTCATATCACTCGTTATAATGTTTTTCGTATAATTTGTTATTGTATTGTTATTTATAAAAGTTAAAAATTTAGTATGAATGTTTTTCAAACTTTTTAAACATTCAGTCAAACTAATCATTCTGTCACCTCCTTATTGACCATAATATTGAATGTGATAATATTCCTGACTAATAGGGCCTTTGTCATCACAAACAATTTTAGTAACTAATATTCGTTGGAAATTTATACCATTAGATTTATTTTCAGTACCCAATAATTTATCATATACTTCTACATTTACTTTTCGATAATCATTTAAATCTCGTGCAAGATAAATATAATTTGTTTTATTTGCATATAAATAAATTTCTTGTTCAGGTACAATGGAAAAATACCCACCTAAAAATATAGGGAAACTTTGAACGTATGTAATTAAACCAACAGAACCACCATTAGGAAAAGTCATTGTTGTACTATTTGTTCCCTGAATAGCGTCTTTCATTGTTGGAGCATATCTTACACAGGCATTAATTCGGTCAGCATAAGTTCTAACATATCCATATTTTTTGCTCCAACTTAACGTTTCATATCCATTCCATCCACCAACTGAACCTGCCAATTCTTCCCAATCTTCAATAGCAGTAAAAGTTGTATTAAACCTAAATCTATATGCGCGATAATCGTAACCACCTTCTTGCCAACATCTATGAAATGACAAATAGAAAGAACGACCATCATTATCCAAAAATGAATTTCGACTCAAATCACACAAATCAATCCAAGGATAAATATCATTTGCGTGTTGTTTAAACATGTTTTGGATGGCTTGTGGCAAACTAACAGTCATATAACTACCATCTTCATTAATCACATAACCTGTAAGCATTTGTTTTGTATTTTTAATTGCCCAACCACCACTTACCTTATTAATAATTCTATCTGCATGGCTATTACCAAATACAATCAATCTTGATTTCCCATCAAAACTATTAGAATGATAAGACCAACCTACACAACGTGGAAAATTCCACATATCTGTTAATGTATTTGGCACTTTAAATGTTTTAACAACACCACTATTGTATAAAGCATAATCTCGATTAACGCCTTTTTTATCTTTAATTTCTTGATGTGCTATTCTCGAAACGATTAAATTTGTTCCGTCACTTCTAAGAGCATAAACGCTACAACCATCAACAGAATTAAAATCCTCACGAACACAACAATATTGACCATTTGGCAAATTCCAATTAACATCTGAATTATTGATTGTCCAACTACCTGCTGTTACATTATAAATACCTGACGTACTTGAAGCTTCAGGAATAATTGCTGTTTCTCTAAATCCATAACTTTTTGATTCTGCATATAAATATACATTGTCATAAATAACTGATGGACAATAATTGCGCTTCGACCAAGGCGAAGTATCAGGTGACATAATTTCTTGTGCCATTTCACAATTGTTTGTTAAAATTCCTGCTCCTTTACAAACCATGTCTAATTTATCTTCTGATACACGATAAATACGATTTACGGTTTCATCACGACCAACCCATTGATAATACAATTTATGATTAACTGTATCATAAGTAACGGTATGATTGCTCCAATTTCTTGTCAATGCATATTTGCCTGTTCCACAATATCCGTTAGAATTATTTAAATCATTGTAAAAAGCTGCCCCCATATTCCATTTCGTTCTTGTAAAATAATTCTTCGTTAATAAGCTCTTAGGATAAAAATTCAACCAATCTGTATATCCACCTTGCACATTGTGTTGAACTTGTACTCTTTCTGCATTCCACACATATAATTGTGCATGAATGCAAACCAAAAGTATATTTTTATCTTCAATATAACACATTCCTGTATCATATACACCGTTTGATGTTGTGTAATCCTTCTGAGCAGGGTCACTATATTTCATACCATTGATATTAACAATCATATCTTCCCATTCAACACTTTGATTTCCATTACATACAGTCAAATATATTTGATTGCTACGATTACACAAAACAAGATACTTATCAACAGTAGGAAAATACAAACAATTGCAAAACCCACTACAATTATTTACCAACGTTGTAATCTCAACAGCACTCCATTTTTTTGTATTAGAAGTGTTATTTATTGCCACTCGATAATATTTGCCATTTTGAGCATGTGCAAACATATAATAATTATCCAATCCATAAATGTTATCTAATGTAATACCTGCTGATGGAACTGTAATTGGCTCGTTCTCAAATGTAAAAACACTGCCTGCACTAAGAGAACTTCGACTACATCTATATATTGCTCGTCCTTGACCACCTGAAGGAGAACCACGGAAATATAAATTTTCTCGACCTTCCAAGTCGCCAATAGCCCACCAAGCAAGACCTGATACTTCATTATACGACATATTAAAATTAGCATTGATTGGTACAGTTGTTTCATCTAAATAGCCAATTTTCGGTGGCAAATTGCTAAAGGATGCTTCCACAATCATTTTTGTGATATTCGCATTGCTATTTGTGGTATTGGTTGTTAATGTATTGATTTGATTCTTTATTTCATTTATAAATGTATTGTTTGTAACTGTAGTAAAAGCACTTTCAATATTTGTTTTTATTTCTTTTAATCTTTTATTTATTGTATTTCCCATTATTTTTCACATCTTTTTTAATAATTGCCTACATCATAACAATGAACATCTGTGATACCATTCAAATTAGTTTGAACACGCATAACTAACACGCGAGAAAAATGAATATCTCTATCATCCCCACCTAACAAACGGTCATATTGTTCAATATTAATAACGCCATATTTATCTTTATCTCTTGACAAATAAACATATATTGTTACATTATCTACGAAAGTCAAAGTTGCTCTACCCATCTTTGACCCATAACCACCAATAAAAACATATTGAGGTTGAATAATCAAACTAAATGGCGAACTACTACTCCTACTATAACTAATTTTTGTAGTATTAATATCTGTACCTATTTTTGGAGGTAAATTTGTTGCCGTTCTATCCATTATACATTTTTCTATTGCCCCACCTGAATCCATAGATTGATGGTATTCTGTAGTAATAACATTATTTATGTAAGTATTTGAAATTCTTTCTGTAATAGTTTTCGCTTTATCCAACAAATCTTTTAATTGTTTCCTTATTATAAAATTCACATTAATCACCTATAATTGTAATAATCAAAAAAGAGTATTAGATTATCTAATACTCTTTTTAAAAGAAAGGGTTTGTTGGTACACACCACGAACCTTTTTGTGAAAATGTATTTTTTTTATTTTAAAGTTGAAAATATCAAAAACAACTTTGACTTATCGAGAAGTGTTTAAACGAAATTCCCAAATACACATTTAACTACACAAAACTGCCATTTTGTGTAGACTCACAACAACATGAACTTTATCCATCATTCACTATTTTTCAATTATAATCCTTAGTTAAAAATTGAACGAATATTTTAAACCCACATTCACATTCTATGGGATATTCAACATTGTAATTGTAAGAGGGATTTAATTCATTAAGGATTTCTCACAGTTCATTCCACTTATTAGCAGTTTACTTCATTGTTACTTAACACAGTCTATATATGCCGTATTTATATCTTATGAAAGGGAGGTATCACAAAATGAAGATTGCTGTGCTTTTTCGCAATTTTTCAACGACCCGTTATTTTTGCATGGCGAATAGTAATGGTGAAATGCCGTTATAACGGCATTTCTATAGTATCTGATAAATAAGAAAAGGAACTATTTTTTGCCATACTTGAAATCTTGTTTTGGCGATAACTAAACAAGTGTTTTTCATTTAGCTGTAAAAAAAAGGAAGTTATTTATGCCAAAATATATTTTTTTTAAAGAAAGGTTTTTTGGGAGCATTCAGATAATTGAAGTCCGTTTACCATTTCTTAATTAAGCAAATTAAATAGTAGCACATTAATGTGCTACACTCCAAAATATTTTTAGAGTGGCTTCGTCAGCCAAAAAAATATTTATATGAGAAATTTTTAGTTTCTGTATTGTTAAAATACATACTTAACGTTACCACTACGTTAAAGTAATTTCTCTTCGGTAACGTGGTGGGCAGGGAAGGACTCGAACCTTCGATGTTTCTAGTGTCACGGATTTACAGTCCGCTGATTTCGCCGCTTATCACACCTACCCATTATGGAGCGAATAGTCGGAATCGAACCGACACAATCAGTTTGGAAGACTGAGATTCTAACCATTAAATTATATTCGCATTAATTATATTTAATAGTATCATTGGTTTCATCATTTTGATTACTTATGTTGTTCGCCACGAAAAGGCTGATACAATGAACAACGAAGAGCAGGTGAGATTCGAACTCACGCACCGCATCACTGCGACCTCACAGTTTTCAAGACTGTTCCCTTATAACCACTTGGGTACTGCTCCATAAAGACGAAGTTATGTGGCATCATAACCTCTTGCGTATTTTACACCTAACGTCGAGAGTTCGCCTTCTCCCTCGATACGCTCTCGCGGTATTCTACGGCTACATTCGCAGCTGATAACTCACTGACAGGTTGTAGTTCTCTGCATACCATATCCGTACCCTCGTGCCAAAAGGGCCTTCCATCGTATTTCTCCATCACATTAGCGTTATGTGTGGGCGATTATACGATTTAGTTCGGATTCGATTCGACTTCATAAGACGCTAACCTTAATAAAGCCCATAATTTGTGTGGTGTTTTACTGCTTCTACGATAATCAATCTCCACAGTCATTAAGCAAAATTCCTAGTGTGTCCAAAATGGGGTACTAGCATGATTACTTTGATTTAATACTCTCAACTGTAATCTCAATCGAAGGTACAATACGTTTGTTTCGTTGAAATCAGTTGCCATTTCCACAAAGCATTTAACATCATTAGTTTCATTCTTATGAATTACTTATATTATCCACCACGTAAAGGTTGATGTTATTGGATAACTGCCCCTGACAGGATTTGAACCTGTACGATGTTACCATCAGTGCGTTTTGAGCGCACCCTGTCTGCCAATTTCAGCACAAGGGCATGGTGCGAAGAGTGGGGGTCGAACCCACATGGTATAAAACCGCAGAGGCTTAAACTCTGTGCGTATGCCTGATTTCGCCATCCTCGCTTTTTTTAAAGACGAACACTAACCAAACACCTGTTGTAAAAGGAAGTGTTTTATGTCTTTATTTTAACATCTATTAGTTTCATCATAAATGATTACTTATGTTATTCACCACGTAAAGGTTGATGTTATCGAATAACCTCCGCAAGTAGGACTCGAACCTACACGCCTTTCGGCACTTGATTAACAGTCAAGCATGTCTACCATTTCATCACTGCGGAATAATATGGTGTGTCAGGTGGAACTTGAATCCACGACCTACAGATTAAAAGTCTGTTGCTACTACCAACTGAGCTACTGACACATATTTGGCGACCCTAATCGGACTTGAACCGATGGTCTTCGCCGTGACAGGGCGATGTTTTGACCAACTAAACTATAGGGCCTTTTTAAAAGACGAGCACTAAAAACGATTTAACAAATCGGCGCATTAGCAAAAGGAAGTGCTTTTTGTCTTTTTTTAACATCTATTAGTTTTATCATAAATGATTACTTACAGTTTTCACCACGAGAAGGTTGATGTTTAAGAAAACCGTCCGAGGGATGGGATTCGAACCCATATTACTAGATTCACAGTCTAGCCGTGTTACCATTACACGCACCCAAGGTATTATGAAGCTGATTATATCCTATATCTGTACAATCTTTACATCTCAGGTTCACAAGTGGGGAAGATGTTAGCTTAATATCTTTAATTACAAAAGTCTTGGTAAGGATTTGCACCTTACATTATCCCTTGCTTTCTCCATTCTTGTATCGTGGAATCGAACCACACTGCCAAGGTTTGTGTCAAGTTACACATAACGTTTACCTATTTCGTCACAAGACTTTTAGCATTATTAGTTTCGGTTAACCTACTTATGTCACTCGCCAACGTAAAGGCTAATGCTTTGAGTGACTGACTCGTAGCAGATTTGAACTGCTGTTACTACCTTGAAAGAGTAATGTCCTAGACCACTAGACCAACGAGCCATTATTGGAGCACCCCATCAGAATTGAACTGATATTGTCGGTTTACAAAACCGAAGTTTTACCATTAAACTAGAAGTGCATATATTAACGGCGATAACTAAATTACTTTCCCATAAATAATTTTTCAAAAGGAAGCTATTTATGCCGTTATTAAATTTTTATATTTATTTTTGCGACAACTAAAATAGTTTTGCAAGACTGAAAGGAAGTTGTTTATGCAAAAACATTTTTGTTTGGTAACTATTAAATACATATAGTTTACAGTTTTATTTGCAATTTGTTTCTACATTTCAAAAAATGTATACTTACGACAATCACCACGAGAAGGTTTGCAAAATTGATTGTCATATCCCCATAGTTTCCTATAGGGTACTCCCAACTTCATCTGTTATGTGATACATACAGCGCGTTACATTCAGGGATATACAGCTTTCGCAGTGCAATTCGTCCCTATCTTACTAATTTTAGTAGAAGTTCAAACACAAATCATTGATTTTCGGAGGCCATCACATGATTCTGTAAGACTTAGGATTTATATTGCTTTTGCAACGTTTTTCTGCCCATGTCTTAAAAAGACAATTATCAATCCATTGTTAGGCAGATTATTCAAATTTATTTCAAAACTTCAGAAAACAGGAAGAAACGATATTTTCACATCAAGTCTGAAGTTTTAAAAATCATTGGCAGCCCAAGTTGTAGTCGAAACAACACCTACAGATTCAAAGTCTGTCATCCTAACCGTTAGACGATTGGGCAGTATTAAATTTCACACAATTTAGTTTCATCATTTCTGACTAATTACACAATTCACCTCGTGACGGTATGTGTTATTGAATTGCTATCTCTGAAGGTAGAGAATGGAAAAATAACCTTCAAAGACCTAACGAATTTTTTTTAAGCACCTTCATAAGACTGCAACCTTATTCGGATGATAATGTTATGCCTTGTCCTACAGGGGTCATAACTCCTAAGAATTCTCTTTCGCCATCAGTCAGGCTCTTATTTCTAAATCATGTATAGCATGAATATAAGAAGTGGTACTATCCTTTACTTTTATTCTCTCAACTACTTGTTGTTTTACTCCGTTGAGAGTAGGTCGCCTTAACTGACTTCTTTATTATATCACTTTTGTGATAATTTGTCAACATCTTTTTTTGTGATTTTGATTTATTTCAATCTCAATCGACTTCTTTATTATAACATTTTTCAATGTTATTGTCAAGCACTTTTTTTTAAGATTTTCGAGAATTAATTGTTACAATCAAGTCAATTTAATTTCTCGCTTTTGACATTTATTATTATATCAAAATGTCTTTATCTTGTCAAGCACTTTTTTAGAATTTATTGAAAGAATTAATGAAACATTCAAGTCATTTGTTTATCTCTCAACTACATTCTTATTATACAATCTTTGTACATATTTGTCAAGCGTTTTACAAAAATATTTTCACATTTTATATTTTGTTCCGTCTAAACTTTTTAATTTACTAATGTAATTATCAACGTCAAGAGAATCATGTGACAGCAAGTTAATGAATACTTCTTCTCCACGCTCACGTTTTATTATTGCATCCACAGATTCCACGTTAATACGTTTGCCACCATATACCAATGTAACGTTCATTATAACTCCTCACAACCATAGCCATTTCTTCTAAACCATTCTGCAACTAAATGTCTATGACAAAAATCCGTTGATTTTTCATAGCAACAAAGAATATATCCATCTAAAAATTCAGCAAATGCTTTTGCATCTAATGAATCTAAATACTTATTGAATTCGTTAATGAAATATTCTTTATCACCATCTGTTTTATACTTATTTAACAATTCTTTTGATGGTGCTAATTTCTGAAATGATTTCATGCTAATATTTTTAGGAGGAAATCTTGTTATTGAAACAAGTTTATCTTTTTCCTTAATTAATTTTGTTTTCGCAAAATATGTTGTATATATCATTACATGTCCCTCACAAAAAAATCTCCCACGTTGATAAAGGTAGAAAAGGCGTGGGAGATTTTTCCAATATTTATATATTGAAAGGATTGATACATTGGTTTCGTTCTTGCGAACTACTTATAGCACTGCCACGGAAAGGCTGTATCATAGTGCCAACTCCCCACTTCAACCGAACAAAGTGAGAAGTCGGAGATTGTTAAAATGAAAAACAAACTGTATAATCGCATCAGCGATTACATTCTTATTATATACTTTTCATATATATTTGTCAACACAAAAATATATTTTTATAATTTTTTTTGATTGTTGTCAGGAAAGAATACTTTTCGTGGATGTAAAAGCATTCTTTCCTTTGCTTTTTCAAAATCCAATAACCGTTCACATTTTTCATTTTTCCTAAAGAAATTTAAACTAGCATTTATATCTGCATGGACATTATGCCCATCAAACGTTTTAAATCTTCCTCTACAAACTCTCCCTTTACGATGTTTGTAAATAAGCCATTCATTATCATAAAAACTACAATTGGATGTATGTGCTTCATCAATAAATACAACAGATATATTGTTCTGCTTCGCCATATCAATTGTCTCATAGTACATACAAGACATTATATACGAATTGACATTTTGATAATCATAATCCATGTTAAAGAACAAATTATTTTTCTTAATCTTCTTTGTCGGAATTTTACCGATAATTATCGTATGGATTTTGTTTTTTTTACAATATCTTTTCAGATAAGAGTTTACTTTGAAAATATACTGATTGATATAGGCAAGGTTTTTTTGTTTATATTTATAAATTCTTTTGGATTGTGGATTAATCTTTTCTAATTCATGCACTTTTTTCAAATAGAAAAATGACCAGGATTTTAACAAATGTCCATCCAACAAAAAGTGGTCATGTGTTGTAGTTGTACAAGCTCCAAGATAATTTAGTCCTATATCTATTGCCATAATATTCAAATTAACAGGAACTCTATTTTTCACAATCTATCACCTCTTAATGTTCTTTTAGCAAAGCAAAGCTAAATTCTGTTACAAGTTTTTTACATTCAATTGTATCTAAAAACTCTTTCAATTTTTCAGTAGGTGTTAATAACATTCCGCTTCCGTACTTATAAGGTTCGCAGACAAATACTTCTACAAATTCATCATCATCATAAAACCCAATTTTTTTATTATGCATTGAATCATGTGCATCAATGAATTTTGTCAAACTATCTTCATCTGTTAAAATCATAGTTACATCTTTATTAACAAAATGAGATATAATATACGCAATCTGTGCCTTATTTCTATCATCAGCTTCATCAAACATCTTTTTGAAAAAATCTTTCATAGTCATTCCTCAAACCTCCTTTTTTTGTTAATATTATAGAAGATAAGTAATTATTTTGTAAACTTCTGTACATTTGTTGTTTTAAAAAAAGTGTTGACAAAATATCAGTTGAATGTTATAATATAACCATAAAACGAATGGAGGTTTTAAACATGAAAGATAATGCAGACTTAGCAAAATATATTCCAAAAAAATATCAGCATGACATTACTGATACTTTCGTTGATATTGATTTCGTTAATAACCGTACAGTTCAATTCTTTACCGTTCATTTCGATAACGGTGATAGATTGTCTGAACACGGCGTGAAAAATATCGTTAATGCTATAAAAAAACGAAAAGGAGTGATTACTATGCCTAAAAAATCCAAATCTAAATCTAAACCTGCTAGAAAATATTCGAATTATCTCGAACTCATTGATTACTGCGCTAATAATGGTTACGCTGATGATTCTTTTTCTCACTTTTTTGAGGAAATTAGTGAGAAAAATTCTGATTTGATGGCAGAAAACAGAAAAATTTATGACGAAAAATTTGCAGAACTTGAAAATACCCCTATGGTACGTAAAGATTACCTCGAAGCATATGATAAACTCACTAAGGAAAAAGAAACTATTAATATTAATGCCGTTAATCCTTGGTTCATTGAAAAGGCTATTAAGGCTTTTGTCTGCCATAAAGCAAAAATGTTCAAAAAGGACGATTCAGTTGCAGAAAAAGCAGTATATTTTATCATCCATGATTGTGATTTCTTATCTGTTATGATTCATATGGACGAGCTTAAATATTGGGAATGCAACACCGAAGAATGCGATGAATCTCTTGCTTCTAATAATTTCATCGGTGATTCATTCTTTGGTCGTTACCCTTACCTCCTTTCAGGCAATCTCTTAGATAAAATGCTTGAAATCTACTTTAAGCAAAAATAAATATATTCCAATATCAAAAAACCTGTTCTATATAGAACAGGTTTTTTGATTATATTAATCATTGAATAAAAAATGTTGTTTTAAATTGCCAAAATAATCAAAGATGAACAACTCTTTCTTATATTTTTTAGCCATATCAATCATGTTTTTTGTACCACGAGATTTGAAGTCCCAAAATACAACTACCTTATCTGCAATCTGTGCCATTTTCTCATTACGTCTAGGGCCTGCACTTCTTCCATATTTGTCCCATTCCGCAGGATAGATTTCACAAACTAAATTGTTCTTTTGGGCATAAAATTCTCCCATCATATCTACGCCTTTAGCATGACCTGAAATAATTACATCATCTTTTTGAACAATATCTTCCAAACAAATAAAAACCATGCCTGTATTTGTATATGTTCTCCCACCTGCAACAACAATTTTAGCCATCATTCCCACCTCAAATTCGTATTTAATACATCAATGCAGAACTTATTAATTTTATTCATATCAGCAGTTTCAGGCAATTTACTTTCTTCATATGCTTTTTGGAGTTCTACTTCAAGTTTATCTCTCATTTCAAAAACTTTATCAAATGACATTTCGCCATTACGAATTGTCATCAATAAATCGTGTTCTTTTTCACGATAAGTGTTAATAACACCATTTTTAAGAATATCAATACCCATATAATATAATCTAATCAAATGCATGGCATGTTTATTCAAATGATTTTCGTCTTTTTTGTTATTCCTATGCCCAATTTTATCAAAATTACGCATAGTATTATTCAAAATAGCATTTGAATTCAAAAAATCTCTAAGAGATATATCTTTTACATTTGCAGAAATTTTCAATTCTTCATCAATATGTAATTCGTATTTTCCCAAAGCTGATAATTCATCTACATTTTCAACAATCTGCTGATTTAATGTTTTTAAAAGCTGTTCTTCCTTCAATTTATTGTCAGTGCGACTCAAAGCGTTCTGCAATCTACGCAACTGCTGCACTGCATAACCGCCAAACGTTACATATGCTCGTTTGGATAAAAACATTTCAGCATTCATTCGCATTTCCCTAGATAATGCTGTCATATACAATACATCTTCGTTTCTCGTACCAAGCAATTCAATTACATTAGGATTACAATTACTCAACAAATGCAAGAACTTCTTAAATGAATACAATACAGTATCATTTTCACTATCCGTATATTCTGTAGAATATTTAGTTAGTCCAAACAACTGTTCTTTTGTTTCAAGGTAAAACCCTCGAATATCTGTATCAGAGTTTTCATTATTTGTACCATATGATTTACTACCTGCCAACGTTAAATAGCAAATGTTAGGCACTTTTTCGCTATAATGCTTATAAAATTCATCTTTTACATTCTGCTCCATTCTAATCACCTCATGTTTATTATAATTTATTTCGTATATTTTGTCAATAATTTTGTAAAAAAATAGACCGCCGAAGCGGTCTATCAAATCAATCCTTTTTGCAGAAAGCATCAAGAATTGTGGTTTCGCCAAGCTCACGATAATCAAGATTTACGCAACCTTCAACAGGTTCATCTACAATTTCTGCCTTGCACCATTCCAAAACATCTTTCAGTTTTACAACGGTATCGCTATAAGTAGAAATATATTTCATCATCTTGGTATCGAAGTCGATGGAATTCGGTACAACACATTTACCAACCTGCATATCTGTAAATACAAACTCTGCGGTATCTTCATTCAAAATGAAATAACCCATAGTATTGTTTGCAGACTTCAGATAATTATTCACTGTCATGTAATTGCAAGTGTTGTTAACAAACGCATCTTTGCAAATTTCCACAGCACTCTTATCATCATCCTCATAATTGACAGCATTGCTTACAATCAACGAGAATGGGAACGGATAATTATTGTTGGTAAAGTTGTTTATCGCTACAGAATACATATTCGGTTTTGCATTCTTTGTGAAATACATCAACTCAGAAGCACCACCTTCATTGCGAGGAGCATCTGTCATATCACCTGTAAAATAGGTGCTACGCTGACTGTCTCGATAATAGCTATTCCAACCCATACGTTCACCATATACAGATGTAATATGGAGGTCAAGGTCAGTTCTTTTACCGTGTTTCGTACCATTATCGTAGTTGTACCAATGAATACCGAAGAGTACATCACCCTTACGTTCCAAAGTAAACTTCGAATTGAATGGAATGCCACCAATGAACTTCTTCTCAGAAACAGGGAAAGCATATTCAATACCCTGTGGGATATAGAATTTCTTACCTGCAACAATAGGAGACATTTCTTCCACAACACTCTCAATGAGATGCTGTAAGAATCGCATATTAGGCTTGCCACCGCTGTAATTCTCACGGAAGAATACTCTACCATTACGAATGAAATACAAGCTATCTGTATTGCCACTATGCTGATTCATGATGTAGTTAATCAAAGCAACTTTCTTAAATACATTAAGTTTAGCCACTTCAGCAACAAAATCATCCCAATCTTTCATAGTGAGTTCGGACAATCTATCAAGAACACCGACTTTCGGAGCTTTCTTGTACTTATCTGCCAAACGGCGAGTACGATTGATAATGTATGCAGTTTCTTTAGTTTTAAAGAGAAGAAGCAATTTCTTATTGCGATAAAACGCTTTTGCAAGAGTTTCGCAACCATAATCGCTAACATACTTACGCAATGCACCTGCAATATCATTTGATACTAACGAGCTATAGCACAATGTATCGTTCAACATTTTATAAGTACGTTTGCTCTTTACAAGCATAGTAGAACCTGTTGCAAGGTAGTACAGATAGCGTACAAAGAAGTCAGGATTCTTTGGTACTGTATTTGTACGTTTATAAAGGGTAAGCTGTGCTTCCTTATTCTTTACCTTGTCAGCATCGAGTTCATCAGTAAAGCCGAAGCAATCACTAACAGTGAAAATCTTCGATACAGTTTCTTCTTTCAAAGCTACACCTGTATACAAAAGTTTTTCAATACGTTCTTTAGTTTCCTCTTTGGTCATTGCCTGCACAACAGTCAAATGATACGGAGGAATATCCTCAGAAATACCAATTTTCTCGTTCGGCACATAAATCTCACTATTATCAATAAGACCCATATCTGCCAAATTGAAACTGAGATAGTTCAAAATCTGATGAAAATAATATTCTTCATCTTTCATAGAACTAATCTTATCAATATTTTCAAAAAATGTATTGTTGAATTTCGCAGCCGATTGACCCATTTTACTGATAATTGCATAGTGAATATCTCTGCTTTTCAGCATTTTAAGGTGCATGACTTTATCAGATAAAATAAGACCTTTGCGAACAAAATCCATCTTTACAGAATCATTAAGATTTACAGGCTCAGACATTTCATCTACACAAGGAAGTGCCTTAAACAAGCCCAACATTGCAGTTGCAAACTCTAACTGCGAATATTTTGTCATTAATATCATTCCTTTCATTTCCTTCTGAATGATTATATTATATATGAATATTTGACCAATGTCAATACATTTTTGAAAAAAAGTTTAATCGCCTATTATTGATAGGCGATTAACTTACAGAAATGTCTTATTTTTAATAGCTTCAATTTCATGTTTTCTTAAAAGATTAACCTGTTCATTCCAAACCTCACAGCACAAACATTGTTTATGATGTAGTTTTTTTAATTGCATTTCATAAATGTCATCTTTTAAGAAATCTCCAATTACCATACGTTCATCATACATAGGTTCACAACACAATAACAATCGCCCTTGAACATCAATAGCAAATTTATGAATATAGTTGCAATATCGCAAATCAATCTTATTCATATCACGATAACCTGACATCCAAACTCGCCCCATAAATTCATCATCATTCGTAAATGTATGACCTTTTGCAATCTTTTCTCGATTTTCGATTGGATTATAATTACCTTTAATGATATAAATGTTGATTAAACTTAAATCCAAAAATTCACGCCACATGTCTAATTCGCCTTTATTGTAGTCGTAGTCAAACCATTTCAATTCTATATATGGTCTATCGGCTTTTTCCATTTTGGCTAAAACACTTTCAATGATTCTTAAATTCTTTTTTACCTTCTCAATATTCAATCCTCTATGGTTGATTTCATAAGTTTCCTGTTTAAATCCACTTACTGAAATACTCATACTATTTATATGAGGTAAGAATTTTTCAAAATCAGCGTTCATATTCAAATTGGAAGATAAATACACTTCCATTTTGTTGTGCGCATATTCACAGTATTTAGGTAAATCTTTGTTCAATAAGGGGTCGCCCCAACTAAACAAAGAAACACCTTCCACTTTTAAATCAGCGCATTTATCAACAATCTTTTTATATAATTCAAAATCCATAGTGGTACAAGGGTTAGACATTAACCCTAAACCTCTTGGACAAACCACACATTTTGCATTACACCCATTAAATATCTCAATTTCCGCAATCCTTCTTGGCTTTGCACAAATGTATGATTTCATATCTCGTCTTTTTTCCATTACTATCACCAATTAACAAATATTAAATCGGTGTCCTTTAATCACCGCCACCTCTAAAAACATATACGTTTTCAGCAATGGGGATAATTTCTTCAGAATTCAATTTATCTTCGAATTCATCATAAGCACAATAACTCTGATAACCTACAGATACTCTATTTCCAAAAGAATCCATATAAGTATGACTCGTTACCATATAATGTCCTAATACTCGATTATATACAACCTTATAAGTTTCCCTCGCTTGTTCTTCTTTTAATCGTTCTTTGAACAATCTACGTTCTCTTCTATCTCTTTCTCGATTGAGAATCGTAGCCAAGGTTGTTATGGATATATTGCTAAATTCATTTTGCTTCTGTTCATAAAACATAGCACATTTCTTTTTAATTCTTAAAATCGCTGATGACAAAGCTCCTTTTAATCCTTCTTCACTCGTCATGCAAGCTAGGGCTGTGTTGCTCATATTCCATAGAGCCATTTGTGCCACTTTTTTCTCTTCGTGAGTATATACAATTTTTGTTTCAGGGTTAACAATTGTTACGTTGTCAATTTCTTCATCAGTCATACCTTCGGTACGTTCACCAATTTCATCTAAGATGGGTTCTGATTTGCATTTGCTCATGCGTGTCTTTGTATATTTGCTATCAACAAAGAATCCTGCTGCTACATAATACTGTACTTTTTTCAAATCGACAACCATCTGACGAACCAAAGAAATAGCCTTTTCGTGCGGAATTCTATCCCACTCGAAATCCTGTCCCTTATTCATGTAGCGACAAATTCTTGCTACATTTTCAATAATATCATCTTCTTCTTCAAAGTGAACAGGTTCAATATAAATCTGCGGTTCATAATTCAAATCAAACTGCTTCATTAAACCTTCACGCCATACTTCAGGCAAAATAGTCTGCCCTTCCTTCATAACAACAATTGCGTGGTAATGAGGATGCATTTCATTTGTCTTATAATTATAGGTGGATTCAAACCTCCAATAACTACCAACAGTTTTATTTCCAATCTGTCCACTAAGAGAATGACCAACAATACCTTTACGTGTATATACACCTGCAGCATTGTATAATGCTCTCAATGCCTTTCGTGTAGATATTACAGTATCGGTATATTCTTCAACAGGAATGTTTTTAAATGATACAGTGACAAAGTGAATATTGTAATTTGCAGGGTTATGAAAAATATAATCATTCATGGCATATAAAATACGCTCATATTCTTTCTGCTGTTTTACTCGTCCACATACAGCACAAAAGGGATTTCCACAGCGGTTAGCACTGAAACGCATTTTCTTGTTATTAATTACGTCAATCTTGCCTACATTACCGCAATCGTCAAAACGTGATATGAATTTGGGAGTACGAGCATTTACAATTTCCTCGTCAATCTCATGCATAAGTTTTGACAGTTTTTCATTATCCCTTCTGAATTTACGAAAGTCTTCATTACTGAAAGCTCCAAATACTGCTTTGGAATCTACCTTTATCATGTACCAAATATCCTTTCCATTATATATTGATTGATTTCCTTCAATAATTATGGTATAATTTCTATGAAGGTTTTCAACCATTCGATATATTTATTATAGGAAAGGCACAAAAAAATGTATAGAAGAGAGAATAAAAATTTAATTACTTATGGATATGAAACAGATAATTGTACCGTTGTTATATCATCAACAAAATCTCTCGAAGGTTTTGATGTTAAAGTTCTTTCAAATAAAGCAAATCTTATTTTTTCAGTTGATTATGACAAGCTTTTTAGAGATTATCATTTCTTCGGTCATTATGACACAAAAATCTTGCCATCATTTTTCTTACATGAATATTATACATTTAATATTGTATCTGCTTATCAAGAATTTCAAGCAGAGATGAAATACGCTATCAAATGTTTCAAAAATTATCTAGCTAGAGAAATGGGGGTATAAAAAATGTTCGAAAAATTAGAAATTCCATTGCTAAATTATTCTTACAATCGTATAAAACACTGCGTAACAGGTCAATTTAAAGGAATAGAATTTTCCTTGCAACAACAATATTTGCTGACTATTGAAAATCTTTATGAATTTAATTTGTCAGAAAATTTAACAGAAAAGGAAATTCTTAACGCTTGTTCTCGTTATCCAAGCAGAACACCTTATTTAACAAAACAAATATACGCCAATAGATATTACAATGTATTACAACCATTTATTGAAAATATAGACGTATTTAAAATTTTATATATAAAATTTTTTACAATTTAAAAAAAGGACTGATTTTACTCAGTCCTTTTTTTTGTTAAATGTATTGATAATTTTTAATTGAGGTAACTAATTCAGGGATATTTGGAGGGGTCAAATCTTTTGCATACAAATCAGCTTCCCTAATCAATGCCAAATTATGTAACCCTTCAACCCCTAAATACTTCTTAATCTTATTCAAGGCTTTCGTTGAAATATCATCTGATTTGAAAGGTATTGCCATATGATGATAAATGAGATTATACACATCTTTTGCCATTCTTTCATCACACATTCCTTTCAACATTTGCCATGCCTTTAATGCTGAAACTACATGATGATTATAATAGTGACAATCCCTATCTACATCAAGATAATCCATCGGTACATCAATTTTATGCTTAGAAAAAGGGTCTACGCAATGAAAAACTTCGTCTTCACCAACAATCTCCAATTCCTTATTATTCTTATAACCGTTGAATTCACGATTTAACCGACCATATAAACCTTTCGTATCAGCCTTACCTACATCATGCAATAATGCCGCAATAAATGTAGTCAAATTACCACCATGCTCTTTAACATATTTTGCAGAATGGTACATGTGCTGTGATAAGGTAAGCGTATGATGGCTATTACATTGGTTAAAATTGATGCACTGTTTGAAATAGTCATTCGGAAAAATATCTGCAATTTCATCTTCAGAATAATTATCAAAGTTATAATACATCTGAACCAACTTATCACCATTGATTTTTGTACAACACGGCTTGTTTTCAACGACTACATGAAAACCTTCTTCTACACTTGGCAAAGTGAGGTTGTTATACATGTTTCTCAATGTATCATCAGGTACTCGCCTACCATCATATTCTTTGCCATTGTAAAGCGTTTTATACTGCTTTCGCTCTTCATTACCTTTGATAGCTTCTTCCAAAGTGCAATCAAAATAACGAGCAATGAGTTTTACACCACAATCCTTGAATTTCGCAGGAAACATTACACGAGATTTCTTTGTATAATACGTAGCATCAAAAATTACACCATGCTTTGCTTTATACACCTGATTAAGGTATTCCGAATATACTTTTTGTATGGCTTCATATTCTTCGTCTGTATACTCGTGCAGACTCTTACGATTTAAATCGTTTTCATAAAACGATTTATTTGCTATCCATTTTACAATACTATCACAAATATCATTAATGATTACATTGCATACTTTGCTGAAATGATGCAATTCGGACGGTTTAAAATAACCTTCAGGCGCATCATATGCCAAATCATTCATCTTACGAGCACATTTTAGACGAATATCATCTTTGCTAATAACAACATACCCTTCGCTTTCCTTCGCCTTTGCATATGTGCTTTTGCCACTAGCAGGTAATCCTACAAGCACTTCAATTTCAAAACCACGCTTCGGAGTACCATAATAACAATTCATATCGCTCATTCCTTTCTTTACTATAATCATAGCAAAGAATTTTATTTTTGTCAATAGTTTTTTTAACTGAATTCAGCAAAATGCTGATTCGTTACAATTGCATTTTCCAATGCGTCACACAAAAATTCTTCTGCCGTGAATTGCTCCTCATATTCATCCTGAATGACTTTTTCTTCACATCCATTCGCAATTAATTTCCTAATTTCCCATTCATGCCTACGCATTGTCCATGTGAACGAGCAAACAAATATTTTGTGGTCATTATTACCACAAGCAGGACATACATCATGCCACATCCATTTACCCATATGTACTTCTCGCTCCCCACCTTGACAATAAGTGATGCCACATTTCGTACAATAATGTCCTGCACTACTACGCTTGCCTATATGAATAAATGGATTGTAATTATCTAATTCGTCATTGTCTAAATCAAATACTCTTGGTAATTCTTTGCAGGATTCATACTCATTCATCCACTCCTGCTTTTTTATCCAATAAAAATTAGTCCCCATCTTCGTTCAACTCTTCCCATTCTTTAAAATGATACGTTACAGGAATTCCTCTCTTTTTAAATTTCCTCAAATCTGATTTCGTATATGTCGCTATTCGATACCAACCATCATCAGGTACAAAATCACAAGTAACGAAAACATGGGACGTATCAAAACGCCCCTCGCATTCGAAAAAACCTTCGAAATTCCCTTCTTCAAGTACATTAATTTCTATGAGATTATCTTCTTTTTCTTTGCTCATAATACGTATTCCCATAAGAATACCTCCATCCTTACTGATGCTTGCCCCACCAATACAGGTAATTTACCGTTCTCATATGGAAACAAATTACAAAACATACACCAAACAAAAAAGCAAATGTCGGATTGATATTGAATCCAATACTGAAAATCTCATATACTTGGGAAAGTAGCCAAATGGCAAAACAATCAAAAACTAATGCAATCACATGTCTCATTATATCATACTCCTATCATTACATATCTCAACAATTGTCTGACTTTTCGCTTAATCCAATTGCGTTTTAAATATCCAATGATTACCACAATTAAACTAGCTTCAGGATATTTTATCACAATGGGAATCAATTTGTCAACCATAGATACAATCATTGCAATAAAATCTACTCCATCACTAAAGAACTGCGATACCGTCTGCATATCCATCTTTTTCACCTTCTATTACTATATTTCTGTTTTTTAGTCATCTAATGCTTCCAAATAAAGCGAATTCGTCAAATCCTTATTGCTTACAATTAATCCCATTATATTCTTGATAATGGTTTCTGCATATAAATGATTTTGATACGTATAATATTTATTTCTGTTATACAAATTATATTCAGAGCTTTCCGATTCGCTATAATGACGATAATTTGCTTCATAATAGTTCGGTTCATCAAAATGCAAAAGCAATCCGCATATATCATATTCTTTCCATATATACTTGGCTACAGCTTCCGCAAGCTTTGCATCTAATCCGTATTCAACACATGCGTATTCCTTCATCCAAGGAATGATAAGCATTTTGTATAAATCATTTTCATTCATTTCTTTTGTGTAAGTAAAAACGCTTACTGATTTCTTGAGTTCAGCTACTTTTTCTTCATATTCTTTCCTCGTTAACGGCGTTTCATCTAATTTCTTAATCTCTTCCGTAATGTCAGTCTTCTTCCATACGTAATCAGTAAATGATTTAACGAAATCGGATAGATTATGCTGAAAATGATTGCTTGCATCTGCATAATCTGCACAAAATTGTTCTACCGTTTCATACCGCATCTCTTCCTTCTCGTTTGCTTTTTTTGCCATTTTAATCATTCCTCCTTTTTCATTTACTATATCATATAAAAATATTTTTGTCAATACTTTTTTAAAAAATCCTAATCCCTTACCATTCCTGCATCTTATTATTTGTAATACAAATCACTATTAAATAAGTAGACTTCGACTTTAAAACAATAATTATTTAAAGGATGTGATGTGAAAGGCGTTAAAATTAAAAATCCTCCTGCTGATTTCGCTACAAACGCAGGTCTACAACCTAATTAGTATACTGTCGTGGATTGACATTACTACTGATTAATGGTATTGTTGTTTTATATTTTTGTATGTATGCAGTATATTATCAAGCCTATGAAATGAAAAGCTTCCTTTTTGATTTGACATGCACATGGAATAGGGATATAATTTTAGAATAACACAAATGTTAATTTACTAAGGGGGCATTTCAATGGCTGATTTTGATGCAAAAAAGGAAAAAATATTAACTAATGGCGATGTAATTAAAGCGGTTTTTCCCAATATAGAAGTAAAGTATTATCGCAATCTTAGTGGAGTACAGACGGTAGATGTAAAATTTGCAGATAAATCGTTTAATGGACGTTACTCCGTACATACATTTAGCAGGGATTGGTGGGATTCTAAATATCTGAAATTTGTTGATGTAAATTTGATGCGTGTGTTATGTGTATGACTTTTTGTTGTAACGATATTGTATATGTATATGACATTGTATAATATATACAATTTTTGTTTGTAATAAGTAGTCTAATAAATTGGAGAACTAAACGTGGTAATGAGAAATTGGTACATATATGATGATTGTTGTGAAGGTATAGAATACATACCTGACGAGCGAATAATCGCTACTCTCAAATATCTAAGAGCAGGCGAGGGAAATCTTCTGATGGATATTAGAGATAAATCATCATATATTGCAGTTATAGTAACAGAACAAGAAATGGAGTTCTTCAAAGAAATAAAAAAAATGTAAAAAAATAAAAAAATCCAAAACTTTTTGAAATTTTTCAAAAAGTTTTGGATTTTTTTATAAAATTTTATAAAATTTAGGCATTTATTTCAAATTTTTCATCATTTTTTTGAGTAAAGATTTCGTTGATTATATCGTATCTTTCGCTGAAAATAATTTGTTCTACAGTTTTTTCTTGCTTGTCCATAGTTTTATTATATTCATTTAAAATGCGATACATCTTATCCTTTTGCTCTTTATTTTTCAAATATTCCATTCTGCGTTCTGAATCATTTTTTTCAAAAAGTTTTGCATATTTTTGGTTATTTTTTGCAGAAATTTCTTCATAATTTATGTTTTTGTAGTCTTTTTTTGATAAATTTCTTTCTAAAATATTTAAATGTTTCCTTAAACGTGAAAGAATTTTTCTATACTGTCTTGGTGATAATAACAAATCTTTTCTAATCATATTTGCTAATTTTCTCGTGTGGGGGCTGCTTGTATTAATTGATGGCATCCATTTTGCTAATAGAGAAATATCTTTACCTTCAGATTCCAATTGTAAATCTTCTTTTAGTAAATGTCTAATTTTATCAATAATAGCAGCTTTACAACCTGAATTCACTTTATCATAGATGGAAATTTCATCATCAAATCTACCATATTGAGCCAAATCCAATCGTAATAGTTTAATAGCTAATTCTATATCATGATTAGCTATTTCCACTAATAGCCCTCTAAACGCTTCACGTTGCCCTAGACCGCTTTTAATATCTCGAAGGTATAATAACCATCTCAATGCCGTTTGGGGGTCTGAATGGTACGCTAGACGGAATATACAGTAATTGTCATAATGTTTGTTATGCTGTGCATTAACAATAATGTTGTTTGTTTCGTTTAATAACAATGATAATGTCTTATTCATTTCCATGCCTTTCTGTAAACTAAAAATGAGTGATAACTGTTTTGCCATCACTCATTCACTAAAGAAGGATTAATATGTTCGGAAGGTCAAGGAGTGTGTCGAATCGAAGGTATATTTCTCAGAAAAAGGAGATATATATAAAACCAAGACTGTCATAAGTCTTTATTATAAAACTAGACGCATTGATAAACACAAAATCTTAGGAGGAATTTCATATGACGATAGCTGTATGCGTCTTAGCGTAATTAAATTTTCTCGACCTTCCACTAAAAAAATACGCAACTGTAACTAGAATATTTGCGTTTTTGATTATTTTTAAAAAAATATATAACAAAAAAAACCACTTCGGATTCCGTAAAAGGAAATTCCGAAGTGGTTTTTTCATTTCTTCTTATCTGTTTTTGATGGCTTCCATGAATGCGGTATATCAGGTCTTTTCTCTGCGAAAAATTCGCACTTATTGGCATCAATGGGTGTCATTGTTTTCATGCAAAAACAACCATAACCGTACCCATCAAAATATTCCCACTCAGTACAATCTTCACATTTCATTTTTTATCCTTCCTTTTTGTCTTATTTTTTTTACGAATCAGTTATATTATCTATTGATTTAATTTGATGGCATTGAGAAATTCTCTTAAATCCATTTGCTACAGAACACGGCAAGTACAAATGTTGCCAATCCGAAATTAATATAACTTTCAATCACTGAAAGTGTTTTAATTATAATGGGCTTTTTTATCTTATACAATTGCTCGAAAAAATTTTCACTTTCAAAATTATAATTTTTGATAATTTGAAACTCTTTTATACAATTGTAAGAAAATGTAATTAGGAATGAAACAAAATATGTTAACCATACAATCAACACATATCCTTGTTGTGTATGTGCCATTCCAAAACAAAATATTGCTAACAGTACGATTAATCCTTTTAACATTATCCATGAAATAATTAACACAGAAGCAACGACATATAAAACTTTTAATAGTCCTTTTGCTCCTTTAAGTTCAGTGTCAAGGGCATATACAGCATTAGGATTTGGTTTTTCAATTTTATTTCTGAAAACATTCCATGCTCCCACAAATGAAGAAAAAAACCAAAACAAAACAAACATAAAAATCAAATAGAAATCTTTTGAGTCTACGAAATCCATATACACATTACCTCTTAGCGGTATTTTGGTTCAAACCAACCATACTGTTTCCAAATAGAATCTTTATGTCCTGTTTCTTTTAGATGTGTAAGGAGATATTCTGCCTTAGAAAATTCCTCATTGCATTCATCACAAGAATAATGGAATTCTTTCATTTCGCTATCTGTTAAAATGGCAAACAAACGGAACAGATTTTCTTTTTCATCAGGCGATGTCAGATAACCATTAAGTGCGGTCTGAATGGTAGCCTGAATAGTTTCTTTTAGAAGTTCCTCGCTATGAGTTTTATTCCATTCATTTTCAAACGATAGGCTAACTTCTAAATTTTCAAGAAGAATGTTTTTTTCAGTGCAAACATTCATAAGGAAAGAATAACGAATGTAATTTTGATTCTGTTCGTCTTTATCTTTCGTCATTGTAAAATTGTCGATATGAACACGTTCAAGATACATACTTTTCTTGTTAGTGAAAAGATAATCATAAAGCCAAATAAAAAAGCTCATTCCTGCATCACTATTTTCATTCTGCTCATTATAAGCATCATAAAAACTTTGCAATGCGTTTGCAGCTTCAGTCATTTGCTGAACATTATACTGATATTCCATATTCACTTTTCCTTTCTATTTAAAAAGGAGGGAATTACATCCCTCCCTACTATAAACATCATCTACTTGTTTTTAAATCACGCATTATTGTTTGATAATTTGACAACAAGGCACTTAATTCTTCCGTAGAAGTGTTTTCAAAATCGAGAGCCAACAATTTGTTTACAACTTTTTTTCTATTTTTCAAAGCTGAAAAATATATAAAATTATTTTTATGCTCCATAGTAACCACGAATAACCTTATCAATAAAATCGTCTAATTCAGGATTTCGACCTTTGTTGCTGAAAAAATCGTTAATAGGGAAAGTATTTACCTTAATCTGTGGTTTTTCAGTCTTCTTTTTAGGTTTCGCATCTTCAACGGTTGCACTTTTCATTTCAAATGTCTGACGATTTTTCTGCACATCCTTGAAAATCATATCAAGGCTACCATCTTCAATAACTCCCTCACTCTGTGCGAAAGAAAGGTTATTGATAATTTTTGCAAATACATCAGCAGACAAAATAATTTTATCATTAGGAATGACAACCTTTTCTGCCGTTTTCTCTTCTTTTTCTTTAACATCAACACTGTCAAGGTATTCATCTACACTTTTAAGAGTTGCTTCGCAATTGTCCATAATTTCTTTCATATAATCATTAACAATTGCTCTAATTTCTTTCTTATCTTCAATAGTCATTGGTTTTTATCTCCTTTGTTTTAAAATGCTTACTCATTATAGCATTTTGATGGCTATTTGTCAACTATTTTTAGCACTCTTCAGGGAGAATATCTTTTGGTTCAGGACGTGTTTCATTTGTCTTATCGACAATTTCAACACCTTTATCAGCCTGTGTAGTTTCCTGTTCCTGTTCAGAATTCTGCTGTTTCATATAATCATTGAAAACATTTTCTACCATTGTAGATGTTCCTGTAAGACGGTCAATTTCCTCTTTAAGGAACGTGACAATATCCTTATAATACATAGCAATAAGTACCTTTGTTGGCTTTTCTACACATTCGCAAAAATAGGTCTGATTAATCTGTTTCAGACTAACAGAATTCTGAATGTCAGCACCCTCACAAATATTAGATGTAAAATGCTCGTCATTAGCACCATGATATTCAGTTGTGAAATAAACATCTTTACCTACGAAGTCAAACGTTACATATACATCATAATCTTCGTTAGTAAGAACACGAACAAGAATCTTCTCGTCAATACCATTCAAAACATCAAGATACTGTTTGAAGCTTTCCTTCATAATTGCAATTACTACATTCAACTGAGCAAAATCATAAAATTTTGAATGTGTCATATAACGCTGAAAATCATTCTGTGTAATGTCCATTTTTAATCTGTACATTAATTAATCCCTCTTTCAAACTAGACTATATTTTAATTTATTTTGCAAGGCTTTTAATTCATCAGGGGTAAATCCCTCAGGGGCTTGTTTTTCTTTCATCTTTTTAATTTCCTGTTCAGAAATAGCCACAGGGAAACCACCTGTTGTCGGAATAACTGCTACACCTGTTGTAGTACGTAGCAAATTCCAAAGACCTTCATCCAATACACATTTGATAAAAATGTAATTAGATAAAGCACCTTTAACCTTGTGGATTTTGTTTTTGGTCGAACCGTCTGCGAGATGAACGACTTCTTTACTATATTTGATAGGAATATAGAAGTCTTCTACTTTATCTGCAAAATCAGTACCGTCAATTGCATCACAAATATTGTTTACAGCTTTTTCCTCATAATTGAATTGAGTAACAAGCGTATACCAACACGGCGTTTGTGATACTTCGCTCAAATCAACGTTCCCCAAAATAACTTTTTTTGCCATTTTGCATGTCTCCTTTGACTAAATTTTTACGAACATATTATATTGCATAAGTAATTATTTTGTAATTTCTTGCGTCAAAAATTTTACAAAAAAAAACAACGCCACATTTAACGTGACGTTGTTTATCATTATTTTGGTAGATACTGTGTCAGTTTTTTATGCAATGCACTTACTGCCGCCCTCGAAACATTGAAAGTTTTTCCAATCTCGTCATAGGTTTTACCTTTTTTGCGACAATCTTCAATAAATGCAAGTGCTAATTTATTTCGCAAAGAAGCTCCCCCATAACTTGAAACGCTTCTTTTCGCATTTATCTGAGTCAATAGATTATCAATAGAACCAAAGTAATGATTAACTAAAAAATATTCCGATTTACATTCTTCTCGAAACAACTTCAAATCTACCGCATTGTCTTTGTCAACGTATTTTTTAATTGTATTGATGATGTGCTGTTTTTTGTCGATAGCTTCCATTATTTTCTCACCTTACCTTAATAGTCTTCCATTTTCTTGGTAAGGATAACCCCATATTTCATAAAATCGCTTGCTTCGGACGGATTGCCAAATAGGATTGCCTTACGAACTGTTGTCATGTCAGTAGAATCAATTTCGATATTTTTCCGTTCAATTTCATCTTTAATTCTAGTCCAAAGTCGTCTGCGACTCTGAACGGTATCTCGATACATACAGTTTTCATAAAGAGGATTCATGGAAACTGCACTTTTATCTTTGTCGCAATTGAAAAATTCAAAGGCATTTCTCAAAACTTTTTTTCTTCTGCGAATCATTATTACATCATCCTTTTCTTTTATTTTATCCCCCTATTACAGGGGGACATTTACATTACTCTTCATCAAACTGACTTTCGTCAAGCACAGCAGTTCTGCCAAATGGAGCAGAACTACCACGTTCTACCTCAGGCGTAGTGTAAATCCACAGAGTAGGAATTCCATCCGTATCTTCCTCATTCGGATAATCGCAATAGCCATCCGTAAGAATGATAACGCCATTGATGTTGTTGAATTCTTCACGGTGATTGCGAATATAATCAAATACACATTTGAAAGAAGTACCACCACCGCCAAATACTGCAAGGTCTGATACATTGCCGTTTACATCATCGAAATCATAGTGTTCTTTTGCTACGTCATAATCAAAGAAGAAGAGTTTACCATGCAAATTCTTTTCAAACTGATTAATAGCACCTTGAATTTCAGAGAAACACATATTGATAGCTTTTTCACCCATAGAACCTGACGTATCAATGAAAAAGAGAATATCATTTACTACTTCAATAGTATCATTGAAGTCGAACATGAAGAAGTCTCCTTGATAACGTTTGTCAGGTGGCATAAGAGAATAATCATTATATTCTTCTTGAATGAACTCCTGCAAAAGCATTCTCCAATCTTTCTGAGGATTCTTAATGTCGCTAATGCCACGTTGCATACCTGCTGGGAGATTTCCTGCCGCCTTTGCAGCTTCAGCCGCAGACAACATAGCTGCATCCCATTTAACTTTTTGCTCGTTTTTCTGAGCATCCGTCATTTTGTCGGCTTTTTCCCAAGAATCATGGTTGTTAGGCATATTGTAAGTTTTGCCGTTTACAGTAATTTTTGAGTTACTGCCCTGCCCCTGACCACCATTCTGCTTGTTTTTGCCGTTACCATTCTGATTGTTATCAGAATTAGAAGAGCCACTATTGCTATTATTATTGTTGTTACCGCCATTACCATTACCACTCTGATTATCGTGGTTTTGTCCACCCTGTCCAGAGCCTGTACCTGACTTTTTATTCTTTTTTGCATTTTTAAGCAAAATAGTATAAATTTCGTCAGCATTCATATTCCGAAATTTTTCATCATACAAGCAGTTCCTTGGCAAAACAAGCGGTTTAACCATAGAATTTCTATTTTCTTTACTCATAGAATCAATTGTATCTTTAATGATAGAATTGATTGCAAAGTCTGTAGCACAGTTCCACAACTCAACATCACGAGTTCCCCTACGCCACAAATGTCCGAGAGCACAATGCAGAACCTCGTGAATAAGAATCGCCAAACTTGTTCCAATATCCAAATTTTTAAAAAACTCAGGATTATAAACAATTCGATTACCATCAGTACAAGCTGTGGGACACGGATAATTGTCAGGCTTTTCTACCAAAGGTAACTGTAACGCAAGAGTTGCAAAGAAAGGATAATCAATAATCATATTATTCAATGCTTTCTTTACCATCTTTTCTACTTCCATATTTGCCATTTTAGCAACCTCCTTCATTTGTTTTAATTCTACTACATTTATAATGTTTTGTCAATAGTTTTTTAAATAAATTCGTATAAAAAAAGGCATACATTTTGTATGCCTTTTTTTATATTCTTACAGGAAATTCTCGCCAATTTCCATGATAAGGTCAGAACACTCACTGTTGTTTACGAACAGTCCACGAGTGCTATCGCTCAGAGAACCAAACATATCCTTTGCAAACAAAGTGACATATTCTTTTTTCTCAATTGTATTGACAAAACGAACACAATTAGTGATAACAGTGTCCAATTTTGCAACAGATTCTTTGTTGGTAATGTCCACCTTATTGGCAAGAGAAACGCAACGAGAAGAAATCATAGTTGCAAGTGCAAACATTACATCAGGCTTGTTCTGAATGTTCTTCTGACATTCCTTACGAGCACCTGTGGCAATAGATTTGAAGTCAGGCAACTTCTCATACACATTAACATAAGCACGGAATTCCTGTGCTACGCCAAGACCTACTGTACCTGCCACGCAAGAGAAATACTTTTCAAAAGCATGTTCCTTATCCAACTGAAGGTAACTGTTTACGAGTTCCCAAGAACGAGGGGTAGCAAATGCCACTTCATCATTCTGTGGGTCGAAACGGCACAGATAACGATTGTCGTAGTTGATGAATGCAATGATTCGAGAATCAATGTTATTGTTATATGCCCACTTCTTCCAATCCTCAACGCTCGGAACCATTTCAAAGTGAGTCATACGGTTGCCAAGCGGTTTCGGCATTTTGTATGCCACAGCTTTATCCGTAGTTCTGTTACCTGCGGCAATTACAATGCAGTTCTTAGGGAAGTGATGCTCACCAACACGGCGGTCAAGACAAATCTGATATGCAGAAGCCTGTACAGATGGCGGTGCGGCAGAAATTTCATCAAGGAACAGAATATTGATAACATCATCTGAATCGTCCATATGGAAAATTTCAGGTTCAAGCCAACGAGCAATATCCTCGCCTTTATCGTTGGTAGCCTTTGCGGGAATACCACGAAGGTCAATTGGAGACATCATCAGAAGAGAAGCTACCGTTGTATTAACCTTTTTGCCAAGCATTTCACCAAGACGGCGACCTGCTTCGTGAACTGCCTGAGATTTGCCAACACCAGGCTGTCCCCAAAGCATAATTGCAGGGAGTTTGTTGAACTCCTTCTGTTTAGAATACAAATCAACGAACAATTTCACGAAATCATTCGGTACAATCTGAAGATAATTATTAGTCGTAGTTGCTTTTGCCATTTTAAAAATTCCTCCTAAACTTAACTCACGAATGTTATTATAATCTTTTGTGTTCTACTTGTCAATAGTTTTTTTACGCTTTCTGATGTTTTGCAATCTGAATTAATGCATTCAGACGAGCCATAGCAGCCGAGTAACGCAAAATTGCACTCTCTACAAAAGCACTATCTGCCATATCAAGATTGTTCTGTGCTACTTCAACTTCTTTAATAGCGTTATTAATCTCAATGTTTGTTGTTTTCATTTTTATACATCCCCTTCTATTTTGGTTTTTCATTTGATATTATTGTATCATTATTTAATGATTTTGTCAACACTTTTTTAAAATATTTTTTAAAAATACTCTTGACTTTTTTCTTTTTGTTAAGTAATCCTTAACTCTGTATTTATTATAACTTATCGAAAACAGTTTGTCAACACTTTTTAAAAAAATAAAAGTGCGGAAATAAATCCGCACTTTAAAGATTTTCATTTAAAATTTCTACATCCACAATAAAATCTGTATTTTTCAATGTAAATGTGGTTTCCATACGTCCCCACGAACCATAAGGTACAGATTTGGGTTCGTTTGCATGTACAATATACTTGCTTGCCATACAATACCCCATCCTTGAAACAATTGCGTTGAGAAGATTTTGAGGATTTTTCGTTTGAATGGAATATTCTCTACCCTTCTTAGAAAAAATAGAAACCTTATCATAATCTGTTACTTCTACCGTATCAATGTTATCAGATGGAATGATTGCATTCGGCAATTTTAAATAAAACATATTTATCCCTTTCTTTTTGCAGTAGTGTGAATGGTTTTTGCTGTTTTAATTGCATACTGAGGTTTAAGCATACGAATTGCACCACAAATCGCAGATACCGTTACAGGATGTGGTGCTGTTTTTCCACGCAAGAAATCACTTACTGCATCAGCACTTACTCCTGCTACTGCCGCAATTTCAGTATAAGCAATTCCATAACGTTCTTTGTCCTGCTGTGCTCGTAATCCAATTTTTTTCAAATTCTGATTGAAAATATCCATATGCATGTTAAGTTTTTCTTTCTGCATAGGAATAATTTCATTCATTTCTTTACCATTAAATTTCATTTTAATCTACCTTTCTATATACATTTCTTCTAGTTCAATGCAATCACATCGTTATATAAACATTTAAATTTGCTATTTGGATTTTTGAAATAATGGTCAAAATGCCAATGTCCAAAAAACCAATTCTGATATTGCATCAAATCATTAAACCCATCTAAAATCTTGTTTGTTGGTTCAGGTTCTGCACCTTCGACCAATTCATTAATCAAATGTGATGGACATGTATGCGTTAGTACATAATCAACATTATACTCTACTTTTTCTAAATTTGTCAAGCCCTCTTCAACCTCTGCATGGCTTGGAATCTCCTGTGACCACCAACTCATTCCTTCTACACGAAGGTGTTTATCAATAGAATAAGCACCACCAAAAGTAAAGAACTTCAATCCTTCAATATTAAAAACTTGACCTCTCATTAAATGGAACACTTTATTTGTAATTCTATGAATTTTACCACCATTCCATTCTTCAACAGGCATTGCATTTAATCTATCAAAGTTTTCATGATTGCCATCTATAAATAATGTAGTATATGGCAATTTGTTATACATGCTTAACAAATTCTTCTCTTGAAAATTTGGCTCATAGTTCCAAATCGCTCCAAAATCTCCAAGAATTATAACATAATCTCCTTTTTTTGCATTAATTAGACCTAATTTGCCTACATCTAAATGTCCATGTGTGTCTCCTGTTACGAAAATCATTGTAAATCCCTTTCCTTTTGTGTCTTAATTATATCATCTTTTGCTCATTTTGGCAATAGTTTTTCAAAAAATATTTTGAATTAATCTAAAAAATGGTTAATTGATTCAAAACAATAAAAAAAATAAAGAGCGCAAAAAAGTGCTCCTTATTGTCCTAATTCTTTTATAGATGTTGTATATTTTGGAGTATTCCCAAAACCAATAGCTTCTTCTTTTATAGCAGTATTAATAATCTCTTGGGCTTCGTCAACATCTTCTGCTTTAATAATAACAGTGCTAATTTCAGTTTTAGTAACTGTAACCTTAAATTCAGACATGTTTAATCTTCCTTTTTAAATGCATATATCTTATCTTTAATTTTTACAATTGTTAAATGTTTTGTATGGGCTTTAATAATTCCCATATTGAGATTCCGTTGGGATGGAGCGTGGAAAACCAATTCAATAACCTTGTTATTCACTATAAAACCTCCTAACTAAACAACCTTCATTTATATTATATTAGAAATAGCAATTTTTATACACACAAAAAAAATGCCTACCGTCAAGGTAAGCATTTTTTGTATATTAGAATACGATTTCAGTAAGTTCAAACCCTTTATTACCATTTTCAAGAGTAATAATAGTCTGTGAAGCTTTATGACCGCCAAATTTCTTACTGTATAAATCAGGATTACAGAAAGAGCCTGCCACAATAGTATTGTTAAGTCCGAATTGTTCATGTGACCCATTGTGTACATGTCCTTTTAATGAGAAGTCAATGATTTTGCCATTACGAGCATGGGCGTTCGTAGCAGAACGCATATTTTTTCCTTCTCCATCACCGTGGCAAAGTTCAAAAGTCTTACCATATACTGAGAACGTCTGATGGTCTGTACTTCCTGCAAACTTAATTTCGGACTGACCTTCATTACAGAATTTAACATTATTCAAAGGAGTAAGCAATCCTTTTAAATATCCAATTACAATGTTTGTATAATTGTTGTCATGCGTATTGGCATCTTTCTGTCTATGAATACGGTCATGATTACCTGCAACTGCATAATAATCAACCTCAGGTACATTGTGAGCAAGACATTCCATAAAACGAGCAAAGTTGATTGAAAAATGATATGCCTGCGTTGTAGGGGATTGGAAACCGAATTCAACTTCACCTACCTGTCCACCATGAATATCACCATGAACAATATCACCAAGCAAGCAGACTACAATTTTCTGTGCATCTTTTTCGTCTGCCATATTAATGATTTTTTGAGCGTATTCAATAAGACGATTGTTGCAAATTTTAGGACTATAACAAACGTTACCATTATTATCTGTTGCAACCATACCATAATGAACATCTGTTAATGTAACAATTAATGTTCTATCATATTTTACTGATTTCATTATAGAATCATCATAAGGTTTAATAAATGTAGCTTCTTTTGCCAAACTCTCAATTTCTCTATATTGACGAGCATATCGAAGAGCTTTCTTTTCCAAAGCCACTTTTTCAGATTTCAACTCTTTAATTTCAAGAGCCATAGATTTAATTTGGTCTTTATAATCAATAAATGGCTCTGCATTATCAGTGTTACACTGACAATTACAAGAATGTTTCTGATTATGATATGTTTCTTTGAAGTCATTCAAAGTTTGTTCCAACATATTGATTTTTTGTTGAGTTTCATTCGTCGTACAAGCCTGTGAAAGTTTAATTGTAGCAATATTACGACTTAGGGAAGAAGGAACAATTTTCTTATCTGTTTCTTTCTTAATTCCATCAGCAAAAACCTTAAAATATTTACTGAATACTTTTACACCCATATCATAATGACGGAAACTACAGCTTTTTGGTTTTAATGAATTATATGGAGGTCTGAAATCAACAACCTCACAAGAATAATCCGAACCATCAATGCAATCCATAATTGCATTACGGAAATAACGAATACGGTCATGAACAAAATTAAACCCTGTTTTTTCCTTAATATTATGCGCTTGTGCATAATCATAAAGGTAATCGCAAATTTCCTTATTGGTCATGTTTTGATTGTTAATGCAGAAAACAGCCATCAAATACAAATCGTAGTTACCTGTATTGTCAAAGATTCCTTCATCATACTTATGAGTCGGCACAAAATCTAATTTCATTAAGTTTTTTCTCCTTCTTTAGTTGCAAATTTAATTGAAACTTTTTTCATTTCATTTTTATTATAGAAAAAAAATATTTTTTTTCACCTTGACAACAAAAAACATTTCAGTTACAATAGAATGGTAAAAAATATCAGAAGGAAGGAATGTGTAAATGGCAAAGGTAGAAGCTTTAACGAAAGAACAAATCAGTGATTGTTTCGTCAGGGCAAGGTTGCAAGTCATTGATTTTCGTCAGAAGTATGGAGTAAAATGTTGCACAGATGTGGTTTTGGGAGAAGCTACTAATGATAGCAAAGTCCCTGTCAGTGTTTGGTACAATGACAAATATGAACAGTTCTGTATGGCGTTCTCCAACAAATACCTTAATAACCCTATTAAAAAGGTAGAAAAATTATTTATCAGATGTTTTCTTTCATTAAATATGGATGGAAGTTTTAAGAGTTGGAGTGAAACATTGGCTGAAGGTAGCAAAATTGCACAGGCTAATGGAAATAAACGTGAGTTTCAATATGTAGATACATTCAGTACCACATATCTCATGTGTGATGATGAATTCCATCCTAACGCATATTGTGATGTTTGTCACACCAAACACGAAGTGGATTTGAATAAAATTAACGATTACTCTTGTCCATGTGGCGGTTCTCTTATTCCAATGTCTTCAAAATCCAACACTATTTACAAAGAAAAGTATGTAGAGTATTGCACCAAAGATAAGCGATTAAAAGGTGTTGAAATTGATAAGAGTAAACTTACTAAAGAATTCTTCAATTTGGAAGACATTTCCGAGAAATCTTTTGAACGTTTCACATTCCTTACTGCCGATTTAGATTATATGAATGCAAAGATTCTCAAGGGATTCATTCTTGATGCTTATAACAATGAAGAATATGAAGTAGCTCGAATGTTTACGCTTGCTTTCCCTGAGGTATTCAGTAAATGTGAAAAACAAATTGGCAAACGCCGTTTGGCTGTTATTATGGGGAATGCTCCTGCCAAAATTGAACGCAATGATTTTAATTGTGAAGAAGAAGATTTTAATCTTTTGAATGAATACGTTCAGAAAGGATTCTCTGTTTCTCGAATGAAAACATTGCTTAACAAAGCGATTAGTAGCAACAAAACAGAACTTATCAAAGGTCTTTTAAAAATTGACAAAACGAATTTCAAATTGTCTGCCAACAAGATTGGTAAGCGGAAACTTTTGAAATTAAAAAATATTATGGGAGGATTCAGCAATGAATTGGATGATGTTCAACATTAATGAAAAACAGATGTTTGAAGTGGATTGCAAACTTGGGTTAGGATTTGAGGTGCAGTGCGAAATTCAGCACACATCAACATTTATGGATGATTCAGTCAATTATGCATTCATCAATTTAATTTGTTATGAAGGTACAAATACCAATATAAATAAATTCGGCATTATTCGTGGAATTGTTCTCCCTTGCAATACTGAGGAAGATGATAAAAATATTGATATGGTTCACGATTTCCTCAATAGTGTTGCCATTACAATGAGTCATCTCGTTTGGGAACAGATGGAAAAACAGAAAGCTTATTTTAACTTGGCTGCAATTATGGACAGTGAGGAATCTCGATTAACACCTATTGACAGACCTGTTTATGCTTTAGGATATGAACTCTTTAAGAGTGCACAGGAATACACTCGGTTAAATGGTGTAGCTTCTGTAACCAAAGCTGTCAATTATATTGATTCTGTATATCAGGAGAAGAAAAAAGAATTGGTACAAGAAGAAAAACCCACAACAGCAGAAGAAGAATAAAACAGTAGAGGGGAAAATTTTCCCCTCTTTGTTAATGGAGGTATTATTTTTATGTTGAATACATCAGGTATCATTGAAAACTCTATCGTTGACGGTCAAGGAATAAGATATGTTGTTTTTGTACAAGGCTGTCCACATCACTGTGAAGGATGTCATAATCCTGATACATGGGAATTCCGTGATAATAAATTTGTTGAAATTGATACAATTGTAGACACTCTTAAAGACGATTTTCTTTGTCAGGGCATCACTTTTTCAGGTGGTGAACCATTCATGCAAGCAACTGAATTAATCAAGTTAGCTGATAAAATTCATGCTTTGAATAAAGACGTTTGGTGTTATACAGGCTATACTATTGAACAGCTTTTATCCTTTACAGACGATAAACGAGAATTGCTTAATCACATTGATGTTCTTGTTGATGGTAAATTTGAATTAGCAGAACGCAATACATTTTTGCATTTCCGTGGGTCAAATAATCAGCGTGTTATTGATGTTAAGAAAACGTTGCAAACAGGAGAAATTACATTAAAGGAAGGAATTTAAAATTGATTTTTACAACATTTGTGTTGAAATTTATGGACTGTGCTTTATCTACAGTAAAAAATGTTTTTTTGATTAAAGAAAAATATCTATTATCATCTGTATGTAATAGTATTTCAGCTATACTTTTTATTTTTGTAGCAGATATTATGGCAAATTCAGATGGTGGAGATAAATGGTTGATTGCGTTGGCTGTATTTTTGGCTAACTTTGTTGGTTCATACTTGCCACCGAAGTTTTTAGATAAAATAGAATCTGACCGTTTGTTTATATACGTTGTAACGGCAGATTCTTTAGAAAGTGGAATGACTTATTCTGACACTTTGAAGAAATTCAATATACCTGTTTCAACAACAGTTGTATACGATTCTGACACAGAAAAAACATTGGAAATCAGAGCGTATTCGCAAACAAAACAACAATCTACTGTTATCACATCTTATATGAATGATGATTTCAAATATCATGTAATCAAATTAGATTAATGTATTCTCTGTATATATTTAATGAGGTGTTTTGAAAATGATTAAAAGTTTAACGAATGAATACAAACCTTTAAGTAATTATTTTGAAGCAAAATTTGAATTCAAAGGTATCAAATATCGTAATGTTATCAATGCTTTTGTTGCTCAGTTTTTTGAAAACGAAACTCAACAACGAGTTATTGCAGGTTCTATTCCTAGCCGAGCACAGACTTTGTTAAAAAGCGCACCATTAAAAATGACTGAAGAAGAACAGCTTGCTTTAATGCATGACATTATCATGGAAAAAGTAAAAGCGCATAAAGAAATTAAGGATTTACTTCTGAATTCTGAAGGGGAAATCATTAATAACGTTTCTTGGGATGATACGTTTTGGGGCGTTATGAATGGCGAAGGTAAAAACCATACAGGCAAAATTCTTGAATCTATTCGTGAGGAATTAAAAGAGAAAAAATCCAATTCCAAAAAGAAAAAAGAAAAAAAAGAAAAATTAGATGCTGTTATTGAAGAAATGAAAGCAGATGATGTAGATGGAGAAGAATCTAACGAATAAAGTCTTGGAATTAACAAAACAGCTTCATTCTTTAAATGATGAAGAATTGAAATCGTTTTTAGAGTTAAATGGACTATTCCACATTTACGAAACAGGTGTAGAACACTATTTAGATGCAGAAGAATCAGAATCTGATATTTGGTATGAAGATTTATCTAAAATTGATTCAGATGAATTAAAAAAAGTTTCAGAACGATTTATTAAATGCATCAAAGCTGAATTAAAACCTAATACATATTATTGCATCAATAAAAAAGACTTGATGGAACATAGAGCTTTATATTTAGGGCAAACAAAAGAAATGCTCGAAGTTGATTCCATTTCTACAGGTGCAGACAAACTTCTAGTTTTAGTAGATAAAGCTGAATATCAAAAATTAATTGATATGTATAAAGAATATAAAGAAAAAGGATATTCTAAACTTGATGTTTGGAATCCAAACCATTCTATTTGCAAAGCTATGCTACCGAAATTGTTACAAGAGTATTCTGACCAACTCCACGGAACTCCAAAAGATTTAACTATGGAACAGTGGCGGTCTATCATCATGCGAATGATTTGGTTTTGTAATGAAATGGTGACAAATCATGATGAATTACATATCGCAGGAGATATAAAAAAAATGAAAGAGTATAATAATTATCTTTCAACTTCCAAAGATTTATTTTGTAAATATTTTTTCGATTTATGGGATTAATTAAATTCCTAAATATTCTGACAACATTTCTCACAAAAAAAAAGACCTCTCAATTGAGAGGTCTTTTCGTTTAAGCTGCAAGCAGAAGACTATGTGCTTTGTCAAACAGGTTATTGCCGTTGATAACGGAAAGCAACTGACGTTCTGCCTGAGTTTGCGTATTGCGGAGGGTTGCACCGCCGTGGTAAATCATATCAGAGAATGCATTCAGCATACCCCATGCAGTACCTTTATAGTCTACAATATCATCAGCATTGTAGCACTTGAAAAAGTTTTCTCGAAGCTGAATCTGATGATTGAGCTTGATTTCAGAGATTCCATCCTCTTCAATGGGGAACATCTTATCGAGAATCTTCTTGGCATCTTCAGCAGAAATCTTTTTCACTGCAAGGGTTTCGGCATGTTTTTCGAACTGCTGATTGTAAACCTGTGCAAGTTCAAGAGTACGCCGAGCTTCCTCAATTTTGCTCTCAATATCGCCCTTGTGAGCAAAAGACCAAGACCTACGAGCCGTACTGAGTGCATAATTCAAGGTATTCTGACATACAACACGAACATTCGTGATATTGCAACGGACACAAGAACTACCATCATGACTGTTAGAGAACAGCAGATAAGATTCCACTTTATCGCCAAGAACACTCATTTCAGGCATCTGTGCAAGCATCCATACCGTGCGACCACCATTAAGCGACCCTGCCGTTTCATAATGAACTTCCACTTCATCATTAGCAAGCAGTTCATCAGTAAAGGCAAATGCTTCACGATTCTGAACAATGCGATAACGACCACTTACAGTGCCGAGAACTTTATTGTCGGAATCACGATAGTTGACCATATCGCCTGTGGGAATCTGCTGACCATCTACATTGATGAATGCAGGAGTCTGTTTAACTTCCCAATCAAGACCTGCGGCTACAAGAGCATCCCCACTTGTGGGAGCTTCGAAAACACGATAACCCATACCATGCCACGGAGTGTGGCGACCATCAGCATCGACATAGAATAAAGACTCAACATTGGCACTCATAATTAATTACCTCCTATTAGTAACTCACTCTGAACGCTTTTTGCGTTCCCTCAACTTCTGTATTTATTATAACTCTTCTAAAATGATTTGTCAACACTTTTTTAAAACTTTTTTTGAAATTGTTAATCAATATTAGCGGATTTCAGTTGTACCATCAATTACACCTGAATTATTACCACTGTTAGTAACATTAACCTGCCCATTATTGGTTACATTACAATAGTTCTCTTCCCTCATTTGCTTTAAGATTTGTTTCGTTTCGTTCATTGCATTAATAGCCACTATTGTTGAAATAACAACCACCATAGCTTCGGCTGTTATTAAAAATGATGTCCAATCCATAATATATCACCTTCTATCTACCTCTGCATTTATTATAACTTTTCTAAAATGCTTTGTCAAATATCAGGGAGTTCAATTGTATCGTAGCAAATATGATTTCGTACAGTACAATTGCCTGTTTCCTCATTTACCAAGAACACAAACCACCCAAGGTGTACATTATTATTGGTGTTGAAAATTTCATTTCGAGCATCGCCCCAATCATCAAACTTTTTTGCTCCTGCAACTGTAGTGCTAATACCTTCGTTCGAAAGGTATACAAGCTGACCTTTTTCATTAATGTAACCTGCAATAGATTTTATTTTGTTCATTTCTCATTCCTCCTACCAATCAATCTTCAACTCTGTATTTATTGTAACTCTTCTAAAATGTTTTGTCAACACTTTTTTAAAACAAAAACAACAAAAAAGAGGTATGCCACGAAAATACGACATACCTCTTTTTTGTTAAATTCCTAAATAGTTTGAATATTTAGGAATTTATTTGATTTCTTCCTGCAATTTAGCTTTCACTTCGTCATAAAGTGCCTGTAACCAATTGCGAAGAGTTGTACCATTAACAACAGCAGAAATAACAGTGCCATCTACACGTTCCAAAATCTTTTCGACAACCAAATTCATTTTTTCTTCACCGATAAGATTCTGCTTTTCAGCATAAAGGAAAAGTTCGAGGGCTTGCATACGTAATTCATTTTCCAACGCTTTTTTATCGTTGCGTTTGGTTAAATAAATATTCCCACCATAAAGTACAACTGCAAGAACCATAATAACATAAATCAATTCCATTTTTTATCACCTCAATTATAGTATAGTAAATTAAGACAAAAAAATCTCAAAGAAAAGAGAGTAGGAAATTCCTACTCTCAAATTAATTTTAGAAAATATTTCCGTTGAGGTCATCATCTCCATCCTCAATTCCCAAAGCCTTATTAATTTTGGAAATATCAACGGAAGTGGCTTTCGGCTGAGATTTCTGCACAGGATTAAGACCTAAATCTTTACGAACTTTTTCTTCCAAAGACTGAAGTTCTGCTTTTTTCTTTGCCTTTTCTTCATCAGCTTTAACCTTCTTAACCATCTTGTTATATGCATCTTTCTGTTCTTGATAGTCAAGAGTATTGGTCATTCCACCGTAATCAGAAATATAATCGAAACTATTGAATTTTGCCATAGTTTTAAAATCATCAATGAACTCACGATACATAGATTCAATACCACGGAATCTGCAACTTCCCCAATTTCCTTTTGCAACCTTATCCGTATAAGAATCAGACCAACCTTGATGTATAACAACATCATTCGTCAAAATATGTTTTTCTGATTCGCAATAAATGGCACAGTTATAAAAACCCTTAAATTTATCGAACAATACAGCATGAATAACTCTTTTTTCGCCTGTAAAAACATCTGTAACAACAATGTCCTCTTTTTTTAAGCACTTTACATTGTTTTTGACATAGTGACCGCATTCATATTTAACGATATTGTTTTCGTTTTCAGGGTCACGCTCTTTGGTATTCTGTTCCTCAGTATGATTTGCTTCAAGTTCTGCACCAACTGCCAATGCAGTTTTTTCTGCTTCTGCACGGTCATAACCATAAGACAGAATTGAATTTTTTTTACGCAAATCATCAATGTTTTTCTGATAATTATCCTGGTCAATTTCATATCTGCGCTGACGTTCATCTTCATAGTGTTCACTTTTGCGTTTATAGATGAACATATCTACAGTTTTATAATACGTTTCACCAAAGTTTACCAATGCCACCAACAGATTAAATGGGAACGGAGCATCAGTTTTCATTTCATTATACAATTTTTCAAGTTCATAACGGTCTTCATTAGTACCCTGTTTGAACAGTTTGTGATACAGATTCATATAATAGAAACCACCAAAGAAGGGGTCTTCAGGTAATTCAAAATCAAGCAACCATGCGTAGTTCGGATTCTTAAACATTTTTATGTTCCTCCTATCAATCAATCCTTAACTCTGTATTTATTATAACTCTTCTTAAATCACTTGTCAACACTTTTTTTTAAAAAAATAACAAAAAAGAGGTATGCCACGAAAATGTAACACACCTCTTTTTTGTTATACCGTACATTGAGATTGACAGGACTTGTATGTACCCAATGATTGACAGGAACATTGTGAACAATTTGTTTGGCAAGTCTGACAAACGCATTGTGGCTTTGCTGTTTCACATCTTAACGTCTGACAGGAGAATAATTGACATGACTGACAACCAACTGCGTCATCATCTTTTTGACAAAGCTGACAACTCTGACAAACTTCACAACTTTTAATTGAACTAATAGTTTGACATTTGAGAGTTTGACAAGCGTAACTTTGGCATACAACACGTTCGGTTGTATACTGACAACTTAGCCCACTGACCTGACTACCGCTATCGTAGCTGCACTGCGCTTGACAAGTTTGACATTTTACTGCAATAGAAGCACAATCACAATTTTCCGTAAAACGACCTTCAAGATAATTAATTGCTTCTTGTAAATCTTTAACGGTAATTAAGCGAGGAATTTTACTATTTGCTTCATAGTCTACTTTTTGCTGATACAAAGCTTGGAAATTATTTCTAGGGAGGGTGGTTTTTTCACCTCTATCAGAAGTTAAAGGTTCGCCTGCCAATTTTACTTTTTTTACAACGGTATCATATCTATTATATAATTTATCCAACACACTTTTTTGTGTTTGTTGAGTTGTATATACATTAGCCATTGTTAACCATTCCTATCCTCATACCATACAGAAGTTGTTGGCATCCATTTCCCTGCTGAACTATCATAATAATATAATGTATGGGTTGACTTTTTAATCCATAACTTTGTTTTATTTGCAGGAGCGTTTTCAGATACTTCATAGAATGGAATTTGAATATTTTTAGTTCCATCAAAGTATACTTCGTTAATTTGTACAGGGGTGGTTAATTTATCTGCTTTTTCTGCACGATACACCAAATGGTTGTAAATTTCACCACTCTGTGTGGTGTTTTTCTTTCCACCTGCTGACTGACTATCAGTAACTGTATAATCGCCTGTTGTAAGCTGACCATGAATTTCATCTACATATTTTTGCGTAGCTACTTCAAGTGTACCATTGTTTACCTTTACTGTACCTTGAACCCAAATAGAATTGTAAGCCATACCAACTTCATTTTTATCATAATTGCTTGTTACAACCAACCCTTTAACAAGCATACCTTGTGGGGTTTCTTTTGCAAGATTAGAAATTACACGCATATTACTAGAAAATGTAGATGGCATAAAATCTTTTGTTTCACGACCATCAAACAAACGAGCATTTTCTACACGACCAACTACCATATCACCTGAAGTTTTAGGATAAATTGGCGACCATGTTTTATTCAAATCATTAAATTCTTCAAGAGTTACTTTTTTAATTTTGCCAAAAGCCATTTTCTCACCTTCTTTTATTAAAAAAGAGAGGAATCAATATTCCCCTCTTTAAAATTAATACTCTTAGTTTTCTTCTTCATTACCTTGGTCTAATGAATTGCCACGAAGTACCATTTCAAGTTTATCAGAGTCTTTTAAGAGTTCAAGTTCTTGCAGTAAATCTTCATAGAAACGTACTACATTCTGTGCATCCTCATTAGTAGGTAACTTAACTACACGCTGAATCTCCTGATAAAGCATAGGATATTCATTATATAAAATAGTTAGATTTTCAAACAACTGTTTATAGTTGTCGAGTAAATCTGTTGCATTTTTACGTACTTCTAATGCTTTTGCACTAGCGTTATGTAGTTCATCACTAGCAATCAAGCGTTTCATTATTTATCCCCCAATTTCTTGCAATTATATTTATCAAGAAATGCATTAATATCTTTTTCTTCAAATGGATAAACATTTTCATTTAAAAGCTTTTCAATTAACATTTCTTTGTCAGTCTGACTAATTTTCCAAGTAAGCTGATTTACAAAATAAGGTCTGCAACAAATGTTGTATAACATCTTGTTGGCAATTTCATTTTTTTCTTCCTTACTGTAATTTTCATTCACTACTTTAAAAATATGATTTGCATGGAGAATTAATTTCTTTAGATGATGAATGCCCTGTACTTTTTCAAAAGAGTCTAATGAATTATAAATATCATTTCTCAATTGAATATCATCTGCTTTTTTCACAATGTGTTTATTGTTAATTAACCAAATAATTGTATTGAATTCTTCTTCGGAAAAGCAATGGAACTTTTCAAGTTCTTCAATAGCAGTTTTCGCATCATCAAACAGTAAAGCCCAAAGTTCGAGTTCAACTTCTTTATTAACACGGAATTTGCTAATAATATCAAATTTACTTATATCCGAAGAATGCAAAGAGAACAGAATCTTTTCTTTTTCTTGTTCTTCTCCTTTTTGCACCAAACAACGAGAATTCAAAATACCAATCTTATGCATTGCACGAAGTGCTTTTAGTGCAAATTTTCCTCTCATAACATTACGCAATTCAACACCAATTTGTTCGCTAGGCATAAAACGCATATAACGCATAGTTGATTTAATATCTTTTAACACCTGTTTATCAATATCAAATCCTGTTTCTGCCATCAATACGAATGCTTGCAAACAACGTACAGGATAATGATAGAATACATCTTTTGTACCTTGAATTGTACGGATGGTTTTAGATTTAATGTCTTCCTCTGTTTTCTTAGCAAAAATAAAACCATCTTCATTCATGGCAACGCATTCAATATTGAAAACCTTTCTTTTGAAATCGTCCTCAATAGAATCAACCGCTTCAACGACAGGAATACTTAAAAATTCCTCAATTGTCTTTCCGTTCTCTTTTTTCTCAAAATAATAGGTCTGCTTATGAAATGATTCCAATACGAATTTGGCATTCGCAAACTCAATATCAAAAATCATTTTATTTTCTTCGTGCTGAATTGCATGAGGGAAAATTTTTACAATATTTTCAGGACTAGCATTGGTAACAATACGAATATCCATTGTTCTGTTTAAAGCTTCTTTGTGAACTACGCTGTAATAATCATTACGGCATTTTTTACCTGTGTAGTAAGCTTTAAAACCCATATTGGTAAAAATTGTCAATATCGCTTTGATTGATTCCTGCATTAATTAATCCTTCTTCCTAAATCTCTTCTTTGTTAACAATTGTTACATTATCCATATCAAAGACAACTAAATAATTATTAGCCTTTACACCAATGATTCCAACAGAAACAAACATTTTGGATGTAGTTTTGTGGTCTTTATTGAATAATGAATAAACTTCTTCATATATATCATCATCAAAATTGATTATATCCTCAATATCAAAATCAATTTTGGTTTCTTTTTTTACATCACTAATGACAGATTCTTTTTCTTCAGAAGATAGTTTGTCTTCGTCCTCGTGTGCTTCCAATGTATATTTGTCAAGATTGTATCTACACAAGACGTTATTCAGTCCTGTACGTGATGTGCATTTTTCCAATTCATTAATAACAATCTCTTTAATATTGTTTTTAAGTAATAACTCACATTTTTTCTTCAAATGTGAGTTGTCACCGAACCAATCAATGAAATCTTTCAACGACCCATTGATTGATACAGTATAAAGATATTTTGCATTGTCGATTTGATTTTTGAATCCAAGAGCTTCATCTTTAGTGTTAGTCAAGTACATATCATAACCATATATACATTGTTCAACATCGCCATTTCTTTTTCTTTCTTCTTCTGCTTTACTCAAATCAAATTTGTCAAATGAATTGGAAGACAAATGATACGCTGTTAGATTTGCAATCAATCTATCCATTATTATATCTCCTAATTGTTATTTGTGTAATATGTTTTCCATTTATCAAACAATCCTTGAACATAACTTACAAATGTTAAATAAGGGGCTGTCTGTAAATTGTTGCCGTTTTCACTATATCCCAAGTTTATATAATTATTATTACCATTAGCATAAAATGTAATGAAAAAATTCTCATAATATTTATTAGGGTCGGCAGAAGCTCTAAATGATTCAGGACAAATCAATTTAATTTCTAATGAAAAAGATTGATTGTTATTCTGCTCATAGTAATTGTTAATATAATTTAACAAATTGCCGAAGCGTACATAGCCACTACTATTGGCAGTAGCATAATTTGTGGTATCTAAGTCCAATACTGCACCTGTGGAATTGGATAGGCGAAAAACTCTTGTACCCCAATCCCATAAATCTTGTGCATAAGCAAGAAAATTGCCAACTTCGTAAAAAGTATTAAAATAAATTTTGTAGCCCATAGTTTCACCTTCTTTATACTAAGCAAGAATCATCATTAAATGTATTGACGTTGCGTTCTTTTTCTCCGTCTTTCGGTGATAATTCTCCTTGAAAAATCATGCGTTCTCTTTCTTTAAAAGCTGTATACTGCTTTTTAAACTCTTCAGAAAAAGCCACTTCAAGATTGTAATTCATATTAAATTGTTGGTCTAAAGCACGAATTGTCGCAAGAACAATTTTTGCAAAAGTGTCCATCTGATTCGAATAGAAATTGGAATCAATTACTCCACCTGAGTCAGCAATTTCAGAACTTACTTTGTTAAGTTCGTCAACAAGTCCTTTTACTTGTCCCATATAACCAATCGTATATTGGTGTTTCTTTGCATCAGAAAGCTCTTCAACTTCTTCCATTCGAGCTAACGCAATTTCAATCATGTGTGCAATAGTATTAGCTTTGTCAATATTAATTTTTACACCATCTGCATAATTCTTTCGAGAATCTTTAATTTTTGATTTTACATTCGCTTGTGATGCCAATTCATTTGTTTTAGCATCCCAATGTCTTTGCAAATGTCTACGAATTGAAGATGGTTTTAATTGTTCTTCTTGAACAATTTTTACATCACGAGGATTTGTTAATCCTTGTAAATATTCATAAATCTTTTCTGCCGAAAACTTTTTTTGTGCAAGTTCTTCAACAATAGATTTATGTTTTGACTTACATACTTTACATTGTTTTACTATAGCCACAAAAATGCTTCCTTTCTTAAAATGGTATTGTTGCTTTTATACCCATAGCAACATCATGGTCTTTATTATTGTATTTTACACTAGGCCCAACATACATGTGTTTCCCTAAGAATTTTATTTGGTTTTCATAATCAACAGTAACATCTCCATCCGAATATGCACCAACACTCATAATATGTTTTGGATATGCTTGAATGTTATATTGATTAAGATTTACTACGTCACTATCTTTTATGTCTTCAATTTGTTTTGTTTCTCCCTGTGAAGGAGTTACAACAACTGCATCTGCATTTCGCTTTGTAGCTTCTTTTTGTGCAACTTTCTCATAATTCTTTCCTGTAGAAGTAACTACAGTTTCAGGTTGACGGTCACGTTCCACAATTTTTGTAATTGTATTTGTAACTTCTCGTGTTTGATATTTGTTTAAATTAGCATTGCTATTTTGGTTGATAAGCTTTTGTAATTTATCAGGGTCGGTAGCTGTTTCAATATTCGTTGTAACTACTTGTGGTTCTTTTTCGTTGGAATAATGATTATATCCAATATAAGCCAACACTCCAATAAGAATAGCAATAATACCTATCAAAATCCACTTTAGATTAATTGTTACTTCTCCCAATTTCCACACCTCCTTTAGACAATCAAAATCTTGTTGTGATAACATTTAAAAGCACATTTATTTGTCAGTATATTATTACAAATGTTGTTTTTCTCGTCTGTTGTAAATTCTCTATCTTCGTTAATAATTAACTCACTAAGTGCCTTTAAAATGGTTGAATTACGTTTAAAATTCTTTAAAGTAGATATACATATACCTTTCCTTGTCAAAACAACACAATTGTCATAAACAAAATAATATTCATGAGTTTCTTCATTTTTATAGACTGAAAAATACTTATTTAAATCATACTTAAATTTCAATCTATGATTATGTATATCACAAAGGTCTTTTCCTAAAAATGAACATTTTGCTTTTTCGTTTTTTGCAATCTTGGTCAAAATATGTTTCCAAAATAATTTACACAAAATTTTTCGTAACATTCGTTTTCACCTCATACGATTATTATTATAGGACAAAAAAGGCTCTACAGTAATGTAGAGCCTAAAACATTCATCTATAATTTAATACATAATTGGTCTGAATGTATTTGTTTTTGAGCAATAATTTCTCTGCTTTATCTGCATTTAGCATAATATCACTATAAATGTTCATTGCTCTTTGTTGCATTTCTTCAGCAATAGAATAATCCAATTCTTTATGCTTTTCCATTGCATTTGGGAGGGTGTAAAATTCACTTCTCATAAGGTTATATGCGAAATTAAATTCATCAATATCGCCACCTTCAATTTCACCATTTACAATATGTACATGGTAAATATTTTCCCAATCTTTCTGTGGTCTTTTAGTTAAATCAACATCCGTTACAACTTCTCTTTCAACCATAGGCTTTCCTTTCTTCATTCTTCAAATTTATCATTCTTTTTGCTTTGAAGATATTTAACCGCTTCTTTTGCAAGGTCAGAACGAACAATATCACCTTCATCAGTAGTGATAACTGCCATTTTTGTAGAACCTTTCATATTTTCTGCAATATAACTTAGTCCATTCGTGCGTTCGTTGACATATTCATTATCAATCTGCATGGGGTCGCCACAGAAGATAACTTTGGTTTTAAATCCTGCACGAGTAACAATAGCTTCTGCCTGTCTAGCAGAAAGATTCTGACTTTCATCCAAAATAATCCATTGATTTTCAATAGAACGACCACGAAGATAACCAACAGATTGCATATCAATAGCTTTACGGTCAAAAACCTCTTCTACTTTATCTTGCAATTCTTCTTCGTTTGATGTACGACTATCGAAATCACTATCTACAAGCACTTCAAGGTTATCATAAATTGGTCGCATAAGTGGAGCAATTTTTTCACCTTCAGTACCTGGTAAAAATCCCAATTCTTCATCCATTGTAATATTTGGACGACATACAAGAATTTTACGATAATCTCTTTGTTCCATTACCTTTTCAAGACCACAAGCGAGTGCCATAAATGTTTTTGCTGAACCCGCAGGGCCTTTAATAACAACAAGAGGAATTTCTTCCACAGGAGCAAGCAACGCTTCAATCATAAATTGCTGTTGGGCATTACGAGGAATTACACCATACGGTTTAGCTTGATATTTCAACGCACAAATCAATTCACCATTAAAGTCAACTTTTCCAAGCATAGTCTGTTTGAAATAATTGTTTGCATTATGAATGGTAATGAATTGATTCGGATAAGTTTCAAACTCATGAACTTCTTCATAACTATTATCTGTGCAAACTACTTTATATGCCTTGTTAACTTCGACATATCCTCTAGTGATATAGTTGTTGAATTCATCTTCAGTCAAAGTCAAATCCATATGACCTGTGTACTGTTCAGAAAGACTTACAACTGCATCTGTACGATAATCCTCATTAACAATTCCTAAAGAATCAGCCTTAATTCCTAAGAAAATATCTTTTGTTACAAGAACAACATTTTCTTTTCCTTGTTCTTTAAGTGTTAAACAAGTTCGCAAAATATCATTGTCTCGTTTTGATGAATCCCAAGATTGTGGCAAATTTACTTCATTCTTTAATTCGCTTTCTAATTCAACGTAAAGTGTACCACCGTTTTTTAAAGCAACGCCTTCAAATAACGTTCTATCTTCATTCTCAAATGAGTTTTTCAATGCGTAAAGCTGTCTTGCAACTTCACGAGCATTAATATTGATTTGCTTATTACCTGTTTTTTTGTTATCAAGTTCTTCAAGAACTGCTTCAGGAATAACAACATCATGTTCGTCAAAAGAATATAATGCCATTGGATTAGAAAGTAGTACATTTGTGTCAAGAACGTATGTTTTTTTCATAAAGTTTACCCCTTCAGGCTTTTAATTGCCTATTTAATTTGTATTTCAATAAATCTTCCTGCGTAGAATTAATTACTTTATGTAAAAAATCAAAATTATTTTTCTTAACATAATCATCAAGGTCTTCTCCCTCTTTGAAAATGTTTTTCAATAATCGAATTTTTACATCTCCACGCAATTTGATTTTTTGCATAGATTTGTATGCACCATCTTGTCCTGCGGTATCTCCATCATAGAGTATAAAAACTCTGTCTGTATATCTTGAAGATAATACAATTTGGTCTGTAGAAAAGTGAGAACCGAACGTACACACTACATTTTTTAAACCTTTCTGCCATGCAGAAATAACATCAAATTGTCCTTCAACAAAAATGATTGCATTTTGTTGAATTATTTCTTTTTCATTAATATACAATCCGAACAAAGTTTTTCTCGTAGGAAAAGTGTAATGCATATATTTAGGTTTTAAATCATCATATACTGCACGACCTGAAAGAGTAATCAAATGTCCATTTGAATCGAACACAGGCAAAATTACTCTGCCTTGCATTTTTTCATAAAAAGGATATTCTTCTTTATCATAACATTTAGGAATATAATCTCGTGGGCAAAATCCGATATGCCACGCTGAACATGTAGTAGGTTTTATACCACGTTTTTTCAGAAAATCCCTAGCAGGTTTAGAAAGTTCCTTGTCATGTAAAATAGCTTCATACTCTTCCATCTCTGCTGTAAAATCTTTCAAAAATATCACCAACTTTCGTCAACAATATTATAGAAAAAATTATAAGATTTTCTGCTCAAAAATAGAAATTTCATTCTGTGGAATGTAAATTTGTCCACAGGTATCGCACCTTTTTGCTTTATAAGGATTATCTTGTTTTTTTACTTGATAAGTAATTTCATAACAATGAGGGCAATAAAGAATATATTCATAATGAATAATTCCTGCTTTTTGTAATTTATGAACAATCTTATCTAACATTTCAGGTGTTAAGTTATCATCATTAGAAATTTGTTTTTCTCTCATAAACAAACCTGACAATCTAACCAATTCAACACCTTCAAGATTAAAAATATCCACAATGTCATTCATCATTGAATTTAAATCAATATTTTCAAATGCCATTACTTCACCACTTCCTTATTGGTAATTGTAATTATATCATCATCGTACAAAATATAATAAGAATCATGAATTGCGCCTTTAATTCCTACAGAATTTAACATCTTAGACATTTCATCTTGACCACAGTCCATAAATGCGCACAAGTCAGTATAAATATTTCCTGTACGAATGAAATTATCAATATCTATATCACATTTTGAGTTTTCAACTTTCTTCAGCAATTCGGCTTTTTGTTCTGAAGAAATTGTTTGTGAATCATTATTAAGTTTATTTGACCATTCATCATCTTGAATGATTAAGTCGTATGCTTTTTCTATATTTTCAGGAGTTTCTTCCATATTTTTGGCTTTTAAAAATTGTTGAACAATTTCATATTCATCTGTGGGTTCGTCACAATCAATAGATAAATTATCCAATCCAATCATAAATAATGCACTGTTAATTTGTTCAATGTTATCCGTTTGTTTGATTTTTTCAATAGTTTTTTCTTTTGCTTTGTCTTCCATCAGAACATTGAGTTTTTTTTCTACAGATTGACTTTGTGACGAATCATCAAGATTAAGCATTTCATTTTTTGAACAACTTAAAGAAACGGTATAAAGATATTTATCTCCTTCATTTAAGAGTTTGCCATATGATAACGCTTCTTCTTTATTGTCAGCAAAATATAGCCCTGCTCCATATCGAGCAATTCCTACACCGTTATTATCCAAAGATTTATTTATATCAAATTTATCAAAATCATTGTTTGATATATGATATGCTGTTATACTTGCTATTAATCGTTTCATTAATCTTTCCTGTTACAAAATATATAGTCAAATATATATTGATGTTTTGGATAAACTTCACAGTTTTATCTTACTATTTCATTGAATCTGCTTTCCTAAAAAAAGTAATAACATTTGGTATAATTCTCCATAGTCGTAAATTCCCGACTAACCATCGGTACATATATAAAGTTTTCTCTATTTACCAAATCATAAAACTTTATATTCTTTTGCTTGCATTAAATTAATGCTTGCATTTATATCTCTATCTTCTATCAATCCGCAGGTTGTACAAATATAAGTTCTATCTTTCAGTTTTAAATCTTTTTTTATAGAACCACAGCAACTACACATTTTAGAAGAAGGATAAAATTTATCCACAATTCTTAACTCTATACCATATTGATTACATTTGGAATGTAATTTTTGTCGTATGCTATAAAAACTACATTTTGCTATAGCTTTAGATAAATGACGATTTTTCATCATTCCTTTAACATTCAAATCTTCTAAAACTATATATTTTGGATGTAATTTTACAATATCAGATATATTTTTATTGATATAATCTTCTTTAATATTAGAGAGCTTCAGATATTGTTTTTGAATTTTTAATATGTTTTTACCTATATTCCGAGAACTTGTAACAGTATTTTTCAACTCCTTCCTTTTTACAAGTTGTTTTCTCGACAAACTACGTTGCAAACGTTTTATTTTTTTGTTTATTTTTCTTATTTTGTTATTTTTATTAATATTTTTAATTTGTTTACCGTTGGATAGTGTCATTAATTCTTTTATACCCAAATCAATCCCAATTCCTTCAGAATGAAAAACAATTTGGTTATCATTATTTGCAATTTCTGTAAGAATGGAAATAAAATATTTATTTGCTTTAGTTGACAAAGTAATTGAATTTATAACACAATCTTTTGGTAAATAACCATACTCTTTAAGGAATACCCAACCTATTTTAGGTATTTTAATTTTATGCCTTTCAAAAAGAATAAATCGAGTTTTACCGTTTTTGGGGAAATATAAAGACACATTATTTTGCTTTTTCTTCTTAAATCTTGGAAAATTCGTTTGATTGGTGAAAAAATTCCTGAATGCTAAATCTGCATTCATAATAATTTGTTTCCTAGCTTTGCTAGGACAATTCTTAATCCAAGGGAATTGCTGTGCTAATTTGTTATTCACATATTTATCAAAATCATATCCGCTACAAAAATGTTTTTGGTTGTCATCCAAAAATCCTCGTTGATACATTTTGTATAATTTTTTGTTATATGCAATAAATTGATTGTATAAAAATCTGCAAATTCCCATACTTTCATGAACTTTTTCAATTTGTGTTGCATTTAATTTGACTTCAATTTTAAAAGTTTTTAACATATTTCGTTTTCCCTCCCACTAACTTAATATTTTTCAGCAGTCGAAAAAATGCGTAAAAAAAAGTATGGTAGAAATTTTCTACCATACTTTTTTACTTTTTTTACCAATCACAATCATATGCAGCCACAAGCGCAAGCTCGTTTTTACTTCCACCGCAATAGCGATTACCATTAGACAGATTCAAGTAACCACTATCGTAATTGCCAAGGCAACGCATTCCATAACCATCAAAAAGTGAATCTCCCTGCCACTGACAAGCGAACCCACCAAAGCTGTGTCGAATTTCGTCACCACAAACTTCATATTTCCGTTTTGCCTTGTCTAAATCAATCGAACCATATCCAACTTTTTCAATCATTTTCTTTTTCCTCCTATCAACCACTTGTTGTTTTGTTTGATTATATTTTAACCTATTTTGAACAACTTGTCAATAGTTTTTTTAAAAATTATTCAAAGAAAATTTCTATACAGTTTGTCTCACAAAAAAAACATGCTGTTTATGTTAAGAACACAAACAGCATGTTTTTTTATTAACGAATTGGAGCGTGGGAATCTCTAACTTCTTGAGATACGCCCAAAGTTCCTTTATTTGTTTCAATGATATATCTTGTAAGAAGAATACCACCAATCAAGCAAAATGCAACAATACCAATAACAATAAGTGGTAAATTATCTTCATCCAAATCTACATCATCAAACAGACCACCAAGGATTGAAACAGATTGTGGAATACCGTCAACTGCATTGTAAATATTAAACGCATTAGCAAATGTATTCCAACCTGCAACGCCAAGATTAGCTAAATTACGTTCACGGAAGAATCTAATCCAAGATTCAATCATTACAATAATACCTGTACCAATAGCAGGGAAGATAATTAACAAATAAGTCAATGCAAATACATACTGTGCAATATATCCATATCCAAATGCCATCAATCCAAAAGATACAATAATTGCAAAACTATAAGTAAAACCAATTGCAGCCATGATAGCTCCAACCCACGCCATCACACGACTCATTCCACCAATCGCTTTACTTTCAAGCCAAATCTGACCTGTCACTTTAGCGTTCCACCAAGAAATGCCAAAGTTCAAAACAACCAATAACAAAATTGCTATAGTTGACAAATTAATCAGTCCTTTCTCTTATAATAAAATTATTATATTATATTTGTCATGTTTTGTCAACATTTTTAAATTTAAAAAAGGAGGTTTTAAGCCTCCCTTTTTATTTATTACATACCATCAAATGAAGATTCAATTTCCTCTGCTTCACTGCCATTTTCAATGGCATTAGCTTCTTCTTTCATCAGGGTTTCAAAATCTTCATCTTCATAATCAGAATCCATATTTTCAGCCGAATTACCATCATAATCAACAGCGTTTTCATCGAATTTGCCGCTAACAATAATTTCCTTCAAAGCTTCTGCAACTTTTGGGAATTTTTTAAGCTGTACAGGAACTTCTGCTTTTGATTTAGCAAGGAATTCAGGTTCATCTGCCCAACGATACTGTCTACCTGTAGGGGTCAATTCTCCTGCGGCATTGTACTTTGGAATCAAACCTTTTGCAAGTGCAATATCGGCAATTTCATCAACTTCAGAAGTCTCACGACCATCAAAGTAAACTTTGAATTCTGCCTGACGGAATGGAGGTGCAGTTTTATTTTTAACACATTTTACACGAATTCCCTGACCGATAGGTTCTGCATCTGCTTTTGGTTTAATCATACCTTCCGCAGATTTAGATACACGCATACGAAGGGAACAATAGAATTTTAGGGCCTTACCTCCAGGAGTTTCCTCAGGATTGCCATATAAAACTCCCACCTTATCCCTTACCTGGTTTACGAAGAGTACAGAACTTTGAGAATCAGCAATCTTAACATTCAAACGGCGAAGGAACTGTGACATATAACGAGCAACCAAACCGATTGTCTGTTTGCCAATTTCTCCCTCAAGTTCCTCTTCAGGTACAAGTGTTGCTACAGAGTCAAGAACAATAATATCAATTCCTGCATCAACAAGACCATCAATTACTTCAAATGCCTGTTGCAAAGAACGTGGCTGAGACAAAATAAGTTCATCTACATTAACACCAAGTTTTCGTGCAAAAATAGGGTCAAATGTCTGCTCCATATCTACATATGCACACACAGCACCAATTTTCTGTGCAGAAGCAATAATTTTCTGACAAACAAGAGATTTACCTGACGATTCAGGCCCAAACAACTCACCGATTGTACCACGGCGAATACCGCCACCTGTTGCATAGTCGAGAGTCAAAAACCCTGTTTGAAAACGTTCTTTGTCATCCATTGGTTTTTGACCAAGAATCTGAATGATGTTGCCATCACCTGTTTTCTTTTGCAAACCACCCATTACTTTTTTAAGTGCGGCAAGTTTTTTCTTTTTGTCTGCTGAACTAATTGGGTTCATAAAGAAATTCCTCCTAAAAACATTTAATGCGTTTATCACTCCTTTATTATATAAAAAAAAGAGAAGAACGTAATCTTCTCTTTAAAAATATTTAAGACGTTTTCTTATACCGTTCTTTAAAACATTTTTGACAACATAATTCTTTACCTTCTACGAGACAATTACTTGCCCTGTACGAAATTGCCCCACAATCACATTGGCATTTATATACATTTTGATTGTTTCGTTTGACATAAGCCAAAACAGTTAATTTACCAAAACGTTTACCTTCCAATTTTTTGCGATATGTTTTTTTTAAATGCTTGGTATAGTCACCACAAGTCAGTAAATCTTTATGTACAACATTTTTCAAACTCGACATTGTTCGATATACTTCATTTCCGCAATCGCACCGCAAAAGCCATTTGCGATTTTCATAACTATATTTTACAACTGTCAATGTACCAAATTTCTGACCCACAAAACCTGTCTGTTCTTGTTTTTGAATTTTTGCACAAGCCAAACAAGATGTTATTGCACCACTCGTCAAATTGGATAGATATACTTCATAATCTTTTCCACAATCACATTTGCACAACAGTCTTATAGCTACTTTATAATTACTTTTTGCTTTGTCAAAATATCTTTTTTTGCCAACAATTTTAGTAACAGTTAATTTACCAAAACGTTTTCCAATCAACTCTTCGGTTTGACCGTTAGTATGACAATTACAGTGATGTGTTTTGTTGCGAAAAAAATTATGTTTGGTTATATTTCCAATATATCCGCATTTGTTGCATTTAAAAACAACTTTAATGTCTTTTTTAGGCTTTAAGCAATCAAGAATTGTATATTTGCCAAATGTTTTTCCGACCAACGCTGTTTTTATAGACTCATAATTATTGATTGTTTTTTTTATCGGCTCATGAAAAATCAAATTGATTCTTGTGCTTTCCAACACAGGTTTGGTATGATTAAGCTTTCGTTTTAACTGCCCTTGTTTATTTGCACATTTTATACATTGTTTTGAACACCCACTTAACAATGCAGACGTTTTTCGAACACCTTCATTACCACAGTCACATTTACATTTCCACAAACTATGCCTAGCACTATCACGACCATAATATTCTATGACAGTCCATTTTCCAAATCGTTTACCCGTTAAATCCTTTTTTATTCGCTGATTTTGCAATTCTTTTCCCCTCGTCACCATTATTAACAACTCTGAATTACTTTCATTGCATTTAAATCAATTGCAGAAATTTTCATTCCTAATGCTGCACCTGTGTCCATCATAATAATATTGTTCTCTAATTTTATGGGCGTATTTTCCCCATAATACTGAACAGGTGTATGCCCCACAACAAAAGTCAAATCTCCTTCATACACATCAAGAAATTCTTCACGAATCCACAAATAGTTTTCATACGCCTGATTATACACATCAAATTGTGGATTAATTCCTGCATGAACAAAGAAATACCCTTCCATTTTATCAAAATACACAGGCAGTTCTTCAACAAATCGAATTAAATCAGATACTTCCTTTTCGTCCATCTGTTTTAACTGTCCAACAGTAACGTCACCGCCATTATTATGTAGAAGCCAAATATCATTAACGTTATCTTTAATAGAAAACTTAGTAAAATAATTCATCATAAAGTCTTCATGATTGCCTTTCAGGGCGACAATGTTTTTATTTGTTTCAACAAGATTCTTAATGAATTTCAAGCAATCTACAGATTTTTTTCCACGGTCAATATAATCACCAAGAAAAATTGCGAAATCTTCCTTATCATTAAAATTAATTTTATTCCACAGGTCTACAAGTTTATCATACTGACCATGAATATCTCCAATTGCAAATACTCTTTTGTACTCATTCAATTTCATTTTAAATCCCTCCTGAAAAAAAATACTACGGTGTTTTTCCAACACCATAGTATCATAATATATGCATTTTGTCAATAATTATTTAAAATTAACTGCTTCAATTGCTTCAATATCATCTAATTGAAATACCATATCAATCAAAGAGTCTCGTAAATCACGAATTGATTGTCTTCTACTCTTTAGCATTTCATATTCTTCATCACTTAAATTATGCAATTCTAAATATTCCACAATTTCATGGTCTGTGTCCACAAGTTTCTGCTTGGCTAAGTATTGAATTTCTTCTACTTTTGCTTCACGAACTTTTTCAATATTAGACTCAGCATCAGCTTCGACTTCTTTTAAAACAGGCTTTCCATTTTCTCCACGAATATATCCTTGCAAATATAAAGCCTGTTCTTCTTCAGTAATTTCAACCGCCTGTGGATATTTCAGCATAATATCTTCTGCCGTATAAGGCATACCATCTGCAACATAAGTATACAAACGTTCTCCTGTTATAGCAAATTCAGCAAAATATCTCATTATTTCCACCTACCAATAGCCAAAAAGTTAATCTTTGCACTTGTTAAAGTAACCCCTGTTGCGTTTGTGACCGCAAAAGTTGCAGTTGTTGCACCTTTATTTACAATCGAAATATCAACACCTTTTGCAGAACCTTCATAGTTAGGAAGAATTGTATATGTGTTATCAATAAATGGCAAAGTGTAATAGCAAGTATTACCATAAGAAATGCCATACTGAATTAACCCACCATCTGCAAATTTCATAAATCCAACACCTGTAACTACTTTGTTGTTCTGTAATTCTTTTACATTTGCTTCAATCGTTGCAAGATTCAATTGTTGTCTTGTTGATAATTCATCAAAGGCTTTAACCATATAAATGGTATCATCACCTGTTGGAATATTAGGCAAACGGAATGTATCAGTGCCATTACCATAGCTATATTTCAAAATTTTGGTTGTGGAGTTTTTATACAATGCCTGCCAATCTGCATCAGTAACAAGTGGGGCACGAGCTTTTGCAAATTCCCATAATCCACGATATGCTACGCGAGAAACAACCTGCCCATTTGCACGAAGAAACCCATTGGGAACACTTGTGGATAAATGTCTAATGATTGTTCCAACAGGAACGGTATACATAGTATTATTTGCAATCGGAGTTGTATCAGCCACATTATCTTCTGATTCTACCCTACCCCAAATAGTATGGTCTTTTGTTTTTGTAGGTTCACCTTCATCAACGATAATGCCTTGTCCTGAAACATCCAAATCATCAAAATTTACACCTGTAATTTTACCTGAATCATCCATTGTTAGTACAGGTGATTCATTAATAAGCATTCTACCTTTAACATTTACAACCACATCTTCATTTTTATTACCTGTGATTGCTAAATTATGGGTACTTAAATTTTTGTTATTAATCTCAATCTTTGCACGATTATCTTGCGCCTTTAACGTAATTGTTGTATTTTTAGAAGAAATAGCCCTTGTAACTTCATCATAATATGCTTTGACTTCTTCATCTTTTAAATCTTTTCTAGCAAAATTTTCATAACTGATTCCTTGTAAAGATAAAGCACTTTCAATAGAACCAATAAATGTATGTGTGTGATTATTATCAGCTTTCTTCTGAATCAAATCATACAAAGATTGTAGTGATAATTCATTCTTATCCATGAAGTTTTTCACCACCTTAAAAATTTTATTCACTAAAACAATAGTTTTTTCGTTTTTCTTTATGTTCTACTACCATAACTAACAAAAAAACCACTCAATTAAGAGTGGTTTCAAAATTATAGCCAAAGTTTATATGATTGCCTTTCTAAGACTTCTCCTGTTGATTCATCAACCAATGAATCAACTTCAATTTTAACTTTTGTACCAACAGGCGAATTTTTCATTTTTAAATACATTCCTAATCCCAAATCTTGTGCACTATATTTAAAAGTCATATCATCTTCTGTATCATATACAATAACTCTCCCACAGTCAATACCTTTATATTCAGCAGTGATAGTTTTCCATTTCCATACAGGTTCAGATTGTTTTTCTGTGATTGGCGGTGGTTGATAACCATCTTTTTCTTGTAAAATGCAAGATGCTATTCCTATTACGCACAAAGAAATTATACAAAAAGAAAATACCATTGCAAAACATACTTTCGTAAGTTTATCTAAATTCATTCAATATCCTTTCTGAATTTGAGTTGTTCGTCCATCACTTGTCACAATTGTTTCATTTGACGATACGATTATACCATTGACCTTAATCTGTGTCAAGGTATGAGTTTCTTTTTTACCATTTTTCACTTCTGTCCAAGTTTGTTGAATTTGCTCTTGTCCTGAATTGTGTTTAAAAAATAAGAACCATATTCCAATTCCTATCAGTACACCAAAGAAAAATGTTATCATAAAGTCCATAATATCATTTCCTTACATACTAAAAAATCCAAAAAAATTATACAAATCGTTCCAATTTTTTGCTCTAAACTCTTCTCCATAAATATCCTGATTATATGGTTGGTCAAAAACAATATAAGGAACATTCCCTTTATTTAAAGCCATCAAATTATGTGGAGAATCATCAATCATAAAATCCACTTGCTTGAACTTGCAAGCATCCACTTTATTACCACAATTGAATAAAATATCCGTATAACTAAAACCGTTCATTCGAAGCCAACGTAACGTATCATCAGCTACAAGATAATCACGAGCCGTAATGAAGAAGATTTGATTCTTGGCATTGAGCAATTCATCAATAACTTCTTTTGCATTTTCCAACGGCTGTACTTCCTGTACAAATTCTTCACGATATTTGTCCATAAAAGCATGGATTTCTTTTAAATTCATATTTGGGTAAATGTTATAATCTACACCATTCCATTTAATTCCGTAATCTTTTTCTACATACTTTACAGCAACATCCGTAAAATTGTTAATAGTACCATCAATATCAATACCAATTCTCATGTAAAATCACTTCCTTTGGTTGTAATCGTTTAATAAGTTCTACATACTAAATATTTTCAATGCGAGAGTTTAATATATTATAGCACACAAGTAACTTTTTTGTAAAATTTTAAAAAAGTGTTGACAAAAATAGTTAAATAAGTTATAATAAATATAAAGTTGAGGGATTACATGAAAGGAAGTAATTACAATGGTAAGAATTGAGTATGGAAATGTTTTATGTAAAGCATATGGCATTGAAGATGAAATGTTAAAATACAAAATAGCAAATAAGCTTTCCTATACTATTGGTGGTTTTGGTGCACCGAAACAATTGAAAGTTTTATTTAATCCAAAAACTTGCATGACTTACACAGGACTTATCCCTTATGTTGTTAATGAATGCAAAAAAGCAGGATTACAGGTTGAAATTATAGACAAACGTATCAAACCTGTATCAAACGCAGGCTTCGATATGGAAGAATGGGTTGAATTGAGAGATTATCAGCAGAATGTATATGATAACCTTAATACTCGTACTATTGTTCAAGCTGCAACCGGGGCAGGCAAAACTGTCATGATGGCTAGTGCTATTGCAAAATTCAACGTTAAACCTGTTATTGTATTATCTCCCAAAGCCACTCTTGCCTATCAGTTACGTGATGAAATTTCCAAATTTCTTGGAGTGAAAGTTGGGGTCATGACAGGATTAGAAACTGACATTCAAGATATTACAGTTGTAACTCCACAAACTGTATTAAAATCCGAACTTCTTGGAGAAGCAAAAGCACTCTTGGTTGATGAATGCCAATTCCTTGGAGCAAAAACCCTATTTGATGTAGCAAAAGGGGCAAGAAATGCATATTACCGTTGTGCGGTATCTGCTACGCCTTGGCGTGATGGCAATGATGACCTTTTAATCGAGGGAGCAATCAATGTTCGTAATCCAAAATCTAACATTAATGCATCTACTTTAATTAGGAAAGGGAAATTAACTCCTTGCAAAATCAATTTTGTTCCACAGGAAGATGTTTGTGGTTGGTTAGGAAATTACGAAAAAACATATGACACCGCCATTGTTAATAATAAGGAAAGAAATGATAAAGTTTTAAAAATCATTGACCACTCTATTAAAAATAACTATGGTTCTATTCTTGTTCTATTTGGTCGTATTCATCACGGCTTGCACCTAAAATCCATTATTGAAAAACAATTTGGCTCTAAACCTGTTGATGTAAAATATAAAAATAAAATTTATCATTTACATACTGTAGAACTTATTAGTGGAGAAACTGATATGGAAATGCGTAATGCAATTCTTGAAGGTGCTAGACAAGAAAAAGTAAAAATTCTTCTTGGTTCTACTATTGCTGATGAAGGGTTGGATTGCCCTGCACTGAAGGTGCTTATCCTTACTGCTAGTGGTAAGTCTTCTACTCGTGCATTTCAGCGTGTAGGTCGTGTACTGAGATTATATGAGGGTCGCAATCAAGCTTATGTGTATGATTTCATGGATAAAAATCCCACATTCTATAAGCATTTTCTCTACAGGAAAGCATTGTATGAAACTGAACCTGAATGGAAAAAGAACATGCAAGTAGTTGATTTTTAAAACTAATTCCCTACTAATATAGGTAGGGAATTTTTTACACTCTATTTTTACGGCATCAAAATTTTAGAAAAAAGTTGTCACAAATTTAGAGGGGGGTGGGTCTTTTTAAAAAAAATAGTTGACAATTTTAGAATACAATGCTATAATTGAATCAAAAGATGATTGAATAAAAATTAAATTGATTTTTGTTCATATTTTTAAGGAATAAAAGGGAAGGTATGTATATGAGGGAATTCATTATTTTTATCGTTGCATTAGTATGCTTTTCACCACATAGCTATGCCAAGACGTTTGTCGTTGATGAAACTTCCGATTTCGTTGAAATTCAGAATGACTATGCTACTGCTGAGAAAAGAGCATATGAAAACGTGTTAGAAAAGATTGCAGAACATTTCGACATTGCAACCGAATTCATTCAAAAGAATGAAGATGACGCTTATCATAGTAGTATAGCTGTAAAAGTAACAGCTACAGTTCAGAAAATTCTTGAAAAAAATTACATCTACAAGGATAACGCTGTTGCTTGCCACATCAAGGCTGAAGTAGATGAAGAGAAATTAAAGCAAGCCTTAGACAAAGCAAAAGTTACAGCGCAGAAGGAATTGTATCATGAAATGGCGAATCAGAATGAAAGGGAGAAAGATGCCTACAAAGCTCAATCTGTCAATCCTACGTCAATTCAAGATAAAGATTACATCAATTTGATGAAACAAGCCAAGCAAGCTTTTTTACAAAAGCGTTATAGTCACTGCATTCAATTCGCACAACAAGCAGAAAATGCTTCTTTGTACGCAGGTGACACGAGAATGCATACCACAGCAATGGCATACCTTGCACTAGCCAATGCTAAAATTGGCAACTTCTATGAAGCTATGGCTATTGCAGATAGAGTTCTAAAGGTAGACCCATATTCTGTATATGCACTCCACGCTCAACAGTTAAGCAATATATCTTTGGACAATGCAGTTTCAGCACAAGAATATTCATTAAGAGCTTTACAACAATTTGTTGGAAAAGATAAATCAAAATTTCCTTTGGTAACAATCGAAGAGATTTATTTTAACGCTTGTCGTTCCTATATTGTTGGAGGTAATTATGAGGAAGCAATTAAATTAGCTACTGCAACACCTTTTTATACAGGCAACAAGGAACGAGATTTAAATATCCAATCCATTACGAGTTGGCTTTCTCAGAAAAAGACAGATGGCACTATCAACGATAAATCATTTATATTTTATTTCACAAAATTACATTACAATTTAAATGATGAAAATATAAGAAAAAGAATCCGATTACAACAATTCGATTCATTTTACAATCAATCCTTAGTACATCTATTTCAAGGATTGTGTGATAAATCTGTTGATGGAGCTTTAAAACATTATCGCATTGCATACGCTATCACAAAACAATACCCTGAGGAATATGAATATCAAGTAATTTCAAAAGATATTCTTCAGTTGTTAAATAATCAGTATGTTAAACAATATCCAAATTGTATTAAATTTGTTACAGGAGAAGAAAAATTATGAGAATTTTGCTTTTAGTAGGCATGTTGTGTTTATATACTTCTACATGCTTTGCAAATATGTTTGGAACGAGAAGTATTAATTATTGGCCTATACCTAAAGAGTATTTGCAGGCTTATGAAGAACATGATAAAAATGCTGACCCTAAGTATTTAAATGACCCTGATTGTTTTCACGCCCCATACGGAATTGAGGTTCGCAAAACCTGGGAACCAACTGATTTACGTAGTTATACCGAAAAACGAAAATTTGGTGCAGATTTAATGATTGCCGCTGAAGGTGGCTATATGCAAGAATACAAAAATGGTTGTATTACCAAAAGCAATACAGGTTCTATGAGAGATATTTTTTATATTGAAAATGAAGACATAACCAAAAGAAAATTTGGATATGCCGTTATTGTTGACAGACCTAATAAATACAATAAAAGCAAAGGAACGCATATAGAGTGGGACATTAAATGGTATACTTACACAGATGTGCCAAAATCCCAATTGACTGAACGCGAATTGCGCGATAGGTCTTATGCGGAAGCACTTTATATGCACTATAAGAAGAAAGAATTTTTTGGGAAAGATTGGTTGGCATGTGAAAATACAGAAGAAGGGCTGAAAATTTTCACTTCAAATAATGATAAAGAAATGTTTTAAGAAAAATGGAGGAATTCAAAATGAAACGATTAATTCTGCTAGTAACAATGTTTTGTATGATGTTTGCTACAACAGCATTTGCTGAAGTGGTAAACACGGATGTAAACTTCGACAACAACTATATTGAAGTTACAGAAATGGGATTGCCGAAAAAGTCTGATACGCAGATTGGACAGAAAAAGGTTCACGCTCGTAAAGCTGCGATTCTCAACGGTTACGTTGCTTTGCTTGCAGAAGCCAAATCAATTGCAGTAGAAGCAAGTCAGGCAAATGAAGATGAAGGTTTCGCAAGTAGTATGGCTCAGTCTCGTCTGAGTGGTGCTGTACGTGGAGCAAAAATCGTCAAAGAGGAATGGAATCCTGACGAATGCATTTATACAGTAACTCTACGGATGCCCATCTACGGTGCGACAAATTCTGTTGCTTCTGCGACTATGCCAAAAGCAGAAAAACAGCCCATCATGTCAGGTGAGAACTATGCACAGACTCGTACCCTTTCTAAGCATGGTAATATTAATCTCGCTACAAATGGCAACTATACAGGTGTCATCATTGATTGCCGCGGATTGAATATTAGCAAAGCCATGTCTCCAACTGTTGTGGATGAAACAAATGAACCTATCTATGGTTATAAGAATCTTGATTACGATTACGTTGTAGCTAATGGTATGGTTGGTTATTCCAAAACACTTGTTAATTGTTCTCGTGCAGGTAGTAATCCATTGACAATCAAAGCAATTGGAGTAAAAGGGAATTGTAGCCCTATGATTTCTAATGCTGATGCTGCAAAATTGCTTGCAGAAAATGAAGTAACTCATTTCCTTGAAAACACCAATGTAGTATTTGTATTCTAAAATAATAAAAATCCCCCTATCAAAAGATAGGGGGATTTTGAAAGAAGGGTTTAAAATGAAAAAATTCCTAACTTTTCTAACTATTCTCATGTTAATGTGCATCCCCATCAAGACAGAAGCTACGAATATGGTGGTCGTAGCTGAAGATGATTGGAGAACATTTATGTACGATAAGGATTCAGCAGAATTCACGCAAGAATGTAATTCAATTGATTTTTATCTCGTTGAATGTGACCCTAGATATTTAGATAAAATGCAACGCAAACTGAAATTTAACGACAAAGTAAAAGCAAAGGTTGATTACATCAAGTATACAGTTGTCCGTTTCCGAGGTAATTGGTATCAGCCTGAAAATGTTAAAGGATTATATATCGAAACCGACTTTGAATGTTATGACAAAAATGGCAAAGTTATCTACAAATATGATGGGTACTTTGATGATTTAGACGGTGGTACTTCTCCTTTATTTTTGTATGAAGGTTTGTTAGATTAAAAAAAAGCCTACTCAATTGAGTAGGCTTTTTTTTAGTCATCAATACGGCGAATTGTTAATCCTGTACCTTCTTCATAAACGACTTCTTTTTGACCATCAGTTAATTGTTCAACCAACGGTGAGAATAAACCAATGAATTTCTCTAAGAACTCAGAACCATCATTTTTAAGGTTGGACAAAACCACTTTCGTTACGATTTCATCTTCACCTTGGTCTTCAATGCTAACATCAAAAGTTTCATTTAGTTTATCAAGAATTTCTTGAAGTTTTATTTCTAAATCTCCCACATTATTCACCTCTTACACATATTATAGGACTAATTTTCGTCTTTGTTAACAATGGTTTTGTTTTTATCCCAAGAATAACATAACTGCTTTGTTAACTCTTTCTCAATTACTCCACCATTAAAAGTGATTTTTACTTTCATCAAATCTGTGGTCGTTGTAACTTCTTCAAAATTACTTACCATAATTGTTTCGAATTTTCTATCACCAAATTCATCTGTCGGTGTAATTTCTATAATACGATGATTTACTTTCATGAATAGCTGCGGATATTCTTTTGGATTACCGTTCGTCCAAATTTCAACATTTACTTCCAAATCTTCATTAGATAATTCAAACTTATTATCAATCCAAACATCAGATACATATTGGTTATCTTGAACAATTTCATCAGCGTTCAATGAATTGATTTCAAACATACCTTGTTTAAAACTAAGCAAGTAAATTTTATCAACTGTACTATATGCAATTAATGGAATTTCTGAGTTGATGGTTAAATCTTCTGTTTTAATGTCGCTAAAAGTCTCTCTATCTTGCAAATAAGAGGAGGTGTAAATTTGTTCATCATTCCTTGCGACAACAACAAAATCGTTTATAGCAAATACACTTACATCTGACATATTGTTATTAAAAATACATTGTTCTTCAAATTCACCGTCTTGATATGTTAAATAGGTTGATGTTTTATTTCCATCAGCATCCTTTGAATCATGGAAGATACGAACAATACCCATATTATCAATCCATATATCATAATTGGTAAGTTCTAAATCATACGGATTGTTTAATTCTATTGTTTGCATATCAAAATCATAATCCTGATATGTGGCAGACGTATAATCATTATCTCTTGTTACAATCATCATTTGAAGTCGATACGCTTCATCCAATGCAGAGACAATAAATCCACCTTGCCCATCCAATCGAATTATAGGCAAATTATTATGTAAACCTGTATTAAAAATAGTCATACTTTCATCAAGTAACGGTTCACCATTTTTGTACTGCATTAATGATACATTGGAATAATATCCGTAGTTTTCCTGCCAAACAATATATACAACATTAGTTTCATCATCAATAGCTATATTTGGATATAAATATTCGTTAACAATATTATTTTTTTCAACTGTTGTTACATTTGTAATTAATTTATTGCCTGATTTTGTTTTGCAATTTGTGGCATAATAAACACCTTTACCATAAGTGAATACCAAATGAATGCAATCATTTTTATCCATTTCAATATCACCATAAATATGATTTGCCGATATACCAAAATCATGAATTAATTCTTGTGATTTTGTTATCAAGTCATACTTATATAATTTTCCCAAATCAAAGATATAAGCAATATCGCCTTTTACACAAAAACACGTTTCATCGTGATTTCTATGACCATATACAGGAGCAAATGCGTCTGCTTTTGTTTTTAATGTAATAACCTTGGAAGTTCCTTTATTGTCTCCATATGTACATTTTAAACGAACATAATAGGTGGTATCTTGCATTAATCCTTCAAGTGTATATGGCTGTGAAATTGTTTTGACTTGTACTTTTTCCCAAACATTTTCATCTAAGCTATATTCAACTGTTACACGACCTTCAATATTATCGTTTGTAATGCGGTCTAAGGCATCCCATTTTAGGGTAGCGGTATGTTTACCTGTAGTTGTACATTTAAGCCCTTGTGGGGCATCTCCGTAAGTCTGAATGGATAATACATTTGAATATTCCCAATCACAATTTCGACAAACCACCTGGATTAAATAAGGTGTTCCTTTTTTCAAATCCCATATAGTCGCAGAATACTTATCTGTTATAGCTGTATATGCAGTTTTTGTTGAAGCAACAGTTCCCAAATCTTCACTAAAAGTTTGTTTGTTTCCTGAAATTGCATCTTCAACAAGAATATCATATTGTGAGCATTGATTTGTTGTAACAAAACTAAAATCAACGATTTCATTTTGTACATTTTCAATTTCAAAATTTTCCACAGGATGTTTTTTTGTTTTAAATTTAACAACATTTGAATATTTGCCTGTAAAACGGTTAGGGAAATACATTCTCACCCAATAATCTTTATTGCATTCCAACCCTTTAATTGTTGAAGTTGAAGATGTTATTGGGTAACTTCTAGTTGTCCAATTATTACCTTCATCTATGGAATATTGGAATTGAATTTTCTCGTTTTCAACAACATCATTCCATTGAACTGTAACAGAATTATAGGTAATATCTAATGGTTTTAAATTATTTACCAAAGACACAACATTTGTATAATGATAACCAATATTCTTATTACCATAAAGCAAACGATAACTGTACGTTACATCATTTAATTTGTTTACGATATAAATTTCAGATTGAGGATTAATATTAACATTCTTTGCAGGATAATAATGTATACGGTCAATACTCTGTTGTACTTCAACATAATCAGCGAATTTAAATGCACTCCAACTTAATTTATAGTTGTTAGAATCATCTAATTCAATTAAAAGTGGAGATACTTCGTTTGAATATCCATCTGCCATACCACCTGTTACGCTCAAACGAAATACAGTTGCTTCTTCACCATACTGATATGATAATGTGTCAGCGGTATTTGGCACATCCATTATATCAGACCATGCTTCTTTTGCAACGAACAAAGTCTGTTCTACAATATTTTGTGGAATTGTCCATGAAAACTTATAATTTTCATCATGGTCATGCTGAGAAATATATCTACGAGGATAAAAAAGTGTATGCGTTTTTTTATCTGTTGTTTTATATACTAATTTAAACGCATATATTGTATCTGCTTCTAGTCCAACACAATATACTGTATCAGTTGATACGTTGATTACCTCAGTGGTTTTTGGTTTTTCCCATGTCCAAGAATTTAAATCACCATTCATACCTTGTAATTTAACATCTTCGGCATTTCGTGGAGAAGTCCAAGCGAATTTAATAACATCAGAATCTACATCAACAACCTGAAAATCTTTTACTGCGGAAAAATCTTCAGCCAAAAGTGTATCAATTCTGAGCATATAGCACAAATCATCTTTTTGAGAGACTGTATACAAATTGCCATCATAGCAAAAACCGACAAGAATTTTCCAATTTGTTTCTTGAATATTTGTTACAATAGTCCAATTTGCCATTCCTACTTTTCTTGTAAGGTAATTTACATAATCTTTACCATTAAACATAACGTAAAGATTATCATATTCATCACAAACTAAGTATGGATATTCATTTTTCCCAACATCTTGGGAAATAATTTCAAGCCCTGCACATTCTCCCTGCTGAATAGTTGCCAAGAAAATACTACTTTCTTCATAGTATTTTACAGAACCATCAACGTTTGTATTCTCAGTATGTAACCAAGAAACATAAACATTTTGAGCAGAATCTACGGTAATGCTAGGATGGAAGTTGTTAAATTTGTCATCATTACTAACAAGTAAAATTCCACCCCATTCTTGCATCAATAAATCATATTCTTGATACAAGATTTGATAATTTTTTGAATTATATACACTTGCATTTTGCCTTTGCCAAGTCAAAGCAATTGTAGTATCATTAATTAACGCTAATTTACCGCCATGATGATTTTGTGTACCTTGTCCACTTGCAGAAGTATCAATTTTTACTTCAAAATCACCTAATGAGAATACACACAATCTTTCTTCATATGTTCCATAAGTGGTCATTTTATCATACGCCAAGAACATATAAAAACCATTTGAATCAACTGCAACATCTGTTAATCGACAATGATAGCGATTATCATAAATAATTTGTGTCCATTCTGTGTCCCAAAAAGGTTCAAGAACTGAGCCATCATCATCTATTACATTAAAATATTTTCGAATAATATATGTTGATTCTCTAGTTGTTTTAGGGTCAATTCCACTAGCAATTACATATAAAATATCTCCACACTGAACAATTCGTGGATTTCTTAAAACAACATCTTCACTAATTGGGAGATTTTTATCTAAAGTCCAATTATCACCATCATCTTCAGAATAAAACAAATCTAACCATTGGTTTTCTCCATCTGACATAGCAAATGCAGAAAAAATCACATTGTTTTTATTCTTGTAAATATATGGTTCTGTACCATTAGAAGTAATTAGTGAAGAAAAAACATATCTTGAAATATTAGCCATATCTTTTCCTTCCTTTGTTTTCTATTCTACAATAGTAATAATAATAGCCACAAGAAACATAATTTCTTGTGGCTACTTTTTAATTATTTTTCAATCTTATACTTCTTTTCAAGATAAGTTTTGATTGTGGCAATATCATGATATGCCTTTTCAAGAACCTGACGCTCTACATACGATTCTGCTCTTTTATAACGTTCAATAAGGTCTTTTCGAGCAATTTCACGACCTGTCTTTTCATCATAAGTATCGCCATCTGATACTTTGGCTGTTCCAACAAGTTTACGACCTGACAGGGCATCCTTAACAATACGTAGCTGCTTTGGATAATATACCTCAAGGAATTTCATATCAGCAGTAATTTTATCAATGTGGCGCAGAAGAGACTCTTCCCAAATATTATATACAGAACTGTGATTCTCATTCACAAATTTTGCTACTGTAATCTGCTTACCGTCTTTATTATGTACTTCAAACTCAATCATTGCTTATTCCTCCGATTTATTGTTTTCTTGAGAATTGTAATTTTTAGGCCAACCACGAACCATGATTGCAAGATATTTGAAAAATGACCTTATCACATCACAAATAAACATACAAATCAATAACGTGATGAACCAATGTTCCATTGCAAATTCAAACATTTATTTACTTCCTTTGTATGTTTCCAAAAGTTTAGCCATAGTCGGTGCTCTGCCACAACACATATCACCCTCAGGGCAATATCCAAGCTGTTCGCAATTAGCACCTGCGACAAATACTTTTGGAGCAATTTCCTGACAAATTTTCAACATCTGATTTGCCATATCTCTAATCTCCCATTGCGCACGAGTACAACAACGCAATCCAAAGAAATGCATAAGAGAACGAACATTCATAGTGCAAATCAAACGAGAAGCACATGCATTTGGTAAAACATATCGAGAATCCTCTTTTGGAATTCCGAGTTCAACAAGACGGTCATATGTATTCTGCAAATCACCCATTGTTTTATCAAATAATTCCTTTGCTTCAGGATTTTTAGCAATCTTAGGTGGCACTACATACTCAAACTGTTTCGCTGAAACATAACGCTGAGATTGTTGGTCATAAGAAGCAATTCTATGTCTTACAAGCTGATGCGTAAGCGCACGAGATACACCTTCAAGACCAAATGTAAATGTTGCATGTTCCCAAACACTTCCATGATTAGCCAATGCACTCTTCCCAAGAAATTCTACAATTTTCTCTTCAGTAATGGAATCAAGCAAAGTATCAAGGTCTTTTGCTCCTGAATAGCAAACTCTTGCCGCACCAACAATCATTTTTTCAGGCATAGGTGTATGATTAATTAATGTAACTTTCATTATATATTCCTCTTCTTTTCACAAAAAAACAGGGAATACAATATTCCCTGTTTTCCTTTTGCCTAATGAATCTTAGAAGTTATCCCAATTTTCATCATCGGCAGAATCTTCACTTCCACCATTCGTAGAAGCACCTTCAAACTCTTCATCCACATCACTGAGGATAGTAAGACCCATGCCGATAATATCTTCACGGCTTGCAATCTTGTTTACATCAGCAATTTTTGGAGCGTTCTTAATTGCTTCCTTCTCTTCGTCCGTAAGAGGAATCTTGTTGGGGGACGGAGTTACATTGTAGGAAGTGTCCTTACCGCTACCTGTCTTTGTAATACGAATGTCATAGTGAGAAGGATTGCCGTATTCAACGTCCTGTGCAAGAAGCTTAATCTGCTTAATAACAGATTTACCGACCTCAAGAACCTTTACCTTTACGCCACCATGATACTCCTTGGTCTTTGCATCCCAATTGGACTTGTCAATTACGAGCAACTGATAACGTGTCTGAGTCTTAGAACCATGTTCGCAGAGAATGCAATCAGCATTGCCTGTGCAAATCACACGTTTTGCCTTACCTTCGTTATTGCGTTCCCAATGAACAACAAGCTCAGATGGATTGGAAACAACACGAACACGATTGTCACCATCCTTCAAACTCAGGTAATCAACCTTGCTACCGCTATCAGTGTTAATATCATCCCAAGACATGTCAAATTTTGTACTCATAAAAAAGTACCTCCTTAATTTAATTTGTACCTATTTGCTTGTTTGCTACTAGAGCATTTCGTGCATATGTTTGGCAACTCACAAATAAGGTTTTGAATGTTTATTACTCTCTTATTATAATCTACGTTTACGATTTTGTCAACCACTTTTTTATTTTTTTTGTAAATATTTTTTTACTACATCTAAATACTCTTGTGGTTCATTCGCAAATAGACCTTCAATATCATCAGGTTTATCAATAAACTGCCACCGCATATTCATACCATAAAAGATTTTTTTAAAATGTGGTATATAAATTGCAGGGCTTGGATTAAACTTGTTAATGATTTTTGTGGTCTTTTTATCATACATAGAGAGTATAGAAATTGGTAACATACCCAAATACATACCAATATGAAAATCTTCATCATATCCTTCTGCATTAACAGATACAATGCACCAATCACCTACACGAAATTCATTCGCATCTCTATTATATGCCAAATCGCTAGAAATTCCATTTACCAAAATAGGAAATTCAATATAGACAGGCTCTACTTCATCACAAGTATAATAGAGAGCTAATGCAATTTCTGCATATTCATTAGTAGAATGATTTTCTTTCTGTTTCTCATATAACTTGTCACAAGTCATACGTTTTTTGCAACTAGCACAAAATTTCTGTTTAGGAATTATTGTACCATTTTCATCAAATTGTGGTTCAAATGATTTAATTTCTGCCACGGTTTCCACCTGCCTTTCGAATTACTTTAAATGTAGCGAATTTTTCTTTTAAATGTGATTCAAAATAATCCCTACACATAGATTGTATCACTTTATCATACATATTTGATAAAGCATATTGCTTACACAAATATGAAAACAATATGTTTGAATGCAAATCGCTCAAAAGAATTTCAAAATCTTCTTCATCCATATCAAGAAAATCTTCATAGTCTTTGTATTTTTCAATTGATTTTACAGCGTAGAAATAATCTTTAACTCCGTCCCTTTCACCGTTATAATCTTTATGAATAGGGAACAAATTAACTAAATCATATACATTTAAAAATTTCAACGCTAGATGTGAAATAAAATAAGTATCATACACAACTTTAGTTTGCGTTTCAAGAATATGTCTTGGGCAATTTACAACCGCCCTTACACCTACAGCACAAATTTTCTTAATAATATCTTTGTCAAGTGCAGAAAACACCAAACTGTAATCACCGAGTCTTTTTACAACACTCATTTCACGAGGATAGTCATGATATAAACTCACCATTAAACCAAGATATGCTCGTTGCTGTCGATAATATAATTTTTCCTTAAAAGTTTTATTCATCTAATACCACCTTATGCGGTTTAAATAATAATGATTCTTCTTTTCGCAAGTCATTACGAACATTGTTGATTTCGTCTTGATATTCTTTAATTTGTTGTTTCAATTCTTCTTGCTTTTTTACACAATCAGATTTTTTTGCCCACAAATCAGAAATCTGTTTATCAATATCATCAATTACTTCTTGCTGATTTTTTATTGTAATGCAAATATTATCAATTTTTTCAGCTTCTTTTTTTTGAAATTCTTCAAATTCAGCTTTTTTCTTTTGCAAATGAGACAAAATCATAAGCGTACATACTTTATCAATTTCCATTGTTGGGAATTGATAGGTGTTACGCCACAATGTAGCAATTACATTATCTGTTGTGACCACAAAAAATGCCATATTGTCTTCATCAAGAAAGTATTTATCTCCACCGCTACCAAGATATGTAAATTTTGCATTTTTAAATGATTGTGAAATTTCTTCTACAAATTGTTTTCGTAAATCCATAGTCATAGAATCAGAATTTTTCACAATCCGTTCTTTCCAACGTCTAATACAATGTGAGGTAAGAAGAAATTGTTCATCATCTTTTATGATTTTGTTCTCACAATCAAAAAATTCCTTTAAATATTCATCTTGTTTGCGAAAAACGAGGGTTTTATAATCAGCAAGGGCATTGCTGTCAATTTTCCCTACCATCAAATCTAAATACTCTTGTTTTGGTTTAACCGCACCAACATTCAAATCGCAAATAAAATCATCAACGTTAATATTTGTTAATGGAGACACTAACAATTCCGTTTTATCTTTATTCCGTGCAATAATTCCATACCAACCGTTTTGAAAATCAATCAAATTAGAATTGATTATTGATTTTGCAATCAAATCTTGTTTTAAATCAAAAAATTCTTTTTCCAATTGAAATCGTTTAATGATAATTGGTTGACATTCAGATTCTGTCAAATGTAACGATTTGGCTTTATCTAACGTTTTGCTAATTGCATCTTTTGCAATTCTTGCTTCAAAAAATCGTGTAACTTCTTTTTCGCTAGGTTTTGTTACCTTCATTTTCCCCACCACCTCCTACATATTATAACACATTTCACCTAAAAAGGGAAGAGGTGATTACCTCTTCCTCAAAAAAATTCACAAAATATTCTCCTTTTTTTAATCATCGTGCAGTTTTCATTACAGTCCCATCAGGGAAAATAATTTGCGAGACATACACAGAATTAAGATGCTGATTTCCTGCCCCATCCATTAGAGTAATACGATGGCACAAATACTTTGAGTCCCCAACAGTTTCTATAGGATTTCCACACATACCTCCTATATATTGCGATACATATATCGGTTCATCACCATTGTCAGTTGTAAATAAATCTGCATATCCTTTGTCACTACCTGTGTCACCCAAATGAATCCCAAAAGAATCATTTCCAATAACCCAATGTGCAGGTACAAATGTATCACCAAATTTAGCAGAGTTAGTTATCATACCATTTTCATCTGCAATTTTATTTAAAATTGATGATGTTGTTGCATTATTTGTTTTTAAATCAGATAGCTGATTTTTTAAATCTTTCAATTCACTTGTCAAATTATCAATTGTTAATTGTTGTTTTTGAATAGTCTGCGTTAAATTTGTTTCTACAAGTTTTAAAGCAGATTGTGTTGCTTTTTGCGATAAACTATTCATCATCTGCTTAATTGTTTGTGGTAAAGAAATCAATTAAATCACGCTCCTAAAATTAAAAAAACAAACATTCATATGTAAAATGGCCCTCTATCATATTCATCCGAACTGTTTTCTTCTTCATCAAAGAACAACTCAAACTCAAATACATAATCTATTATTATTGTTGCAATCATTGACAAAGACCACGCAAGAGCAATACCTATTACAGTAGATAATCCTATAATGCATTTAAAAAGAAAAATGTAAAACAATGAAACCAAAATTACATTTTTTAATTTCCATTTTAGCATATATCACACCTCACATTTTACAATACAAATATATCTCTTGTTAAACAATTTTAACAAGAGATATATTATTCTATACAGTCAAAACAAGAATTATAACGAATTTCCTGTTAAGCATCCATCCAATTTAAATCAGGAGCACCTGATTTATAATCAAGTTGGTCTTCACCTTCGCCACGCTTTTTAAATTCCTCAGGCAATTTCTTGCGATATTCGCCAAGAGAAATCTGCATCTGCATAATTGTTGTCTGTCGAGAAAGCGTTTCTCCAATAGACCGCATATTATTTATGGTATTGTTGACTTCCAAACGGAATGATTCAATCGAACTCAATTTAAGCAAAAGGGTAGGATAACGAAGAGTTGCTTCGCCCTTACGCTTATCTGCGGAACTCTGCTTAGAGATTGCCTGATTTGCATCAAACAAAATATCATTTACACGTTTACGTGTAATATACTCATGTTCAACAAGAGAGGAAATTTCTGCCAAACGGTTTTTGTACCCTTGTACTTTTGCCATTGATTCCGTAAGCTGAAAAGTAGTTGGATTTTCATAAACTGCAACGTCCATATTATCCATTTCTACACGAAGTCGATTAAAATCCAATTTCGGAAGAGCTTTCAATGCAGAACGAGCAATGATTTCTACATCTGCAAAAGAACAATTTTTGTCTTTGTATTCTTCGTCAAGTTCATCTACAACTCGGTCATAAGACTGTTCTTTCTTTTTAGTCTTAGTCGGTTTTACATCAATTTCATCCCAAGATTCTTCAATCTGCATAATTAAATCTCCTTTTAAAATATAACATTTAATTTATCTCGTACCAATATATGATGGATAACATGGAAAATACTCCCCAAATACCACTAAAAAATTCATAACCTGTAAATGCAGAAACCATACACATGAAAAAAAACAAAATTAAAGGAAATGCATTAACAAGGAATCTTTGAAAATATGTCATTCTTTTCCCTCTGACTTCAATACAAGCATGATTTCTTTATGGCGTTCATTCTGAACCAAACAATTTGCAACCATCAAATTGAGAGCATTGGTACAAAATACAGCCACAACTGTTATTGTTTCAATGTCATAAAAAATAAGGTCATACAAGACATGAAACATACTTACAAAAGTCAAAAGCAAACAAACATATTGATAATATTTAGCAAATTTCATTTTTATACCTCCATCAATTCAACCTTTGAACCACTCAATTGGTCTTTTTCAACAAGCACACGATTTTCAAATGCATTCTGCAAATCTTGAATATGTGTAATAACCATAATTTGCTTAAACAGACCTTTCAAAGAATTAATGCTCTCAATAAACTTCTGTTTTGCAAAATCGTCCTGACTTCCCAAACCTTCATCAATAATAAGGAAGTCAATACTTGCTCCTGCACGTTTAGTAAGGAATTTTGCCATACCAATATGGCAAGCAAAATCAATTCTAAACTTTTCACCACCTGAATAGGTTTCATAAGGTCTTGTACCATTCATATCATTTACTACAATTTCCAAAGTATCTACAGAACGTTTTCCGTTTGCTGTTTTCTTTGATGTAATAAACTGAATTGACATAGAATCATTAGAAATAACTTTCAGAATCTTATTCGTTTCTGATTCCATTTCAGGAATATCATGGGCAATAATTGATGCAGGGATGCCTGATTTACCAAATGCTGTAGCAACCGCTGTCAAATCTGTATGCTTCTGTTTTAGTTCAACATACTGTTTTTGCAATTCTTCCAACTGAATTTTGTTCTTTGCGTAATTACTAACCTTTTCTTGCAAACGAACATTTTCCGTTGTCAAATCCATAATTTGAGATTCTTTCTCAGAAATCTGCATTTTAATCTGACCATCACAGAAATCTTTTTCTTCTACATTTAAAATTTCCATTTTGTCAGCTTGCTCTTTCTGTTTTTTTGCTTCTTCAAACATTTCATTGAGCGATTCTACCATTCTTATTATATCATCATATTGACTTTTTTGCAACCTTGCTAAATGAATTTGTTCTTTGCAAAAATCAATTCTTTCACGAATCTCACGATTTTTAGCACTTAATTCAGTCGCTTTTTCTGTCAAAGTCTCTGCTGTTGCTAAAAATGATTTTTTCTTGACACTGTGTTCTTTTGCTTGTGCCATAATCTTTTTCAAATGAGATTCTTTATGTTCCTCAGTAATCTCATTACCACACAATTCACATACAGCCTTATTATAAGATTTAAAATCCTCAAACTGTTTACGGTAATCATTGATATAATTCTGATGAATCGTTGCTTGTGTTTTTACCTTATGAATTTCTTCTTTCAATTCATTAAGTTTTGAATCATTTTCTTCATATTGTTTTTTTAATTCAATTGCTTCTTTTTTGTAAGCATCTTCATTGGGCATGGGTTGCTCACTGATTTTTTTCTTTTTCGATTCTGCCTGTTTAATGCGTTCTAGTGAACTTTCGTAATTTCTATTTGCCGTTGTTTTTAAAGTCTTTGTGTTATTGTTCAAATCAATAATAGACTTGTATTTTGCCTTTTCTTCCAATTCTTTTTCAAGAGCTGTATTTAATTCAGAAAGTTCTTTTTTATAAGTTTCAATTTGATTTTCATTTCGTTGAACGTCTGCATTAATCAATTCTTCGTTAATTTCTTCCGAATCAAGCAGATTAATTTTATACTCAATGGCTTCCATCTGTTCTTTGACAGATTTCTTCTGTTCTTTTGCCATTTTTTCATACTGTTCATATTTCTGAACATCAAGAATCTGCATTAACGTCTGCTTACGTTCAGCAGGTTTTTTAGACATAAAACGGCTAGACTTACCCTGTCCAATACAAACTGTATCAAGGAATGTATTATAATCCATTTTTAAAACAGAATTTATCTTTTCCTGTGTTTCTGTTACTTTTTCGGATTGATTGACACCATCAATATAAAATTCAAGTTCTCGACTTTCACCACGATACTTTTTGGTTATAATGATATATTCAATCCCATTCATAACGAAACAGAATTCAATTTCAAAATGGTCACAATCCATATTGATACATTCATCCATCCCTGCACCTTTGGAATCAGTACAAGAATTGCACCAATATAACGCAGTAGTAATCATTTCAATAATGGAACTCTTACCTGCACCATTCTGCCCCATCACACTGAACATCTGTCCAAAATCAGAAAAATTAATTTCTGTATCTATATAACTACGAAACCCTTTTACTTTAAGATACTTAGGTAACAAGACATTTCCTCCTTACTAAAACATAGATAAATGTGTACAAAAGTACATTTCATACACATTTTAACCAATATACCTTATTAAATCTCCAAAGCAACTTACATTTTTTCGCATTAATTTTTTTACAATGTTTTGTTGGACTTTGAAAATTAATCGCATTTAATTCTGAATACAAAGCTGTTACATATCCTGTATGTTTTTCACCATTACGATATGTATAACAAACCAAGTCCCTATGTTTGATACCTAAAACATTATCCGTTTTTGCTTTGCTTTGTCTACGCATTGGTTTAATTGTATATTCCAAAATATCAACATTTTCAGGTTTTAAATCAGTTATGCAAACAGCATCGTTAGAATGAGATTTTTCAATATCCCAATCAATTCTCTTGTTTGCAGTATCACAACCTGTAGTTAAAATTAAATCACTACGTTTAGATAATTCATTATGTAACCATGTTTTACCTTGCATGACATGTTGAGCATATTTTAATTCTCGTAAATTCTTACCATCAATCAAAGAATAATATTTATCAGAAAACTGTTCTTCTCTACCAAAAGTTTTTTGATGACATTTTGGACAAAGAGTAATCAAATTACTCAATGTATCACTGCCACCATTTTTTCTTGGTGTGATGTGATGTACTTCAAAATTGGTATTTGATTTACCACATTCCATACAACATCCGTCACGAAGAATTGTTGCGACTCTAAGATTTTCATCTAAACGATTAGATTTTTGATATTGCCATTTGTATGGCTTATATCCATCTGTTAATGCTCTAATATCAATTTTTACATCCTCTAAATGGATTTGATTGATTTTTATCCATTGCAACAACCTGTCAACAACTCTAACAATAGCTTGTTTCTTCTGTAGAATTGACGGTGCTAACCGTCCTTTTCTTTTAGATGAAGAACGATTATTAAATCTCTGAGGTCTATACCATTTATGATACCGATGGTATCTACGATAATTTCTCCTTTGTTCCATGAGTTTATGAACATCTTTTCGTTGTTCAATTACACCTTTAAAAAGGACTTTGTTTTTCGTTAAACATTTTTGAACAAGAGCAATACCAACATGAACAGCACCATCATCAATTCCTAAATAAATTTCATCTTTATTAGGATTTTCAACAACCTTATTTAATTGTATTACCATTGGAAATTTGGAAATTAATTTTGCTTTCTTTTGGCGAATTAATCGCCAAGCGTTTTGAATAATTGTTGGGTCTAATTTCTGACCTTTTTCATCCAAAACAAATGAATATTCTTTTAACATTTCTGTTACCTCGTATTTCTACGGAATTTTCCTTCTTGCCAAAGTCAAATGGGAGGTCATACTTTTCTCTGTTATCATTGCAGGACATTAGCAATGTTTCTTGATTGGAGTTCTCAGAGCGACAGACTGAAAGTACATCCGAAGGTGAGTTTTTACCTTATCCATCTAACACAGTTCATCCTACGGTCTGACTTTCGTCAGCCGTAGTCACTAAAGCTTGAAACCAATCATCAAGCCATACCAAAAAGATAAATGTCCACTTTTTAAGTATGTTTAAGAATACTTGCGTATATTTTTTGATGCTTAATGATTAGTCCTTACTTGATAATTTTTGAAGAATAGCTATGGAACATATAATATCCACAGTCAGGGAAAAACCCTAATCCAAGCAACGCCTGATTGACCTTCAATTCTTCTTCTTGTGTTAATTTCATTTTAACAGGAGCTTTGTTTAAATGTGACATTTTAATTCCATCAGCAGTATGTTTGATTTTCATTGCCACAAAATCAGGATAATAATCCAACATTTTACCAATGATGATTTCCTTTGAACGGTCTTCATCCGCAATATTGCGATATGTTAATCCTGCTTTGCTAACATAAGCATAAAAATCATCCTTCGTCATTTTCTTATTTCTAAGAATGTTGGCAATTTCTCCTGCATGAGTCAATGTGCCGTAATACGTGTACAAAGAGCATTGTACAGGTTTCACATACATTATTCGTCCACCTCTTTAACAATCTCCATACCTAATGCTACTCTTTCGGTTTTGCGTTTTGCTCCGTCAAAATATTTTTCCAACGAATCTTGAATGGAAAGCATATTACTAATACCATCTTCAACAATGCTTTCAACATTAGGCAAGATTTTTTGAATTTTTAACATATAATAGATACCGTTATTATATGCTGTTTCAAGAATTTTCTTTTCATCAACAATAACATTTTCTGTCATATTTAATCGAATTCTCAGAATAGCATCTTTCAAATCAGTATTGTTAATTTCTTTAATCAACACTTTTTCAATTTCTTCAGCAGTAGACATATCAGTACAATCTACCTGAATGGTCTTGAACTTTTGTGCGTTTGACAATTCAACGAATTTATATTTGGTTTCTAAAGTGGCATCATCAACAATCAATTCCACAAAACCTTTTTTCTGTTTTTCTTCAGTAAAGTCAATTCGATTTGTAGACCCTGTGTAAAAAACAAGTGGTTTTTCATTCAGAATCTGATGTTTATGGAAATGACCCATAATTACAGCCAAAACGTTTGGCTTATTAAAAACTTCCTTATCAATTGAAGTTTTTCCATCCATAGAATTCCAATCGTTTAACATAGCGTCTTTAATAGAACCATGAAAAATAATGAATGTAGGATATTTATCATCCACTTTATTCATATATTCTTCAATTTCATCTTTAGTATGATATGTAGGTAAAAATACAAATCTATATGTATTACCATTACAATTAAAAAGTTCTTCTTGATAAAAACGACTATGTGTAAAATATGGAATGTTTAATGTATCAAACTGTTTCAAACCTGAATCGAACGTTTCCATTTTTGACACATCATGATTTCCGTCAAGAACAAATGTACGAATCCCATTTGTAGACAATTTTACCATTACTTCATTCACACCATTTACGAGAGTAGGGGAGGGCATATTTTTGTGGTACATATCCCCTGCAAAAACTACACAATCGGCTTTATTGTTAATTGCATAGTTTACAGTTTCATCAAGAAGTTTGAGCGTTTGTACTTCTCGCTCATTCATACCTGTTTCTTTATCAATTCGTCCATAGTTTTTTACACCTGCATGTGTATCTGCAAAGCAAACAATTTTCATTTTTTACCTCCGTTTAAAACTGCGAATCCAAATGTGCCATTACCACACGATAACCTACACACATAAGTGCGATAAACTGATAGCTTACCTGATAATCTTTTTCCTGAATCTTTTTCAAGAATCTATCTTTCATATACTGCAAATCACTTGTTGCGGTTGTACCACCATGTGTAAGTTTAAACAAGGTATCTTCAAGCGAATAAACAGCTTTCAATTCTTTACCTTGTGGTTTTTCTTCTACGTAATCCTCACCACTATTATAAGCTTTAAGTTTACCTTTTGCAATATTGACAATTCTATATCTCATTGCAAGAGCATATTTATTATAGACAATTCCATCAGGAGTAATACTATCCTTATACTCCATCAAATCTTTTTCCATTTGTTTTTCATGTGCACGAATCGAGATTTTAACTTTGTCTACATTTGTCGCATCAATTTTCATCATTTGAACATTTTTCAAAATTTGTTCAAGCTTATTTTTTTGAGTCTCAAATTCATCAAACCCAAATTTACGGCATTCATAATCAGTATTAAATTCAATCCGTTTTTCAACTAGACTTTTTTCATGTTTGGCAAGCTCTGCAAGATATTGTTCTTCAAAAGCTTTTTTTGCTTTAAATTCAGTTTCACGATTTGTACCCTGTTCCAATGCTTCATTATAACGCTGTAAATCCTTTTCGTGAGCTTCTTTTGCCATACGACACATCATTTCATCATAAGACGAAATTTCTTTCAACCACATTTCATTTACAAATTTATCCGAAGCACTCCAATGAAATTCAATCTGCTGTGGTTCTTCAATCTGCGGATTCTGCAAATTATCCAACTGTTTCATTGCCATCTGCTGAATTTCTCTTGCATCATATTCTACAACTCGTAAATCTTCAGTTCCTTGATAATTCTTTTCTCGAATTTTACGATTGTGCGTACATTTTGCAAGAACACCATCACAAATTTCTGCAATTTGTTTCAATCGTTTTGTGTCTCGACAAATTTCAATTTCCAAACGATATGCTTCTACTGATAATTCAGGTATAGGCAATTCTTGTGGCTCTTCTTTCTTTTTTTGTTCTTCAGCAATCTTTTTAGCTTCTTGTTTTTTTTGAAACTCTGCCAATTTCTTTGCATGGTCAATTTTCCATTGTTCTTCGTCAAATTCATTAATATCTTTTGTTTCATCCCAGTCTTCATTGTTTTCATAATCAGAAAACAACTGTTTGCTTTTGACGTTAAACATAAGCTTTAATTTTTGTTCTTTGGTAAGTTGAGCATACAATTCATAATTTTCGCCACCGATTTTTTTCATAAAATCATCATTTAGAAATTTATCGCCCTCTTTAGAAATAACATCATAAAAATATTGTTCTGCTTCATTCAAAGTCTTTTTTGACTTTTCTACAGATTCCACTTGTGGCAGTTCAATAATTTCTTGTTTAGGTTCAGTAACAGGCATTTCAACTGTTGGTTGTTCAGCTTTCTCATTTTCTGTAGGGAATACATAAATCTTTTTTGCTTCTTCTAACCACAAGTCCTGCCATCTAAGCTGTTCATCAATAATTTTTTGAGATACATTGCTTACATTATCAATAAATTTCTGATAAAATTTGCAAATTTTTTCATATTCTTTAATTTTATTGTTAGCAACTGTCAGTGTTGTGGGTAAAACATCGCTTTTTATCCCATTTCCCATCATATACTTCTGCCATTCTACTTTATCGTAGAAATATACAACCCCATTAATATCAGGGATTTTTTCTTCAATAATCTTATTTCTTTGTTCTTTAACTGTATTTTTACCTTTAGCCTTTAGTCCAAATGCTTCATCTACAACTTTTGCTGTTTTATAAACTTTTCCTTCCGAACTGTAAACATTCATATATTTTCCTCTTTTCTTAAACCGTACAAAAGGGGTGGATAACTCCACCCAATTAATTACATTACAACATTAATTCTATTGTCGTTACGTCTACGTACTTCAAATTTCGTCTTTATATCAATAGGAATGAAATCTACTTGTGGCATTTCATATCCATCACGTTCACTAACAATGACAAAGTTCATATCATCAAGAGAATCATGCTCAATAGACAATTTAATATTTTCTCCGCAAATATCTTGTCCATTAAAACAAAAATCTTTACACCCACGACAGAACCCTTCAATTTCCGTATTTAATTCGTTCATCTGATGATGAAACAACATTTCACCATCATTATTGAGGTCTTCAAGAGAAATTTCCAAAATTTCTTCATTGGAATAAGTCATCATCAAAATCAGTCCTTTTCATTTTAACTTTTAATCAACATATTATTAGTATACGAAAAAAGCAGTGAAAAATTCACTGCTTTTTTTTATTTTTTTGATTTTTTTCGAGTTTTTTTCTTCTTTTCTACAGGTTGTCCATCCATGACAATATAAGTGTACGCTGCAGAAATACTATCAGTAATATCATCATTATATTCTTTGGTAAAATTTTCCTCACCAAAAATTTCAATGACTTTATCCTGAACTTCTTGTTTCATTTCTGCGCCTGTTTTCTTTGTTCCATCTTCTTTCTTGGCTTTAATACCACCAAGAACTTTTGATTTCAAAGTCATTACAGAATAATACGTTATAGGAATTTTTTCTTTTTTAGCAATCAATTGTGCTACACCATGTACGAAGCACAATTTTTCAATAGTCTGACGATTGCTACCAACAAAAGGTGCTTCAGCCGAAATAACATCAGGATTCCATTCTTCAATAATTTTGTACATTTCCTTTTCGAAATTAACAAGAACTTCATCCATAGACATTTTGAATCGTGGAACATCACCATATGCCAATAATTCAGATTTTTCTTCTGAATACTTTACAATACTCCAACCTGTATTCTTAGTTGAAATATCTAAACCTAAAATAATTAAACCATCCATTAACATTTTTAATCACCAATTATATTATAGAAAAAACCGCCAAATTTGTTTGGCGGTTTTAACATTTTTCTGATTATTCAGGGATATATTTATAAAATACCCTTACAGTTTCAGCCGATTCCTTTAAATTTTCAAAAGTAAAGTCATCTTCCTCTGTGTCAAAATAAATACGATTATTTTCTCTATCAATGATAATGTCATCTGCGGATTCATAATAGTTCACACCATTAACTTCCATATAAGTCATTTCATCAACAATCGGAGTATGTTTCAACTCAAAATAATGTTTTTTATTTTGCTCTGTGGCACTTTCATCCGTAATAATGTCTTTTGTCTGAATTGTATCTACAAAATATTTCGGCTGATGTTTTTGTGCATACACACTTGCTTTTGCAGATAAAATATTTACAGACCCTATGGAATCACCACTAGGAATATCATAAACATAGTCTTCAATCGTACAAATGAAATTCCCTGCATCAAAATTCAACTCATTGTTGTCATCATCATGCTCATTTATACGTTGTAAAGTCATATTATATGAACGACCTTTTTTTACCATAGATTTCAACTTATATATCGCAAAGTTATTTAACCCTGAATTGTTTGTACAAAAACCAAACAGAATAAAATCTTTTTCTACGGATGTAGATTCATTGATTTTATTAACAATATCTATTTGAGACATTTTTGTATCAACTTTATCAGAAAATTTAACTCCTCTATAAGAAATTGTATTTTCATCAATATGTTCAAAAGCACTAGAACCTGTTATGGAGAAATTCAAAAGAATCACCTCCGATTCAATTAAAACTGAAGCGAGAAATAGTGTGGCTGATTAGCTTTAATATCTGCTCCTGACAACATAACAAAATTACCACCATTATCATCTTGGTTGAAAATAGAAGTGAAATTACGGAATTCTGTTGCAGCATCATCAAAAAGACGAACTAATGGCATAGGTGACAATTTAAACAATTCGCCATTACCAACAGTGAATGCGTTGTTTTTATCATAACAAATCTTATATTGGGTTTTTGTGAAGGTCTTTTCATCTACATAGAACAAGAGGTAGTCAAAATAACCGCCCTGTGGAACATTTACTGTTGCACCTGTAGATGTAATAGAAATTGTAATACCTGGAGTACCATGATAACGTGCCTGAATATTACCATTAGCATCTTCGCCCAAAGTATACCATCCCAATGAACCACTTACGTTCTGACCTGAACCACCAATTACACGACCAAATTTATCGACTTCAACGCCACCGAATTTCTGATTTTCTGTAAATACAGTTGGTAAATCTCCTTCATTAATTGTGTTAGTTGTTGAATTCTTATAAACAAGTGAGGAAGGAATATTGCTAATGCCTGACCAATCAGCAATTTTCATTGAGGTTTTGTATGTACCCATAGGGAATGCAATCTGCTGACCAATTGTTGTTGCACGACCTGCATCAATATCAGACTGTTCTGCAACACTAATACGCCACAATTCCCATCCGTCAACTTTAGTAACTGAATCTGTACCATTTGATATAAGTGAATCAGGAATAGTGATAACAAGAGAACCTTTTACACTGTTTTTTGCCAATGATGCTTGGAATTCTGATTCAGTATACAAGTTAATTGCTTTAGAAGCAGTTGTAAATGCTGACAAATCAAGATATTTTTCATCAATTTTTCCTCTGCCATCCAAAGGAACATACCCAGCAGGCTGACCTTTATCACTAATCTTTTGGAATGCATTTACATCAATTGGCTCTTGTTTAGCATTCCAAGTTGCAATCTGTTCATCTGTTACAAAGTGATGTGTTGAATTCTGAAGAATATTTGAAGGCTCAATCTGTGCCATTGCATTCTGCAATCTCAATTCAAAGTCACTCTGTTTGAGGTAAAGACCAAGCAATGTTTCTACATCAGCCTGAGTTACACCGCCTGTTGAATAGTTTGCTAATTTTCCTTCAACAAAGGTTGTAACGTAATTAGTCATATTACTTTTTGTAATGACCTGATTATCAGCAACTTCTGTATCATCTGTTGTGCTGAAGAATTTTGGAGCAGTAACATCACCTGAAACAGTTTCGCCACCTGTAATATTTAGATTACCTGCAACATTAATTTTATTTGCATTTAAATCAATATGACCTGCATCTCCACTAGCAGAAACTTCAACAGAAGAAGAAGTTGAACCCATAGAGTTAAGCTGAATATTGGTGATTGCACCTGTTACATTGACAATTTTTTTCGCACTTGCATCATTAGAAGTAACTTCCTCAGTAGAAGTAACTGCGTTTGTTGCACGAGTAATTTCCTGTCTCTGAGCACTTGCACCGCTTAAAGAATCAGTTAAATTAGCTGAATCTTCAGAAACACGAGATACTGTAGCATTAATTGTATTTGGAGAAGAAACAGTTTTCTTATCAACCACAGTATTTGAGGAAATGGCAACATCAACGCCTTGTCCATCAAGAGCAATTTTTACGTCTTGTGCTTCAACAGCTACTTCATTCAAAGTGGTTTTATTATTAACAGTCAAATCACCTGTAATTGTACCACCTGCAATTGGCAATTTAGAATCATCAGTTGCAGAACCACCATTGCCTGAACCTGCATCAACATTTTTAACCATTTCGGCAATGTGTGCATTTAAAAGTTCATCACGAGTTTTTAAATCAACGTTACGAGCTTTTTCAAGAGTAGCTTCTTCAACACCGTCTGCTGCTGTTGGCAAAAACGCATGTCCAACTGCTGATGTTTTTCTTGAAATCAAACCAAGTACATTTTCGTCATTATCAGAAGGTGCAAATACTGCATCATTATCAGGTTCATTATATTTAACTGTTAACTGCAATCTACCTGACCCAACAGGAGAAACAGATTCAACAATATAACTACAGAACTGACTTTCATCAGTATCATTATTATAGCCTTTCAAGAAGACCATATCGCCTTTTTTTGCATCTGCAGCGAGGAATCCGTCACTGCTCTGAAATTTAGCTTCAAAACTCCAAGAAGAAGCCGCACCTGCGACTTCTTCAGGAGTTGAAACTATTGTAATAACACCATTAAATAGTTTCATGCTCACACCTCATTAGTACAACATCTTAACAAATACAGGATAACCTACATTCAAGGCTGTAATCTTGAAATCATCAGCTTCAACAACTTCGTAAGAACCGCTTGTTGTTTTCTGCTGCTGATTACCATTAACCTGAATATAAGCAATCAATGGGAGTGGAAGATTATGATAATCGGTGTCCCAATCCCAACGTTTACCACTCTTGAAACGAGTATGAATTCTCAAAACTTTCTGAATCATATTCTGAGTTACAAACTGAATCATAGTAATATTTGCGTCATCATCAAGGGTTAATGTATATTCATCACCGCTGTATTCAAGTTTAACAGCATTTGCATTATCAGCACGGAAAGTACCTTTAATGACACCATCAGAACTTGCGAGTTCGTAAACTTTCTGACCGCCTGCTGAACCTGTGCCTGAATTACTACCACTTGCCATATCAACGTAACCAAGTTTGCCATTAGCCTGCAAAGCAAGTACACGACCTGTGCCAATATTGGAATTATCAATGTCAAGTAAGTTCTGTGGAACTACAGGAGTTGCCTGATATACAAGTTTGCTGTTTTTAACAACAAGCATTGAACCTTCAGCAACATCGCTTTCATCTACATCAAGACTACCAATTTTATTAGCTGCACCTGAAGTAAATTTCTTATATGTCAAACGACCTGTACCTGCATTATCTTCATAAGTAAGTACCATTCCATCTTCCAAAGATGTTGGTTCGTTTACACGATAATTACCAAGCTTGAAGTCATCACCTGAAACAACAGTACCGCCACCTGCGCTAACAGCACGATATTCAAGACGATTCTGTTCAGCATTGAATGTTAATACAGAGCCATCAGCAATACCTGTTTCAGATACAATATAACTACCCAACTGAGATTTATCATGAATTAAAGGACTATCTGTACGAGCATAATCTGCAAGTTTAGCATTTAATCCGCTTGGAGTTACATAGTCACCATCATGGTTGTGATTTGCATCAGCTTTATTCTGAAGCAAATTATCAGTTTCAGTCTTTGTATAAACGTTACCGTTTGTACCAACCTTACCGAATGGTGTTAATACAGCAGGGTCTACAGGGAAATACTGTGGTTTATTTTTTAATTCGTTGTAATCTAATTCAATATCAAGGGATTCACGTTCGCCTGTTTTAATCCAAACGCCATTATTGTTAATATATTCACCCCATCCTTTTTCTACAGTTGCATCATCACTAGCATCTACAACGAAATAGAAACATTTTGGATTTGGCTCAGTAATATTAAGCAACTGACCATAGGTGTTTACAACAACAATACCCTCAGAACCTACACCTGATGGCATAGTTGGCAAGAATTCAGAAGGAACTTTACCGTCATCACCAATAGGAGCATAACCACCTGCTACGCCTTTCTTTGCTACGTCTTCAGCAGTATAACCAAGTTTTTCAGCTTTGTTGTTCCAAGCAGTAATTTGGTCATCTGTTACCATACGGTGAGTAGAATCCTGAGAAATCTGATTAGCAGTATGACCATGATTTACATCGGCTTTATCAGAATTGAGCAAATTAATATCTGCTTTGGTGTAATAGTTGGTCATATCAACAGCAGGAGCTGAACCTGAACCACTACCTGTACCTACGGCAGAAATTTTAGCGTCTACTTCAGCTTTTGTATAAACGTCAGATTTGTCAGCTTTTGTTGCAACCAAATCCTGCAATGCAGAAATGGAAGCCTTAATATTGTCAAATTTAACAGTTAAAACATCAGAAGAAGTCATCTTGCTTTCAAGATTTTTAACAATTTCAGCAACCTGTTCAGTAGTTACATATTTTGAAAAATCAACTGAGCAACTACCGCCTGAACCTGCGGAAGGTTTGAAATCAGCAAGTAATTTATCAACTTCATCTTTTGTATAAACAAGAGCAAGTTTATCCTCAACTTCCTTACGAGTATATACAGCAGAAGCATTTGCTTTTGCATTGAAGAACTCATTGAGTTGGTCTTTTGTATAACCACCTGAAGTACGGAACTCAGCTTTTGTTAAGAAAATTTCTTCTGCATCTTCTTTTACGAAAACTTTATCAGCATCAATTTTCTTAGCTAATTCGTCTGCCAAATCAGATTTGGTAACATAGCGAAGGTCTGCTTCAGCTTTGCCCAATTTCTTTTCAATTTCCTTCAAACGAGGGTCATTATCACCAACAGCAATTGGATGTTTTGGGTCTTCAGGCTGACAAGAAAGCTGAGTAATACCTGCATCATAATAATTAGCAAGGTCATTCAAATCAACGTCATTACCGATTGGATGCCAATTAGTACCATCGTTTGTATACTGCCATTGGTCTTCATCTTCATTAAAGCGAAGTCCTACTTTTGGCTGTGCGCCACGGTTTACTTCAATGCCACAATATTCAACAGGTGTACCTGAATCGTCTTTATTAAGCATGAATGTTGCAGAATTTGTACCATCAACATCAGCTTTACGATTAAATTCTTCCTGTGCATCATTCAAAGAAAGTTTATCTTCAAGAGCTTCTTTCAAACCTGTAATAGCCTGCATTGGATGACTGTTTTCAGCATCACGACCTGCAAGCATATTATGTTCTTCAGGATAACCACCTGCTGCATACAAAGGACGAGCATCATAAATCATGTCATTTGTAATAACAGTAGAAGAAGATTTTACATAAACAAAAGCAATTGGAAGAACATTTTTGTCAACCTTTGGAGCTTCAGGATTGTTGGCAACAGGAACGCCGTTGTAAAGAATAACTTTACCAAGTTTGTTAATTGCAACAAGTACCCATTTTGCACCTGTAGATGGAGCTTCAATAACAGGAGATTGACCACCACCGTACTCTACGAGGGTATTATTGTTTACCCAAAATGAACCTTCATTAATATTGATACGCATATCAGGAACAGCAGAAGCTTGCGCCTGAAACATCACCTGTGCATACTGCCCACGGCGAAATGCGTCACCTTTAATAGGTTTGTTCATATTCTCACCTCAAATCATTGTTTATATGAGTTATTAAATTTTCTTATTTCATATACTCAATATTTACAACAATTTTTTGTATTTGCTATTACTTGTGCATAAAAAAAGGGAAGTCTTTTTAGACTTCCCTTTTTTTTATTTGTAGTTAGCTTTTGCGTCTTCAATAGTATCTACTGTAATACCACCGAATCCCACTTTTCCTGTGATTTTAATAATGTGATTTACAGTAAGAATGCTTTGATTTTCCACAAAAATATTGTTCCATACTGTCAACCTTTGGTTCTCAGATGGCGTTTGTAAGAAAATATTATAGAAAGGTTTGCCTGTTTTTGTTTGTCTTTTGACAATATTGGTAATAATACCTGCACTGCGAACCCTCTTACCATCAGAACATTCAGCAATCTTACAAATAATATTTGCAATGTTTTCTAAAGGATGTTGAATAAATGAAATCTCAAAGTTTTTCATATCTTCAAGATAACAATTTAATTCACTGTACTTAACACGAACCAAATTATCATAAGCGACCTTGAATCCACGTTCAACAGGGGTGAGCTTTTTCAATTCATTTTCTTTCAAGAAAAATCCTTTAGGCTTTTTACGAGATTTAAATTTCTCAACATCTTCTTCTGTATAGCCAACCAACTGAAGCATATCAGCAGGAATAACAATGGTATCGTCTTTTTCCACTGTTACTTCATCCATATCAATATTATCTAAATATTGACCACGGATAATATCTTGTGGCAACGCATAATTTTTAACAGATTTTAATGTTTTGTTTTCCAAATATGTGTTATACCAAATTTCCTGTTGTAAACGATTCATATATACAAATTCTACATTTGTAACTTCATCAACCATTTCTCTAAAATCAGCAGATGGTACATAATCCTCCATCTCTATGGCTTTTTTAATGTCTTTGAACCGTTTTTCATCTTCCTCTTTAATGAAATCTTTGTTGATTTTTAAAGGAAGATTTTCCAAAGCACCAATTTTGATAGCAGCCATCACAACGCCCTTACCTGCACCTTTACCTGCGCGATTCAAATAATCTTCAATGTCAGTAAATGGCTGTGCCGCCATCAATTCATCAACAGCTTTATCGCCAACACCTTTAATACAATGTAAGCCCATACGAATAGTCATTGCATCTTTATCTTCGATTGTTGTTTTGAATTTAGACTTAGAAATATCAGGCGGTAAAATTGTAATACCATGTTTTCTTGCTTCTGTAATACAGTTCTGAAGTTTAGAAACAGGCTCAGTATTAATCAAAGAAAGATAGAAAATTAGTGGATAATTTGCCTTTACCCACGCACACCAATAACTGATAATTGAGTAGGCAATCGAATGACTCTTATTAAAGAGGTAGCCTGCATTATCAATTATCGCCTTTTGAATTCGCTTTGCTCCATCTTCATTAATGCCATTTTTTACAGCATTAGCAACGCCATTGTTCAAGAAGTCTTCAAATAATTCCTTGTTACCCTTCTTGTTTGGTTTTTCCAATGCTCTACGATAAATATCTGCACGACCAAAAGATACGCCCATCATTTCCGAAATCATACCAAGAATTTCTTCCTGATAAACGATTGCTCCATAAGTAGGTGCTAACCATTTATCAATTTTTGGGTCATACTTCGGAATTAAAGAATGGTCTTCTTTAGCTGCACAATAATTTTCAAGACCTGAAGTACCTGGTCGCACAAATGCGTTTACTGCTGACAATTCTTCTATATTGCGTGGTTTAATCTGTCTAATGATATTTTTACCAATGTCACCTTCCATCTGAAAGACACCCATTGTATCACATTTGCAAATTAAATCCCATGCGTTTTTATCATCAAGAGGAATGTCTTGCAATGTCATTTTAATTCCGTATTCACTTTCAAGCAAATCAATTTGCTCATAAAGTGCTTCCATATTAGAGAGTTTAAGAATATCTAACTTAACCAGCAGTTATATTTTGTTTGTTTTGTTATATAATATATTATATAATGAAGTTAAGGAGTTGTCAACAAAAAATCTAAAAAATATTTTAAAACAAAACAATATAACAATTTAACAAAACAAAACAATTTATAACCAAGGAGGATTTAACACATTCCTCCTTTTCTTTATGTTTCCATAAAGATTAGAGCATATCTTTCACTCAAATGCCACTTTAACGCCAAGTGTTTGAATACATTTAAGCTAGTGTGAGCGAGGGTGTGTTCCCTACTTACTCGTTGAACATCCCCCTTCAATTTTTACATTGACGAGGTTTTAGCGGCTGATTATCCATTTCATCATCATTATGTGGTTTCCGTTAAGAGCATAATGACTCATTTTGCTATTTTTTAAGCATTCACGCTATTCTGTTTAAAAATACGTTGTAGCATAGCAAACTTTAGGACTTTCCAGCAATTTCCACACTTTGCAGGGGCATTAAGCGATTACTCTACCCCCAACCAATTCAACATTTTCTTTTTCATACTGAGACATTAGCCCAACCATATCATGAATTGTTGGTTTTGCATTTTCAACAGGCAAAATATCAGTTACAGGAAATGGCAATACACAAATTCCTGCGGGGTGCTGTGAATGCTGTCTCGGTGCACCATATAGTTTTTCACAATGTTCATAAATACCTTGATGTTCATTAAAAAATTTCTTTAATTCAGGTACATCAAGCAACTCCTTAAATTCTTTAATGTCAGGAACAAATTTTGTGATATTATTCGCAACAGCTAGGGGTATATTGAAAATACGACAAATATCTTTCAATAACGCCTTTGCTTTAAGATTTGAGAATGTAATAATGTTACAGCAATTTTCTTTACCATAAAGTTCATTAAGATGCTCAAATACTTCTGAACCTCGTGTAGGGCCAAAATCTGAATCTATATCAGGCAAGTGTCCCCTGTCCGGGTTTAAGAAGCGTTCGAATATAAGGTCATAATCTAATGGATTAACAGATGTAACGCCGAATTCTTCACATTAATTCGCAAAATTAATGCAGTCTTTTTATTACTAATAGACTTCTACCATTTTCATGATATGCGGAGACTATTTCTTCACCCACTTTTGTGGGGCAGTATTTTTCCTCTACCATTAGCTTGTAGCTTTACTCTCCCTCTAGGAGATAGTCGTTGAAGGTACACCATATCACACTTTGTGTGACTTAGGTGTTTCCCTGCATGAACATCCATTTTTAACAGACATAAATACATGTTCTGAAAAGCACTTAGGATTACCGTTTGTAGAAAGTCACTATTTATATTTATCTACCACTAAGCAATTTTTATTTCACCATATGCCATCCTTACGTTTTTTCTACTTTCGTACCATTCAGCTTAATCTTTCGATTTACTGTTTAGGCGTAAGGCTTTAGGAATTACCTGCATTTAACACTGAGTGCATACACGTTTCTGTATATGCAGGGCATATTATTTACCCAAAGCATAATTAACTAAAGAACCTGCTCCACTATTATGTACGATAAAATTATTTACATTGTAAGAATGTGCTCCTTCGACAGTTAAATCATATACTTTTCCTTTATAAGGATATGTGTTTACACTTGTAATTTGTTTAAATTTCACAAATCTTCCCCCTTAATTATCAAAATTTTTACATATATTTTATGTTAAGTGTTTTCGACTATTCACATAATTTGTATGTCAACTCCATCGAATGATGATTTTTTTCTCAGCAGTAGTTTTTAATCTATCAACACAATCTTTTATAATGTTTTTTATTTCTTTTTCTGATGGAAGAATGTCTGTAGTTTTATTAACAAGTCTAATTATCTTCCACCCTTTCTTAAACAACTTGTTTTCTCTTGCCTGTTCTAAATCATCATATTCTTTCTCGGATATTCCTTTTAATTTAACACTCAATCTGTGACCTGTGCCATCATATTCTATATCAATTTTTTCTTCTACAAGTGCAATATCAAGAAAAAATTTTCCTACACGATAATTCAAATCTCCACCAACAATTTTTTGAATACACTTTTGTTGCTTTGAAGCAGGAACAATAATTCCATTTTTTCCTGCCATAAATGGATGGCCATATCTTGAAATCATTGTTTTTTTTGCTTTATCACGATTCTCTTTTAATTGTGATGGATGTTCAACTCCATATCGTTTAAGACATGTTTGTTTAAATTTTTCACGAAATTGATTACAACAAAAAGGATTTTTTGTTCCATACCGTTTCAAAAATGTTTTTTTTACTTTTTGTTTAACAACTTCAGATTGTGCAGGGTATTCAAATCCATATTTTTCAAGACAAGTTTGTTTTTGTGTGTTTCTAACTTGTTCAGACTTCCAACAATGGTCAACGCCATATTTTTCAATACAGGTTTGTTTAACTTTATTTTTTACAGTTTCACTTTGCATAGGATGTTCTGTACCATATTTTTTAACACAAGTCTGCCTGCTCCTTTTTTTTATTTCCAATACCTGTCTTGGATTTTCAACTCCCCACTTTTTGATGCAAGTATTTTTAAATTTTTCTTTCACTTTATCATTTTGAGTGGCATATTCTGTTCCATATTTTACCAAACAGGTTTCTTTTGCTCTCACATTCATTCTGCACTTCAAACAGAAATCTCTTCTATTTGCCACAACATGAGCTTTATATTCCTTAAAATATCTTTTTCCGCAACCATCACAAGCGACTTCCACTTTTACATGGCTACCTTTAGGTAAATCTTGCACATCAACTTCAAATTCATCTTTCAACTTCGTAAAAACATAACCTCTATTTGCATAATAATTTTTATTAATATTATGCCATTTCATTTTTACTTTTTGCGGTATTATCAACACAGTTTTCACCTGCCATTTTTAACATTAGTAGTTTGTTTTGAATTGATAAGTATATTATATACTTTTTTTACATATCTTCCACAAACTCACTTCCCAAAATTATACTGTATTTATCTGCAATTGTCAATCTGCAAGAGAAAAAAAGAGAGGTCTTTACCTCTCAATCACTCAAACTGCACCAAATTATAATCAATCTTCTCGATACGGTGCTGTTTCAATACTACTTACTGAAAAATATGGATTTTTAAATGAATCCAATTTGCCACGAATAATTTTTTCAATCATCCAAAATGGTTCTGCAACTCCCAACGAACATCCATCTGATAATTTTATATAAGTTTGAGTATCCCAAAAATCACGTTTCTCAATATCGCTATAATATCGTTCTATTTGTTGTGACATATAATCTTCAGGAATGGAAGACGTTGGTGTTATTGCAATAATTTGATTTGAGTTAATAATTGTAGGCACTGGTGGTAAACCTTTTTTTACAGAATTATAACCTTGAAAAAAATTTTCATCTCCAAAGCCATCAGTATACGTCAAATGTAATTTCATTAACATATTATTTTACCTCACAATAATGCGTTTTTCAAATTATTGATTGCTTTTGTTCTGTGAGAAATAGCATTTTTTTCTTCAAAAGTCATATCTCCCAAAGACCTACCTAAATAATAGAAGTGTGGGTCATAAGAAAAGCCATTCGTACCTGACGGAGTTGTTTTTACGACTCCTTGCAACACACCAATTGTAGAAATTTCTTTTTCATCACTAACAAATGCCATTGCACAAACATATCTTGCCTGTGATTCTTCTTTACCAATTTTGTTCAGTTCTTCAACCAATTTAGCGCAATTTGTTTTTCCATCTGCGTGTTCGCCTGTCCAACGTGCAGAGTACACACCAGGAGCACCTTTCAATTCAGCCACTTCCAAGCCTGAATCATCGGAGATTGTTGGATAACCTGTTAATTTATGATAAAAATTTGCTTTCTGCAAAGCATTACCTACAAATGTATCGCAAGTTTCTTCACAATCTTCCATTACTCCTAAATCATCAAGAGTAATGATTTCATACGGAAAATGTTTAAATGCTTCAACAAGTTCTTTTGCCTTACCTTTGTTATGTGTAGCAATCAACACTTTTTTCAATTTATTTTCCTTCTTTCAAATGTTTTTCATATTCACAAAATATATCAGCCATATCCGATATAAAAAGCTGTGATTTTTCCTCATAAGGGACATCAATGAAAAGTACAATACACGGTTTATTACCTGCACCAAAAAATGTCTTCGTATTTCCATCCTGCAAATACACATCAAATTCATGTTTTGCATTAACCAATGGGCAACAAACCACAATGGTATCAGTACATTCATTGACAATTCTTCTAAATTCTACATGGTGATATGCTTTTGCGTTTGGTATACAATCTACGAATGCACCGCTTGCACCCAAAAAGTCATCTTCTTGGAAAGCATCAACAAACACCAATTGTTGATTTGGATTTTTTTGTAAAATTTCATCCAAAGCCTTAAAAATAAGGTCTTGATATTTATTTGTCATAAAAATCCTTCCTTTTCAAATTCAAATATCATTTTTAATCACATTTAAGATATATTAATTATAGCATAAGAAATGAATTATGTCAACATTTTTTAAAGAAGGAAGGATTTCAATATATGAAACGATTAATCGCAACAACTAAGAAAACCGTTGATTTTAACGTAGATACTGACGCAGAATTAGCAAAAATACATGAGCAAGATAACCATTTAACAAAAGATAATGCACACAGTTATACAAAATTACATAATGAAGGTCTTGATGGTGGTGTGTATTATACTCATGATAATGGCAAATTTCAATTATATGTTGTAGAAACATTTGCTTTTAAAGATGTAGATAAAAAAACAGGCAAAACAATCGACAAGGCTGCATTTGTAGTAACTAAAATTCACAATAATCGTGAATGGGATGACCCTGAGTGCGTAGAGATTAAAAACGTTGATAAAACTTCTGAAGCAAATATTAATAATTTTTCCTATGGTGGATTAAATTTAATCAAATTAACTGCACAAACGTTTAATGGAGCAAAGGAAGAACTTGCAAAAGAATTCAAAGATTTTAGCGAGGATAAATTATTATGAAACGATTGATTGCGAATTTGTTTGATGATATGGCAGAAACAATAGATGAACAAGTAGAAACGAAACCAAAGAAACAACAAGAAATTTATGAACGAAATATTTTTGCAGAATACAACACAATTCAAGCAGAGGAAAAAATTGACCAAGATTTCGTTTCAGGAATTGAAAAACAACTAAGGGAAGATATTTCAAACGCTACCCAAGAATTGTTTGGATTAAATGGTAATATTTACGTTACTCCTGACATGTTTGATACGAACTATACAATTCAAGCCGACATTACAATTGCAATTCAGTATTTAGATAATTATACTGTCCAAAAGAAAAATCAATGGTACAAAAAATTCAAAACAGCTTGCGATAAATTTACAGATGAATTAACAAAATATTGTCAGGAACATGACATTAAATGTCTTAGTATTAAAGAATCTACAATAAAAGCAACATCTAAAAAACATTGAGGTGAGCAATGTGGCAATATATTGTTTGCATGATGACATTTTAAAAATCAAAAATAAAGAACTAAACAAAGATGACATTCTTACATTTGATGATGGGCATTATTCTTTATACAAATATAGAGAATTATTAAAAGAAAAAAATTGTAGAAAAATTTTATTTTTAACTCCATCCTATGTGCAAATGAATCATAGAACAGAAGAACCTGATTTATCTATTTACTATCAATGGGATTATCGTATGAATGGTAAACCTCAATGGCTAACAATTTATGAGGTGGAAGAACTTGTTAAAAATTACAATGTGGAATTAGGTATGCATTCATACTATCACGATTTAGTTTATGTAAAAGGTCAGACTGAGCCTGAACGCATGTGGCGCATGTATAAAATTTCAACCGATAAAAACAAAATGAAGATTTTGTGTAAAATGTACGATATAAAATCCGCATTATGTGAACAAGGTTATACCGTTCTCAATGGGTATATAACCCATAGAAATTATGACCAATTTACAGAATTCATCAAATCTGACACTTATTTATGTTGGAAATGGTTTAAAGATTATTTCGGCGTACCAAACACATATGCTTATCCATTCTTTCAAGGTTCAATTGAATTAGATAATGAATTGTTTAAATATGGTATCAAAAAAGAAAATATTTTTGGTAAACGAGAACACATTAACAATGCAAAAGAAAAAGAGAGGTAATACCTCTCTTTTTTTAACGTTTATACTCACATACAAATCTTGGCATTTTCACAATGAACAAATCTTGTTCTAATTCAAACGGTACATCCATAAACAATACTGTACATTGTTTATCATTATATCCCACGCCAAAAAACGTAGATAAATTATCTTCTTTTGTCCACATATCCATTTTTCCAACAGCATTTGTAAGCTGACAAAATACAACAATCTTTCCCTCAAAATTTTTATACATGTTATAAAACATATTGTGTGTATACATCACTTGCACATTTGGAATAACATCTTCTAAAAATGCACCACTACCGCCCAAGGCTCGATTATCTTGATAGGCATCCACAAACATCAAAGGCTCTTTCATCCCAATTAAAGAATCCAAGCAATTAAATAGCATTTCTTTAAATTTTTCTTCCATTTTTCTCACCCACCGATTATGTTTTACATCTTTTATCGTATATTAATTATAGCATGTGTTTCATGCTATGTCAACAACAAAGGAAGGTAAATATGAAAAGATTAATAGCTATTACAAAGCAGACTGAAGCATTCAATATAGATACAGAAAAAGAACTTCAGTTCATCCAAAATAAAGACAATCGTCTTACAAAAGATAAATTACACAATTTCACCCAAAATTCAAACTATGGTATGTATGGTGGAATTTACTATGAAATGGAAAATGAAAAAATTCATCTATATGTTGTAGAAAATTTCATGTATAAAGACATTGACAAAAAATCAGATACTCAAAATGATGCAGTTGTTTATGTAGCTTCTCGTTTGCACGGAGATGGTACAGTAGAAGAACCAAAATACATTTCTATTATTGAACACGCAACAACAGCCCAAGCCACTGCACAAGATATGACTTTAGAAGGTATGGGACTTGTTCTATTGAATGCAAGAACTCTTGATGATGCAAAGAAAGAGCTTTCTCAGAAATTTGACGATTTTACAGAAGATAAATTGGAGTGATTTATCATGTCAAAGAAGAAAAGATTAATTAAACAACGTCCAATTACACATGCTCCTTATCATGCATGGTACGGTGCTCCTTATTGGGGATTCTATGGGCCTTGGTTTGTAGGTAATACCTATCCATATAACGCTGTACCTGAAAAAGATAATGAGGGTGATAACTCAACTGACACAGAAACATCATCTGATAATTATTCAGATTACAGTGGTGGAGATTTTGGTGGCTTTGATTGTGGCGGTTGCGATTGTGGTGGAGAATGAAAAAAAGGAAGTACAGTTTTGCCTGTACTTCCTTTTTTATTATTTCTTGTTAGAAACAGCTACATCAACATTTTTTGTACCCTGAACATTAACATTCTGAGTCGTTTCAGTACCTGACTGACCTCTCATAATTTCTGCAAGGTCAACGCCTGTAGCTGCTTTCATTGCCTGAAAAGTCTGTGCCATAACCAATGGTACATTTTCAGAAATACTTGTTACACCGCTACCATTTGTACCGCCACCGAATACAGTCAGATTATCAATAGAACCAACAGGTTTAGCAATCTGTTCAGCCATTTTTGGCAGAACTTCAATCATCATCTGTGCCATAGCTGCCTGACCATATTTCTTCATAGCTTCTGCTTTCTTATCCATAGCAACAGCTTCCGCTTCACCTTTTGCCTGAACAGCCTTTGCTTCAGCTTCACCTTTCAAACGAATGGCATCAGCTTCTGCCTGTGCTTTTGCCGTAATACCTGCAGCTTCCTGCTCCATAGCATATTTCTGTGCTTCTGCTTTTGCTTTCTGAGCATCAGCAACCTTCTGCTGTTCATAAAGTTCAGCTTCTGCTTCACGCTGTCTACGAGCAAGTTCTGCACTAGCATTCTGCTCAGTTTCATACTTCTGTGCATCTGCCTGTTTCTGAATTTCAGCCGCCAACTGCTGTTCCTTAACGGCTACTTCCATCTTCTTCAGGTCAGCTTCACGTTCTGCTTTTGCAATGTTTGCATTAACAGTTGCAATCTCAATCGTCTTACGCTGTTCCTGTGCCTGAATTTCATAGGCGGCATCTGCTTCAGCCTTTTTAATATCAGACTGTTTCTTCAGTTCAGCTTTCTTAATTGCTAATTCATTCTGTCTCTGAGCAATTTCAAGCTCTGCATTTACTCTAGCTTCATTAGCCTGCTTATCTGCACTTGCCTGTTTAATTGCTACATCGCGGTCTGCTTCAGCTTTTGCAATACTTGCATCTTTTCTAATCTTTGCAGTGTTATCTGCACCCAAGTCGTTGATAAGACCTGTTTCATCAGTGATGGACTGAATGTTGAAAGAAATTACCTTAATACCAAGGCGTTTCATATCTTCACTTGCAGCCTTTTTAACCTGTTCAGAAAAAGCATCGCGAGAGGTGGAAATATCTCTCAAAGAAAGCGTACCAACAATCTCACGCATATTACCTTCAAGGGAATCTCTCAACTGTTCTGCAATTCTCTGAGGGGGCATATTAAGGAAGTTCTTCGCAGCAAGAAGTCTATCCTCAATTTCATCACCAACAGCAACCTTTGCTACAGCATCGGCATTTACATTGATAAAATCATTGGTAGGTACAGACTGACGAGTAGCAATATCTACCGTAATCTGACCAAGATAGAGTTGGTCAACACGCTCAATAAGCGGAATTACCAAACCACCCTGACCAAGCAGTGTACGTGGATTCTTACGAAGACCTGAAATGATAAAAGCTACATCAGGTGGAGCTTTCACCCACATATTCTTGATAAGAATAACACCAAGAAAAACAACTACTAGCACTGCAATCACAGGCAAAAATTCAGCAACAAATTCCATTAAAAATCCTCCTTTAATTTAATTCAACTATATAATCTCCCACTGTTAATTCTTTAGCAGAATACCATTGGGGTTGCCGACTACCATTTTCATAATCTTTTTGCTTAATCGCAAAAATCTTATGGTCAAGTGTAACACCATCAATTTTTTTATCACCGCATTGAATATCGGTAATATCTTCATCTATATCATATTCATGTTTGGCAAGAACAGGATGTAAATTTTCGTCATGACAATATACATTATCGCCCAACTGAATATTTTGAATAGGTGTTGTAGAATTCTCAGTAGTAACCATAGAATCTTTTACAAAACAACCGCGACCTGGTCCGAATGGAATATTTTTTTCATGACAGAAATTTGCAATATCATAATAAATTAGGAAGTAATCAGGAAATCCCATATTATTAATGATATTTAATTCATAGTCCAATCGTTCACGGATTTCTTTTGTAGGTTTCAGCCCAAGTTTCTGAAGACCTGTTTGACACAAGAATTTAAGATAATTCTCATTATCCTTCCCTAACGGCAAATTCCTTTTCTTTTTGTTATCAATCCACTTCTGATATTCAGGATTGTCAACAGGAATATTGATTTTAGGCAAATAATGTTTACCAAGTTCAATCTCAAAATTACACATTTCTGCTACTCGTTCTGTTTCTGCAACAGCTTCTGCAATAGCATTTTGGTCTAAATCTGCATATGAAAAATGTCCTTGGTCTTCAACAGAAACGAATCCATCAATAACACGTTCAGGGTCAGCAAATTTTGCTCCATCATAATTATGAACGTATTCATATTTAAATTGTTCCACTGCTTTTTTCTTCTTATTTTCTTTTTTGATTAATTTATAATCAAAACCTTTAGTGAAGAAATCAAGAATTTCATTTTTCTTCATAATATAATAAGAATTACCTGGAAAGCTCCAACGATTTGGGTCTGTAATTAAGCTACCACTCTGCAAACATAACAAAATATCATGTGTCTTTTTATCTTCTTTTTTCAGATAATGAGCATCTGTAGTAGCAATAAGAGGAATGCTCAAACGTTTAGACATTGCGATAAGTTCTTTATTTACAATGTACTGTTCATATCCCTCCATTGGCTGAATTTCAAGCCAAAAATTACCACCAAAAAGTTGCTGATAATATTTTGCAACCTTTTCTGCTTCGGCAATTTCACCACGAAGAATATGTTGTGGGATTTTACCTGCAAGACAATTGTGTGCAGAAATACCACCCTCTACAAGGAAAGAATGCGTATTCTCTACAGCAAGGCAATGTACAGGAATTTCTTTGTAATACTTACGTTCATAATGAAGGAATGTATGTCTCTTATAATAAACACCTTCCCACTCAATGTCAGAATCTTCCTTATTTGCTACAGGTTCAAGCAAATAATCCTTACGTTTTAAGGTTTTTGCTTCTGCCCATACACATTTCATTTCTACTTTGCCATTTTCAGAACGTACAGAATTCTTAAATCTCTGAATAAAGAATTTGTGGTCTGATGTACAACGAATATCAGGCTTGTCTTTAATCTTTAATTTAAAAATCTGCCCTTTAAAATAACGTTTAGTAGGGGCTTTTACAGTTTCTACTGTACCCAAATGTGTGATTACCTTATCACCCTTCACACATTCTTCAATGTTTTTCAATGTACCATCTGCGAGAATAACTTTTGTTCCTGCAAGGAAACAAGCAGAGGAAGCAATTAAATCGTTTTCATTTTTATCAAGAAACTCTTCAAATACATTATTATCTACACGAGGACGATAATAATAACCATCTGTATAGCCTTTAGACACAATACGGCACATCTTTTGATAACCTGCCTTATTTTTCGCAAGTAGCAAAAAGTGATTCCGTTGGCTACCATTTTCAGACTCACCTTCAGAACCGCCTTTAACGGTCATATTATTAACCATATAAAGTTCAACGCCTGCAATTGCATGTTGCCCTTTTTTCTTTGCTTCTTTAAAATGGTCAACTGTACTATACATATTTCCGTGGTCTGTAATTACTGATGCAATTTGTCCATATTCCAATGTAGTTGAAACCAAATCATCGGTTTTAATCATTCCATCAAGCAAACTTCTATCTGTATGAACATGAAGATTTACAAATCCGTCTGACATTTTTTACCTTCTTTCTCCTGATTTCTTGATTTTATTATACGATTTTGCTCAGATTTTGTCAACAATCATTTTGAACTTGACTTCATAAAACAAATATGATATAATCATTTTGAATTAAAGGAGGATTTTTATGAAACGATTTGTATTGGGAATTCTTTTAGTTGCAATTTCATTGTCGGTTATCGGTTGTACAGATAACACCATAACACGTAACGTTGGTGGCACTGAAACCATTGACCTTCCTCAAGGGATGACATTCATTGAAGCAGAATGGGACAAGGATGATAATCTTTGGTACACTTATCGTCCTCGCCGTACCAATGAAGCACCTGAGACTTACATCATGCAGGAAAAATCCAATCTTGGTGTAGCACAAGGTAAAATTATTTTTGTAGAACATTAAGAAAGAGTGGTAGATTTTTCTACCACTCTTTCTTTAGTCAATCTTTATCGTTGGCTTTGATACCCAACTTTCATCAAAATGAAATTCAGGTAATTCTCTATTTTCAATTTTTTGTTTATTTAGCATATTTATTGATTCAATCACAGTAAAAAACTCCGAATGTCCATCCTCAATATATCGAAAATCTTCCTCTTCGAAACATTCTTTAAAATATTTTTGAATAACCATTATTGCTTCAAGTAAACGACATGAACTTGTTTCAATGGTTTGCAATTTCATTTCTTTTGAGAAATTTAATTCTACCAATCCTTGAAGTCTATCACACAAAACGTCTTTTGCTTTTCTATAAGTAGACGGAGATAAAAATTCAAATGCAGTCAAATCATGACAAACACTTTGAAAATAATTCATTTTTATCATCTTTTTATATTTGTCAATATATTTTTTATTAATATCAATATCTTTTTGTAATTCAGTTTTTGTTTCTCTAATTTTAGTTTTATAGCCATCAAGGTCACAGCTTTTTACTTTTCGACTCAATATTTCCATAGTAAATAATTTCACACCAAATGCAGAAACAACATATCTATCAGAACTTTCTTGCCACACATAAATTTCCGCATTATATTTAGGATATTTTTTGAAAAAATTAGTCAATTCTTCTCGTGATGAATATATACGATTATGTGATATAGAATCAATCAATTTATATGCTTTTTTTTCCGTTTCTTCCATTAATTTAAATTTTTCCTGATTGTTTTTACAATTATTTAATTCGTTTACAATATTCTGAAAACCATTTTCAATGTTTTTCATTTTCATCACCTCTTATATATTATAGAAAAAAAGAGAGGAATTTCCTCTCTTTTTCTGTTATGGTAAAATTACTTGTACAGTTTTATATTGTCTACCACGAGCATAAGCTTCTGATTTGGAGTTTACAAATACATCAATTACTCCGTAGCCCATCGCACCTCGGTCTTCGACAATATACTCTTCTCCATCTATGATAACCCTTGTTCCAAAAGGGACACCGTTCATAGCCACTGTACGACCTGCTGTAGCATATGTGCCACTTGCAGTGATACCTGTTCCGCTACCTTCATCAGCAGCGGCTGTATAGAAAGTAATTTCTACATTCATATATTTTGTTTTTTGGCGTTTTTCTTCTTCTTCTCTTGCCTTTTGTTCTTTGATTTGTCTTTCAATTTCGGCTTGTTGTTCCTTATCAAAACGGGAAATTTCGTCAGGAATTTTACGAATTTCGCTTACATTTTGAATTTCATTTCTCTGTCCATCTTGCATTTGAACTTCTTGTTGAGCAAATACATGATTTGCTGCACCTACAGCCATCGTCATACCTAAACCCAACATCAACGCTTTTGCTTTTTTATTTAATCTTCTTGTCATTCTCGTCCTCCTTAATCTAGTAAAACACGGCTTTTCGTCAGACACCTGACTACAAGCATAAACATCACTTCCTTCGTCATAATCTATATGTATTTTGACATCCTCCCCCACCTCTACAGGTGGGGGATTCCTATTTCTTAGACCGTAACGTATGTGATTTCATCACATAGAGCATGGCTACTCCATGCTTTTTTTACGTCTTACACAATCTCCATAGGCTTAGTTTTATACTGATTCCGCAAGCCCTGCGGTACAGTTTTTTATATGGTTTAGGCTACTGAAAGTAGCCTTTTACCTTCTTTTAAGATATTTATGCTTGCATTTATGTCACGGTCATGCGTAGCATGACATTTCGGACATTCCCATTCTCTGATTGACAAGTCTTTTACTTTTGGACTCTTATATCCACAAGAACTGCAAATTTGAGAACTAGCAAAGAAGGTGTCCACCCTCACTACTTGGCAATTACATTGCCATTTTGCTTTGTATTCAAGCATAGTTATGAATTTGTTCCACGAACAATCTTGAATAGATTTAGCCAATTTATGATTTTTTACCATATTTTTGATTTTTAAACTTTCAATAGCTATGACTTGGTTTTCGTCTACTATCTTTCTTGAAAGTTTATGAAAGAAATCATTTTTAAAATTGGTAATTTTTTCATATTGAATAGCTAATTTAATTCTTCGTTTTTCGTGGTTTTGAGATTTAGGCATTGTTCTTGAAAATTGTTTTTGAAGTCTTTTTAACTTCTTTTCAAGTTTTTTAATATGCTTAGTGTTCAAATGATATTTGATACCATTTGATGTAATGGCAAAATCTTTAATACCCAAATCAATGCCAACTTCGTTGGTTTGTGATGTTCTAAAAACATCTTGTTCTTCCACAAGAAGTGAAACAAAATACTTATTTGATGGTGTCCTTGACACCGTAGCATTTTTGATTATTCCATTGAAAAATTTGCTTTGTCTAACTTTTACAAGAGTTTTGAGTTTAGGCAAGCGTAGCTTGCCATTTTCAAAACGTATTTTATTATTCTGGTTTAGTGTTCTGTAAGAATTTTTCTTATGCTTATTATGAAATCTTGGATATTTAGCTTTTTTCTTGAAATAGCGTTGAAAAGATGAATCGAGGTCACGGAGTGACTGTTGTAAAGCGATGGAATCGCTCTTTTTCAGCCATTCGTATTCTTGATATTTCTTCAAATCAGTGATGTGTTTTGACAATTCTTTCATAGAAAGAGTTTTTTGTTCATTTTTCCAAAGGTCTTTTCTAAGACCTAAACAATGATTATAAACAAATCTACAATTTCCAATATTTTGGTCAAAAAATTGTTTCTGTTCTTCATTAGGATATAATCTAAATTTGTATGCTTTCAGCATTTTGTTTCACCTCCTTTGATTTAATTGTATCACTATTTGTGAAAAATGTCAAGAATTGGCGTTGGTTATCCACCATTTTCGCCATTCAGATTAGCCTAACGGCTAACCTCTTGGTTTAGAAGTGGTGGTCTTATCTTACGATAACACAAGATTTTTACCTTGTCAAATTATGCACAAAAGGCATTGCTGTATGGCTTAAAACAGTCATCAGCAATGCCTTTTCTATTAAAGCATTTCTAACAAATCTTGTTTTTCATGGACAAAACGATTTCGCAATCCGTAGATTACTCCCTCGCTACCATTACACCAATCTTTTGGACTATGATAATAACTACCATTATATTCTGCTTCATCACATTCCTCAATTAAGAAATCATAGATAGCACAGATTAAATCATAATCATAGTCGGAATCATTCACATATGATAAATTAGGATAGCCCATCTTTTTACATGCTTCTGTGAATAATTCAACAATATTACCTGAACCATATTGAATAGCTCGGCTAAATACACAAGCCTTAATTGCCAAACTTTTTGATTCTACGTCATAATAATTATTTGCAAGATAATTGCAGGCAGGATTGTAATACCTTTCCATTGCATAAGCATCTTGCAATTCACTAAAACCTTCAGGGTCAGCATAACCAATTTGTCTCCAAGTATCAATAAATTCATCTGAATTTACTGTATACTGTGACAAAACTCTAGCATAGTTAGCCAAAGCATCATTCTGATAATTTCTTGCAAAATCAAGAAAACCATCCACTGAACCTGCATTACTAGCCAATTGATAAGAACCATAAGAAATGCCACCCAAGTCTCCACCGCCACAAGCATCAGAAACTGTTGAACAATCTCCTGAGGATTCATATCGTTTAGCAACCGAAGTAATTTTTGAAATATCTGACATATTATCATCACCTCTATAAATTGAATAGAAAAACCGCAACCAAAAATAATACCGTTGTCCAACATACTAATTCTACTATTGGGGGAGTAAGAAATTGTTATTCAGATTATTTTCAGAAACAAAAAGCACTGCATTTGCAGTGCTTTCGTATTATTTAATTTTCATTTTTAATTGACGTTTCTCTGTTTTATCATCTGCAATTATAGCATAACCAATAACGTCATCTAAACTATCTTTTTCAGAATTATATGCTCTTGCGCAACCATTATCAGTTGCCACTAATTTATCGCCTTTTTCAATCTTGCCAACGACATTAACTTTTACACGACCTGCAAGACCGATAGGTTTATAATTTTTATTTAGTTCTTCAGGCGACATATTTTTGTCACCACCGAGCAAACATCCATATGTATCGGAAATTACACCTGCTACGCACTTAGCACCTTCCGAACTTTTAATATATAATTCTTCATCTGAATTTGGGTCAAGCATCAATACATCACCAACTTCAGCTTCAATTTTACAAGGGAACAACTCTGCTATATCATTATATACTGCATGATATACACGAGTAGGACTTAAACAGCCTTGAATTTCCAAACAGCCCTGACTTGGATATTTACTATCAGGATAAACGCCCACATAACCGCCTGCGGCATTTGTTGGCGAGTTGAAAATTACTCTTGGTTTATCTGATGTACCAAAAATCAACTGAGCTTTTTCCATATACAACTTCGCTGATACTGACGCATTTACGTTTGTACCATTACCCATACGAATTGTTTGGAAATATTGCTTGTCAGATAAGCAATACATTTCAGCATCCGTTACACCATCTGCTTTTTTACCAATTTGGAATTTATTAACAACGTGCAAATCTTTAATGTCTGCATTATCAGATTCCATCTTGTAGTTCTTAAATAACCTACTATATAATTCACCTGATGTTGTTGTTAAATAGACATTTGTATCGTAGAATGGCATTGTATCAACACCATTATAATTAGAACCTACTGCCGCAGATGCACCAAGCAAGAAACATTTTGTAGTTGCATTCATTTTAACTTTTACATTATTTGCATTTTCTGCAACCTTACTCTTATCTGCTGTACCACTCAATGCACCACTGAAACCTTTTGCTTCAATATACCCATTTGATTTAAATTTTATGCTTTTTTCTGTTAGAAGAACTTGATTACCTGATTCGTTCTTTGCACCAACAGCATACAAATCACCTGAATAACTTGCACGATTATTCATCGGAATTTGTTTTACATTATCTGCCATTGTAGCAGTATCGGCATTGCCACGGAATGTACCATACACATTATTTTCAAAAACATGAGGACAATCCTGCAAATTCCACACTTTGTTTGTAGCAGTCAAAGATTGGACTTCATGTTTAATTTCTACCTGATTACTACCATATACAGAAATTTTACAATCGTCATTCCAACCTCTCAATAACAAATAAACTTTTAATTCATTTAAAGAAGTTTTGTAAACAACAAGGTTATTTGTTCCTAAAGAACCAACATAAAAACCATTAGCCATTTCGCCTGAACGGTTAGATATGCAAGCTGTAAACCAACACTTACCTTGTGTATTTTCATAACCGCCAATATGACCTGTTACAATTACATAATCATATGTAGTTCCTGAACTTGCAGGCAAAGTTGCCAATAAATGATATTCATCATTACTACGATAACCTGCTGTCAAATTTACATTCAAAGGAACATAGAACTGTCCTGCACTTGTATTAATTTGAATATCTTTTGAACCATCAAACATAGCTGAACCTTGTACAAGACCTGTCAATTCAATCTTACGTGCATCTGCTAACCTATTTGCTTCTTTTGCTGCATCTACAAAAATAGATAACCATTTTTTTCCTAAATCATCAAAATTATGAGAATTGTTTTCAGGACTCATATCTTCTGTATCAGTAGTTGGTAAGCCAAAATCGTCAAGGATTGGATTTCCGTCTTTATCTTTACCACCTGTCAATTCATATTGATACAAGAAACGAATCCATTTACTCCAATCATTATCACCGACTTTTGCATAACGATAATAAAGCTTGCCGTTCTTACGAGGGTTCAATTCATCTGATTGAACGAGCATAAACTGATATTTACTCCTACCTTGACCAATATTAAATAATACACCTGTAGTACAGAATTTAACAGCCAAAGTATATTCAGGGAGAATTGCATAAACATTTACACCTGTATCAGGCCATAGACCTGGTGAATCATTTGAATTCGAAACATTGGATGGAAACTGTTTAATTCCTCCAAATATATCATACAAGCGTTCCATTTTCTCGCCATATACTGTCTGCTGTTGGTTTAATTTATTAAATAGTTCTCTTAAAGAGAGTACATCATTTTCTTTCACAAAAAATCACCAACTTTTAAATTATTTCTAAAAAAATAATAGAAATTGGTGATTTTTGTATCTTTAATTTTCTTTGTATATTGCTTCCGTAGTAGATTCGCTTGAAGAAGTATCTTTGTTGTGACCTTCCAAATTCATTTCTTCAATTTCACGTTCTTCTGAATGCATACAGTCATCTTTAATGATTTTATCCAAATGACCCTCTAATTCCATTCTGTCATCCTCTGCATTCTGTTGAATATTATTATCGTAAAGAAATCTCTGAAGAATAGCATCGTCCCAATCCGAAAAATGGTCACGCATCCAAGATACGAACATTTTGCCAATTCTTTTTGCTTCTTCGTCATTATCTTCATGTACATCAAGTACATATTTCATTGTCAAAATAATTGATTTTCTGCCACGGCGAGGTTTTGCTGTCTTTTTAATCAACCTACGTTTCAAAACACATCACATCCTTTTATATAAAAAATATAAATTCTATTTACTATTATCATATTATTTTGCCAAGATATTGTACAAATTTGGTGATAAAAAAGACTATGGAAATTAATCCATAGTCTTTTTTTTACATTACATAGACATATGCTTCTTTGTCAGGATGACGAACTACAAATACTTCTATTGGCAATTCTTCTACCTTGACTTGACGAGGTATTCCAATGTAAATCTTGAATCCTTTTTCATCGCATGGATAACCAATTACTTCAAGAGTCGTTGGCAAGTTTTCAAATACATGGTCTTGTACTACATCAATTGTTACTTTAAATTCTCTTACATCTTCGCCACTCTTAGCAACAGTTAATGTTGTTGGGAGGTCGTCAATTTGTGGATTTACTACTTCAAATGTTGTTGGAATGTCTATATAAGGTCTGATTATCATTGTTGTTGGAATATCTTCCCAACGACAGCTTTCAGGTGTCCAATAATAATCAATAACAATACTTGGTTTTTCACTATCAGCTTTTGCGCTCTGCAATGAACTCATTGTGAGGATTTCAGTATTTTT
>Ga0256405_10000501_pt1 | contig 129605 bp, 120 predicted proteins | sample RumenRJG_02DNA_FD_189096 | JGI IMG/M metagenome (GOLD analysis project Ga0256405, IMG submission 189096) | Bovine rumen microbial communities from Lethbridge, Alberta, Canada - RJG_02 | ecosystem: Host-associated > Mammals > Digestive system > Stomach > Rumen | place: Canada: Alberta... | reverse complement strand
TTGTGGAACTTATTGTATATGGTCAACCGTACGGTGGTCATCGCTCATACGAGCAACTCCAGACCTGATCTTCCAACACTCATTTCCACTTCCTCAATATTATAATATATAATCGGGGGGGGGGGGTTGAACAGAAATAAAAAGAGGGTCATATAGACCCTCTTTTATAATTTTATACTTCATCAGCATCAAGAACTGCTTGTATATAATCTGGATAACGAATATCGAATGATACAGTACACGCAGTTTGATCATTTTCTGTAACGCATTTCATTTCAGGGAAATCTGGGTCCATAATCTGAATTCCAGAATGTTCCAATGTTGTATTACGCAGCGAATTCATTATTTCGTACATAGCTTTTTGAAGTTCTTCAGGTTTCCTATCAAAACGAATAACATTTATTCCATCTTCATCAGGATTATCTGTATATACGCTTGATGGAACTCTTGTACAAATAGTGACATAAAGCTTATAAGTATCTTTAGGATTTACATTTAAAGCTAAATCAACACATACTTCATCATTAGGAGTAAGATATGGTCTAAGAATCTCTTCACATTTAGCTTTAAATATATCTGCTTCTTCACGGACTTTTCTAAGCCAATCGTCAATGACACCTATATGCTCAGTTTTCACAAACTCTAACAAAGGAGTTTCTGTGTGCTTCTGTACAAAATATGCTCCAGGTGTAAGAACTTTTTCACCATCTTCACGACTGAAATCGTTTACATTATTGAGTTTATATGCTAGCATAAGGGTTTCTATACTACGTCTGCCAGCTATAAGTAATTCGGATTTATTAATATAACGATTCATAATGATATTGATAGTGAAATAGCTGTATCTTTCACTAGGACTACAAGTAATAGCAGTATCAGTAACACTACAGCTAAAATCGAATGGTTTTAAATAATTCTTTATAGCTTTCTCACTAATATTTACTATTTTATTAAATTGAGCATTAGCCTCTCTAGGATCAACGAGTTTAAATTCTTTAACCCTATTAGGATCCAAGAATATTCTAAACGATAGTGGCAAATGATGTGAGATCTTTACACCAGGTTTAGCATTTTCTGTATCCATGACACACATGATTAGAGATTTGAACAAAAAAGAAGAGAATTCTATACGACCATCCATAGTCAATTTGTCTGTAAGATTGGAAGGTATAGACTCTATATGGTCCAAAAGTAAAAATTTAACTTTTTGTATAGGGCTTTCTCGCATAAACCTTTTACACAATTCAACATATCTAGACCACTCTTTTTCGTAGCATCTTACAATTCGCTGCTGATGCATAGCAAAATATTTTTCAAGATAATCTTCTCTACTAGTAACAATACGCATTATTCATGCCCTCCAAAAGAGTTTATATTATTTTGTAGATCCAGAATGCTTCAAAATCTCTTCAATATTAAGCACTATTGTATTATACACAGTAATAAAATCTTTGAATAAATAATCGGAAATTCTATTAAAAACTCTCATGATAGCATTAGTTTCACCGAATATCATCTTGGAATTATCAAAATACTTAAAACCGTTTTTAATATCATAGCAATCGCCAAAATAATAACGTTTTAAAGTATCTTTCTTTGCTCCAACAACCTCATCTTGTCCATTAATATTATGAGGTTTTTCAAAATTAATACTTCCGGAATTATAAATGAGTGTCTTAAATGTCGATGCATGAGATCTCATATAAGTAGCTTCCCAAGAGAAAGAATATACAAGATCCTTAAACTTCTCGAATGTATATTCATTAAGAAGTTGTACTTCTTTAATAGGTATAGATTCAATTTCTGAATCAATGTAGTTCAGATATTCTTCAAACTGTATAAGAAGTTCTTTATATAAACATGCTACTTTGTAAAGACTTGGTAAATTTAATAGCATCTGTTTAATTAGATTTCTATTTTTACCAATATCAACCTTAGCAACATTTGTATCATCCACACCAAATATGAGACTCTTTATCATTTCAACTACGTTATAATCTGTCATTGAATCCGATATTTCGACATTTTTGATAGTTGTTATGTAAAATTTCTCAAATTTATTTTTAAGAGTATAAGACTTCTCAAGTATATTTTTATAGATCTTCAATTCGTTTTCTTTTTTATTAGCAACGTTTTTACGAATTGTTTCATTCTTAGTATCAGTCACGTCCTTAGATTTTGCCATAATCTATTACCCTTCTGAAAAAAAAATACATCCAGAGGAGAGATTACTCTCCCCTGGATCCAACTCATCTAAAGAGGTTAGCAATGTAGTTATCTACATTGGTTACCTGCATTCCATGGCAGATAACCTCTTCAGGTTTGATACTATTAGGGTCCCTTCCCTCTGGTTGAGATCGCCTTGACGATCTCGTTTCACAACCAGAAGAACTACAATATGAAGAAACAGATCTTCTTATAGGTCTGCTTCTTTCCATTCTAGGGGCAGGAGCACTATCCCTTCTAGACCTAGATGGTGACGGTCTAGACCCTTCATTTGCGGGTCGTGCTCCTACCCAGTTTCTCTGCATGAGAAATGGGTTCTTCCCTTTCATTATCATACTCCTTTTGAGAGAGCGTGATATAGAATTTATGCTCTCTCAAAATTATAATATGTAATTTTAACTTTGGGTTGAACAGATTATCTGTACATGCTTGAACTTGCCATATATGCTGCACCAGAAGCGAGCTGCTTCAATTGCAACGTTTCAAGGTCAATTCCAGGAGACATAACAGTAATCATGTTGCCAATGTTGATCAATTCAGATACAGTCTCAGTTACAATGTGCAATAGACAAATATCAGTATTTTTAGGTACGATTATTGTTGTACACTTCTGAGAATCTGTAGAATCGAAAGTTTCATCAGCATTTGTCATAATGTTATAAATCGTTGGAACTTCGGATTTGAGACACCTTGTCCAAGTTTTCATACACTGTTCAGGATCACGATACATATTGTAAAGAGCATATCTGTAAGCATTACCAAATGAATACTTAATGGATTCGAGAATAAGCTCGATAATGTCTTTCAATGTGTTAAAGTTTTCTGCAGCTGTAATGTTGATGCGGACATTGCCAATGGTATTGAGCACATTTTCTACGATTGTGTCGAAATTATGCTCAATGTAATGACAAATAGCCATGTTACCACCGATAGAAACACCACCACTCTTAATAGCAGCTTCTACAGCAGCTGAAGCATCTTCGATAATAAGTTTTCTGGAATATTTTGCCTTTGCTGATCTACCACCACAGTAGAAGAAAGTAGTTCTTGCCTGAAGATTATCGATACGACCATAAAGATCATCAGCACTATAATCTGTCATATGGAACTTAACTCTCTTAAGTTTTTCTGCCTGAGATTTAAGATCTGCAATAAGAGCATCGAATTCTTCTTTATTTGGTTCACAGCCAACAAAGTTTGTTTCTGCTCTACCAGAAGAAATATGTTTACAAGTACCAATCAGATTGTTTACCTGCTGCAATCTGAGTTCTTTTTCAGGAGATAGTTCAGACATCTTTGTGAGTTCTGTACTAAATGCTCTTGAACCTGTCATAAGTTTAAGATCATTAAACCTGAACTGTTCAGCAATTTCCTTATTCTTAAGAATGATACCACAAATAGTCAGAGCTTTAGTCTTTGCTGCAGGATTTGCTCCTTCATCCTTAATACACTGACCAAGTTCGTTGTAATATGTACCATCGATACATTCACGAAGATACTGAGCAATATGCCAATCGAAATTGCTTGCAACAAGCATAATTGGTCTATAAAGATTCTCAGGATCGTCGAACGAAATTGTTTCAATGATCTGTTTAAGAGCAGGAAGATCTGTTTCAAGAAGAGAACCATCGAACATTACAACTGCAGGATTATCTGCTTCCCATGTGAATCCATCTGAAGAATTATTCATACGGTTTTCATCAATAGGACCTACAGGAACTCTGAATGCATCAGTATTTTCCCAGTATTCTTCTTCTGTCTTAGAAACGGTTGTAAGAACATGACCTCTACCATCGAGTTTATCACGATAGAGTTCAGCCATAGTTGCACCAATTCTGTAGTCGTTGTTTGCAGAAATTGTAGCAACTTTGCTCAACCACTTAATGATTTCGTCTTCCTGTTCTTTTGTATATTTACCATTTTCATCTGGTTTAGGGAATTCCTTATGGTAAACTGGATTATTGTTGATACCTTTAATAATCTCTTCAACACAGATTTCTGTAATGTTTTTGATACCAACTGGGGAATACTTCCATTTTCCGGCAGTTTGATCATTAAAGATTTCAACATATGCTTTAAGCAATGCGTTCTGAATAGGAATACCAGAAGAAGTTGAGTCACCAACTTCAGTCTGCATATATTCAGATGCTTCACGAATCATCTTAAAAATACCATTAGGAATTGGTTGAGTATACTTCATATTCTGAAGAATAGTGAAACCATCCCTAGTGTTATAAATAGGAACTTCACGATCAGCAAATGTCTGTACAAGAGTAGCATCTGCATAAGGGCCAATAGTGTGGCCAATAGCAGTTTCAGCAGCAGCGGACACTTTCATTATTTCAGCAATAATAGCATCATTACGCAAAATGTTTGGCTTTGAAGTCTGGTATTCGTCTCTACCATATCCTACTTCTGAAACACGCATATCAGTAAAATCCGCGTCCATAAACTTAGATTTACTTACACATTCATCAAATTCTGATGTATCCATCATTTCCATTTACGTTCCTCCATTACACCTTTGGTATTTTTGGTGATTGTTATATCTTTGAGTTTTCCTTTTGAAATGTTGTATTCAACATTATGTGTATTGCAGTATTCTTTAAATTTATCTTCAGTCTTTTTATTAAGACTTGAATTAAGTCGAACGTTGATGGACTTGGTCTTTTTGTCCTGTTCGATCTGTGTTATATTAAGCTCTTGGTCAAAATCATTTCTACAAGTCTCTTCTAGATCGTAGAGTCTTGTATAGTGATTTGTAAAGTTAACGTCATACGGAGATTCTTGTTTTCCATTTGGTGAAAATACAGATTCCGCTAAGCTAACAATAAAATCGAAAAGCGAAATAGGCCCTTCCATCTTAACTTTCAAGTTCCTTATAATTTATACTCATAGTATTTACATTTTGTAACAAACAATAGATTACTCGATCTTTTTATTCAGATCTTTTATAAATTTTTCATCAAGATGTTCTAGTTCATTCTTTGTATAAGCATTTACAGTTCCACGTTCTTTAAAGTTCTTATACGATATATCAACATTAGCCATTTCATTGTTTACTATATTTTCAAACGTAGGTATATCTAGAGTTATCAATTGTTCAAATGTAAATCGTCCTTCAAGTAGTTTAGAAGCATTGAGAATGTTTTGCATAATTTTGTCGGATTGTCTATCCATAGCAGTACGTTCTACAGCTTCAGTTTTAGAACTACTTGTATTACTAGTCCTTTTGAAGAGACCGTTCTCCTTAAACGGTACATCTTCAACGGACTGTTTAGTTGGTTCCGATTCTGTATTATTCGTTAATTTTCGTTTTTGCGCAGCTAATTCACGTTCTGCTATACGTATTCTCGCCGCGCGATCGTAAAAAAAAGCATCTCTGGTTCTACTGGGATATTTCCTAATTCGGCTCCACATGTAGGTTCTCCACATTTTCCGCCATTAATAGCGTGACGAATACCTGATACATGTACAAGCTTCTTAAGATTTTCATCATTCATAAGAGTTACGTAATCTTCTGGAGACAAGCTATAAATCGTGTTGATAATTGCCTGTTTTTCTTCGAAGTCTACAAATGTGACTTTAGCAGTCTTTTCTTCTTTGTTTTCATCAACAACTTGAGCAACAATAAGCTTATGAATGTAAAGATACTTGCGGAGATTCATAAGATCTTCTGTAAGACCAAATGAACTATCTACAAATACTGAGTTTCCTGTATTTCTATCAGTAAATGACAGATCTTTATCACGGAATACTTCAATAATCTCAGCCATAGTATCGAGAGCTTCAAGTATAGTAGGAATCTTAAGGTCGAAAATAAATGAAGAAACAGGAAGTTTCTGTTTAGTTCTATAAACAGAATTTGCCATTTCTACAAGTTTTTCTTTCTGGAAATCAGCATAAACTTTTCCGGATACACTGTTATCCATAACAGCACCTTTCTCAATATAATAATTCAACTGATTAATGTTGATATTGCTATTGAGCAAGAAGCAAAGATCTTTAGAATTAACCATCTTTTCATTATCAGTACCACAAGTTCCACAAGTGATATTGAAGTTATATGGTTTCAAGAAGCTTGCTGAATAAGCTGCAAAGAATAGCTGCTGGAAATCAGGGAATTTAAGAATCTTACCAAAAAGATCATCAAAAGAAGGTTTAATAGCATAACCAGATACACTATTGATATGCTTATAAAGCAATTCAAGTTCCTTACGACGTTTATCAATAAAGTATTTGTTTTTATCGTAAATATAATCATTGGAATCTGGATCAAGATCTTCGATCTTGTCTTCGATAAGAATAATTTCACGAATATCCGGCCATGTAAATGCTGTCATACTAATGACAACACCAGAAATAATCATAGGAACTACAGAAATTGATGGTTGTAGTGTTGGAAGAACTGTTTTAAGATAGATATCTTGTCTATCTTTTGTATTTTTTGATTCGATACTTGTAGAATTGATTTCTTCTGTATTATTTATCTTGATGTTTCTCAATACATTAGAAATCTTAGCAGTTCTTACTTTGAATGCGCTCTGTTTACCATCTCCACCATAATAAGTAACCTGTTTCTTAGTAGGCTTCTTAGTGGTTTTCTTTTCCGTTGTTTCAGTTTTAGTTTCTTCAGGTTTTTCAGAAGCAACATCGTCTACTACAGTAACATTAATGTCACTTACATCGACGGTTTCATCCATGTCGTATGAATCATCAATAATTTTATTTACTTCATCATCCGAAATGTAACCTGAATCTTCCTGAGCCTGATTAACAAGTTCTTCATCACTATAAGCCCTATTTGATTGGCGAACTTTTGCATCAAAATCGTCTACAATGTCGACACTCTTAGGAATTACAGTTTTAGGCTTAGACTGCTTAGCTTTAATTTCTGCTGCAGCTTCAGGAGAAACGATTTCAACAGTTTTTTCTTTAGATGAATTCTTCTTTGATTTATTAGAAGTTTTCTTAGGTTTTTCTTCTACCTGTGGTTCAGGTTCAGGAACAGTTTCTTCTTTAACTCCAGGTTCTGGTTCTTCTGGAAGAGATTCTTTACCGTCGGATGAGAAAACAGGATGAAGTGAAGGAAGAATGTTATGAGCGGTTGTAGCAGCAACGGTAGCAATAGAGTTGTCAACAACCTGAATGCTACTAATGCCGATGTCTTCTATTTTAACTTCTTTCACAGGTTTATCTTCAACTTTTGGTGTTTCTTCGGATATATTTGTACCTGTAGCCATATTGGATTCCATAGAATCAGCAAATTTTTCTTCAGGTTTATTTTCAATGTTATTTTGTTTTTCTTCTTTAGCGTTAGCTTCTTGTTCTTCTCTTTGTTTTAAAGCCAACTGACCTTTTAACATTTGACGTTTTTCTTCTTCTGAGGTCATAGCATTTGCTATAGAACCACCCATCATTCTCAAAAAATCGTCATCCGATGCCTGATTAGGATTTTCAATTTCAGCCATTTATTAATCTCCAAAAAAAAAGACCACAACTATTGCTAATTGTGGTCTGGGATGTTTAAGTTATTGGTTAGAATGGCTCATCAGTTTCCCATGACTGGGTCTGAGGGCCAACATTCTGATTGTAGGTAGGATTAGAGTTGTTTCTGTTTCCACCACCAAGACAAGATTTAATAAATCTTGAAAGACTTCCAACTGCTGCATCCTGGATACGATACATAATCGGTACCATAGGATTCTGAAGCTCTTTAAGAACGTTTACGAATTCGAATGCTTGAATATCAGCATAATCGATCATATTTGCCTTACATTTAGCCTCAATTGGACCACTTGGAACCCTTGAATTGAATACAATTTCGATAGTTTCGTTCTTTTCAGAATCTGTGTAAGAAACACGAATTCTAGGAATTCCGTCATACATTTCTGTATCAATTACAAGAACTCCAGTAGCAACTTCTTTTCCATCTCTGAAAGATGTTGTTGGAACACGGATAACATCATCTGCGTCATACATCTGACCATTTTCATATGCGACACGACGTCTACCCATAATTCCTTCAAGAAGTCTTGAAAGGTCATAAGCCTTGCCATCGTTCAAATAACAGTTGAGATCCAAAACGTTTTCTGATGTTATACCACGTTTGAAATGAAGTGAAATCATTCCATTGTAATAAGTAACGTACATTAGAGCATATGCTCCACCATCGCCAGGTTTCTTGTACGAAAAGAACGTTCTGCTCATCTGTACATTCAGATGATAATCATTGTACTTCTTCTTCTCTTCTGCCATTTATTTGCTCCTTTAGTTATTTGATAATGCAAACTGTTGATGAGAAAGTTTGATGTCTCGTTTCATAACATTACTACGAATTCTATCAACAAGAACAAGTTTTAATTTTTCGATAGATGCATATTCATCAATCAATGCATTTAACTGTCCAGGTAGATATTTTTTATCATTTACATGACAGAAGTGTTCATTAATGATTTCTTTCTGACGTTCATGATATTTAAAAACCTGCTGTTTCATTGATTCGATTTCTTCATCTGTTAACCACGTGTATTTTTCTTCCCATAAATCGTGTAAACGATCATCTGCACTTTTGGGATCTTCATCTTCGTCGATTACTTCTTCAGGATAAATAAAACGTAAATCGAATGGTAATGATACACCTTTTTCATCACATTCTTTGATCAAATCTTTATTTTCGTCAATAAATTTTTGCTGTGCAATTTTGATTAATTCTGCACGTTTTTTAGTTTCCAAACATTTAGTTAAACGTTTTTTATAATGTTTAACTCTTTCTTCGATTACTTCTTCATCAGTCATTTCAGGCATTTCGCGCATTTCATCATCTGCTTCTTCACAACATTCTATCATTTAATTAACCTCTCGACATGCTATGATCTTCTGAAGATCTCTGATAATTATTTCCACCACATCCGCAAGATCCGTCACATGGTTTATTCTCTGTAGAACAAACTTTCTGAGGCTCCTGAAGAGTTCCATCCATTCTATCTCTAATAGATTCATTGCTTCTAGCAATGGTTTCATAGTTTTCTTTGTTTTCAAGCATAAAGATACCTCCAAATATCTTCTATATAATATTATGAGCCCTATTTTATTTTTTTATTAATCGCTCACGTTCAGCATAAAAATCTATTTCTTGCAAATTATAACCGAACTGTTTTGCCAATTCGTTGACTTTATTCTTAATAAAGTCATAATATTTCAAATCGTAATATTCTTGTTTATAAACGTCTTTGGTTACCTGAGGCATATAGTATTTAAGTATTGTTTCCAAACGTTTTGGATTAGAACACTTATATACCGTAAGTATATTCCTCAGATAACCTACCGTAGTAGAGTTATTGTATTCTCTAGCTCTACGGTAGACGTTATTTGAAATTCCGAATTTCAGTGTAGGGTTTCCTTTAAAATTCACTTCAAACAAGTAGAAATATTTTAAGGCTTTGGACTGTTTAGGTATCTTTCTCGGTCGTCCCAATCTAGTTTACCTCTTTCTAATCTTTTATCCAACAATCTTTCCACATTTGCTTGATTCTCCAACATCTTCATCTTGATTTTCTGAGTAGCTTGATCTACTAACTGAATAGCTGAACTTATGTTTCTTGCAAACTCTAAGTTCTCCAAAGCTCCTCTACATGACTGTTCAATCATATCATTCTTAACGATTTCTGCATGTGCATCTACATCATCTGCAAACATTTCGCAATCTAATGCAAATTCAGCATACATCATCGATAATGGTTTCGTTATACGTATTTCTCTTTTATCCTTAAAGAATGTTATCGTAACATAAATAAATTGTTTTGTAATGTTTGTTATAATATAAAAGTCTTCATTTAACGCATTCTTCAAATTGTTTACACAAGAATGAATATCGGACAGTAAGTTTTCAATGTACCAATCGTTGATTTCGTCGTTGAACTTAGCAAATGTTTTAAGCTTTGTTATATTTAACGGTGACGAAATACTAGTATTATAAACAAACTCGATGTTGTCGAATTCTAAGAACAAGAACTTATTAAAGAACGAGCTCATATAATCTCCGATAGCTACAGTTCGTTTATCAACTATAATTCCATCATCTTTTTTATCATTGAAAAAGTTTTCCAAAGACATATAACCGAGTTTATTGTAAATGATTTTTGTTGTATCATCTACAAAATCACACAATGGTCCTTCTCTAGATTCTTTTTCAATATTCCATCTCAGTTTTGATTCTTTTACAGAATAATGTTTCGGATTATACAAATTTTCAAATACTATTTCTTTAGCTATTTTACTATCTAAAGAATGTGTTTCATTAGCATTTGAGAAATTCAATATACCCAAACCATCATTATTTATTGATAGATCGACCATCGTCAATCCTAAATCAAACGCATTGCCATCTTCAGTTTCAACATGTCTTACAGCAAATGCATAATTTGGTTTTAATGTAGAAACTTGTAGAAATGGTTCTATAGACTTCTTTATAATGTCTGTTGAAAACGCATTCGGGAATTCTATATCACACAAATATACCGTTTTATCAAAAACTCTGTAATTTTTGTGTGTTCTATAAATCGAATAGTTTGTTATAAGAGAACCTACTTTAGTAATAACGTTATTCCCTTTTATACCGTGAACATCTTGCATCTCTTTTACGAAAAGATTCATTTCACGATTAACACTTTCGTATCCAATGCTTTTTAATTGTTCGTTAAGAACTTTAAGGCTATCTGGGTTAAATTCACCCCTATTAGCAAAATAAGAAGTAATGTTCATGCTTTTCTCCTCCACTATGAGAATATATAAACAAAAATACCAGGATGAAAACACATCCTGGTATTATCAAACATTACTTACGCAATTCTTTTGGTAGCTTATCCCTATTGAACGGTCTTTTATACCGAACTACATTCGGGATAGCATATACATAAAGTCTTTCTGGTATATTTGGTTTAATGTTTGATGAATAACCAGATTTGTCTTTCAGAGCACTCATTTCAGGATCTGCAAGATCATGTTCCTCATAAGTGTATATTCTGTATATACAATTTATATCACGTTTGTCATCTTCACTTTTGATAACTTTCGGATAAATATTGTCTAAGTGATAGACGGATGGTCCACGTTTAATATCTCCAATGTTATATACCAATGCCAGATCCAAATGACATCGTCGATCATGTCCTTTAATCTTGTACTTTTTAGTACTATATTGATCATAGACATGAGTCTTGAGTTCAATGTAATTTGTGATTGCATTATACCAAGAAAGATTTGTTATAAATAGTTTCTCCAATCTCAATGGGAAATAAATATACCAAGTCTTTCCATGTTTGTATGTGAAAGCTTTAAGATTATTTTTTGCGTAAGCGGTTGGAGCTGCCATGTTTGATATAATATGTTTAGATTTCTTACTAAAATCCAATAGCAAATCCTTACGTCTTACATGATTCAAATCAAAGTCCGCTTCATATATTTTCTCGATAGTTTTACAACCACCGATATAAGTAAAGTTCTTTGTAAGAACATTGTTGAAAAGTATTTGACTTCTGTCTTTAAGTTTACCGAAAAGACTCCATTTAACAGGAATTCTCAGATACAAACAATCTGTAGAAGTCGTATTAACGATGTTAAATTCTTCAGGAAAACTAGGTGTAATTTTCTTTTTCTCGAACTTTCGTTCGGTTTTCTTCTTCTGTTTTTCCAGTTCTTTACGTTTCTTTTGTCTAGAATACATCATTTCTTCGTTTTTCTTAGACTGATTTCTGCGATTCTTATATCGACTAGATGGATTACTGTGTTGACCCATATTCTGTTAACCTCCCTTAGAATTGTATCAAAGATGATACCCCAAGTTTCTTAGTGCTACTACCAGCATTCACATATGAAGCTGGAGACAACAACAATGATGGAAATAATGCAATTACAGGTTGTAAATGCTTTTCACACAAGTTGTCGACAATAATGAATGGTAAAATCCAATCTGGGATCTTTCTAGTGTCTCCGTAAGCAGGCATTGCAAATGATTTACACCCAAATCTAGAAAAATCATATTTACCATGTGGTTTAAATACTACTTCTCTAAGCCTCCTTTTAATTTCTATATTTTCCTCGGTATTATCAGGAATACGATCAAGATCGCTTTCTGATACCAAAGAAGTATCAAACACATAAATCTTGTCACCTGGAGATATATAATCTTCAGGATAAAGTTCATTCCATATTAAAGCTGCTCTAACATTAGATGTTGTTTCTGGATCTTTAATATTGTCTGCACCATTATAAGTTGCATATACGCCAAATGTAAAATCACCATTACGAATTTCTTCTGCAATGTGTTTACGAATATCCATAACTCGTTTATAAACTGTCAATGGATTATATTCTTTAGATCTAAGAACTTCTTCACTTATAATCTTCAGAATTTCTCCAGAAACATATTCATTAAGTCCAGATGAACCCAATGATCTACCTGTAATAGCTAGTTGTTTCTCAGGTGGAAGCATTTTTCCTTCCTGAATAGTTTGAATACCGATATAATTCTTCTTAACATTATAAAGCAATACAATGGGGAAGAAGAATTCGTTTTTCATAAACATATAGAACGTATCGTCAGGATTATACTGATTACAGTTTTTGACAAATGTAAGACATGCTTCAGACATAAGATCTGATACTATCGTTACATAAGCCATAGTAAGACGAATTTGAATATCATTGTTTTCAAACGCATCTTCCATATTAAACATTTTCAATGTCTCGTAAACTATTTCATAGAATGATGGCATTGTTGAATCAGTATCTCCAATAACACAGACTTTACGTTTACGATTTTCGTATTTGACTACACGATTTGATATACAAATCGTCGCAAAACAGAATACTTTCATCAATTTTCTAAGTATTGAAAGATCCATAAAGAACTCTGCTATGTCTGTTGCATCCTCTACGGAGTATTCCTGTTTAATAAAGTGTTCTTTAACTTCATCGAACGTAGCATGTTCAGAAAGTTTATCAAATACATATGGATTTATGTATTTGTATTTTGAATTAATGATTTTGTACATTATTTCAGCAATCTTTCTATTTTTCTGAATCAAAGCTAAAGGATTATAAGAATAATAATAGAAAATTCTTTTCCAATCTGGCATCATTTCGAAAAACATGAAATTTGTTCTATTCATTTCTTTTATATCTTTACGAATGCCAATAACATCTCTTGTAGAATAGATAAACTTCTTTCTACAATCATCCGCTGTTGGAATGTACGTTATATAAGAATCAAGTCCTTTATCATAATCCAACGAAGCTTTCATTTTGAATAGTTCATCAAACCACGAATAGATTTCGTCAATATCTTCAAAAGTATAATTACCACCTAAGAAACGTTCGATATTCCATACCATTTCTGATATGAAGTTTCTAGCTTGTGCTGTAATTGCACTACCCATATCAACGTTAGATATAAAGCCTCTAGGCATTGTTGCTGCTCCATAAATTGAGTTTGTATCAGCTTTTACTTTATTCTGCATGTTATTGTAATAGATGAAATTATCATCATCGTTATTCTCTTTGGCTTTAAGCATCAATTTCTTATAATGTGCACGGTTAGCCATTTGTTCATCAATGATAAAGTAGTTTACTGGTTTTTCATTAGTTGTAAACAAACCATTTGATAAGATATTAAGATTCTCATCTTCAACATCTTCCAAAATGTCATTAACCTCGATTTGTGCATGATAGATATACTTATACAAGTTTCTAACATTTGCAATAATCTTTTTGTTTCTAGATGGAGAAACAATCTTTTCAAGATAATCATCAACGAACTTTTCATTTATTTGACCATTATACGTAGTCATGATAACTGATTTCATTTTGCTTTTATACATATCAATCAGCGTTTGTGCCATATAACACCTCACATATAATATCTTGTTTTCGTCTAAATCATAATATATAAGTAAATAAATTACAAAAAAAAAAGAAATCCTACTCACACCTTTCGGTGCTTTCGGATTTTTCGAACATCACATTAATATTACAACCAGTAATAATCGCTATTCTTTTCTTTCTTCTGGCGTTTATTGAAATCTTTTATGATTTCTTTTACCCTGGATTTGATATCATTTCCTGTAATTCCAGCAAACGTCAACATTTGTGGACTATTCAAGATGATGTTTGTTTTACCAATAATGTCTTCCGGCTTAGTATAATCTGTGATATTGATTTCCAAATCACTTTTACTAACCAACTTTCTAATACAATTGGCTTTTAATCTTGGTGAATTTTCAACGATTCTAGCACAATCCAAAAGAACAGCTATCGCTGCAGAAATTTCTGAATTCTCATAATTTCTATGCGTGATGTTTCTTTCGAGCAATGTGTTTTGCAAATCTTTTGTATCAATTCGATCGATATCACTGAAAATCAAGAATGTCACAAACTTCTTGTAATTTTCCAGGTTTGGTATAAGTATATTGTCAGAAACAAAAGTTTCTTCAACATCTTCACCATTGAGTTTTATAAATTTTCTAATAGCTTGAGAAATTTCATAAAATTCGAAACGATCTTGTTTTATAGATATAGTGTATAAAATCGCAGCGATTGCATCAATATTTCTTGAGAAATCGCAGGTTTTCATGAGCACTATACCGTTTTTGTATTCTTTGGTGATTATCTTATATATGACTTCTTCTAGCTCATTTTTTAGCTGAACTATGTCTTTGTAACTACCAAAAGGATCGATGTGATCTACCATCTCCATTCGTATAAGCTGGAGAATAACTCCAATTGATGCGACCGTTGTAGTCATTATCAAAAGCGCTGCTGGCAGATGTTTTTCATCAAATGGATTCATATTGTTTACACTCATTATTATTCCATAAATGCAAACTGCAATTAAAGCTTCAAAGGCACAGATTGGTCCCCCTATACCGACTTCCGTAATGTCCGAAAGTTTCTCAGCTCTTTTGAACTTTGGATTTTTCACTAAATAGTTATAAAACCTAACTATTAATGAATTTGTAATGTGTTTCTCCATATCCATAATATTCTCCTTAGAATATAAATTAAAAACTCATACGAGTTCTTTCATAAATATAATATATAAATAAAAAAAAAGAAACTTCCCTTACTCACAGCCGCCCCGGTAGTAGGCGGCTGCTTTCAGGGAATGACTAGACTGGAAGGCCGTCTATACCAAGAAGACGACCTTCTCTATCATAGTCTTTTTCGAGCCCAAGAACATTTGAGCTGTTCTCAAGTTCGAAAGGAGCAATGATGTGCTCCTGATCATATCCGCTGTTTAATACTGGAACACTATCGCTCCAGTAGGCCAAGGTCTCACGGGAGACCTTTTCGAATTCTTCTTGAGAAAAGAATTCGTTTTCATTAAATCCCATTATAATACTCCTTAAGTAGGACGGATTTTTATCCTACTCAATATTATAATATATAATTATACCTTTAAGTTCACCAGAAATATAAAATCAGAGAGGGACAAACCCTCTCTGATTATTAATTTACCATGACATATCGTCGCCACCACCACTATCATCAGATTCGTTATCGCCACTGTCACCGTTTCCAAGACCAACATCTTTATTGGAATCTCCACGAACAACAGCATCACCAGAATTATCAACCTCAACAGGTTCAAATGATGTATTAACAATTTCATTGTTAATAGAATCGTCTTTCTTCTGATTGATAACTTCTTTACGTGCAGTATCTCTAAGACGATCGACTTCATTAAGAAGTGTATCGAAATCAACACCAGGCATGTATCTCTGATATAGTCGCTTTTTCAATATCCATCGCAGCATATTTGTCACTTCAGATGAATCATCTGGGTTAACAATAATACCGAGAAGGTTTTCAACATAAGACTGAACAGTACCAAATGTTTCATTAGCATTCTTCATGTTCAATGTCTCTGGAGCAGACAATGTGACTTTAATATTCTTAAGAGAAAGATCAGGATTACCTTCTTTTAATTCCGCATACAAACCAGATCCTACAAAAAGCAATTTCAAGAACTTTTCGATAGTTTTTGTAAATACTTTTTGTTGCTTAATGATATCAAAACGATATTCAGCATTTCTAGAAGCAGCTAATGAAGCAAAGTCTTCTTCTTGATATGGATTGGTAATAGTAATTGGACACTTAAGAGATGTAACAATTTCATTAGAAAGCTTTTGCTCAAGATCATCCTGAGGTTGTACTTCATTAGATCTCGTCAAATCTTCATATTCAAAGAGTTTTTCTCCTTCAAATACAGGAACAATGATTGTTTCTGACAATGAAGCAGATTTAAGAACTCTAGAAAGTGAAGTAAATGGAGATTCTACATTAAGACGTCTTGTAGAAAGAGCATTCTCAATAGATCTAATAGAAAATCCCATATTTTTAGCTTTACCAATGTTTACGGTAATCTTATCTCTTGTTCCTGTACGAGTCAATCTTGTCATAATGTTATTCATATTGACAAGAATCTTTTCGTAACAAGTAAACAAGCAGTTTTTCATAAATGACTGAGGAATACCGTTGCCATCAATCTCTGGTGAGAAATAACAAACGTATTTTGAAGGAATATAGATAACTTTGATCTTATTCTGAATAATAGCACCGTCTCTAATAAGTGCCATAATGGTGTCAGTGAAAAATTCATCGTCATCGATATCCTTTCTTTTTAACTTATCTTTCAATACGTTAAAAATGATCTTCTTCATGATGTTATTGCGATGTAAAGCATCATCACCCATAGGAGTGATATCAAAACCTGCAATATCAAGACCACCAGCCATAGCAGTAGTACCTGCACCAGTTATACCAATAGAACTAATCTCAGAAGTAGGACCAACACCTCCAAGAGGCATTGTTTGTACACCAGCTGAGAATGAACCAGTAGTAGAAGGAGATGGTGATAATGGAAGATCGTTATTAATACCAAGATTTATAAACATATCTGTAAAGTTACAGTTACGTTTATTAATAGACTCAGCATTTCCTGTATATGGAGACATTTCCAATGCATAATAACCAACATGTTTACCAGCAATTACAATAGGAATCATGTCTTCAGCATCATATTCCTTAATCAAACAATCGTTAAGAACGTTATTTGTTTCGTCATTAAAATCTTCGAACTCATCAAGAATAGATTTAGGTTCATTCGAACGATTTTTATTATCCAAACGATACATTGGATCATCTTGGAAATATTTAGGAATTTTTTCGCTGAGTTTCTTAGAAGGTTGCTGTCTAGCGTCATATGCTATCAATCCTGAAGAAGGATCTTCGTGATATGAAGCAAATTGCATTAATCGTCTAAAGTTATTTATAGCAAAACTCATAGGAGCTTCAGACTGATCAAAGAATTCGATATTGGAATCCAATGTCTTGATTGCATTGAAAATCTGATTCTTGAAATGTTCTGACAAAGAACCATCTATTTTAACTTTAGCATGAAGATCCTGGAAATTACTCTTAGTTTCTTCAATTTCTGAAGTTTTGTCTATAACATTAGAACCATAAATTTCCAATAAACGTTTACGTTCAGCAATATCAAGATTATTAGAAATGTCTTCACAACCTTTTACAAAGTACTCATTAAGTTCATCATCAGATACATAACGTTTAATTATTGCATCACGTTTTGCTCTAAAGTCTTCTTCTGTAGTTTGAGACACATCTTCTTGACCAAATGTATAAACCCGTTTGGTCATTTCATCAGGTACTATACGTTGATTCTTGTTGTGATATCCTAACAAGAAATCATGAAAACTCTCAGTAGAACTACTGTTCTGTTCATATTTCATATTGAAATCTACGAACTTACGTCTATAGAGAGTAACGTTATAATTAGCCATTTCGATAATATCTTTAAATGGATATACTACTACTGGCCTAGCACCTTCAATAAGAGCAAGTTTAATGTATCTTGGAAGTTTTTCTTCCACTTCATATCTATCAAGAATTTTTTCCTGAATAGATTTATTGATAGGATTCATTACCAAATTTGATGGCAAGAATGCATCAGGATCTTTTGATTCTGGCTGATAAATATTCGTAATAGATCTCTTAGTAATTTCGTTGATTGCCAAGATATCTCTAGATTTCATATCAGCACATCTATCTACTTCCTGAATAAGACGAGAAATATTTCTATATTCAGAAACAAGGTTACGATAATTAGAGAAAAGAGAAGCATGAAAATTAAATATCTGAGTATCGTATCTATTCTCAGCTTCTCCATAAATCATACGGAAACCATCTTTAGTATCGAGAGAACCTCTATCAGATGTATTGACATTTAAGTTATTCTCATAAGCATCTGAAACGTATGTCATTTCAGTAAGCTTCTTAAGAACTCCCATTGTGTCAAAAATCGTATTAGGATCATCTTTATTGGTATCTTTTAGACTTTTTTCTACCTGTTTTTCGATCTTATTCAGCTTATCGCGATGTTGTTTAATAAAATTTGGTGTTAAACCAAGATGATCTGCGTAGATACTAAGATTCGTTTCGTTATTAAGTGGATTAGGCACATTTTTATTTTTTGCCATTATACTACTCCTTATACAGGTTTCTTATTCATGAATGTACATCCATAGAGTCCGTGTTGTACAACTTTTGGTAACTCTTTGAATATTTTACCACTCATACCAAGAATATTCGATTTTGCATTCATTTGACGAATCGCTTCTTCGTTAGATTCGTCTGCAAACAAACTCTGGCAAGAAACCTGGTCTCCATCGAAGTCAGCACCAAGTGCAGACGGGTTAATAGAGAACATTTTTAGTGAATCTATAAACATATGTTCAAGCTCACTTTTATTTTTATGTTGTAGAATAGGATATCTAGGATATACTACACCATTGAAAGCTACAGGTCTAGTCTTTACCGCAGGAATAATATTCATCAAAGAAGGGAAAATGTGATAGTAGTCATCCATAGGATAACGAGTTACATCAACACATTTAGTCTTCAATGCTTCATATGCGATAATGTAGTACAATTCACAATACGTTATGTTACGAACAAAGTTATCTGGATCATCCGTACTTTCTATGTCATTTCTATCTGTACTAAGAATAATTTGATTGTTCTGTGTATTATAAGAGAATGTTAATTGAATAGGTATTCTTTCACCATTTTCTCCTCTAATAGTAACAGTTTTTGCTCTATAGATCTTAGATTTTTTATAAAGATCCAATGAACGACGAATTTCATCAGTAGAGAACTCGTCTATATATCCTTTAGATACCTCTACATCAATAAATTTCTTTTTATTGAAATCGTAATAACGTAAAAATCTATTACCAGAGACATGACCTAGTATCCACCTTTTGATTTCATATATCATGAATGGTGCAAAAATGTTTATAGCTACAGCTAAAGGTACAGATGAATGGAAAAAGTCTACATCAACATCTGTATACCTTTCATAATTGAACGAAGGACACGAAATAACAAGGCGAGCCCCATAGTCAGTAGATTTACCAACAACATGTTTATTAATAAATCCATCAGCTCCTCCAATTTTACCAAAGAAAAATTCAGCAATTTCATTCATTGCATCCTGCATCTTAGTATATGAAATGCTCTTAGATGGTATTTCAGGATCATCAATAAATACAAGATTGCTAGTATTTTTCAAAATCTGTGCAAGATTTATAATTTTGGTATACATTTTATTTATAACATTCCTTTTAGACGTTTTATAATCAACGTCTCTATAGAATGCTGGACAAATAGGAAATTTATCCCAGAAAATAGCATCTATATCAAATGCTTTTAAGAATCTTCTTCGAGTTTTAGCTGCCATAGACATATCTTTGGTAGTTCTCCAAGTTATATGAGGCCAAGCATCTTTTAACCAATCAAATCCACTACCAAGAACACTATATGCAGCATCTGCAGGAACTGTTTTTCCAGCAGCAAGTTTAACTAATTCTCCAGTTTTATCAACATAATATTTGCCTGTACCGGTCTTCATATCTTCCGCAATATTCTTTTTAAGACGGAATAATACATAGTAAGCATGAGGATTCATGAATACATCATTCAATCTTACCCATCCCCATTTAAGCTTTCTGTCTTCGGTACCAGGTTCTCCAAATATATCTATAGAAAATATACCTTCTGGATCCAATTCAGTCGTATTTGACACAAAATATTTAGGTGATGTAACTTCCAACCACCCATTCATTTCTATGTCTTTATTGACATTAAGAAGGTCCAAATCCATACTACTAGACATAGTTTTACCCTCTTTTAAGTATATTCTAATGTTTTTGGTAGTATATGAAATAGTGGGAAAATCCCACTATTTCAATATTTTAAAGATATAAAGGAGAATATTTTTCATATTCAGGATCATTAGGATCATAATACAGAATAGTACCAGGGGTTTTATAATTGCCTAAACGGGTAACTACTTCAACTCCACCTTTTATTTCACTAGGAATAATAAGCTGTTGATCAAACAATTCGCACCAAACACGTTTGTTATAATTAATGTGTGAATCTATAACTACTATACTATCGTCATAAATATGCAATCTCTCTGCTTCATCTTGTATAAGAATAGGAGAATTATGCAATTCATCTTTCTCAGCAGGAATAAGATTCAAATCTATTCTATCGAACTTATCTTTATCATGCTCACATATATTAAGCATTTCATTAACACTTATACCATGTTTAGCACTCAAAAGCATACCATCTTTAGTATAAATATGAAATCTATTCCAAAACGATGTTTCATTTACATAAAATGTAAATTGTGAAGCTTCTTTAACGGTTTTGTCTTGTACATCGTATAATCTACAAGTCAAAGCATATATTTCTTCTCTAAGTTTAGTGTATTTGAAAACATGGGTATTAATTACTCTTCCTAAACTATTTGGAACAAGAAAATTAGCGTAATGTATAATAAAACGCATGTTTTCTTTAGTTCTTTCCATGAGATTACTCTTTCTACCATCTTTATAATAGATTTCATGCTTCAACATGTTTTCGTAATCATATATTCCCATAAACTCTCCTATTTAATCATTTCCTCTACAGGAGACGTAGTATCAGGTTTCTTTCTACCCTTTGTCTTTTCCATTGATACAGTTACTCCGAATCTAGGATCAGAACCAGTAATAGCCGTGAAGTTGGATATATACCTAGGAATATCGCGATACATAATACGCTTACCGTTATAAATCCCTTTAGCATAATATTTTTCATAAACCAAACGGAATGGATCAGAAAAATTCTCAGGATCACGAATAAGATTAGAAACAATCATAGCAAGTGTATTGAAATCTGTTTTAAGATTCTTAGAACCGTTAATTTCTGCACATTTTGCCCACAATGAGGTCATTTCATCATACCGAATCATATCTGGTATCTTACCATTAAGAAGCATATCACAGAAACTATCAACACAATGGAAGTCTTGAACAAGAATACACGTTACCATAAATACGTCGTCATATGTAAATATGAAATTGTAGAAATTTTCTTTTTTCATAGTATCTGTTTCTACATCTTCCACCATTTTTGTAGTTTTTTCAATATGTGAAGGTTGTAAATATATTGTTGATGGTAATTTCAATACAAACTTATGATCGGCTTTTGATATATCTTCTTCATCAGAATTATCAAAAATATAACCTTCAAAAATACCAATAGTATTAACATTAGTTTGAACGATCTTAGTAATACCGCGTTCTATGAATATTTCTGGTATTTGAATAATCATTTTTTCGCCAAAGAAATGTACTGAATCATCAGGCATTCTTTTAAAATATTTTCTATATAAAGCCTTAGAATCATCCATAATAGTTATCCTTATTTAGTTATATTAGTTTGTCAAAAATAGAGAAAAAAAAAAGAAGGGCCGAAGCCCTTCTTTATATTTATTAAATCGTTATTTTAGAAAGAGACGGTTCCTGTTGTCTCACCAGTTTCACCATTTGTAATATCGTAGCGTTTGAGACGATTTATGAATTCGTCCAAATGTTCGACAGAATCAAATGATGCTATGAAACGAGCAGGATGCATGAAGAGCATACCGTCAATATGCTCTCTTATGTTAAACAACTCCTGATCAAATGCCAATTTCGATGAATTTGTCATGACGATTCTGAATGAACCGTCACGATCACTCGGGTTGTAATTTACTAGAACATCAGCACCGATCATCTCCGCAGCTTCAAGAGGAACATTTGGTTCTTCCTCATCATCAGCTACACGAGGTATCTTTACGTATGTGATGTCATTGATCTTTTCGATCTTACACTTTTTCTGAACGTTCACCACAGCAGAAAACATGTTCTGTGTCTGAACAATTTCAGCATGCAAGATGCTGATCGCTAACCTCACAGCCTCAATGAAGTTTGGAGTTGTTCCAAGATCTGCATCAGAGTCATTAGGAGTATAACGTCTAGTGTACTCATACGGAGTCCACATATTCATATTAGAGATCATTTTACCGATCTGTGACTTAGCCACCTTAGGACCATTATTGTCAATCTGATCGATTTCTCTAATAAAATTCTTGTAGAGCTCCGTGTAGACGTTCTTGGAACCTTCTACGCCCTGGATGTTAAAGATCTTTCCGATCTTATACCAGACACATCCAAAGGTTGCCATCGCATCCATTTTGTGTTCTTTGGATGGCTCAAATCCAAACTTTTCATCGGCAAACCAACGTTCTTCTGGATTGTCATGATGATGGTCGAAATGACCATTTTTCAAATCCAGAATACAGTCGTAATAGTAATAATCACGAAGTTCTTCTGGTCGAAGACCTGCGATATTAAAACGATTTACGACTGCCTTAATATAAGGTACAGTTGGTCTCAATCCTTCTGCAGGATCAGGTTTAGATGCATTGACTATTGCTTGACGTGCAATTAGTATCAATGCAATAGCAAAAACCTCATCGGCATGGAACTGACCAGGATGAGTGATCAAGTTCATATCTGAAGTCAATAAATCGTAAAGATAGTTGTAATCTATATTTACATCCAATTTTGTTGGTGTGAAGTCATTCTTTGTTACAGGACGATTCAACTTCATCAACTCTTCCTCATTGATAACAATCTTGTCTTTCATAATTAATACTCCTATATGAGTGGTTTTGAATTTTGTTTATCCACTCATTAATATAATATATAAATAAAAAAAAGAAATCCTACTCACACATTTCAGTGCTTTCGGATTTCTTCTGATCAGCGAGCGTTTGCGTTTCTGATCAGAAATTTCATTATGGAGGCGTACTCCTTGAAGTCGCCTCCAACTATTCCTCTTACAATCTGAGCCACCATATAGATAGCCCATCCGAACCAACTATCCGCAATGGACGATGTCGGATCGACTATACAGCAAATGGTGGTAACAATGGCACCTATCCAGCAACCAAATGTCAAAATTGTAAGAGCCATGTAAATTTTATTTTTCATATAATACCTCTTGAAGGAGGGTTTTAGATTTGGTTGTTTTCCCTTCTTCATTATTATAATATATAAGTGGGGGGGGGGTTTAAACAGAATAAAAAAAAGAGGGTCATGACGACCCTCTCTTATTAGGTTAAATCAACAATTACTTCTTTTTCTTATCCTTTTCTTCGGACTTTTCACCGAGCTTGTTGATATTTACATTTGTTAAAACCTCACGTGTAGCATCAGCTATAATACGTGTTTTCTTCAAAGAATTCTCACGATCCTTCTCATATTCACGATACTTCCAGCGATCCTTTTGACGTTTAGTTTCTTCACTTTCCTTGTGCTTAAGATACTCGTATCTAGCACAGTTCTCCTGTGTTTCCAATTCGAGTTCTTCTTTGGTCTTTACGTGACCATCGCAGATTCCCCAAACAATTTCACTCTTATCGTAGTCGTCGATAAAGTTATTGTTGACAATGGAGTAAATCTGCTTAGCAGCTTCGGAATCGATCTTGTTTCTACCAGACTTGATAGAATTGACTGCTGAACGCTTTACACCGGAATCAATCCAAGAACTTCTTACAATTCTGTTGATAAGATCGTTCACGGAGAAATTACCAATGCTTGAAATCTCGGCATCAATGGCATCGTTATGCTCATTGTACCGAGTTCTTCGCTCAGCATTTCTTTTCTTTTCAGCAGTACTGGTACCAACAATTATTGCTCCAAATGTCGCAATTACCAGTCCACAGATTCCGATTCCAGCGAGAGTTTCCTTAGTTTCGCTATTCAATTACATCCTCCACAAAACATAATAAATAAACACAAGGGAGAATCATGGATTCTCCCCTGCATTCCAATTACAACTTAAGCCTGAACGATTTATGGCTCAACAGTTACTGATGGTTCAACATCTTCTGTTTCATCTCCAGAAACTTCACTTTCGTTAGGATCTGGATCAAGATCTTCGTCCGTTTCTTCATCTTCGCAGACATCGACGTCAACATCTTCAGTTTCTTCTTCAGAAACATCGGTGTCTTCATCTTCAGCTACTTCATCGGAGACGACATCAGCCAAAGTTCCAACATCGTTAAATGCTGGTTCTTTTTCTTCTTCCTTTACAACAGTTTCATCTTCTTCATCAGGAACCTTTGTGATACCGGCAAACAATACTGAATCGATAGTGTTGACATCAGCCATGTATGTGTCCATATCACGACCTTTTTCGTCTGCACCGGAACCGATTGTGAGAATGTTTACACCGTCACGATTTGTAATAGCTTCTTCGATACCGCTTACGTAGCCGTTGAAGAACTTCCTATTACAAGAAATTCCTGCAAGAATCTTCTTCTGCCCATTCATGATTGAATTCTTTACCACGTTAATGGACAGCGTAGTTGTGTGTACAAGGAACTTTGGATTCTTAGCATCACCAGATTCAAACTGGTATGTAATAATCTTCAAGTTCTTCTTGTAAGGAATCCAATACTCGTATGAGCTCTGCTCAACGGTGTCATCAGCTTTGGAAACCATGATCTTTGCCATGTTAAGGCTAAAACGATTGAACGTAATAACGTCTCTCAATTTCCAACCTGCCCAATCGGCAACATAGATTCCGGTCTTGATGTAATCCTTAGGGTTTCCGACCTGTTCGCCAGTTTCCCTATTGATTCTTGGATCCTCATGACTGATTGCTGTGAATCCCTTAAGGAAGATTTTGGAGTTTGCCTGGTGTTCAAGACCTGCGTTTACCCCAATTCTTACCATGTCTTTGATTCTCAAACTGAGATCGAAGTTCATGGATTCTAGTCCAGGCTTTATGGTATTGTTTACCACTCTCTTGATTGTCTGGATAACGATATCCATCTTTCCAGAGAATGGAATATTCGCTGTAAACACGGCGTTTACCTTGCCGAGTTTGAACTCATCAGGATTGAGTTCGAATGCAATCATGTCAGGAACCTTCATAGTATTGAAAATACCGTCGATTCCATTCATGATGGTGGAATGAACGACACCCAATGCCTCTTCAGAACACTCGTTCGGAATGAAAACATTGATTTCTACTTTCTTGAAGAAAGTGAAACCCAAGAATTCATGCTTGTCTGCCATGAATTCCTTCGCTTCATTCGTGTGAAAAGGCATAACCTTGCTTTTCTTCCCACCAGCTGCACCCTTCTTTACAGCTCCACCACTCAAACTATTAGTTGTAATACTTGCCATTATACTGGCCTCCTGTTGTTTGTGATTGAGAGACATTAACATTCTCTCAATCATATAATATATAATTATTAAAAAAATTAAATCTTACAGATCTTTAATGAATCATTGATATAATCCAAAATATCCACAGTAAGATTCCAATAAACGCGTCTAGCATCTACGAGATTTACATTCTTAAGAAGAATATCGTTCTTTTCGTCACCAACCATAATTTGATAATCGACGTTTCCGAATGTCTTCTTTGCTAATTCGTAAAGCTGTTCACCAGCGACATTTACCGCAGGATCAAATTCGGATTTGAATGCCAAATTATGCTGCAATGCGATGTTGTTTACAACTGCTCCGAACATAAAATCCCTAGTAGATTTTGGTACAGCTTCCTTAATTGCAATGTAAAGATCATCGATAATATCAGCGTACTTCCAAATAAAGAAGCGTTTTGCGATATTCATAATAGTAACGAATATCTTAGCACGTTTCTGATCTACAGGAATTTCAGAATCTTCGATAATCTTCTTAATGCTTAAGAAATCTGCATAGTTCTGATATTTTTCCATGAAGCTATAAATCTTGCCCCAAGGAATAATGCGAAGACCATCGACTTCAGGGAATTTTCCTGTCAAAGCAGAAATAAACTTCTGATAATCGTCAACATTTGCTTTATCTTCTTCTGAGAATGTTGACCAAGTTTTGTCAGCAATAACAATATCGAAAGCGTTATTTACATTCCATTCAATGATATCTGGATCAGAGAAAGATGCGATTACTTCATCGACCTTTTCTACGACTTTCTTCACTTCAGTATCATAGATTCCAGAAGGATTGAGAACTTTTTCCATAGAATCCAATGAACTCTGTTCAAATTTCATAGAAACACCGATAGGATGATTCAGTTTAGCCAATCCGTATGTAACCAAAGGATTTACAAAATCGAGAACCCTAAAATCACGATAAATGATCTTAGTCATATCGATATTATTAGGATTATCTTTGGAAACCGCATTAAGATATGTTTGCAAACCATAAATGAAATACTGTGAATGATTTTCAAAGTAATTTCTAGAGAATATAGAATAATTGCGTGGTTCTTTAGTAAAGAATACACGATCTCTATGTATTGATTCGTAAATCATTGTAGATGGGAAGAGATTTTTGAGAATTCGAGATTCAATATCACTTGTTCTGTCATACTTTGACATCTCTTTCATATCAAAACGATCTGGTGCTCCAGTAAGCTTATACTTACTGACGATAAAGTCACGAATTGTCTTAAGAGTTGCTCCTTTGATAACGCTTTCGGTAACTTTATTATCGTTAAGGTCTTTTATGAGATCTCTTGCACCTTTCTGGATCATTGCCAAAACGATTTTTGCATCTTCGGACATTTTAGACAATGCTTCAAAGTATTCAAGATCGTCTTCATCAGCAAGACCAGCATCGATAGTTGACTTCATTTCGAGATAAGAATCAATGTTCTGCTTAGCTGTAGAGATAAATACATTCAATGTATCTGCATCGAAAACATCATCTGTTGCTGCGGCATAAATCGCTTTATCTTCTTCTGTAATCTTTGGAGTCAATCCATCTTCTTCGAGTTCAACAGTTGACCAATCAAGATCACTTTCTTTAGCCTTATTCAAAAGATATTCTTTCTGTTTATCGATAATGCTTTTTACTTTTTCATCATCGCTGTTAACAACATCTTTTAGTTTATAGCTAGCAAGATCTTCAGCGGATTCTTCTTCCTTATTCTCATCAACAGGAACTTTCATGACAGTTGCTGCCTTTTCTTCAACAACTTCTTTCTGTTCTACAGTTGTCTCTTCTACAGGAATTTCAGTTTTTACTTCTTCATCCATAAGACAAACTCCTTTTATATAGGAAATTATACATAAATGTACAGAAATCATTAAAAATATATAAAGAATAGTGGGAAAATCCCACTATTCTATAATAACTACAATGCACGTATTGCAGCTTCGTATCTTTCTGCAGCATCTTCCATTTTAGCTCTAGCGGCATCAAGTTGTTTATTAAGAGTAGCATATCTAGCTTTCTCTTTAGCCAATTGACTATACAATGAGTTGTATTGACTTTCTTTCTGCTGTTGAGTGAATATAGCTGTAGATTTTCTAGCTGTGTATTCTTTAAATGCTTCTGTACGTTTATTTTCGATTGCAACAATATCTTCTTTTTCCAAAAAGATTTGTGAAGAAGATAGACTAACTTCACTATCAAGATTAGCAAAATCTATAAGACCATGCAATCTATCTTTAATCTTTTCAAGAATTTCTTTCTCATAATCGTTCTTTTCTGATTCAGAATTGAACTTTCTGATAATTGGATACATTTCGAAATTATAATTCGTACATTCCACATATTCAGAACTGGTTTCGAGATTTATCAATGTTTCTGGTATAAATACCTTTTCATCTGTAACCGTAAATGGCTCCAAAGATCCAATTACTTTACATATATAAATCTTTGTATTTGCTGTCACTGCTGTGTAATAAGACGTAAGCCCTAATCCTATGGGAACAAAGAATGTTTCGTATATATTGTATTTCTCAGCGTTTTGAGAAACGTTATCGATGTTTGTCACACCGATAACGATACAATTATACTTAGTTCCTCCATAGATATCCGACAAACGTAATGCATACGGTTTAGAAAATTCTATGGATGTAATCATTATTTAACTCCCAATTAGCTACCAATCAGCTGATAATTTCTGAATCCTGCACCAGAATAACCGAATGTCTTACCACGCTGAGCATATACAATGTAGTTAACAGCATTCATAGTGAATGAAGCGACGTTATAGTGATGTCCACCAACATCTCCACTCTCAAGAAGGTTAGGATCGATCTTAGTATCAAAATCATAAGAAATTGAAATACCCAAGATGCTACTATATGCCTTCTTTGTTTTACTATGTGCTGTGAATGTACCAGTAGATTCCTCAAACATCAAACCTGCAAGAACAAGCATGATAAACTGGAATTTATCAGCATTACTTGTTGGTTCATGATTCTGGAAGTTCTTCTGTTTGTATTCTGCCATACCAGTAATAGAAGTCAAACAGTTTGGAGTATTTGTTGCTTTATTAACAGCGTACCATGGGAAATCATACTTAAATGAAGTTTCCTGGTTATTATCACCATTTATAGCACCGATCTTAAAGATTTCTACAGGATATGCTGTATTAAGACCAGTAGATGCAGAAACATAACCATTTTCAGACAAAGTGAAGTTTCCTGTATTTGAAGAACCATTTACAACGGATTCAACCAATCTTTCAGGAGTTGTTGTTGAGAAATAGTTATTTGGATCAGCATAAATGTCAGCAGAAGAAATATCTCCTCTACAATGATCATACTTTGCAGGAATGATGTGGATTGTAGTAAGAGAGAAAATATCAGGATACATCTTAGACAAGAACTGAATTCTGTCTTCTTCAGATTCTGCATCATGTCCAATAAATTCTACACCCTGGGATTCATCATCATTGATATAATGTTGACCTGTACAATGTGTGCTATCGCTATGAAGTTTATTAAGATAACTTCTTACAGCTTCTATCTGCTCTGCTTCTGTAGGAGGCACATTTTTATAGAAAATGTAGAAGATTTGTGTAGCAGGTTTAGCTGTTGCCCAAGCAACTGTTGGGATAGCTCCGGATACATCGATGTATGGAGAAATACGACGAACAGGAAGTTCTACGAATTTATCGAAACCACCATTCTTAATCTTTTCAGCAACTGCACCAACCATCTGAGTAGTAATTTCAGATTGACTAGCAACGAATTTACCATGAATAGTCGGATTTCCATCATCGTCAGTTTCAGGAACAAGCATGTTTGAATAGTCGTTATCGTAGACATTGAACTTTGGATTAGCTGTATCGTACTGATGATCAATACCACGAAGACTATTATCGATATCTTTATCGTTGTAAGTCCATACTGGGAACTTTTCTGATGAACTTGCTGTTACGGAGTTAACAAAAGCATCAGGATCAAAGTAAATAACGAATGACCACTTCTGTCTATGTGTAGCAACATCATCACCAATAGCAATATCCCTAAATGAAACCTGGAAAGAAACTTTGGTAATTCTTTCTTTGTTAGAAGAATATGTACAAACGATCGATGAGAATCCTTCAAACTTGAGGTCGATACCATTAAATACGAAGACTTCTCCAGTATTTCCGGTATCTGTTGTATAGAAGTTAGCAAGCTGATCAAGAATAATATTTTTCTTGCATACTGAAGCAAATGTGGCAGGATTCATTGTATAAGTTTCATTTACTGTACCATCAATGAATTCCATTCTTGGTACGTCATACTTAATTAGACCACCATTTATTTTATCTTCACCTGCAAGTACTATAGCATCATCGTTAGCTGATGTTGAATGTGGATTGTAAATAGCCAACATCTGGGCAAGAGGATTCAAAGTCTTTACGTAATTCTTTGTCAACTCACCATCGGCATAATAATTAGTATTAACGTATTTTGTATTCCAAGTATCAGGATATTCCTGACCTTCAAGATGCAACTGACAAATCTGTTTCTCACATTTCTTGATATATTCAATCATAGAGAACATTTTCTGCCAGAATACACATGTACGGACGTTATACTGTGCACCTTCTGTACCAAGTACTACACCAGGATTAGTTGTAGCATTTGTAAGGAAAGATCCATACCTATTATCATCAGCATCAGGATCAAATTCAAAGTTAGGATAGATATACTTATAAGCTTCATCAGAAGATCCATTCTTGATGAGCAATGTAGAAACAAAGTCATCTGTTCTATCCATACGTGGACTTGGAGAATCAAGTGTAACATTAGGATTAATTCCTATATTATTCTCAGAATCTTCATATCCAGAATATCCATTACTTACTTCAATAATGTCAGGTACACTAACATAAACATCTCTAAGAGATGATTTAAAAATAGGAGTTTCAATATCCTTATCATATCCATATGGTTCAGAAATAGACTGACCACTTGGATAGTCTTTTGAACCTTTTATAACAAAAAGTCCTTCAAGCACGTGTTCTTCAACACTTGCTTCGGAAATAGTAACATTCGCGTTCTGCATAATTTATACTCCATTATAAAGAGAATATCCAATATATTTAAATGTTTTCGGGCGCTTTTTAATAAAAAAAAAGAACCCCGGAAACTCCGGGGCCCTTTTACACAAGGCTACATAGTCTTATTAGAACAAGTCTAACAGACTTGACTGATCCATTGTCTTGGAACCAAATTTGTCTGCAAGTTCTTCAGCATCAGACTTAACTGATGTGAAACCTGTAGAATGTTCCTGAACGACATTGTACTTCTTGTCATTAGCCACCTGAGTGCGATGGAGATTGTCTCTCAAATCTTCAACAATCGCATTGAGTGACTTGAAACCAAAGAAGCCAATCATGGATGCACTGATAAGGTCCTGTGCTACCTTATCTGTTGTGATACCGGAATCAGCAACATTAAAGAATACCGAAGTAGTATCAACACTCATGATATCCAATTTCTTTACGAGTGCTTTTGCGGCATTTTCCTCAGCTGTCAGATCTTCAACATCGTGTCTAAGCATCTGAACTGTCCTTAGGACAGACTGACCCTTAGGTACAGCGAAATTGAACTGGTTGACATTTGTAACTGTAGTAAATGCGCTACAACCAGACATTCTAAGCGTATTGATCTTGTCCTGAAGGTCCATACACTTGATGTCGGAATTCATCTCAACGCCAAAGAATTTCACAAACGGTGCGACAATTCTTGCGTTTACGATGTTGTAGAACTCTTCCGTGTTGGTATACTTCACACCTTCCGGCAAATTATTGTCGGCGATGAAGAAGTGACCAATACCAGCATCGATCGTTCTTTGGATATCAAGGAAACACTCAATGGTGTTTTGGAGGTTCGTAGCACCAGATGCTACTGAGCAGCGTGGTGTCAAACCGATTACAACTGGTCTTGGAACTTCATTTGTTACATCGTCAATAACAAACTCATTGTTACCAATGTGGAAACTCTTTACAGAGTTTACGTAGTTTGTCAAAGATGCTGTAAGCATTGGTCCAAGTCCTGAACCCGTACCACCGTCAGATGAGAAAACGGAAATGATGATCGTCTGGTCTGTTGGGTGGAAGAATACTTCTTCATAGTACCCAATGATTGTCTGGATCGCATCCATTTTCTTTCCATCGGCTGTTGTGGAACTGAACTTCTTGAAATACGTCTTTGCACGATTTCTGTTCTTTCCAGCTCCATCGGCATTTTCACCACCGATTTTAAAGCATTGTGCATCAGGCAACTTAGTTCTTTCCAGGTCCTGATCGCTTGTGTTAATTGCGATCATATAGGGGTTATTTGGAAGACTTGCTGCAAGCAGTGCACCAATACGGGCTCCACCCTGTCCATTGGTAAGAATGACAAAGCGGACTTTGTTCTTAGAAGCCTTTTTGGCCACTACAGGCTTCTCATTTGTTGTTGTGGTTTCATCAGTCGACATATGAAACACCTCCTATTTCTACTATTATAATATGTAATTAAATTATTTTGGCTTGTATTCTTGTGGCTCCAAACATTCTTTAAAAATATTAATTAACCCATTTTTTAGTTCTTTATGAGTTTCATCTAACAAACGTTTTTCTCTATTTATTGCAGCTATAGATTCATTAGATCTACGTTCTATATCGTTAGCCAATTTTTCTGATAACTGCATACATAAATCATATTTCTTTCTTGATTCCTCAATAGCAAAATCGATAAATTTAGCAAAATTCTTAGGATCCATTGTTAATTCTTCTGAGGATAAAGTATATTTAAATGAACCATCTTCAGTACGTGTTACAATCATATACAGTATATGTACGATACAGTTTAACAAAAAAAAGAAGGGCCGAAGCCCTTCTTTAGATTAGTCATACTGTGGATCCAACGGATTAGGAATATTAGTCCCGATCTTATTTAAAAGACCAAGTTCTTTCAAATGTGCCCTAACCGAACTTTTGCAGATACTAAAATGCTTGCAAATATTATCCACAGTAAGCTTCTCAATGATTGGAACAATTTTCTCATCGATATGCTTCCAATCAAGTTTTCTTCCACGTCCACGATTATCTTCCGAAGCCTTTAAACATACTTCATACTCAGGAAATAACTTCAAGAAGTTTCTAAGTGGTATATCAGTGATATTAAGAATTTTCAGAACTTCTTTTTTAGTATATTCTTTTCGATGTAAAGTAAGAAATTCTTTAATCATTCTGCACCTTTGTTCAGAAACGCTAAATTTTCTTCGAGTTTCTGGCACATTCACCAATTTTGGTCTACCTTGTCCAGAACCATCACGAAGAAACTTTTTGCTTTCCGGATGCCTCTTGAAATGCCTACTGACTACCGAAAAATCGTGAAGATCGTACTTTCGAATAATATCAGCTTGAGTATATTCACCTGGATGATTTCTAATATCTTCCTCGATGATTTCCCAATCAACATGGGCTTTCAACGATATCACTAAACTTTTCAGTTCAGGATGATGACCTAGCATTGATTGTACAACAACTTGAGGAATATTATACTTTTTGGAAATCATGTCTGTAGTGTATTTCCCTGGATTCTGTTTGATGTCTTCATAAACAGGTATCCAGTTGTACTTCCAATTACCAGGTCGAAGATATGACATCATCTTTGATTTCCTGAAACGTGATAAACACGCTGTAATCGTTGTTCCGTATTTTTTACAAATGTCGGTAATCGAATATTCACCACGAGGACAACTTTTAATGTCATCTTCGATGATTTTCCAATTGTACTTTCGGAACGTCGAATCGTCCAAAATCAATTCTTTTAATTCTGGACAATGTTTAAAGTGATTTATACAAGCTGAAAATGTCATGCCGTATTTCTTAGTTATAATTGCAAAAGAGTATTTGTTAGGATTGTCTCTAACATCTTGCTCTATGCTTTGCCAATCATATCTAAGATCTTTACGATTTTTGACACAAAGCAAAGGTTTGAATTCCTTATTCTTTTTAAAATGGGATATGGCTGCTGTTCTACAAATGTTGTATTTTTCACAAATATCCATTCGAGAATATACGCCTGGATTCTGTCTAATGTCTTCTTCGACAGTTTTCCAGTCATACTTTTCGTACCCGTTGCGAAACAGATCTTCGAACTCAAGACGATATCTGAAATGTACTTGACATTCGAATTTCCTTAACTGATATTTACGAGTAATATCAGCTTTGGAATAAACACCGGGATGATTTCTAATATCATCCTCAATGGTTTTCCAATCACGTTTTTGTTTTTCCATAATACCTCCTTACAGTATTATTATCATTACACTACAAGTAATTCAGCGGATTGATAATATCCGTTCCAAATTTGTCAATCACATTGAGCATTTCGTAATGCTTGTGAACTGTAGCAAACTGGATGTTATAATAATCCGCGACATCCGTAACCCTCAAATGCGAAATTATTGGCAAAACACGTTTATCGATAGTTTCCCAATCGAACTTTGGATGACTATACGATATACATATCAAACCTTTCAATTTTGTAATCTGTGGGTCATTGCGTATCAAATTGAAAATTGCAGATCTTGATACAGAAAACATTTCTGCGAGATCGTCAACAGAATATTTGTTAGGATTCTGCTCAACGATTTCTTTAAATCGTTTGCGATCCACCTTGATATTGTCAACATGTCTTAAGAGCTTAGCATAATTTTCATGATGATGAAAATATTGTGTACAAGCCCAATAAGTCATGTTATATTTTTCGCAAATATCCATTCGAGAATATTTTCCAGCATTTGCTTTAATGTCCTCGATGACTGCGTTCCAGTCACATCGGTTTCTCATATTATACTCCTTAATATGAAAACAAATATTAATGGTGGAGAGAAAACTCTCCACCATTACCATCATTTAGATTCTTCGATATTTTGAATAAGAAACTTCGTAGGATCTTTTAGATCTATTCCATACTTTTCATTAACATAAGCTCTAGCTCTGTTAATAGCATGTTTTCTTTCTTCAGATCCACGTTTTGCTGACAAAATATCTTCTAGGTACACTGCATCCATAGAATCCTCCCTACAGTAATATAATATATAAGTATCTTTAAAAAGGTATGCTAAAACTTAATCCAAATGTTGCTGCACTACATCCTAAAGCTGTAGCACCAGCATACATCATCATTTTACCGAGTTCTTCAGAACTATCAGTCTTATGTACAAAATAACCGGTGACACCGATAAACAAACTAGCACCACCAATACAAAGACTTCCAATTCTAACTCGTTTTAATCCTTTATATCGGTTATTTAACGCAGCAATTTCTTCAGCTTGTTTTCTTGCTAATATTTCCATACTAGCAAGATGTGTTTGTAAAAAATCTACATCTGATAACGCTTTGTTTAATTCGTTAATTGCCAACCCCATGTCCTGGTTCTGACTCGTTACTATTTTTTCCATTATAAAAGACAGCCTGTTCATATGTTCGAACAATTTGCTCATATAGTTCAGCACGTTGAGTTGCCAATTCGATAGCGTAGTCGACTGATTCGAAATAGTCTCCTCGAGCTTTGAGTAGATTTTCATTGTTTTCCGCATCTCTTTCAATTGATAACTTAATGGCATCTGAGCATAATCTTCCGACTTCACTAGCTTTTCGTAATTCTCCAATTCCTTCAAGGATTGTTTGTCCATAGTTTTCTGAGGAGCTGAGTGAAGCTCTTGCAATATTAAGCTCATCAGCAAGTTTATCTGCTGTTTCTCTGCTAAGTACGACTCCGTCGATAAGCTGCTGGCTAGTTCCTGAAATTCCTCTAAATCTGAGGAACCTGCCTGCGCAGAAAGACCCGATACAAAGAACGATAGTAATACAACAAGCAATAATATGCTTTTTCGTAATTTTGAATTCTTTATCCATAACATAATTTCTCCTATATAATACAAATTATATAGTTGTGTGGTTTAAATTTTAGTTAAAAATTTATGTGATTGGTTAGCCAAGACATTTTAATATAATCAATAGATTAGGAGTGCACATTATGCATAATGGATATTATACTATCAATGACATCGTGGAACTTGATTCCACTAAAATCAACACCTACAATCCAGAAATTGTAAAAACGCTACTTCAAGGTATTTCTTCACCACTTGATCTTGTTAGAAAGATCGAAAAATATAACGATGATAATGAACTCGCTTATAATAAGCGTCTTCCATATAGTGTCGGAATTGGTGAAGCTAGACACATTTCTGTATTGAAAGCTTATGAAATCTCAGAAAACACTTGGGCTTTTGTAGGTTGGGATATTTCCGGTTTCCCTGGAATGATTTATGATGGAACTCAGCTTAAAAGCGCAATGTCTTCAATTTCGACACATGTCGTAAATGTTGATAGCATTATTGATGTTCAGATTGGTTCTTATGATCCTGACGAACTTGAAGACATTTTCGATACCTACACAAAGTACGAAAAACTTACAGAAAAAGATATGCTTGGTATTCTTTACGAATTACACCAAAGTGTATTCTCATATGCTACTGCTGGAGATTATCGTTCTGCTATTGTCAAATTCACAAGCGTTATTAAGAATAAAGGCGTTAATGACTGGCCATTGTTGTTTAAGAATGCTGTATACAACGAATATCTTAAGACTTATGAAAAATACATCAACGTTGTTACTGAGATTGTCAACGATGTATTTAATCCTGGAAGAATTACAACGTTCAATCCAGATAACAAGAAGATTAAGAATAAGATATTTGTTGTTAACGATCTTGCTGATATCGAAAAACTTATTGAACTTTACCATTCAGAAGAAAAGAATACCGAAACTTGGAGAATCAATTACACAGACTGGAAACGTTATTTCACAGAAAGAACATTCACAGTTGCTGAAATTGAAAACTTCTTGCATGTTATTGGTAAATATAAAGATGCTGTTGTTATTACAGCAGATCCATTTATCGAATAAAAATAAGGGTGGCATTGAGCCACCCTTATTATATTTTAATAGATATCTCCGTTTTCGTCACAATTCATGAACTCAAGAGTTCTCCAATTGTATTTTTTATTAAATTCTGTAGTGTCTCCACCAACAGAGTCTAACAACGAAACTTCTTGCATTTTACCATCTTTTTCAGCCATTGTTACATTAGAGAAGACTTTGATGTTAATAAGACCAGCATTAAATCTAGCCATAATTTCTTCAAGACTACTATTTGTAGGACCTGAACCAGAAACACCATGTCTATCAACTAATGAAGCATAGAAAGATGCTGTAGTATCATTTCTATTCTTATTATAAGAGTAGTTTAGTATGAAATCTGTTAAGATACCATCCAATGCATACGGATCATCGATATCGAATTCAGATCTAGCTTCTGCATAAGACAAAAGATTACTGAAGAGATTTGATGAAACTAGCATAGATGTATAGAAGTCGTCCATATCGTCCATAATAGGATTAAGAATATTCAAGATATCGTCTAACAAAGCATTTGTTTCAAGTAATGATAGAATAATATTAGAGAAAATTACAAGCTTATTGCTGATGATTTCAGAAAGTCGTTTCTGTAATTCATACTCATATAGAGGGAATATAAATCCGTCAACGTCATATGGTATAGAACCAACGTTAAGAATGAGTGCAGAACGGTTTTCTCCGAAGTACATTATTCCTCTACTACTGTTATATGCGAATCCGCCAATATCACCATATTTAGTGCATTCTGCAGGTATTTCGATAAATTCTATAGTAGGAGCAAGTCTATTACAATATCTAATACCTTTATTAGTGTTATTATACGACATTGCAAAAACTTTCGCATCGCTAGCTCCAACTTTCCAGAATCCAGAATCGATATTTGTTGTAACCAATTTGTTTCCAGAAATAGTTCTAACACCTTTTCCGGTTAATGTATTTGTAGCATACAATCTTCCACCGGCATAGGTTAATTCCCATCCGGTAAGATCATTGTCTGCACCATCAATCATAGCTACAACAGAATTATTTGTAAATTTATATACACCTTTTCCATCATTACGTTTCCAATACAAAGTATCATTAGGATCAAACTCATAGAATACACCAGAATTCAAATCTATAGAATCATCAAGATCATTTACAGTAGATGTACCAAAATCGATATAATAATTCTGGTTTCCAGATCCTGTAGAATCTGTAAAGAAAACTTTTGATTTACAAGTTTGATACTTTGTAATCGATGTAAATTGACGTAATGTGGAAGAATCATCTTCATCCAATGGGTATACAGGAGCTATTCCACCAGTAGATTCAGAAGCATGACTTATAATAAAATCAACATCTACGAATTTATTATCAGTAACTACACAAATTGTTGTATTAGTAAGATTCATAGGTATTGCAAGACTTGAAGAACCTACAGCATCTACGAATCTGGTTTCAGGATTAGATTTTTCAAACTGGAATTTATTGCTAGATCCCGATGTACTCTTATAAGTAAGAATACCATTGTTTCTAGTTCCACCAAACAAATATAACGTATATGTATAAGTTACTGTCGGTTTAACTGGTGTTCCATCAGGATTTGTAGCACCTTGTGGAGGATTAACAGTTTGTTTCATTGTGTGAGTAATATTAGCAAAATGAGTGTAAGTATCGAATCCATTAAGCATTTTGAATGCTTTAGAAGTAGTTATAGCATATGGATATCCAGGATTCTTAGTAGGATAAACTATATGTCCGCCAGGAATCTTTTGACATTTCCATCCAGAACCACTAGTAGATCCGTCATTAAATCTGGAATTAGTGAAATATTTGAATCCACTATTGTTTTTACTACAAAGAAGAATCAAACTTATTTCTTTAATGGTTTTAAATTCCCAATCACTAATATGATCTATACCAGTATATACAACATCCGATCCATTCCAATAATATAATTGATCATCAGAATTGATAAAGAATGTAGTCTTAAAATATTCGAATATACTTACCCAGTTACCTGTAGTAATATTCGTATCCACAATAGTTCCAGTACTCTCATCAAGAATCTTAATTCCGTGTTTTTCAGCAAAATCTGAACCACCAAAGAAAGTACCATTATAGGTTACAGCTATAGATAACCAGTCACCATCAATGATATTTGTGAATTGAATTCTTTTAAGAGAATCACTATAACCGAAAATACCAGTTCTATCAAAACCGTCGAAATGTTCTGTAAGATTATCTTTATGTGGATAGAAAATGCCATACAAGAGATTATCTCTAGAATTGATACTCTTTAAGAAATCAACTTCATTATAGAAAGATGCTTTAAAGAACGTTTTCAAATATTCTTTATCGTATTTGAATAGAGATTTGATAAATCCTATGTCTTCAACTTCTCTAGCCATCATATCCACAGCAAGCTTATAGAGTTTAATAATAGTTGTCTTAAACTCAGTTTCTTCAAGTCTCATAGCTTCTTCATATAGCTGAAGTTTACTAATTGCTGCCAAAACTTTAATATTATCATTCAATGACTCTGTAGTAGCATAATCGAATATGCCGTTGATTTCACTTATATCGGTAATACCTTTCTTACCAAATACATAGTAAACCAATGATGATAACGTTCTTTGTCTAATAGCCTGATCGATTCCTTTAGAAACCATAGCATTATAAAAGAAATAGAGCCATTTTATAATTATATCTCTACGATTAAGCATAGGAATATTTGAAGCAAAACGTAAGATATTAACTATAGCTCTCTTAGCAACCAAGTTAGCATCGAGCATTTTATTTATTTTTTCAAGAGTATTGTTATTTACAACATGATTTGAAGCAACATCTTGAGGATTTACAATCTCGCCTTCAACCAAATCACCTGTGATTTTAAGATCTTTTATATCAGGTTCATTCAATTCTTCAAAAGTAAGTTTCCATGCACCACCAAAAACTTCGGCTAAGCTATCTGCACTACGGTTAACAGAAGGATCAAACAAATAATCTTCAACACTCTTGGTGTAGTTATATGCCGAACCATCAATTGCATCAGAAAGATCAAACATTGATTGAACTAGCATAGAAGTTCCAAGAATACCTCTAGCTTTATCAAGACTAGTTTTGAGAACTGTGGCTGTAGGTATCTTACAACGGTCATAAAAAGCTTTATTGACCATCATTTCTGAACCAAAAATAGTTTCATTAGCAAGCAAAACATAAATTGTCTTGATATTCTTATTTCTAAGATCTACCCAAGTGTTATCATAAGTCATTGTAGCTTCAAGTACATCATCAATATCCTTACTACGATACTTGACTTTGTCTTTCTTAGAGTTCTTCATCGTGTATCTTGCCATAGAAGCTTTATATACACCATTGGAACCTTTAGTTAATGCTGTTCTACTAAGAGTTCCATATCTGTCTTTCTGATTTTGATTGACGTTTTTTCTAAGTGTAGATATTGATGCAGCTGCTTTATTCTTAGCACCTTCAATAGTGTATCCATCTTCTAAAGAAAAACCAGCTTCTTTAGCTCTAAGTTCATATTCTGTAGCATTTTTAGAAGCCTCATCTGCAGCAGCACTTAATTCATTTATATGAGAGTTTACATCATTCAAAATTGCCTCATCGGCTTCGGTCAATTTATGATCACCGTGCATAGGCATCATTATTTCAATATCGCTACCAGTGAATGCAAACCTTTGATTATATTTGTTATCAGTTGAACCATAATACATTGGTTTCAAAATTTCTGGATAATCAGTAAAGAATTTACGAATATCAGATGCTCTTACATATGTGTATGAATACACAATAAGATCTTTAAGACCTTTTACCATAGTTTCTTCGATAAGAGTCTTATTTCTTGTAAGATCTCCTATTATACCTTGTAAAGCAACTATCTTAGCTATAGTCACATCATCAAATCTCGTATTGAATTCTTCATCGGTCATTTCATTAAGAGAGGAGATATCTCCACCAATAATCTTTTCAACTTCTCTAGTATTCTTACCAATTTCTTTTACAATATATTTGTAATGATCATACATTTTGCCGAAAATATAATGAAGATTCTTCCAACATGAACCATGAGAACATGTTTCTACATCAGCAATCAATTCGTCATAAGCTGGAGAATAATCCAATCCATATTGTTCATCAACATATTTTAACGTTTCGTTCCAGTCTCTAGCAAGACAATGATCGCGAAGATAATGACTATTATAAGCAAGGTCTGCACCAGCTTTATATAATCCTTCGATAGTCAGTTTAAATACAGAATCTGGAATATATACTGTTGAAAGTAGGTTAGCTGTAAGATCTTCAACTATGTTAGAAATATAGTTAAGTGCGGCATTTTGTAATTGTCTAAGAGCATCATTTTTCATGTCTCCCAACATTTTCATTACATCGCCGAAGTACTTGTTTCCAAATTCCATAAACTTGTCAAGATACTTAGAAAGCCCGAGTTTATCGAGCATTCCAGAAGCAAATCCTGATGCAAGTTTATTCAAACTTTGTATTTTATCATTCAGATATGAACTTACTGAAGTTGTAAGATTGGATACGAGACCTTGAGCTCCACCATTTTTATAAGTTTCCAATAAACCTGATGCAAAACCAGAAGATCCAGATTCAGTTTCTACTACTTCATTATCATAATTTGATAAGACGTTATTTATAGGTTTAGCTTCTCCATTACCACTTTCGCTAGCTTTTGAACCACTTCTACTACTATTATTAGAGTTGGAATTGTCAGAAGAACTAGCGGTAAGATTTGATCCAGACGATCCACCAGACGAATAAGTTCCCGATGATCCGCCACCTCCAGTAAACGTCGATGCAGCATTAGAAACTGTACTGTTATTTTTAGTAGCCTTAGCCAATTCTTGTTCATACACTGACTTTGAAGCAGAATGTGTATATTTATTAGTAACTTTGGCTAATTCTTGTTCATATACCGATTTTGAAGCGCTATGTGTATATTGGCTGGAAGCTTTTGCAAGTTCTTGTTGATAAATCGCTTTAGAACCGCTATGTGTTAAGTTACTACCAACCTTTTTTATTTCTTGTTCGTATATTGCTCTCGAAGCGCTATGTGTATAAACGCCCATAACTTACTCCTTTGTAATAACCATTTCGAAAAGTATATAGTTTTGTCGATGGACCAAAATATACAAATGGGGTATAAAACCCCATTTGTCATTATGTATTTGCTGTATTTGCGACTTCTCCAGATTCATTGTTCTCAGGATTCAAACCTGTACCAAAGAATCTGTATTTGATATTATTCAAAGTCGTATCTACACTAGTGGAAATTGCTTTATCAACGATAGACATTTTCTCAGATTTCTTAGACAACATGCTCTTTTTAAGAGAACCAAGTCTCATAAACATATTCTCTAGCTGAGAAGAAGTCGTTCTCATGATATCAATCAAGATTTCGTCAATATCTTTCTTTTTAAGAACTGTAGCTTCAAGTTTACGGATATCTATAGATCTCCATATACAATCTTCAAGTTCTTTAATATATTCTCCACATCTGCGTTTATCATCTACAATTTCAACAAATCCATTACGACTAATAATATCTTTACTCTGATCCATCCAGAATATTTCTGCAGAATGCAACATATCAGAAATAAAAAAATATTCCCTAGTTCTGTGGATTGAATCCATTGTGAATCCTGTAACCTCAGAAGCATAAGATACTAATCGTTCATGGTATTCATTTTTAAGTGTAGTGAAGGTATTTCGAAATATACTTTCACACTGAGAATCATAAATATTTTCAATAGAATGAATAGTATTCATGATATCCATAGTTTTAGTAATAGCCAATTTCATTTCATTTGAAAGAATTATATCAAGCATTGTAACAAAAGTTCTAACATTAAATGATTGGTCTTGACTATTTGTATTCTCAGGTTTATAATTCCTGTTTTTTATTTTGAGTTTTCCTATTTCTAAATATTCGGTATGCTCAAATCGTTTTCCTAACCATTTAAAAATACCAACGAATAATAGAATAATCGAATACATTACAACTATTACCAATACACAAACTACCACTACGAACCAAAGGTTATTTTTCAAAACCTCAAATACGGAGTCGTATAACGATTCATCACGTCTAATGTATTGGACATTTCCTCCAGATATATCGGCTTGATAAACCTTTTCTGCTCCACCATATTCAGCGTTATTCGTGTAGTAATTCATTGTATACTCGGTAGAATTGTAATCTTTATTACCAGGTTGTTGATCAGAATATCCCACAATAGGTACAAAACTCAAAACCAAAGATGTAATAAGTATAGCAAGTTTTTTGTTCATAACACAGTCCTATTATTATTTTTATCCTATAAGGATATATTAGTTTGTCAAACAAAAAAAGAGGGCACAAGGCCCTCTTTAGTATTAGATGAAATCCAATTCTAGCATATCGTCATCGCTTTCTTTATCGATGATAGGAATAACTTCTTTGTATTTGTCTGTAATATTAGTAACATTTGTTAGCTCTTCATCTTCAGGAGAAGAAGATTTATCCAATGCATCTGAAACAGATTCGTATTCGTTAGAATCAAGAAGTTCAAGTTCATCACCCTGATATACATCAACTTCAGTTTCGATCTTGAGTTTCTTAATATCTTTTCTATTAAGTTCACGTTCTTTCTCATACTTTGTAAGAGTATCAACAAACATCTCACGAAGTCTTTCAAAAGAACCGTCACAAGCTTTTGTAAGAATAGGTAATGGCTCTTCAAATCTTGCCATAATCCTAAAGATCAACATGAATACTGCCAATATTTTGCTGTCTTCAGAACTTGTTATACCTTCTATGAGCTCAGAATCGCATAAGCTCATTGTATCTGTAGAGAACTCCACACCATACGAATATATCGATTCGTCATACATATTTTTACGTAACGGATACTGAAGAATTCTAACGTGATTAAGAATTTCTTCCTGAGTGATAGCAAGTTCATCGTCTACAATTACGTTTACGATATCGAGATCTACACCATCATCATTTTGGCAAAAACTCCTGTCTACGACCTTTTCGTATATAACAGGAGTTGTCATAAGCAAAAGCAATAATGCATTCTTGTACTTCACAAATGGATTAAAGTATTCCAAATCATCTTTACGAGATCTATAGTTAATGAACTCGTCTTGAGATCTGACTAACGTATAGATCTTGTTGTTATTAAACTGATTGACAAAATATGTCGGTACAGCTTTTCCTTCTGGATTCTTTTTGTCACAACCGATATATTTCATGAGACCACAACCTGGGTCATTAGAGGTTGTGATTCCCACGAAATCCATAACTGGTTTCAAGTACTCCTTATACAGGATGTTAAATTGTTTGGTTCTGTATGCCATAAATCCTCCTTAATCATACAATCCACCATCAGGTGGAACCATTTTATCTCTTGCTCCCCATCCGTCATATTCTTCTGAGCAACAATTAACTACTTCATTTTCCAACTTAGTACCACTATCAAGACCAATAGAATCCTTAACAACCGGTTGATTGTCAGCTTTCCAATCTTTGAAATAGACGTTACTTTTATCTCCATAATATAATGGAGTAAACATCAATCTCATAGGACCAAGTTCTTTTTCTACTTCAGAAGCATACATCTTAATTTTTCTCAAAGTTCCTTCAAGATCTTCCTGAAGTTTATCTTTGAATTGATGATTTACAAACGGCATAAACGATTTGTTGTTTTTGATTATATTTACACCAAGATTTGTATCATAAATGTAAGTATAACCATGTTGCATACTTGCAAAATCTTCATACAATGTATATTCTGATAATTCTGTAGAATCGTATATAGAAGCTTTGTAGTCACTCATTCGTTTGGTATTTCTCGCTTCATATATTTTATTCTTGAGAATTGGTTCCATAGCATTCATTTCGGTCATATCCATTATCGAAAATGTAGTATTTTCATCAAATATTTCATGACCTAAACGAGTTATAACAGTTCCGAGATCCAATATTGTGAATATATCACCATTTTCAACTTCTTGTTGTCTTATAGTGTAATACTCTGGTTCTGGAATTGGTGGATGATCTTCCATTATGTTATTTGCCAAATATATCGATTTCTCAGGTTTATCCCTAAGATCTTTAGAATACATTGATGCTCCGAGTAACATAGATTTCTTCAAATCATAATCATTTGTTGTTGAAGACACCAATGATTCTTTAAGAATGAACTGTGCTCCAGAAAGATCTGTAATACTACCTTCAGAAATAACGTCATAAATGTACATTCCTATACTCATGAACGTCGAATTATCTGAACCTCTAAACCATGGAGCTACATCAACATTATCTTTACCACCTCTAGAGATAGAAAGATTTATTTGAATTGCTTTTCCATAGTATATTGCTTTTGGATCCAATCGGTTATTTTTAAAGTCATCGATGTCATTATACGAAAAGAATATATAGAAAAATCTGTGTGCATCTAAAATGCCAGCTTCGGCAAAACCTTTACCAGCTTCTACATACTCTTTCGGTTTTTGCCAAGTTCTCGCAGTTATATTCATACTAACACTCCTTATTATATAGAGAATATATAAGCGAAACGTTTATGACATGTACATATTCGCTGTACTTTCTCTTAACATCTGAGACAATCCTAATACGTCAGAATCTGTAGTATTTTCAGAATTTCTTCTGTCAATAATCTTATCGATTATTTTAACGTGAATATTACTATAGTTGAGTGTCATAATAATGCTAATATCATTTCTACTACCATACAAACCAGCTTCATTCAATGAATCGAGTTCATAACACAAACCCATGTAATTGATTCTTTTCTCAATATCAGTAAGATTCATATACGTTTTAAGATTAGTTACATTATAACCATTCTTTCCGTCATAAATAATCTCTGCTGACGAGAAACCTGATTTTTCAAGAGCGAATTTAGTGTTAGCACAAAGTTCTTCAACAAAACTATTGAATGTTTCTGAAGTTTCATCAAATTCTTTAAATGACGATAAATTTTCGATCTTAATGTTTAATCTGAAAATCTTAGTATTTTCATCAATAAGATCATTCAATGTAAGAGTATACATATTGCTGAGTATATTAGAATCATCCGGAGTTTCCCAGATTTTCTCTTTTGCGTCATATATCATATCCATGTAGTTTTCTTCACGATTACCTACAAGAACCATATCTTTTTCGTCATAGAATTCCGGTGTAGGAATCAATATCTTCTTACTACCACTGTTTGGTCTAAAGATATTATCTCCAGATACTTCCGAATCATAAGAAAGATTTACTTCACCCATTGCTGACAAGCATTTATTTTGTGAAACGGCCATTTCCATTTCATCTGGTTTATCAACAATAACGTTCCAGTCAACGTCTTTGAAGAATATTGGTGTATCACCTTGAATTTCATTTGCTGAACAATCAGCCATTCCATGATGGATAAATACGTTTCTAGTTCTAGAATCCCGCAATCCATAATAAGTTCCATGTACTTCAGAGTTATTAATTACCATAACTCTTGTTTTCTTAGAAGATTCATCAACGCAATCTATACCTCCAGGAAATAATCCGAAGAATATATCCAAGATATTCGGTACACTGTTTGAAGAAATCTCTGAAAGAACTATAAATCTGTGTAATTTATACATTCCTGGCACATCTTTAGTAGTCATGCCGAACGTACTTCTTCCTGTTCCAAAATTAAGTCTCATATTATTCTCCTATTATATAATACTTAGTCTCGATGCTATTAGTAAAATATATAAACAAAAAATAAACGCCCAATATCAAATCGAGCGTTTATTTTTTAATTTTAGAAGAGATCTAACTCAAGTTGTACAGCATTCTGTGGAAGATCCATGAAATCACCACTAGGGATTTCCATAAAATCTTCCAATTCTTCAAATAGGTTTTCACCAGTAGGACACCAGATATTGTATCCATCAGGATCTAGACCATAAATACCAACATTGAGATTGCGAACTCTCTGAGTATGATTGTTATTCTTAGGTCTTGACTTTAGCTTGTAAGCAGCTTCAACAGACGGATTAGGTATAAGCTGTTCCCCATTGAGCATATGCCTAAGAGAATCTTTTACGAGATTTGCAAGATTATCATTGAAGTATTTTCTTGAAATCTCAAAGAACTCGCTGTTGTCGTTTTCTGCGTTTCTTGTGGAGAGGTTCAACATTAACTCACCACTATTACATTCTTTGATATTGAACCTTATACGGTTATTTTTGTCTATATAAGCTTTATCAAAGAAATCGCATTTAAAGCTAAAAGCTATAACGTTTCCATCATCCCAAAAGTTTATACGCAAAAACATGTTGTTAAGATCGATTATCAAGCGTTTCACATCCATAATTCCTTTTTCCTCCTGTAGAATAGAAATAAGGGTAGTCATCGACTACCCTTATAATTTTAAATTTTGTAAGTGACCAATCCAACAATAGATATCGGAACTTTCTTCGGTATCCTTGCAAGATCTCCAGATCTAATGTTACTCATGTTGACTTGTGATGTAGAATTCTTTCCGATTAAAATGCATTTAGCATCTTTATCTTTAATATTCACTTCACAAATATTAGTAAACGTATAATCACTCAAATCCATCAATTTCTTAGCTTTGTTCGCTCTATTGGTTTCTTCGAGTAATTCCTGTTCGATTTTGATGATATATGTGTATCCTTCTGCATCTGTGATAGACGCTATACCAATATCATCTGTGAATTGTTCCATCTGTATCATCGAGACATTTTCATTATCAGGAATATTTAGAATAACTCCTGAAGCTGTTCTTCCTAACTCAGGAATATCAGCTATATGAATATAATGATATCTTCCTGATTCACAGAGTATGAAACACGAATCCTTTGTTGAATCTACTCTCTGTACACATTTCATAACACCAGCTTTTATTGACTGTTTACTATTGAAATCTGCTACAGATGAGATCTTTATTTTATTCTGATCAGATATACAAATGAACTTGTCATCTTCAGAATAAATAGGAATTACACCCACAATCATCGGTTCGTCTGATACCGAAATCCAATTGTTGATACCAACCAAATCTGAGACATTAACTCTCTTAGCAGTACCATCTCTATTGAATATCAGAATGGCTATAAGATCCTTATAAACATTGTGACCACCAATAATTTCTTTTACATTGCGACCATTTACTTTACAAGTCTTAACACCATTTATCAAACTTTTACCATTTAGTACAGCATTTAAATCGAACACAGCGTATTGATTATTCGTCCAAAGAATCATTCCATTACTCATAGGAATAGAAGTTATATTCTTAGAACTTGATTCTGAATCCTCAAGTACTACTGTTCTTCTTGGTCTTCCATACTTCTTTCTTAGCTTTTCGAGATCCGCAACGATTTCATCATCGATATGCATAACTCTTTCATCAAGTTCATCGATCTTACGTCTGTTCTCAGCAATTTGTGCAATAATTTCATCCTTAGATGTTGCATTCAATTGCTGAATACGCATATTGATGATTGCTTTAGATTGTATCAATGTCAGACCGTATTTCTTAGAAAGATATTCCATGAATTCTTTGTCAGACTTTGATTTCTTAGCATACTCAATGATTTCATCGATATGATCGTAGATCTTCAACTTACCTTCGAGAATATGGATTTCATTAACAAGTAACGATGTTTGATATCCGAGTTTTCTGTGTTTTGTCGTGTATAATGTATCATACCAGTTAGCAATCAAATCTTTAATAGAAACTCGTTTAACGAATTTTCCATCAAAATTAATCATACTGATAGGAACAGTTTTAGACAAACAGAAACGTTCAAGATCTTTAGCAACTTCAAGGATGTTCGCATTCTTATCAAACAAGACTTCAAATTCAATAAACATTTCACCATTTCTGGTAGTTTTCATGTCTATAATATTTAAAACTTTGCTAAGAACTGCATGATTCTTTTCATAATAACCTTTGAGTGTGGTTATAACATCCGCTTCAGTCATACCATAAGGAAGATCTTTGATAATAATCTTATTTTCCTCACGATTGACTTCCATAGTTGCTTTCATTTTGACATTTGCTGGTGTTCCAAGCTTATAGCATCTTTCAATCTCGTTTCTATTGGTGATTATTCCATAGTTTGGACAATCAGGATAGAAACCATCCACAAGAATCTCGTTTCTAATCTGTTTATTAGCTATGTACTTTTCACAGATATCGATAACATCGTTAAGATTATGTGGTAAGATTGATGTCATATATGAGTCAGCAATACCATAAGAACCATTGACCAATAATACGGGGACTTTAAACGGAATGTAACAAATTTCTTTAGCACTATCATCAAAGTTAGGCATAAAGTCCACATATTCTTCTTTGATTTCTTCACAAACGTCATCGAAGAATTCTGAAGTTTTACATTCTGTATATCGGTATGCAGCAGCTGGGTTTCCCAAAACATTACCGAAGTTACTATCCCCACCATAAATAAGCGGGTAATTGTTTGTCCAAGGTTGTGTCAATGTTACAATAGACTGATATGCTGCAGCGTCACCATGAGGATGAAAACGACCAATAATATCACCTACAATAAGAGCAGACTTTACAGTCTTATTCTTAAATCGAATATTCTTATCAATCATATCATACAAAGCACGTCTGTAAGCTTCAATCAGGCCATCTTTATAATATGGTATAGCACGACCAAATGTCGTTAATGCATAAATCTTCTTGTTATCCCTAATGGTTCTATGTATTTCTGAATTATCAAAATTTTCTACAAAGTCATCAGGAATATTAAATGCAAACTCAGATTTTTGCTTTTCTTGTTTAGCCATAATATTACTCCTTATTAATATTAGAATATATAAGTCATTTGGTCTCGGATTTCTTTTCCATATTTGTCAAATCCAATGTTATGGTTGTCTCAGCATGATTGTTTTTCTTGATCTTTTCAAGTTCTTCATCAGTCATTTTAGCCATTAAATCTTGCATAAAGTTTGTTTCTGTCAATTTTTTAGCATACTTCTTAACACGCATTTTCATAATACCTTTTTCAAAAATCTTATAAAGTATTACGAGTATTATAAGAGCAAGAGTAAATACACCAAGTACATCAATTATAACACCAAGTATTTTAAGTAAAATAGATACAAATCCGTTCATAAAACACCTCAAAAATGTATATGGGTATGTACAAAAGAGAATAAAAAAAGAAGGGGCCGAAGCCCCTTTCTTTCTTACACTTCTTTTTCCTTCTCAGCCCACATGGCCTCAACAAGAGGCCTTGTGAGCTTGAAGATTTTAAGACCGCGGAAATAAATGACATAGCACACCACGACCATGATGTATTGTGTCACTAATAATATTTCCTCACTAATCGGTTTTTCACCAACGATGAAAAACGCAATCAATGTAGCAGCTACGTAAGCTATTATGCTTCCGAGGTTGCCGGCCTTTTGATTCCGGGCCGAGTGCTCTGCCCTAAAATTGCCAGTGAAAGTGGCTGAGTGCATTTCAGTCCAGGCTATGGCCTCCACTTCACTGAATATACAGGAGACAATGTCTCCTATAAAAAGTACTGCTGGGCTATGAGTTACAGTAAACCATATAACCGTAACCAGGTCAATGAATCTGACCATGAAGCCCAGAACATTCCGCATGTAAAATATGGACTTACGGAACGTCATTTTCTTGCTAGCCAAATCGTTAACTATATAGCCAGCAACAAACATAACAAGAATCTGAGTCTGGGTCCACACGAAACTCAGATTCTCCGCATAATAACGGCCCCACAATCCCATAGTGAGACCGTATGCAATCGATGCGATGAAACGATTGCTATTGATCGTCTTACTAACGATCATTTTAAGTTCTTTCTCAGGCATAATACTCCTCCTATACCCTTCATTATTATAATATATAAGTGTGGGGGGGGGTCTTAACAGGATAAAAAACTAAGGTCCCTGATATAGGGACCTTATGTTATTATTTTTCGAATGCGATAAATTCTTCTACATTAGCATTGTATGGTTTTACAGAAATATCGTGAGCAGCTTTCATAGAGATATTCTTCTGAGAGTCGAATGGAATATTTCCAGTAAGACCAATGTTTTTAATACCAAGAGCATAAGTTCTATCACCAATACAATGATTACAAAGACATTTAGGATTCTTACAAAATATTGGAGAGCGCATTTTAATACGTTTTCCGACTAAGCCATTTAGCATAGTGTCAGTAAGAACTACCTCTTTACCTCCACTATCTGGAGTTATAGCATAATTAAACTCTATTGTGCTCTTATTGAATTTTGTGACAAGAAAATCCAAATACCCTGTAGTATGGCAATCTGAACCTTTAGGACCAGCTACAACAGTCTGCATCAAAATACCAACGTATTTAGCATATGTACCACCAACTTGAGTATTAACGCCACGAGAATAAGATGCAATTACGGATTTATTTGCCAAAACATCAAAGTTCCAGTCGTTAATTCCTTCATTGTAAGAATTTACGTTTATTTTGTATTTACCTGTTGTAGGATCCATAATAGGACCATTGGTAATATTGGAGTTTTTATACTGGTTTTTAATAGTAGGTTTACCCAAATCAAACAGTTTTCCAGCATAATTGTTTTCACTCAACTCTTTAGCTTTATCAATAAGAGGTTTTTCAATTTTGTCAGCATATTCAGCAACTTCAACATTAGACATAACTTTACGTTCTGTTAGATGTTTATGCTCATTAAGAAGTTTAACTTTAAGTTTAGCAATTTCTTTATTAGGTATAACCAATTCCAAAGAAACTCCAGGCATAAAGAGTTCGTTCTGATATCCTAGCCAAACGATAGCGTTACAGAAAACTGCAAACTCTTGTACACTGATCTGATCTCTAAGTATAAACAAACCAATTTTATCGATAAGATCATCTCGATTATCATCATTCAAAGGAGCATTTTGATAACTTACTTTACCATGAAAAGCATTATTTATAACAAGAGAATTGAAAATAAAGATGCCTAATGTTGTATCTTTAATAGCTTGTGGTTGATTTTCCAAAACCCCAGCTGGTAAATCAAAGTAATCCGTACATCTAAATCTTGCTGGAAGTACTTCGATTTTACCATTATCATCTCGTTTACCTTGTCTATTTGAAAACAATTCTGTAAGGTAACTTCGTGTTATGTTATTAGGATCTTTGAGTTTCTCAATAACGTCTTTTATATCCTCATATTTAAGTTTTTTATATTTCAAAGTATCATTGTCATTCATATGATAACTCCATAAGTAACGAATATATTCATTTGTCGATGATGACAAATAAAATTGCTGTGCGAGAGAACTCGCACAGCCTCATGATTTTATGAAAAGGAGTACTTTATGACAACAACGAACAATGAAATTATTCGTGACCAGTAAAGGAAGTAAATGATTTATGCATATACACGATATTCAATCGTGATTGAAGCGTTTTCGCGAGATACGCTATAAGGATCGAATGTTAGATGAGCAAAAAGCTCGGCATCGAATACTTCAGCGATCTTCTTAGAATTTGTATATTCTGGATCATCAGGATTTAGATCCTCTACAGCTTTTAGAGAACCATTACCAAGATATCCTTCATATCCAAGAACCAAACCAATTTCACTAATAGTAGCATTAGCCAATGTTGATTCAGTAAGGTTAAACCATGACTTAAATTCTTCAGCATTGATGTTGAGAACCATATCGACATAGTTAGTCTGATTAGCATTTCCACGGAATTTATTGACGTAACCCTGTGGATCTTCAGCATCAAGATCAGGAGCTGTATCTCTCCAAGATGGTGTATAAGGTGTACCTTCTACAAGCATTTTGATACCGCTTTCAAGTCCATCGAATTCGATTTTCTTAAAATATGCTGCGGTTCTACCACTCAATGGATGGTTTGTGTTATAGACAACCTTTCCTTTGTACATTGTGGCATCGATAGTATTATCTCCACCATCTCCAGTTACACGGAAAGGAATCATGTGGTATAGTCTTGAGTTTGTGATATGTGCTGGATATGACTCACTAATAAGTGTTCTGTTCATAGCACCATCACCTGCACACCAATATGCTACACGTCTTCTACGGAAGAGATTGATGTTGTTTCTAGGGAGCATTCCTTCGTTTACACCTGTAGGAAGAATGATCTTCTGAGGATTAGCGATAGGAGCACCAGTATTATCTGTTTCACCAAGAACGTTATCATTAATAAAGATATGCTGATCTCTAATATTTGGAGATACTGGGAATACAGATTCCAAGAGACTTGTTCTGCCAGGAAGAGCAGTTTTATTCTTATAAATCTGACGTTCTACAGAACCTTCAGACTTACAGTTCTTAGCTGTAATGATAACTTCTGTGTTAAGAGTTGATGGCATATTAGCCACATCTTTCACATATATAGAATCAGAAAAATGAACGTTCTTATTCATAATAAATTTTTTCTCCTTCATCCGAGATTATTTTAAACGCATCTCTTAATCCGAGTGTCATCGAAAGAGTGTGTCTTTCTTCAGATCTCAGACATTTTTCAGTAAGACCAAGATGCTCATAAGCCTTGTTAACTTCTCTAGAACCAACAAATTCATATTTAAATTGATCCTCAGGAATATATTTTTTTGTTTCTCCATCATCAATAATGATAAGATCGTTATTGATGTTATCAAACATTTTGGCTTTCTCATCGATTCCATACCGATATGTAAGACACAATTTATCTTCAGTCTTATCATTAAGCTGAGTTTTGAAAATTTTGTCTGTTACACCGATGTAATCGACGAGTTTGTCCTTATACCAATAGTTTACAGGATTATAGAATAACTGAATTTGATCAGCATTCTTTTCTTTATCACCAAAAGTATATTTGTAGTTTACAGTATACAACTGGGAGAAAACTGACAAAAATTCATCAAACAAAAGTTTCATGTCATTTACATAAGAAGCTTCTGAAGATGATTCGTCATTATTTCCATCATTTACTTGGTAAATGAGTTTAGAGAAGTTATTATAAACCCAACTCTTAAATGCATTGTTGATTGTTTCCTGAACAGCATATACATCATCAAGTCTAAGTTTATTATTGTTTACTCTAACATTTGTGTAAATGTAATCTATTAACCCTTCAGATTCCATAAGTTTGAGATAATCTGTATATCTTTCACAACCCTTAAAGATAAAATCTATAGAATTATTTCTTTGTGATTGCTCAAGCATATATACCCAAGCTTGATATTCTCTATAATCATAAGACTTTTTCATTTTCTCAGTTATAGCATTAATCAAGGAAGGATATTGGGTTTTATAGTCTTCCACTAATTCAGAGAATGTTGTTCCGAGTGTTGCATCTCCTAGATCTACTCCATTTTTAAAATAACGGAATCTTACTAAGAAATCTTCCAACTCTTCTTGATAAGCGCTCAAATGTTTATAGCCATCTGGAGCAGATATACCATAAGACATTACACCTTTTTCTTTGAGTCTTCCATATTCATCGTATTGGTCAGTAAGTCTAGTAGTTTCTATACGTTTTCCATCCAATCCGATATTAATTCCTTCGAGCATATCTGGATTCTCTTTTAAGAAATCTATAACTTTCCAAGAACCAATTTCTGGGGAAATATCGTATATAACAACTGGTTTACCATCAATAACGAATGTATTATTCTGAAGAATATTCATATCGACAGCCAAAGATCCCATTTTTCTAAATACTACAGAACTTGTAATAACTGTTTTGTCGTATTGAATAATGTCGGCATCGTCACAGAATGTTCTTTTAACTACAGGATCACGTCTATCTTCATCAGCCATAGGAGCAACTTCATTAGAAAACTTCATTTGCTGTAACCAACAAAGAGCACCAAATAAAGCAGCTGGAGTTACAGAGAATTTATCAAAATCGATTTTCTTATTAAAGAATTCTTCAGATTTATGCTCATGGAAATAACAAAGCATAAGATATACAAGATCACGTAGTTGACGTTGAGCATTTACGATATCTATAGATTTCGTAAGAGTTATGTATTTTACAAGAATTGAGTTAAAGTTAGAAGAAATTAATTTCTTCTTAATATACTCTTTCTTGTTTTCTTTAATCGATTGTGAATCACCGGGTTCTATACCTCCCCAAAGATCATCACTAGCAACAAACTGATCATAATTCTTATAAGAATCAGCAGTAACTGAAGTTGTATCAAGTTCTGTAACTGGAACTTCACGGAATACAAGATCTATAGAATTTTCTAGACCAGCAGAAGTATTGATATCGATTTCATTATCGTATTCACTAGTTCTATATTTCTTTTCCAGATAGTAACGTTTTAATTCTGTATCTGGGTCCTGAATAATCTTTTCAAGAATTATATCAAGAATGTAGTTGTTACCCTTATTTGCAATAAGTTCATTAAGGTTTTTAACAACTCTTTGTTTAATAGTCAAATCTTGTATATGAACAAGACTCTTATATCCATAAGATTCAAGAATATCATTCATGTTCTCTTCAGTATAAATACCAAGAGAATAACGTTCTATATATGTACTAGTAAAGTTAATTACAGTATAATACAGAAGATTCTGAATCATCAAGAGGTTATACAAAGGTTGTTTAGAATCGAAACCATTTATATAATCAAGCAAAACTTGTTTTCTAGCTTTATCGTAAGCCTTAAAGAAATAATGCAACTCAGTAGGACTCAATATCTTATCGTCATACTTAATTATACCATAATTCTCAAGGTTTCTCAAATAAAATGGTGATAAAGATTCTCCAACAAACCTTAAATAATGTTTATCTGGATTTGCAGCAATTACTTCAGCAATATGATTCTGAAGAATATAATAGTTAAATGTTTTGGGATATTTGGTCTTAGTCAATGTATCGACATAAATCGTATTAAGATAATAGAAATTGTCTGCTATAGGTACTAATGAACCATCTTCAGTTTCTTTATACCATCCAGCTAAATAGCCAATAATATACCAATGAACATCACCCGCTTCATCGATTTCTTTACGATAATAGATCAATTTGGGATCTGGATATTGACTCAAATCTGTAACTTGTGTAAAACCGTCATCATCCATATCTTTATTAATGATTTTGACAGGTTCTTCACCTATTGGAGCCTTTCCCATAAATTGTCTATAATAAGGATTAATTTCTTCACTATATGCTACACGAGCAATACGAAGAGCTTTCAAATAATCCTGATACAATGGAATCTTTTTGTCATATCCTTCTTGTAACGATTTAACTCGAGATTCAGTCATAGTATTCAATGTTGCTATATCAAAATGATAGTTCTTAATAAAACCATTCATAATGTGCATAGCTTCATCTTTGTGACCTCTTCTAAATTCCAAATCGTAATCAGCAAACGCATCTGTAGAAGTATATGCTCCATGATATTTTATATATGAGGATAGAGATTCTGAAGTTTCATATCTTTGAGCCTCATATTCATTCTTTATAACTAATGAGCCTATGAAATTGGCAATTTTTGTTATTTCTCTAGCACCTTCTCTAGATCTATAGACTGCTTCAAAACTCATGATGGAACCTCATATTTGCTATTCACCATTTTAATATCATATTTGGTGAATATAGGTTTAAACATATTTAACCTGTTATTTTCTAGGTTAAACTTGTAATGTGCAAAGTAATTTTTAAGATCTGCTCTATTTTGTGGAGAGAAATACTTACCATATTCCATAACAAAACCTTTAAGATCTCCAAATGTCATATCAAGAGAAATGAATGGAGCAAGTTTTTTGTTATCCATAGACTTATGTACAGATTCAGATAACATCACAGTCTGTACCAGTCGTCTTTTATGCAAATCCAATACCTCTGCAGCTATATCGAAAGTATTTAAGTCGTTAGCATTTTCACGTAGATGTTTTTCGAGAACTATTGATACGTAGTCATACAATGTGAATATTGGACCATGGTGCATTTCAATTTTAGTTTTATCACCTTTTTCGGATTTGATATTACCAAATATTGCACAATGCGTTAATCCAACATCAGCTTTAAGATAATTAATATACTTTTTATATAACTTACTAGTTCTTACTAGTTTCTCTACGGATTTAATAAAAGAATTTCGTATTTTAGGGTCTGATATATCTAAAGGAGATTTATCAAAAGGTAAATAATAGTATTTTGAATCTTCCATAGATATTACTATATTTCCATTTTTGGTGGTTTTTGATACCAAATTGACCATTTTCTCTGATACAGCCACCGATTTTTCGTTAGTTTTAGGCATTTTTCATTCCTTTAGGTTATATAAAAATGTCGACGATGATAAAAAAAAAGAACGGGTTCTACCACTGAACCCGTTCTAATATGATCAGACTTGAGGTTTCTACAGTTAACCTCAAATCATGATGCCTTTAACCATTCTTCAAAATTCTTTGATCTGACTCCATCTTCGATTTTTGTCAAATCTGGATCCAAATTAAGCATATATGAAGAAATCTCCTTACACAATTCGAAGTGATCCTTTTTACCATATTCTTTCATGATAAGATCCAGACCTTTTTCTCCGAAAGCCATAGATGCACCAGCTAAGATATGTTTGAAAGTGAATGATTTCGAACTAATCATATCTGGTGTAAAGATGTTTTTATCATCTTTAAAATAAGATGATATGAGTTTAAACCCATTATCATCCGCCTCTAATTCACGATCGATGCTACGTTTATCATTGTTTTCAACGAAAGCATGATCGCAAATTGCATGACCCATTTCATGGGCCAATGTTAATCTATACAATGGATAACAAACACGTTCATATACATCGCTATTCAAAGCGACTATATAATCATATTCGTTTTTGGTTTTGTTAAACATTATGAAAGCCATAGCTCCTGTCTGACAACACAGATCACGGAAGTAATCTGCATCTTCATTGTCAGTAGACTGCAAAAATGCATTGTGCCATGGAATATAAGAGAATTTTATATCCCTTCCACCATTTGTTTTCAATCCTGTAGGCCTAGATGCATAGGCCAATATTGTTTTGAAATCTCTGTCGGTCTTTCTTAGACCTTCATCCATTTCAAATAATTTGTTTTTGCAAACCGGTACGAAATTGTATACCGCTTTATAATATTTATTTTCAACCACAATAACCTCCTTGTTGAATTTTATATAAATCCTTTCATTAATATAATATGTAACTAAAAAAAAAGAAAGGAGCTAGAAGCTCCTTTCTTTGTTAAGTTTTTTTTTTTGCTTACTTCTTGCTCTTTTTGCTTGTATCAACAAGCTTGAGCACGGTTTTTGGAGCATCTTCTGGTGTTTCTATAGGAGATTCTTCACTGTTGATACCAAGATCGAATGAATCATCTTCCTTCTTAAAATGAGATTTAATTGCCAAAGCAATCTTAACTCCAGCATAGATTCCACCAATGACTGTTCCAAATTCCAAAAGCTGTTTGAAGGACTTCTTACGACGATTCCTGATAGCTTCACCTTCAGCTTCGATCATCCTTACCTTCGCATCGGAAAGGTTATTGATCATCGTTATGGAAGACTCCATGTTCTTCTTAAAGGATTCGTCTGCTTTTGCCCTAGTCGTATCGTAATACTTCTCGGCCAATTCCTGCAGACTTGAAATTGAATTCTTGTCAAGCTGTTTGATATCCTTTGTATCTCCAACAACCTTGATGCTTCCATCTGAGTTCATTTCGAATTCCATCGAACAACACTCCTTTTAATTATAAGCTAATCCAATTACCCATGTACAGGTAAAGAATATTTTTATTTCATGCTTTAGATATTCTTTTTCAAGAACTGGAACATCTTTTCCAGATTTCTCCAATTTCTTCAAATAGAAATATCTAATTGCAGCAATGAAACCCAACGCATACGATAGTAGTATATACAATGCTATTACCGTTAACAAACAATCAAAAACACCCATACTATCCTCCCATGTTTTTGAAACTAAGAGGGATGACATCCTTTTCATCCCTCTTTTAAGATTTTTAGACGTTGAACAACTTCTTGAGCTTGTTCACGTTGTCGGAAGCACCATCATGATAGCTAAGAATGCTTGTAGCCTTAATGGTTTCCTTATTCTTTGGATTTGTGAACTGTGCACTGAAAATCAGAGATACATCGAAAACATCTGTAACGTTTTCATCTTCGATATAACCCTTGATGATTTCATGCCACTTTTCAATAACCTGAAGCTGCAGAGTCTTGTAGCGCTCAACGTATTCAGAATGAGTCTTCTGCAAAGCTTCGATAGCCTGTACATTTCCAGTCTTCTGAACACTGGCGATGTCACGCTGAGCCTTGTTGATCTGTTCGGATACATCAACAATTTCCTTCATGTTGATCATTCCGTTTACAACACCTGCGTTATCGAATGTGCAGATTGGAGACAAGTCCTTAAGACAAATCTCGAAAGACTGCAAACCTGTTGGTGTTGTGATACAAAGCTTACTCTTCGGTTGCTCCATAAACTCCTTCGTAAAAGGCTGATTTGAATTTACCTCAACGAAGCTCTGGAAGATAGAGTTCAAGAACTGAACGTTCTCTCCAAGCTTAGATACATTGACATTCAAATCATCTTTGTTAAATCCACCCTTCTCGAAGACGATAAGGTGAAGGATGTCATCTGCCCCCTCCATCCTATAAAAGTTGTCACCGAGAATGCGACGAATTGAAGTAATAGGGAGCTCAAACCTATTTGGCTTCATTTTGTACACCGGTTCAAGTTCACCAAACACCTTTTCATTGGACTCCTTCACAGCAGGAGTCGCATTCTTATAGAAAGTATATTCGAACATTACTTTCGACCTCCATTATTATAATATATAATTATTTGTTTCTGGACCCTTTAATATTTACAAACGGGTTATTATTTTCATCTATACCTACTTTCTTCATCAGTTCAGGAATAGACTTATACTTTACACCATCTAAGAACTTATATGGGTCAACTTCATCAGTATCACCAATTTCAAGACCTATTGATGAAAGATATGCTACAAGCTGTCTTGCAGGAACAGTATCACAAGCAATTTCATCATCCGTATATGGAAGATCATGCAATTTTGTAGGATCTGCAAACATCAGCATTTCTGCACATTCAGATCTCATTTGTGGATCAGTTGACTGTACTGCAAAGAATCTAGAGACCTTCTTTGGATCAACTAGGTTCTTTAAGTCTGTATTATCCATTTCAGAGAACTGGTTAGCAGTATCACCATAAGGTTTACCAATTTCAGATTTCTTCATGCTCTTATTAGGAAGTCCTAATGGAGTCATAGAACCCAATGATCTTGCAGAGAAAGCTGCCGAAGCCATTTGTTTGAGAACCATTAGATAAACATCGCCAATTACTACAGGATATTTACTAACAAATTCTCTTACAATCGTATTCTTATCTATTCTGTACACTTTAGATTTTGTTGTATCGAATGAAGACTTATCCTTAGTCTGATTAAGAATGAAATCATCTTTCTCGAACTCACCTTCAAGTGCTTGAATAGTATTAATATAATTTTCAAGTGCTGTGTCGTTGTTATTAGGATCTTCCATATGTTCGAGTCCAACATCATTATCAGACCAAACATAATCATCAACCCATTTGTTTTCTTCGTACTCTTTCTTCTTAAGTTTCAAAGCATTTTTCTTACCGATATCTTCACAGCTATAAGCATTCTGATCGAAAGAAGTTTCAGTAATAGTTTTCTTACCATCTTTCTTTTTCAGAGTCTTACTTGTTGCATCAAAAGTGTAATTTTCCATAAAGTCTTTGACTTTATCGATATTTTCTTTTGTGTCATACATAGCAGCGATTTCTTCAGGAACAATGTATTTCTTAGACATCTTTACTTTAGAAACTTTGATATTGTATTTTCGACCAATTTCTTTAAGTTTGCTCCAACCAATAGCACCTTCTATAGGTGGATTATACATATAGAGACCCAATCTTGATTCATAAAGAGCTTTGAGATAATCTTCTCTCTCTTTCTTAGTTCTTGTTTTGTCGACTTCTTTGTTGTATTCACCCCATTCAGGACTCATATAACTAAGATAATCGTTTTGGATCTTTATAGCATCTTCTGGTGTCTTAGCCTTTTTCATACGTCTGAGAATTTCATCAGAAGTATAACTAATGTGTTGGTCAAATAACTGGTCAGGATTACCACGACCTGGGATACCATTAGCGGAAGCAATAACTTCTGCTCTTGTTCCATTTGCATCAACCGGCATCATTTCATCTGGCCATATATGTGATATAACTGCTTTACCACCACATCTATTAGTAGTCTTCATAGCCTGTGTAAGACATTGAGTCTCACAAGTGTAAATTGTAATATGAGCGAACTCAAAATTACCTGTATTAGAAGAATACTTAATATTAGGTGATATGTAGTTTCTTGCATTAAACAACTCGTTTTCAAGTCTGTCGGTAGTTCTGTTATTCTTGTTAGCAACAATAGGCTGAAGAATATTTACAATTTCTTCGTTATACCTAAATTGATCATTATAGATTTCTGCTAACTGTTGACGATGCAAATCGGTATTCAATTCATCAACATCATTAACAGCTATATCAATATCAACAACCTTACCATGAGCACCAAACTTATTATCAGTATAATAAATATTCTGCAAAGCCATGTCAGTAAAGTCTGCAGATAAATTCTTCTTTTCCATTTTTCTTGTAGCAAGAAGGATACCCTTATCAGAAATATTCTCTCCAACCATTGGGAAAGATTTATAATTCTGAAGATCTCCATAAATGTTAAGAAGAACATCATTCTTATTGATTACAAGTTCAGTCTTAGTAATAAGATCAAACTGTGTATTCTTAGCAGCTGATTCAGACATTACAATTGCATCATCTTTTACCTCTGGTATCAAGAGAAATGCAACTTTGTAGTTTCTACCATAACGGTAATTGCCAAATTCATCAAGAGAATTTGCTTTATAAACAAAATCTCCTCTACTTATAATGTTTCCTGGCAATTTGTTGTCCATATTAGTAAATGGACGAAGATAACCATGCTGATCGGAAAGTTTCTCGTAATGAGAAACCTTTATTGTGTCAAAATTATTAGTTCCGACTTCTTTTACTACCAACAAATACTGGATTTCTGGAAATGACTGATGTCTTACAATCTTAGCAACTATTTCCCAACTCTTATCTGATTTGTAAAAAGAGTTAAGATATTTTCCAAACTGATTCTCCCAACCTGTAAAGTTCCTAGGAGTTTCAGGATTCTTAAGCATTACATGCTGTGCATAATGTGTTGAAAACATGTGCTGGCGTGGACCAGCTGACTGATAAGGATGACTTAAAAGGCCTGTTGCAAAAAGCTTATTAGCATTTTCGCCTGAATACTTGTCGATGAGATATTGCATCTCTGCTTCGGATAGATCTGCACTGTTCATTATTATTCTCCTAAATATAATAAAGATTATAATCGCGAATATAATATATAAATGAATGCTCGACGTTACTCGAGCATTCAAATGTGTATTATTTAACAGTAATTATTTTTTCTCGCCAATCATAGCTTTCAGATTAGCAAAAGGTCTCCATGTATAAGTTCCATCGTCACGCTTCGAATCATCTTTCTTCTCAGCGTTTTCTTTTCTTTCAGCTTTTCTGCTTTCTTTAATTGCTTCTTTGTTTTTCTCGTTAAGTGCTTTATTATCGAACTTGATTCCCATAATTGTTCTACACCATCCTTTTAAAGATTTATATATCTTAGTTTAAGTCTTAATATTTTTTTATTAAGACTTCTTCCAGTTAGCTACAGAATCCGCATCAGAAATACAGTATTCTTCATCTCCGATTTTTATTGTTTTATCAAAATCGGTGAAGACCTGCTGTGTACTGATAAGATCGTTTTTATACATAAACATTTCTGAAGCTGAAAGACCAATGTTTGGACCTTCCCTACGTTTCATAGCAAAGTTATAATCATCAGCTATTCTTTGATACTCATAAGGTACAGTCCAACCAAAGTTTACATATCCAGGATAATCACAAGAATGTGAAAGAATCATAAAGACTCTTTCATCAAAGTCTGCCAATTCGAAATCTGAAATATCCGGAGGAGTTTCACGATTGATAATCTTACTTACCAACAAAAGTCTTGTTGTAAAACTAAGAGCTCTAGCAAGAAGAGGATTAGCATGACATTTATCAAGAAGATTCTTACGTGTAAATGTAACTTCAGGAAGTATGGAAAGATAATAATTCATAGGAGAACCTTTTACTCCATACAATCCTTCAGTATAAAGAATTTCAAAGTCTGTAAGCTCCGGTTTATAACCAGTATTACCATCAAAGACCATTGGGAAACGTACACCCTCAGGACCATTCTTATTCTTCAACCAATCCATAAAAGCGATAAGTCCATGAACATTTGGACCATAAATCTGTTGCTTTTCATTAAACATACGTTCACGAATAGACAACTGACCTACACAATATGACTGATAAAGAAGTTCTGAACCACCTTTAACCTTCTGATTAAATTTCATACCAGGAAGCTGTGGTTTTGGAGGATTGTAACGATCCAACACAGGAACTTCAACAAGGTGATTGATCATTACTACACAAATCTTCGCATCTGAACAAAGTTTCTTAACTTCGTTAATGAACAATGTGTTATCTTTCGCAATCTGCATAGCATCCATATTTGATGCACCAGCTACAGAATCAGTAGATTTAACGTTACCGTCTTTATCGTACTCGAGTTCTGTCTTTGTACGTACAGCTGCAATAGAGTCAATCAATACATAAGTTGTTGGAAGAATCTTGATAGATTCGCCAAGAATATTTCTAACTCCGGTATCAACTTCAAGTTCTTTTCTGTGAGCAAGTTTCTGTTTAGCGTATTTAGCAATATCGTTATAGATTTCGACAATTGACCAAGGTTCCGAAACCATATGAATAGTTTCAGCCATAGTTTTGTCATCCCAACCTGTAAGAGCCTGAATACGATCAGGTTTAGTATGCATTTCTACACTATAAAACAAAAGGTCCGAAACTGGTCCATACCAAGCTCTCCAGTTATCGATAGCTCCAGCAATAGCTTGAATCCATAAAGTAGTTTTACCTACAGCAGACAAACCAATTTCTGTATAAGGACTACTAAACAAACCACCATTAAGAATATCAATGTCGATATCATTTGCATGTTCGACATTTGCTGACAGAATGTCTAATGGAGTAAATCCTGTAAATGTACCAATATCAGAATCAAATGACCCAGCTTTTCTAAATGCTTCATTTGCTTTGTTCATGGAAGTCAACAGAAAACTCATTCTTTTTCTCCTTCTCTTTAACGTTGTTTTCCGGTTTTGTTAAACCTGGTGAAGACATAATCGTGTCAATGTCTCCGTTATCATTATATATATTTAAATAAATTTTTCTCAAGCAATCATAATCGTATCTACTGAGAAGATCTTCGAATTTGACTTTGAAACTGGCTACCTCTGGTCGTTCCATAATCTTCTTCTGATCATGCTCAATAGCGTCAAACTGATTCCATAGAAAGTTCTGTACATAGTCAGTAAGATATGGTATTTCTGAAGGCTTTCCACGAAGTTTTTCAAAATACGAATCTACACTATATCCAGAAAAATATTTAAAGAATAATCTTTTTATAGTTTCTGGAGTTTCCGCAACATAATGTAAATAGACCTTGTTAATAAAAATGTTGAAGAAAGGAACCAAACGTTTTTCACCATCATCGTCAACATTTATAACAATATCTTGTCTAAGCAAATACGTGATTAAATCTCTATAATGACCTTTGAATAATTCTTTTACAGGAGATTTTTCATCATCGAATTTAATGTCAATAGTCCCGTAATAATACAAAGCTCTCATTAAAGCATGATCTATCGCGCCTCGTAGCAAATTTTTCTCAAACGATATTGTAGATTGATCTATTGGTTGCCCAGAAAGTTTGGAAAGTTCTGCTTCGAGTTTTGTAGCAATATTCTTTAAATATATTGCAACTATACCCAATATGAACACTAAAGCCAGTGCAACATAAGTCAAAATGATTGTTCCGTTCATTTATTTCTCCTATCTAGAGTATTCTCGTCTGTTAGCATTTCTTGCTTCAGGGAGTCCATTAATAAAAAACTCCGTACCATCAAGTTTAGTCATAATAACTCTATCCTTTACTAAAAACCATGAAAAGATCTTTGTATATTCTAGAGCCGATGCTAATAATTGAGAACCAAACTGTTCTGTTATTCCTTTGATTTGATTGACGATTCGTACAATATGATCCATATTTAGATCAATGAGTTTACGAATTTCTTCATTGATATTTGCATGGGCTATACGTTCTTTTGATGCTAAAACGAGTACATCATCCATACAATACTGGTCAACAATCGAAATAACTTTATCGAAGAGATATCCAAAATCTGCAAAACGATCATGAAAACCAATTAATGGCTTCTTATTGAATTTCTTTAAAGTGTCATATACTCTACGTTTTTGATAGAAATCCATTATAAACCAATAATAGTAATTTCTAGAAATCATACAAATATTGTAAATTGTTTCGAGATCAATTTCTCCATCATCGTTAACGATAAATTTGTATGCTTCGGGTACAAATATTTTTCCTTCGTTTATACCATATGGCAATGCCTTATAAAATGGATTAACCTTGATTGTTCTTCTAGATGTAGGACCATCAGTTTCTTTATTGAAATTTAGGGCAACATCCAAGTCATTTATGTCGTTATCATTGTATCCTAGCAATTTTAAAAGAATCACTATATCGGATCTATGAGGATCTAATTTATATTCAGGGGTTTCCAAGACTCGCTCCTTATCCTAAAAGTTTAGCAATGTTTTCATTAGAAACTTGCGAAAGTTTGTCACTTATCAATAACGCATTCAGGTTATCATTATTGATGAGTTGTTTATTAGAAGCATTGATTATCGTTGGTTTGTATTTAAAATTCTTAGGAACTTCAAGTTCAGTATTATGGTTTGTAGTTAACCATTCAGTATACTTCATCTTAGTTCCTTCTGGTATCCATTGATTATATTCTTCGAAGAATTTTTCATAGTTACCAATAACAAGTTCAGGAGGTATTTCCAATACACCATCATGTACTTGTTGATGTGAAGTTGGATCGAGAGGAACTAAACCTACCATAAACTTATAGTGCAATCTAGCTACCTCTCTAGCAACATCATTTTCATAAACAAACCCATCTTCAGTATCAGCTTTAAGCTTATTAACTACAGCTTCTGTGTAATCAAATAATGTGAAAGGATGATGATGAAATTGTAATTTCATCCCATTTGTTACTGAAAAACCTTTAAAGAAAACACAAGATTTAACATCAAGTGTTTTCTTAAGCATATCGATAAACCAAGAATATTCAAAAGAACCTCTAATAAGAGTCTCAATATATTTAATAATTTCGACTTTATTTCCATCATTAATGAAATAACGATCATCATATGGTTCTTCATCAAGTAAATCGTCATCGACGTTTACAACAACTTCTTTTTTATTAGGATCTACTAAATCCTTTATTTCTTTTTCGAGCTTTTCAGCTCTTGCATCTAACTCGTCCATATTAGTTATAAATAGGCCTTAGATGAACTTCTTTCATCTTATTGGTATCAAATACAATGACTTTCGAATCTTCTTTTGTATCACTATCATAAAGAACGCCACTTTCAATAGCTTCATTAAGATTAGTTTCAAACTCTCTTGACAAAGTTTCGATCAATACTTTGCTGAATGTATCTGCGGTTTCTTTTTCTTCTGTACCACGTACTGTGATTTCTATAGAAGCCAGCTTAAAATCAAGTTTAAGCAGATGTTTCATAGGATCATTCATAGAACCATTTTCTACATATTCTATGAAATTCTTAAATGTTTCGTATTCATTGCCATTCTTATAAATCTTTTCGTTAACTGGCACAAAGTTAAATTTGAGTGTAATTCTTTTATATGAATAATCTCTGATTTTTTCTGCTGAGAATTCTGTACCAACAAGACTTAAAGTCATTCCAGTATTATTGACAGCTAGGAATGCACCTGGAGTTGGGAAGAAGATATAATCGCTGAAACAACAAATGTTAGGATTAAGTCCGAATGATGTGTAAGCTACAGGGAGTTTTTCTGCAAAAGAAATCTGGACATCTTCTCTAGAGATCTTTTCTCCAAGAGAATGTGCTCTAAAAGCTATAGTTCCAGTAGGAAGTTCTATTCCCACATAAGCTGAACCAACAATAGAATCATATATGTCAACAATGACGAATTTATCTTTATAAGTTTCTTCATTTGCTTCTGTGATTTCGAGAATCCTTTTCAATGTTTCCAATACTGCAAGAACGTAATATTTTGACATTGTATCAGGGAGATTCTTCTTTACGATAATATCAGAATATTTATTCATAACGTTCTTAATTTCAGAAACTGGAAGTCTAAAAATAGTAAAGAAAGCATCCAGTGGAGCTTTAGATTCTGGAAGTCTATTAGCAGTATTAGCTGTAAGGATTCTTTCGATAAAACGTTCTAGAGTATCTTCAGTAAAACACAAATCGATACCCATGGAATAATCGATAATAGTTCTCCAATCAGTATTATTTTCATAAAATCTAGCATAAAAATCGAATTCCATGCTAGGTATTGTATTACACATTGGGTTTTCAATAATAAAATGATCTTTCATTCGTATTCTCCTATATATAAGTAATAATTCGCGTATATACTAATATACTTTAAAATATTATAGTTTATATATTATACTCTCAGTCCGGGGGCACATGTCATGGAAGTTTATAAAGTAATCAACAACAACATTAGATCTCATATAATTAATTCTAATATCGTTGAATACAATATAAGAAAGGCTTATCCTACTATTTTGAATGAAATTGATCCAGAAAAGTATGGATATTTATTATCATTAAGCAAAGATCAATATGTCGAAGAAATCAATAAGATCTTTGAAACTGAAGGTATGAAAATAAGAAAAGCCATTGGTAAAAGAACCATCGAAATATATAATGAATGGCTTGAAAGAAATAAAATTAGACCTAATAACTTTTTAGCAACAACGACTGATAGTATAATTATTTGCAATCAAATTGCACCAATCAACGGAATAGACGATTTCTATTTTAGAAATAAAGATAAAATATCATACACTAGTCTATTTTATATAGACAACGATACCTATATTCTCTTTGACAGAATAACAAAGAAAATCAAAATACAGAGTAAATCTGAGGATCCTTATATTTCTGATTATCCGTTTGTTAAGAAAATTCTTAAGGATGTTTGTTGTGTTTGTAACGAATATTCTGATGAAAAGAGATATGAATGTTTAAGACGTTTAAGTAAACTCCGAATGAAATATATAACGTCTGAAGATCAAACTATTTATGCTGATGTACTCCATAAAGGAGAGTACAAATACAATATAAACGATTCGTTAGTTTATACTCCGAATCTTTATCAGGAAACGGGCGATGTAACTCTTGTTAAAGATGACAATTACATTCATTTCGTATTTCCATTAATCCAATCAATTTTATAGGGGGATATTTCAAAATGAATATCATTAAACTTAGGGTAAAGGCAGATTATTGCTATGGTAAAGTCGAGAGACACACAAAAACTCTTAGCGAACTTGTAAAAGTCGCTAATATGGAATTGAGTCTTACGAAAAAGATTCGTAAATTCATTGTGGATAGACTTGATGACGACAAACCTGAATGGAGCTTGATGTATATACGTCAAAATGGTGTAACTACAAATAAATACAAGCATTATAATCGTCACATTCGTGCAGAAATAAACGAATACGTTTATAATGAATTCAAGAATGATATCGATATGTATATCATTCGTGCAAAAGAATTGCTGAATGTTGAACTTCCTATGGATACTTATACAATGTTTGTCAAGTTTGATAAAGCTAAGAAAAGATATCTTAAGAAGTCCGATCGTCTTGTGATGAAAGCTAATAATATTTCCAATATGATCAAAGATCTTCACATAAACAACTATTCTGTAAAACCAGAAGTTCTTAAAAACTAATATAAAAAGAAGGGCATTTAGCCCTTCTTTTTTTTTTATTTCTTGATGAAATAATCTTTATTGAAGTAACAAACGTAGTAAGTTTCGCCAGCTTCAAATGCGTTGAGTGTACTGGGGATCTCAACATATTCGTCACCGACCTTAGTGAAGTATCGTTTCTTTTTATCGATTGTTTCACCAGGAATTACATCAACAACAGCGTAGTGTTTATCGAATGCTTTAAGATCACTGAATGGATGATATGTATCTCTTTCATCATCACGAATGTAATAAATTACACCTTCCAACGGTCCTTTAAGCAATTCTGTATAATTAAGCCTGTGATATGCGTCAGATTTACGATCATGTCGAACAATAGCGAGTTTATACGCATTTGTACCGTCAAAAATGTCTGAAACACCGTGTCTATACCACACATCAGGGGCTATAAACACATCTTCGTATTCATTTACGAATCTGTGCACTACACCATTCATAACTACTGTATCATCAGGAGTCCAATTTCTATTGATAAACTTATTTCTAAGTGGTCTATTAAGAATTATATCCCTATGATTTTCTAGAGCCTGTATATCATAGCTCTCTTCATCTGCAGATTCAAAAACAATTACACCATACTGTCTATACTTAAATTGCTCAACAGTAACCGCAAATGGCGATTTAGCGTAATAGTGATATGTATCTGATCCATTTGTATTCTTCCATTCTTCAAGAGCAGCATGATATGCTTCATATGCTCTATCGATAGATTCTGCACTATCCATATTGTCTTTAAGAAAATCCTTAATATCTGGAGCACCAGAAATAGAATGTCCAACAATACTTTCGAGATACTGCTGAACGTTTCTATAAACTTCTGAGTAAATATAATCGAATTCAGCTTCAATATTCTTAAGAATAATTGCGCCATTCTCATCTACATACCAAGAATCTTTATCGACAATTGTGTTTCCACAAAGAAGAATGGTTTTATCTTTATCAATTCTTCTGTTAAAAACAAGTTTTCTTGTCAACCAATAAGACTTATTAGGATCAGTATCTTCGGTTTTGAAAATCTTTCCTGTATCCAATGGTTCTATTATAGAAGAAATGTTTACACCTTTCCAACGTTTAATTTGAATATCGAAATCATAACAGTAACCTGCAGACTCTGAATCCAAATCATAATTTAATACGTTTTGACCAAGTCCATTCTTCTCGATAACGAGTTTTGATTCAAGAGTTGTATCTTCTTTAACACCTTTAATCTGCATTGAAGCATACTTAATTACGTCTGGAAGATATATCTGATTTGGTAATGGTCCAGGTTTATATCCAACAACCATTCCATTGACAGTTATAAACAAGTTATCCAAGTTCTCATAACTATTACCTTCAGAATCGGTAAATGTCAAAAGAAGATCATTAAATAGATGACTGTTGTTATCTATAAATGACCCATGAGCAACTTCTCTTGTATCAGCGTTAGCAAGTTTATATGTGAATCTTGGATAAACTGTAGATCTCAATGAACCTACAGGATCTGTTTCACCATTAGTGAAAACTTCAATTTCACAATCTTTATATTCAAAGGTTCCATCACCCTTACCGATGTCATATGTGTAACCACTTTTATCGTAAAGATCTTTCACTATATAAATAGCTTCAGGTATACGATTGACGTCTTTAATTTGACACATAGTCACAAAATAATCGTTAGGATTGATACATTCAAAAGTAGGTGAATCACAAACCTTTGTGTAAATAGAAGTGTCCATAAAACGATCATCGATCAATCCAGTATAAAATCTACTGAATATGTTATCGTCATATCGTTTTACGCTAAAATGTGGACGAATAGCACTTACATCTATCCATTTTCCATATTTGTTCTTATAAAATTCGTTCTTCAATCCATATTTGAAAATCAATTCACGTATAGTATCGAGGAACATAAAGACATTGTGTCCTTGATTCTTTGGCACATCGACGGATGTAATGTACGTAGGATATGCCATTGTTACTGGTGGAGAAACTCTGTTATCGATAGCTTTATCATAATTCTGTATACTATAGATAGGAAAGTGATCGGTTCTAGCATACAAATAATCGAGTGTTACAGCAATAGGCTTTACCTCATTTGTATTGAACTCAAATACAACAGTCCTATCATAATAGTTTACAGGATTTTTAGACGCTTGAGTCCTATCGATTACAGATTCGAACTGCAATTCTGAAGACATAAGCCAACCCTCACAGTTTACTGATTAAGAACTTTAAGTCTGAATACATCGAAGTTGATCAGGTTCTGATCACCATTGAGTTCAGTTATGAACTTCACCAGCATGAAATCATTAGAAACACCATTCTGAAGAATAGCATTAACTGCAGATTCTTTATATGGATATGCTGTTACAGTATTTACTGCATTTGGAATCTGTGTAAGTGCTGTAAGAGGAGTAATAGTAGCATCTTTAACTGCATAGATTTGCATTTTTGTAGGATATACATCGACACCATTGATTCTTCTCTTGTATACTTCACGAACATTTGTAGTGTTATTAAACATCTCCATAAAGAGTTCAGAAGCAAGTTTCTTGTATGTGATCTTGTTGAATATGGTTCCTTCTTTTGTTCCATATGTAGAAGCCAATGAAGAGAGGAGACCATCTGTACCATATCCATAATCAGTTCCATCAGAACCATTTGCAGATACATAGATGTACTGAGAATCAGCATCATTAGCACCAAAGTCAGCAGCAAATCTAAGATTCTTTTCCTGACCATTTGATCTAAGGGTGAATTCGAATGTTGTTCTCTGACCAGCAAGATTTGAAGTGAATGTAAAGATACAACACTGCTGATAAGGATCGTACGTAACTGGACAATCTTCGAAATCGACCAAATCTACGCCATCGACCTTCTTTTTAGTGTTATAGAACATTCTTGTTACATTGGTTAGCAATCCATCCTGACTCATAGCATAAACCTTGAGTTTGTAAACTGCTGCAGAGCCATTAACGACGTTAAGATCAGATGCATTATCAGACCACATAACAGGAATAACCTTATAAAGGTTAGTATATGTGTTTTCCATTACCTGGAAAATGATGGTTTCTGGAATTTTCTGACCAATAGGAACACCATTTTCATCGATATTAGGATAATAAGTGAATGTTACAGGGAATTGGTCTCCAACTGCTGCACCACTAGTATTTACATCCCAACCATCACGAGAAAGATATCCTGTATCAAGTTTATCGGTAATAAGCTTGTTTGTACCATCAGAATAGTATGCTACAATTGCAAAACTTGTAGTTTTAGACAAGTCTTCTCCAGCATAAATACCGTAAACACCATTAGAAACATTTGCTTCGATTCCGTTCTTGAATACCGTAATACCAAGTCTTTCTACAGTTGCTGATGGTGTCTGTACAGAAGTAGTTACAGCCTGAACTGCTTGGAAAAGCTTAGTATCGATAAGTTCTCCATTAACATCGAAGAAGTCTACCACATAGAATTGACCATTCTGTATGATATCCCATTGGGAATCAGGGCTAGCATTATCGAATATCTTAGCTGCTCCCATACGGGTATAAGAAGTGTTATTAACAGAATCGATAACGGTTTTCATAGCAATATGAACATCCATCAGGTTACCATCAACAATATTTCCTGCCAGATACACATACTTCGCTTCATCATTCAATTCCTGTTTTCTAACAGTATAAGAATTGTAATTTGATGGGAATACCAGAGATGAATTAGGATACATCGTTTTGGTTCCCACATTGTAGTAGAACTTATAAACCTGACCATTGTTATAAGCGCTAATAAGCTGATTAAGAACGCCTTTAGATTCATAGTAATTTAACTTAGAATTTGTATCTTTGGTCTTAGAAATATAAGTATAAGTGGTTACTCCAGTAATAGGATCTTTTCCGACTTTGACTACATAAATGTTATAATCATCGTCATAGAACATTTCACCTTGATAAGGAGTAAGAAGTTTGGCATTAAGTGTTTCTTTCTCAGATTCACTGAGATTCATAATGTATGGATTGCTTTTAAACAATCTGATATTTGAAATATTTGCAACAAATCGTCCCTTGTATCCCTCGGTTCCAACTTCGGAATACGCCTGACGTTCAGGACTCGCATCACCCATTGTTTATCTCCTATAAGTTTTTTTATTTCTCTTAATGAGAAGGCGGAGCAACACCAAATGCTTCAGCAGCACGTATCGCATCCTGTAAAGTTTGATTTTCTTCATCGATTGTTGTATAATTAACAATATCGACATTAGTTCCAGTTTCTCTTATACCATTCTTATCTGGATTTAGAGGAAAGTCCATCGGATAAAGAATATTTGCCAACTTGTTATCACACATAGCTCGTATCATTTTATCTTCACCGGTTTCACTATCATACCAAGTAGGTTCATCCTCTTGTCTTGATTCCAAGAACTGTATAAGCATCTCATAAAACATTCTGCGTCTAACATTCTGATCTGCACCAGGATAGACTAACTTGTTTTCTCCAGTATCTTCATTGTATTCGAAGATTGGATTACTTACATCAGGATAAAGACCGTCATAGAACCTAGAACTATCAACCACGATATCAATACGATTATTGATAATGATATTCTCAAATACTGAGAAGTATACCAATACCAATGGATCGATATTCAAATCTTTGAAACCGTAAGTTCTAGTCTTTCCACTCTTAGCCAACCAGTTAAGATACATGATTTCGAGAGTATCAGTAATAAAGTTATGCTCATCTTCAGGTGAATATGGATTTTCAGCTTGTTTAACTGAATCGACATCCTCTACAAAGCCGTGATTGGTTTTATATACACTGAAGAATTTTTCTGCATTAGCATATGCTTCAACTTTCAAATCATAATCTTCTTCTCCTACTTGTGGATAAGGGAAGATTGATGTAAATACAGAATGTTCGTCATATTTGTTTCTGTCGTGCTTAATCTTATCGATATATTCCGCATAATACGGATTGTCATAGTTTTCTTCATCTTTGCCGACAAATTCAGAATAATAAGGATTTACCTTATATACCATATCGACACTAGGACGGAAAGCATCAACAATCTTAGATGGATCACAGTTCCAGAATATTTCTTCAAGAATCTTTTCAAACTTAGATGGTTTGTAAAGATCTATGAAATCTCGCATTTCAGAGTCTTTATACTCACAGTTCGTAGTGATAAGTATTGAACGAATAGGTCTATAGATGTTATAGAATCTAACGAGTTTGTCAGATAGAATATCCATATCCCAAGCACTCATCTTTTCACCATTAACGAAAATGTTCATATATTCTGGAGATATAGGATATGGTAATTCTGAAAGATATACCAATCCATATCTATTATCAATATTCAAATCGTCATAACCTACAATAAGAATATTGGTTTTATTTGAGTTAAACTGGATAATAATATCAGAACCTTCTGCAGGCTGCTGTTTCAAAATAACGTAGCTACAAGTAAGTTCTTTATTTGTTTCTGGGTTATAGAATGTATAGTCTTTACCAAAGATTTGCTCTCTTGAGTTTATACTGATAATAGGTTCTGAGTTATTAATGTATGGAATATACTTATCCACACAGTCAATTACTCTTTCTCCAGCATCATTGTACTTATAATTCGTAATGCTTGAATAGACTGGTATCAACAAGTCGTTTTCAGACATATACGAACCATCTTCATTAGTAAATACTATATCTTCAGCAATATTATATTGCTTTGCTAAAAGATAGAAATAACCGCCAGTTGTATCATCAGCTTCTTCAAAAAGCTTAACATCAATCGTCAATTCTGATTCGGTTTTAGACACAACTTTAAAGTATTTTGTAGTTCTCCAACCATAATTTTCAGGTCCAGGATAAACGTAATAATATTCTTCATTACGTTTGTCATACCATCCTTTAGCTACTTTTTCAATAGCAGCAATATCGTCATTCAACAATCCTTTTTCAAAAGGAAGATCATCTAGATTATATGTTTTACGATAGATTTTCTCACCATTAGCGTTAAGATAATAAGTGAATCCACCAGTCTTAACATTATCACGATAATACATTTTAGCTTTATAAGAAAGATCGAATTGGAATATTTCTATAGCATTTGAACCTTCTTTCAAAGCATCTTTGCTGATTGTTATGACATCATGATCGTTTTCTCTTACTGTTGTCAAATATTTGTCATCAACAACAAGATGGTTTATGTATATTTTGTAAAATGCTGTATCGTTAGAATTCTCCAGTTTAAATACTGAAGAAACGTTAACATCATTTTTATTTCCAATTACCAGAATCTTTTTACTCTTGTGTTTAAACTGCTCGAGTAATTTACGAATTAACGGAGGTCTTTCTCTGATAAGCTCCATAACACGTTCTTTAGGAGTTCTAGTATTCTTAGAAATATTATCAAATCTTTCTATAGCAGAAGGTATATCAAAAAGTGTTCCATTTTTAGAAAGTATTTCTTTAAATCCTAAGTTATATGTTGGATCGTCGAATATTGAATAAGATAAAGAACCCTTCATCTTATCTACACAACGTTTAACTCCAATCATATTGAGAAGATAATAATCATCTCCATACATGGTGTAACCAGTTTCATCAACTCTAGCACCAATGTCTTCTACAATGAAGTCGATTTGATCTTCTTCAAATTTAGCAGAAGGTTTTTTAACATAATAAATTACATTAGGATCAAAAGTTTTGATATAGCCCAATCGAACATATTCGTTATCGAGATTCTTAGTATAATATACCTCTTCTTTAAGAGGATTCATACCGTAAACCACATTAACTCTTGTGTATTGATTAGGATCAATAACAAATTCAAAACTGAATCTAGATGTTTGCACAATCTTAGAATCGTTTACTCTTTCGCCTTTATAGAAAAAAGAAATCGCTGGTTTAGGTATAGGACCAGATCTTACATCAGCAAAATAATTGTCTGGAATGTAGAAATGTACACTAGAACCTAGTACATTCATCATGGTTTCATCTGGCGTTTCATGTCTGTATACTACATCATTAAGAATATAAATCTCGATATCTGCTTTATACAGTGGTTTATCGAATTCTAATGTGAGTACGTTATCTTCAGACAAAGATGAAGACACTGGACGCACCAATACACCATTTTTAAATACCAACAAATTCTTATCAGAATATTCTTTTGCAAGATTTATTCTGTATTCGTATTTCGAATCTTTCAAATCGAATGTTAGTGTAGTTTCACCATCATTCGCATAAATCCTATCATAAAATCGTTCCGAACCAGGTTGTCTATAATCGATATGAATAGAAGTATCGATAACAGATTTATCATCATGGATATTACCTGGTATGTATTTTTCAGGAATAAAAACATCTGTAAAAGACTTATTAGTGTAAACAAAAACTTCATTATCTGGAATCTTTTTTCCGTCTATATAGACGAATAAAGAATCCATCTCGAATATACCGAGTCTATCAACACGCTGTAACGGATATGAACTATAAGAAGCTTCAACATTCGTTTTATTATCTGGAAGAACCCTAACAGTTTCACCAGACAGATTGTTTGTAACAACATTTAGTTGATAAATAGATTCTGTTTTTGTTCTAGTTATGTAAGTCTTATTGATATTCTTCTGGTCTTTACATCTAAGAACTGCATTAGTCTTAAATTTAAAATAAGGTATCGTTTCGGTATTCATGGTACCTGTTAAGGTACTGACCTGAGATTCCATAAAGAAATTACTCATGTCAACATATTTACCATCATTCAAAATACCTTTGTTATTATCGAACAATTTCAACTGGGATGTGAAATCATTACGATTGGTTCCAGATTTGATGTACTCCTGATATACGTCATAAATATTATTTGCATCAGCGACTCTACTCATCGCCTGAAAAGACGGGTCGTTGTTTCTAACCACTTTGTAGTTATTTTCGGTAATATTTACGCTCATGAGGGACCCCATAATATAGTAAAAAGTATATAGTATTGTTTTTTCGGACAAAAAATAAAAAGTGGCCACAATGGGCCACTTTTACTAATTTTATAGGCTTATTTTACCTAAAATAACTTAGCAATTGCTGGATTTGAGAACTTATCGAAACCTGTTTCATGTATACTCAAATACTTCACATAGTTTCTAAATTCCTCTTCAGAATCGTATCTAAAACCGTAAGAAATCTTGGAAATAATCTTATCGTCCAACCAAAGTGCAATCCTCTTTACATCTTTAGTATAACTTTCGATATATTTCCAAATCGCTTCCTTAATTGTATCCGCAAATACGATAAGGTGGGGATCATCCAGATCATTTTTATCACTAGTGATGTATTCAATGACTTTAGGATTATGAGACAAATCAAGATCCTTGGACCCCTCGTCTTCGTCAGCATAAGCTTCGAAAGCTTTGGTCTTTTCTTTGAAAAGATCCAAAATTCTGAATGTATTCAATCTGTCAAGATCATCGGTGCCTTCAAGATATGTATCACAACGAGGATCCATATTAGGTGAAGACATATTCTTTACTTCTTGTATCAATTTACAAATGTGATCGACATGCATACAAGAAATCATATCAGTTTCTACACTGTTCTGCTTAAGAATAATCTTAGCCACATTTGTTGCAATACTGTAGCAAATCGGATCTTTTGCCATTTCTGAACGGAAATCGTTGCGTTCGATATAAACTGGCTTTAGAAGGTCTGACACACGGTTAGCAAATTTGTTGTATTCTACAGCAAAACCTTCCATATAAGTTTCATTTCGTATAAGAATATTGAACAAATCGGGGATATCTTTATAATAAGCTTTGTGTTTACCATAAATGAAATAATCACGAACAAGATCAACCAATTCCAAATAGAAAAGATAGTTTGTAATCTTTCCGATAAAGACTATTGGTGGATAATTAACAGTATCGACATCTTGTTCAAGTGACATTGTACAAGCATTTGGTGAATGATGCCCTAACATTTCATGTAATGTAAACACTACACTTTTCTTTTTCTGTGGGGCTTCATTAAAAGTATGCCTGATATAAATTCTATCAGGGATATTTTTCAAGTTTTTATAAACTTTATAATACCATGATTCTGGAGCAGAAATCTGTTGTATGTCTAAATGCTTAAATACGTTTTTGACAAACATTGAAATCGAAGTTTCATAGATTTCTGTCTTAATATCAGAATAAAAGAAGTTTACATTCTCATATCTGATTCTTTCCCAATAGGACTTTGATACAGAATTAAGAACGTCTTTATATTCTTTAATAAAATGTCTATAATTCGATTTCACGATTGATTCAACATTGAATTTGATCGTTTTACACAATTTCGTTGCAAATGCAGTTTTTTCACCATTTTTAGCATATTGGCTAGAAAAATCTCTACCACTACTATCGAACTCGACGAGATCACGTTTGTCTTCATTAATAGTCGCACTCAGCTTTCCGACAGCATTGATAATATCCGAATAATTTATGATAACACTTGATTTCATTATTAGTTTTTCCTCCTACTTCTTATATACAATGAAAGATCGAAATAACACGTAGATGAAACTTTTGATTCAAATAGATCATCTACTATATCACAAATGTTATAATTATAACAGTTAGCCAATTTGTTTTCTTCAGTTGATAATTCCTCAGAAAAAGTATTACGCAAATTGTGCATAGCAGATAAAGCAGAGAATCGGTATTCTGGTATCATATTCTGTTCTTTTCCATCAAACGTTTTGAACTTACAAATATTTTCGAAATGTTTAGAATATGGAATACCATCACTATCCTTAATGTGATAAATACCTTTCATTTTTTCACAATAATCGGATATGATTTCACCAAATTTCTTAGTTTGATCTACTGGTGTGTTTGTGAGTTCTTTCGTAACCTTGTCATGTTCAGAAATATATTTTTTGATAGTAGTAGTGTTGTTATACAATACCCTAATCTTATTCGTAACTATAGCATGATTTGAAACAACAAATGGTTTAAATGCTTTGTATTTGTCCGTATTTGACAATAAAGTCATGATTACGTACTTAAATTTGTGTACAAAGGCGATTTTTAAACCTTCTATAAGCAAACAATAAAGCAAATCGTTATTTTTGAAAACAATTCTCTTTCTAAGTTTGCTATATGAACTATTCACCATTTCGTTATATGTGTAATCGCCATACAATTTCTTTGCCGCTGGATATATTTCGTCAAAAATATATTTTCCAAGCGGAATGTTTTTTGATGGACTTTCACACAATGTCGGGAACAACGATTCCTTTAAAAGATGATCAAGAATTTTTTTCATATCTTTATAGAAATTTGGAGACTTAGTATACGAAATATAAGCTTTACCAATAACTCCCAAAAGATCATCCAAAGTTATACGATCAGTTACAGTCTTTTTCTGTACACGTTTATCGATTTCAAGAAGATCAATAACGTATTTTTTATAGAATTTCGTTATGAGTTTTGTTGGTTTTAAAAGTTTTAGATACAAGCCCATAAAAACGTCAAGTTCATGAAGCATGTATAAAAGATTTTGGTCAAGCTTAGATGTATTTACTTTCGTAAGCTCGACTTCAAAATCAGACTCCATTTTTTCGTCATAATTGACTGGCTCAATAAAATTACAAATGTGTAACTCTGATGGAAAAACATCTTTTGAGTTTTGAAGTTTTTCAGCGACTTTATAAAGGTGCTGAAGATAATATAGTCTCATATACACCGGATGGTTAGTATTAAATTCATCTCTATCTGACGAAACCATTCATTTCCTCCTAAAAAATAAAATGGTGATGGTTATATAATTATAACCATCACCTTCTTTAATACATTTATTGATTACGAAATAGCAATATCGAAAATTCCAAGATCAGCCAATTTGGAGTTCTTTCCAAAGTATTTGTTAATCGTGGAAATAGCCATTGCTTTGAAAGCTTTTACTTTCTTGCAGACGATTTTGCCATATTCCTGACTGTAAACATCGATATTTTCTGGAACCTGTTTTTCAATCTCTTTAAACATGTTGCCAAACACCGCTTCGTTATCCACAAGAATATCTTTGGCTGTAATGTCGTTGAATCTGTGGTCTTTCTGTTCGGAAACACGATAAGCCATCTGAGTAAACTCATTAATCTTATCACATTCCTTGATAATCAAACGAAGATTTGATGCAATTACTGTGACGTTATCTATTAGATATCCACGTCCATAATAATGCACATTATCAGTTTCTTTCCACTCTGAAATGTCGGCATCAATCATACTGAGAATTTCTTTCGGATTACCTTTCACTTTGAAGTGATTTGTATACCTTTCGATATCTTCATTAATAATGCGAGCAGTATTAGCGAGCTCGAATCTGAACGATGTGGCAAGACTTTCCATTGCATCTTTTGCATATGCTGCTGGACGAATCTTTCTTCTGTAACGAGACATTGTGCCCCCACAAAGTTCAAAATTGAAATCATCGTTAATAGTTTTTAACACAAGTTTATCATCGAATGTAAAGTTTTTAGGCATTGACTAACTCCTTTTCTTTGGGTTTTGAGAAATTTTTGCTAGATTCTGGAACAAATCCGAACAAGAACATTGCCAAGTCTTTAGGTAGACCGAATGCACTGTTATAAACTTTATATCCAGAAACTTTATCAACAATCAGATTTCTTGGATTGAAACCTGCATTGAATGCATCTGCTATACATTTTTCCTTAATACTATAGAGTGAAAGTGTATCACCATCGAAGTCAGCATTCCATGCTACCAAAGATGTTAATGGAACTTCCATGTGATATTCATTAGCATTAGGAAGAACGTCTACTACACGAAGCATCTGTAGTGAACCAAGATCCATTGTCGGAGGTCTATTTACCAGACAGTACAATCCATCGGTATTATTAGCAATGATCCATTTCATTACTTTATAAATCGCTGGATGGACTCTGTTAGAATATTTTTCAACATCTAACCATTCGGCAATTTCATAAAACGTTTTGTCGGTAAAGTAATCTGTAGCAACACCTCTTTTAAAGCAATTCATTATTTCATAAATGTAGAGTTCAAGAAATGCTTTATACGAAATTGCTACATGATCGATACCGTAGTTTGGTCCAGTAATAGCTGTAATAACCATTCGTGATGACCAAGAAACTTTTGTTCCTTGAATTTTACGTCTAGGAAGTTTCTTTTTACCATCAAGCTTTTGGAGAATAAGACCATAAAGCTTAAAGAGTTCCATCTGAATAGTAAACAAGTATTTGTTAATATTCATGTATTGCTGAGTAATTTCAGCTTTAGAAATAAGAGAAGCATTGTTGATAATGGTTGAATAAGCGAGGTTTATAGAATCGAACCTGAATGTTTTCTCAGTAGAATTAATAAATGCTGGTCTTAATTCCTGAGAAAGTACATTAATTTTAGAAGTCCAAATTCTATTTTTGAAATTAATCAAAAACTCTGCATCAGCCATCTTGTGTTTCTGTTTTCCGTAGAATAAACAGATTTCTTCAAATCTCTTATAAAACTCACTCATACCAATTTTGGAGAATGGTTTCTTTTTATTAAACTCTGCAGATCCAATAGTAATATTACCTTGAAGATCAATATTGTCATTAAAGTCAATCATGTCTTCAAGATTTTTATCTCCAATGAGATCTCTAACCTTTGCAAATGCTGCAGGTTGCATAATTTTATGCGAACCTATGTTAATCCAGCCATTTTTGTCAAAATTAACGGTATAGTTATTCTTGACTATTTCATGGCATATAGGACATTCGTGTCCTTCCCATATTCTACCAACGAGGTATCTACATGAAGGAGAACAAGAATATTCACTAACATCAGCATTATCTTCTACTAATGCTCCCATTTTGGCAGAATAAATACCGCCCTCTTGAGGAACAAAGTGTTTCTTTTTGAATTCTACACCTTTCTTATTGAAAAGTGTTATAGCTTCACCTTTGAGTACCTGATCGTAATGTATCAATTCCTGATTCTGGTATCTTAGTACTTTAGTTCCCATAATTTCCTCAAAAATTAAAAAATACAGAGGAATCTTTCGATTACCTCTGTATTTTATTATGTGTCAGTTATCAGAGACTGTTAAAACTTGATCCCCGATTCCATCCATCATATCCATCGTTGTATCTTGAGACATTGCCTCTGTTCATACCTACAAGGTCCTGAGCAATATCCAAGAATGTTCCGAATGAATTTGCTGCACCGCTTGGACGACCGTTATTAGAACGAACTGCTGAACTGAGGTTCTTATTTCCATAAGAAGCTACCTGGATCAAGCTCGTTCCTACGTTATATGCCTGCTGCAACTTCGCATCAGTGGACATAAATTTCTTAAACAATCCACCGAAGATCTTAATCGGAATAACTGATGAGCATTTTTCAACAAAGGTAAGGTTGTTGTCACAGAACTTGTCAATAACATAAGGAGCAACAACATTTACACATGCGGTATATGCTGCAGTCTTTATTGCAGGATTCTGAGCAATCTGCTGCTTACCATTAGCCTGCCTTGACACATTCATCATGTAGTTTGTCAAAGTAGTCTTTGTTGAAGGATATGCCTGAACGACATTTACAACATTTCTAACATCAGACAGCTTAAATGGTGTCTTTTCTTCAATAGTATTCTGAATTTTAGATCCCAATACAATTGTATCGAATGCCTGAATTGCTGGTACGACCAATGATACTCCAAGCTTTGCTACCTGGCCTTTGTCTACCTTATGAGGCACTGGATCTTTGTGGTGTTTAATTGCATCAATCAGCAAAGGAGCAGCATTGATAATTGCTGTTCCAAGCAATGTAAACACATCGGACTTAATCTTTCTTTTTCTCTCAGCTACATATGGATCTTCCACATTTGGTGCAGCCTGCTGCTGTGATTCCGCTGAATCATTTTCAACGAAATCTGCTGTAGAGGGTTCAAACTGATAATCATTCTGAAATGCTTCAGTTCCAATTGCATCTTCGCCAATTACTGTCTTAACTGCCATAGTTCTATCTAACTCCTATTCTCAGAATATATAACTCAAAATTACGCACTCTTCTTAGTAGAAGATGGCTTAGCTGTTGTCTTAGCAGATTCGTCAGACTTCTTCTGCTCAACGGATGCAAGATATTCGTTAATCTTGTTAGCGGTTTCTACATCCTGGTTAGGAGTTTCGATATATTCTACAGAGCGATAACCAATCAATGAACCTGCAACTGTACCAAGAATAGTATCGTCCATAGTTTCATTGATGATACGATTAATAGCAAGCTTTGCTACATCGTTGTAAGCTTCGACTGGAGTATTGAGGGAATCGGATACAGAGATAGAATTTTCTGCAGCTTTCTTAGCATTCTTCTTTTCGGAAATCTTTCTGACGATTGAGAGAGTAAGTTTTCCAGCTTCAGAAAGTGCACCGAAACTTGTCAGAACTTTAGCTGTATTATTCTTTTCGATCTTGCTACCGAATACCTTATCGATACCACCCTTAAGAATAGCAGGAGCAATGATAGCAGCAAGTGCATGCTGTGCACCATACTTGAGCTTTTCTTTAGCAATAGTCTTAGAGATATTTGCAGCTTCTGTAGATGTAATAACATCTGGATCGAAAATTTTGTTAATACGAGATCCATTTCCTGATGCCCAAGTTGTAACTGCCAAATCGATAGCAGATGAAACACCTGTAGCAATAGCAGACTTCTTGAGATCTTTCATACGGAATGTTGTTTCTACAGCATCTGTAGTTGCAGCAGCAGCAATGTTTCTTACACCAACAGCAATAGCATGTGTAGCATTATCCGCAGCAGTATCATGAATACCAAAACCTGTAGTAGAACGTACAAGCTTTTCAATCAAAGGCTTCTTTTCAAACATATCATTAACGATCTTTTCACTGTTAATGAGTGCCTGACCACGAACCTTTGCACGTTCTTCTGGCTGAAGCTTTTCCATAGGATTAGGTTCAATCATAGACTGTGCGGCCCTTTCATTTGCATATACGACGTCCTGTTCAGCATTGTTAGGATCACGTGGGTTTGTGTGAGTAATTTTTCCGATCATACCTTTGAAATTCATGTTATTCTCCTCTTCATTTAAAGTAAGTTCACCAGGGCTTCTAATTACACCAGTAGAAGCCATGGCAGCTGCAAGCCTATTTGCTGCTTCAGCTTGCAGGTTGGATGTGAATTCTGGTCCTAAAGCGGCTCTAATGCGCTTTGATGGATCAAAAACATTGTGTCCTTCTTCATTTTCATTGATCGCCATGGTCTTTATTTCTCCTTCTTTTATTTTTCTTGGTTCCTATTCTTCATATCGTCTATGAAATAGTTAAGCACATCGACCAAGAACATCTGGAATTTACCATAAGAAGTTCCTTGTACGGATTTCTTATAGTTGAGTTCATTTTGCTTAAAGAGAATGTTCTCACTATCAGAACTATTTCTATCAGCAAGCATATCGATAGATACTTTCTGAATATCCTGAATCATGTCTGAGCTTTCCAGCATGTTAAGTGCATATGGCATTACGTCAAACATAAGTGGACGCATATGGAAGAACTCTTCGAATCCGCGACTTCTAATGAACTGAATACGTCCTTCTTTAGTTGCGAGATCGTAGTTATTCCAAAGCTCCCTAGGATACTTTCTTTGAATACCTACTGGGTTGAAGAATCTCTTATCAATTCTTCCACGTTCGAAATCAAATACTCCAGAAACCTTGAGTCTTGATGGTGGAAGTATGAACTGAGATTCGATGTTGATATTGTTAGGTCGTGTTCCATAAGAGGGTTCAAGACCATCACGAGTATCAAGAATTGCAATAACTGCAGGCGATAACAGAGAATCTCTGTCATATTCAAAACTGATTGAATATGGAGTACCTGGAGCGTACATATTCTTGTGCTCTTTAATAATACAAGCAATAATTACCTGAAGTCCATCGAGAATTACTACAGGATTTGCTTCAGTATACTGAGTGATTACATATTCAACATATCTCTCATTCTTTGGAAGTGCTGGATTCCTTAAACGAAGATCGTTTTTAACGATTCTTGCAGACAATACGAATTCAATATTGTAATTATCTGCTGAAGCTGGTTCATACCTACCAATATCACGTTCAATCTGATGTCTTCGAATAGCTCTCTTGTCTTTTTCACTCTTAAGGTCAAGAATGATTACACCGATTGCCATCGTAGCAGGTTTGGACGTATAATATGGTGAACTTTCCGGCTTATGTGAATCTGGGTCACCTTTTTCAAACAATTCAACCCAACGAGTTTCAGTTGTATACGCAATAACATAATTGCGATTCAACTTAATCTTATATCTGGGTTTAATATATTTGTAAGCGATGAGTTTCTTCAAAGCACATATGACTGCCATAGGACGATTCTTACAATCATCACTATAGAGAATACGAACTTTTAATCCGATATTATAGATCGCATTTTTGTAGCTGAACGGAACGTTACGACTTATCATCATCGGATTCAATCTGTACTGATCTGTATCATTTGTATCGATACAAACAACACGAATACCTGTACTATAATCGATAATCGGAATATAAGAAGTTTCCTCATTAATGATGATTTTTGATTCAATCTTACTCATATCAGCAAATCTGTCACTTGCCATTATTTCAGAATGAATATTGAAGAACTCTGAGTCATAGAAATCCTTCATCAAAGTACGTTTATCAGCAAATATCGAACAGTTTTCTTCATCTTCAGAATCTGTAATATTAAATACAGTTCTGTCGATTTTATACTGAGACATGCGATCATTTTGCATTCTCTGATATTCTCTGGTTGTACGAATAGTTTCATCTTCGATAACCTTAGAAGGATCGAGAACTGCTTTTTCATTCACAACTTCAGACTTAATGTTACCCCAAGATTTGTCAAATTCAATTTCATCAGCAAATCTACCTGCAGCAACAACCCAAAGTGCCTGACTTGCGTTTAATTCGCCAAAGTCTATTGCGGATGAATACCTTGCGTAAGTTGTAATATACGCTTCTTTGAATTTCTCACGATATTCGTCTTGGTTTATGTACTGGTTAATATAACTTACAAGATCATTTTCTTTGTAAGTCTGATAATAATGTTTAAGAGTAGTTCTGAAGTTTTCTACTAGAAATCTTTTGACTTCTGCTTCACGTTGTGTATCATTTTCCGATTTAATGATAGCATTGGTCAATTCCACATCGACTTCCATAGGTTCCGATTCTTCAGGTTTTTCTTCCTTTACTTCTTCTTTAGGTTCTTCAACTGGAGCAGTTTGTTCGGATTCTTCAGGTTTTTCTTCTTCAAGATCTTTTTCAACATCGTCCAAAACTGATTTGATTTCAATTGAAGCGTTTGCTTCTACAATTTCTTTCAAAGTCTTTTCAGATTCATCTTTTTCTTCTTCAGACTCTTCTTCTTTTTCCTCAACCTTAGTTTCTACAACTTCTGGCTGATTAACGAGCGGATTAAATTCTCCGCTTTCTACAGGCTTTTCATTTTCAGTTGTTTCTTCTAATGATTCTGTGCTTTCGTTTTCAGATTCATTAAGAATTTCTTCAGTCGGATTAAAATCTTCTTCATCGTCAGATTCTTCAACGACTTTGTCTTCTGGATTCACAATTTCATTAATGGATGCAGTTTCTTCTGCACTATCGAAATCTGTTTCGTAATCATCATCGGTATCTTCTTCATTGTCTGAAGATTCGTCGATTTCATAATCATCGTCATCAGATTCGAATATATCACTAATGTTTCCGGGTTTGTACATAGCTTTGATGTCTTCGTATTCGTCGTCATCAAAATTCCTGGCCATGGTTTCCTCCTGTTATTAATAACATATATAATTAAAAATCTTCGGGCCCTCTAGGAACATTTCCAATAACTGGCATAGCTGGAGCTTCTTTAATATTTGTAGGAACAGCCGGTTTAGAAATATTCTTCAAAACATTTGGATTACCTGTATCAGCAGGTCTTGAATCAACGTGGATTACATTGATATTCTTTGGGCCTCTTCTCTGATTCATAAACGTTTCAGCATCTTTACCAAACGCATCAAGAAAATCTTTGCTTTTAAAGATGCTATTGTCCGGTTCATCACCAACCCAATCTCCATTGGAATCAACTCTGGCGACACCTCTAGGACGTCTAGCATGTCTAAGTATTTCGTTAGTTTCTCTATCTGACGATTCTGGCATTTCTACCTTACGCTTAGTTCTTACTGGTGCGTCCTGAATAACTACACCATCTTCAACAATCATTCCTTCAGGAATAGCATCAGTGACCTGTGATTCTTTCACATTTTCGTCAGCCATAATGGGACCTCCTATTTTCTATAGATAGAATATATAATTATAAATAAATTAAGCGCACAATACACGTAGTAAGCTATATTTCAATATTACGCGTTTTTTAATAAATTAGAGGCAAAAACATTAAAATATAATGAATTATTGAGGTTTTTATGCGTACTTTAAACGATTTTAACGAAAATTACAATATTCATTCTGAAGAAAAAATGGAACCTTATAATTTTTTCCCAGGTTTGAGTAGAAGTAATGAAGTATATTTTGGTAGAGAATCTCCTTTACCACTTATTATCAAAAAACACGTTGCTTCTATAAAAGCAGATTTAATGATCGAAAATGCTAATGGAAAGAAACTTGACAAATCTACCATCGATAAACTTTGGAAGAAATGTCAGTTGATGGCAAATGACATTAAACAGGAATTAAATTGTGAATATCTCGAAATTCATTTGGAACCAAGTAATAGCATAAATGCTGACGCATACACGATGATAAGTGGTTCAGAGTTTCTTGTAAAAAGAAAACAACCCGATGGAACTGTAAAAGAATATCTTTCTTTTAGCAAAATTAAAGAATTGGAAGATATTGCTATAACCAAAACCGGATATAGATACGTAGATCCAAAAGGAAAATTCCTCGGAATAAGATTAACTGTCGGATTATTTAGAGAACGTGACGTAGATATAATCGTCGGAACAGTTCTTCATGAACTCGGTCATTGCTTTCAGATTGGTGTAATGGGAACGTATAAACAAGTAGCAGATATGTATTTTGCAAGTCTTATTGATGAACAAATGGATCGATATGAACCTTTAAAACCTGGCACATTTTCTGGAGGAATATCATTATTTTTTGCAGTATTGTTTTCTCCTTTAAAAATCATATCTAATATTTCATCAGCATTGAGACTCCGATTGTTTAAAAACGTTTTCAAAAAGATTAATAATTCTTCTACTAAAAAGATGGAAGACATGATCGAAGAAAAAAATAACAATGAAAATGGAGCAGATTTAACTGATGATGAAGGTTGTGTTACAGTATTTAAACTACTATCTAACGACCTTGGTAAATTTGAAGGTTCAGGATTTAGAAAAGAACTTATCGAGAAAACGTCGAATGAAGATAAAGCAAAACTCGAAAACTTGAAATTACGTGGATTATCAAATGAGCAAAAAGAATACAAAGATAGCCGGTCATTCTTCAAACGTATAATATATTCTATTAATGCTAATATGGTTGCTATGGCTACTAATTTAGCATACACGATTTCATTAACTGATTATAATATGAAAAATATTAGAAATGCAACGTTTTTACAAAGATGGGAATATTTTGCCGATATTTTTGCTTCTTCATATGGCTATGGCGCAGAAACCTATATGGATAATCTTAGACCAGAAGTAGAATATATCGAAGACTGGCAAAAATATGAGAATGTCGGTTTTAATAAACTTGGTATATTTAGACTTATGAACATCTATTCCCGTTATAAAAATATACGACGTATTAGTATAAATGATAGGCATGGTGCCGCTGCAGAAAGAAACGCATCATTATACAATGCAATGCTTTATGAACTTGAGAATAATAAAACTCTAACAACTAAGCAGCGAGAAGAACTTAAAAAGACTTTCGAAATGATAGAGCATGCTGATCAAACAATAATTAAAGATCAGAAAGAAAATAAAGGTTTCTGGAGAAAATATTATCTTGAACTTGTAAATGCTCGTGCAGAAAATAAGAAAATGGGTAAAACAGAGAAAGAAATTCTTGAACCTGTTCAAAGGATTGCACTACAATGTCTTAAAGAAAAATAATATAAAATGAAGGTGGCATTTAGCCACCTTCACCATTCTTGTTACGCGAGATGAACTGATTCGGCGCATGCCAACCATCACTGAATCACAGATTCTCTCATGGCCACACATTCACGTGAATGTATAACACATTATTATGTTTGGTAATCGTTTTTAATTCAATAGTTCTGTATCTATACCATAATCGTCACCAGCAAATTTCATAGATACTCCAGCAGCTTTTGCAAATACTTCTGCAGTATTAATTGCTTGTTTATTATGGGTTTGAGTAACTGTATCTGCAAGTCTGAATGAACCGGTGTTTTCAATCTGTGATAGCATGTCTTTCTTTGCTACAGGATCATCAGATCTTGGACCCAAATATTCTTTCAATGCAGCATTACGGTTAGTAATTGTCAACGCATATGTCTGAATATTAGTAGTAGAAGCAGTTTTATCTTCATTAACTACCTGACCTGTCAAAGGATTAGTTTTTGAGTTACTGTTAGAAATGGAGTTTTTGTGTTGTAGCATCTGTTGGAAGAAGCGACGTACTTGTGTATAGAGTATAGGAACTCTTGTTAATGTACACATTGGTTCACCATCTGGATTACGGAACGGCATAAATACATATTCTACCAAAGGTATATTGTGTTTTTCTGCAACATTCTTTATCTTTTCCAAAGTGATTTCACCAGGTCCTTTTTCCAACTGATCTATATCGAGACTGAAATTTACATCATCTTTAGTGATAATAGTCTTACACATATTGATGAAATCTCTGTCATTCATGTTTTTCATCATTTCTTTAAAATTTTCAGAATTATATCCTGTAGGATCGATATCATCGTAAAATTCGATCATCTCGTTTTCGTATTTTTTACGAATTGCTCTAATCTTCGCTGGTTCCATCGTCATTATCCTCACTTGGGTCTAATTCTTCTTTTTTCTCATTTAGTATATATCCACCAATTATATGTGGATTTTCTTCACCAAATGCTCCTAAAGAACTGGCATATACTCCAACTTCTCTAGATTGTTTAAGTGTATCATACAATTGGATAATCCTATTATATGGTTTTTCTTTAAGAGTTTCTGTAGTATTGGCCATTATATTTACCCTCTTGCCATAAGTATATCCGTTATTTAGCACATCAAAAATATCACCAGAAACCAATCGTTCATTAGATTTGATACATGTATAACGTATCGATTCTGATGATTTATGGTTTCTAAGATAAGTTTTTGCTAATTTATATTTAAGACAATTCTGTTCAGTATGAAATTTTTTAAGTTCCTTATTGTCCATTAAATAGAAACCATTCTGACTACTATATACTGTAAAGAAATAACTCTCTACACTACGTCCATTATCTATTTGGAGAATATATTGATTCCCTCTTAAATTTTTGTGTTCTTTAGAATTCTTTTGCATGAATGAAAGATCTGACTCATGAGACCTTTGTGCAAATATTTTTCTAAGTTCTTTTCCCATTTGTCTTGGTTTCATGTTACATGTAACAATAGTGAATAAGCTTTTCTTTTTATTCATATTGTTTTCCTTCTTCAGTTATATTCAAATGTCAAAAATTGTGAACGAAAAAAAGATACACAGGAGAAAACTCCTGTGTACCCAAAAGAGGAAAATTTCATGGTTGTACCAAAATGTAGCCGGAAAGCAATGTGAATCCACATTAGTACAAATATCGGATGGTAGGATTCGAACCTACGGAATAGTGGCACCAAGAACCACTGACTTACCACTTGTCGACATCCGAATAAAGACCACTACTAAGATAATGGTTCGGAAAAGTTTTAAACTCTACACTATCTCTATCGTGGTCAATGAACTTTGCGGGATTTGAACCCGCGACCCACGCCTTAAAAGGGCGTTGCTCTACCGTCTGAGCTAAAAGTCCAAAAATAATCGAAACTGACTTCGAATGACTAAAGGGCCCTGTCATTCGTTATCGCACCAAAGTTTCGATCCGGGGTTCCGTATTCATCGCCATTGGCGGGATTTTATTTTACGTTTAGTTATCAGCACGAATTACCTAGTATTACCTGATATTAAACATAAGAATTTTTCTAGTGCACAAAATTCCAATCCACTTGGTATATGCCAACTCCGCAATACGGTCTCGGGATATGATGGGATCGAACCATCGACACACGGATTAACAGTCCGTTGCTCTACCTACTGAGCTAATATCCCTTACAAATATATTATTATATACTTTGTATTTTAAAAAATAAATGGACTGGACAGATATCCAGTCCATTCGAATGATAATGTAAACAACCTTTCAAAAAGTTTACAAAACGTGAAACCCAAAATTGTGCTGTCTTCAGCAGGAGATCGTTTTATTGGATGGACTCGAATCTCTTTTTTATATTTTGGGCTCACTTTGTCAGTTATATGAATCGAACATATGTTTCCTCAAACTTGAAACAGGAGTGTAGTAACTATTCAAGTATACAAGGCGTTCTGCCACTAAACCAAACCGACGAAAAAAAAATCTATAGTTTTGACTAGATGACGGAGAAAATCTAGTTATAAAATCTCCACTTCCGGTAAAACATAAACCATGAAAGTGGATAGGCTTAAAAAATAAATAGCGGAGCATCGACTAGATAATTGTGTCGACGCCCCGCTGTCAGGTCTAGAGGAGCAAGTTCCAAACCCCCGCACACTCGATAATTGCTCGATTACCGGATATGTGCTAATTTTAACAGGATCCCGACCATCAACCTACGGTCTCGAGACTCAGCCGACGCATCCGCCTACCATGCAAAGGGTAATAGATGTCTATTCCGGAATCCTGAATTAAACTCTACAAAAATTCAAAAAGAGTTGTAAAATCGAAAATGACCAAATGTTCTTAACAAAATGCTCTAAAGTAAAACCCTTCGAACATCTGGTGTACAAAAACGAACCCTTTGTGAGAAATTATATTTATATGTTACAATAATTTCTCACAAATTTGGGTTTAGTCAAAATCGATCCTTCCAGCATAGAATAATCGCTTATACTTTATGTAAGTGTCGTTCATGAAGATTTGCATAGCTCTGTCGGCTTTTTCTGCATCAGACATTCTCACTTGAGTAAGCAATCTCTTTGTAGGATTAATCGTAGTTTCTGTAAGATCTCTACAACTCATTTCACCAAGACCTTTAAATCGCTTGATATCGACTTTAGGTCCAAGTATTCCATTCATAACTTTCATGAGAGAATATATTGTACCACGGTAAACTTTTCCGGAGCGTTTTCCCCTTAAAGATAAACCGTAATACATGATTTCATTAAGCTTGTCAGCAATCTCATAAAAATGATGATCTATAAAATTCTTATCTATACGTACGTTAGCATGATAAGTTCCTTTATCAAATGTGTAATAAGGTTGACCAACCATTTTACGTACATAGAACCCTGTGTTCTTATAAAAAGCTTTGTTAAACTTATCTTCTCTATTATCACTACACTGAGTGAGAATATTGATATTAATTATAATATGCTCAAGAAGATCATTGTCGATCGCTAATGCATGTGCATGGTTTTCAATAAGGTTATCATATCCCTGAATGTGATAAATGTATTCCTCAAAGAAACCTTTTGACATGACGTATCCATTCTTAGCACTGATTAACTCAAATGATTCAGAAATGAATTCTCTCATAAGTCTACTGTAATCTGCTTCAGTATGAATATAGAAGTATTTTCCATTAGACATTGTGAGTTTCTTAATCGGAGGATTAGCAATAAATACATTTCCATCCTCAATAAGTTTTGGATAGAATCTATAAAAGAATGCCAATAGAAGTGTAGCGATGTGTGCACCATCATCATCAGCATCAGTCAATATGATTATTTTATGGTATTGTAAATTCTTATAATTAGGAGGATTTCCATTAGTAGGTAATCCCATACCAAGAATTTTCACCAATTCCATAATAACTTTACTCAAGTTACTTGTGTTTGATTTAATAACGTTAAGAATCTTACCAGTAAGTTTATAAAGTGCTTGGAATTCACGATCTTGTGCAAGTACTACGTTACCACCAGCAGAGTCTCCTTCTACTATAAAGAGTTCTCTTTCTTCAGGATTATTACTTCTACAAGTAGTATATTTCGTAGGATCTACACCATTAGCAGCAAAAGCACTTTTAGCTACCTTAGATTCAATAAGATTTTTCTTAAGTTTCTTTCTCTCTTCTTCATACTTAGCATAATCAATAATCATGCTAACTAATTTCTTAGCGCCCTGAGGATTATCTCTCAACCATTTCGCAAATACTTTACGTGTAGTTTGCTTAATTGGTTCTTGAACATCATCAGATTTAAATGCTTCTTTAGTTTGACCACTATACAATGGTTCTCTGTGCTTTACAGAAACAACAGCAACTATATTGTCACCAACAATAGTTCCGGAAATATTGACGTTTTTCAAAGATTTCGGTATCAAATCACTGTTTTCTTTCAAATAATCTGTAAGTGCTAATGCTGCACCAGCTCTAAATGAAGAAACATGTACTCCATGTAATGGAGTGTTATTTCCATTTACAGCAGATACAATATTTGAATCTCCAGTATTTATAGGATTATATGAAAATACTATATCAAAACTAAACATTCGTTCATTTCCATGAACTTCTATATGGTCGAACATAGTTTTGACATGTTTTTCTTTTATAAAACGATTTGTGAATAATTCCGATATACCACCTTCATGATAGAAAACATTTTCTTTACCATCGACGGTATATGAAATATGAATTCCTGGAAGCAAATAAGAATTCATATTCAAATAATCTGCAAATCTTCTAACGTTTCTAACGTTAGTTTTCATTATTTCATCATCAGAATAATATTCAAGAAGCGTACCATGTTTTGTGGAATTTGGAACATCTTCGTAGAATTCATCTTTAAGACGACCTTTTTCAAATTGTAAAACAGCATGCTTAGGAAGAACTTTATTATCACTCCTATCGACATATTCTGTTCTCCAAACTTCAACTCTAAGACTTTTACTAAGAGCATTTATCGCCTTACTGCCAACACCATTCTGGCCTGAACTTATCTCATATGCTTCTCTATCAAACTTTCCACCAGTATGAGCTTTAGTGAAAATATCGACTATTTTACCAATAGGTATTCCAGCGCCATCATCTTCAACTCTCATATATCCTGTAGATGAGTTATATTCAACGTTACAAGATGTACATCTTCCAACCAAATATTCATCAAAAATGTTTTGAACAGCTTCGCAATCGATCTTATATAAACCAGACTCTCCAATTCCATCAACATACATTGCTGGACGTAATCGTATAGCACTAATAGAATCCAAAGTTTTAATATTATCATCATCATAAATGACAGCTTTAGCTTCAGACATAATATAACACCCCTTTATTGATATTTTGTTGTAATTTGCATTTTTATAATATATAAATAAAAAAGAAGGAGTGCAAAACTCCTTCTTATAAAAATCATTCATTTTTGTCTTTAAAATCATGAAATTCTTTTATTCCATATATCAAAAAGCAAAACAATATCAAAATTACACATAGCATAGAAACATCTTTAACGAATTCAGTAATTATTCCAAAACTATGTAAAACTATGATTACAATTAATGAAACACATGTTAAAAGCATAATAACCATTTTAACAACGTCAGATTTAAATGGATTTTTCATAACTTATACACCTCTTTTTGTTATATTAAATAGTCATAAAAAAAAAGAAGGGATTATCAAATCCCCTCTTTTTTCTCAATTTGCTTTACTTGTTTTTCTGTTCTTTGAGAAATTTATTAACTTTCCTATTTGTAAAGAAAGTTGAAATTCCTCCAACAATTGATGAAATCAGTGCAGCGGAACAGACTACAGCAAGACCTGTCATAAACGGATCATTCTTTTCTTCTTCTTTCTTAGAAGTTGAAGAATTCTTGTTATAGTCATCTCTACACTCTTCCATGTAATGGTTTTCCATATAGTCCGCCACTTCTCTCCTAGCATTTTCTTCTTCACTAGTCAAAAGATCTTCATCGTTGTTAACATTCTGAAAATACTCATCTGGCATTTTAAGAATATTTTTATTAGCCATTAATTTTCCTCCATTTATAGTGTATTCATTAATAATAATATATAAGTATAAAAAATAATATAAATTTACTTTTGGAGGATATATCTATGGCATCTACAGATTTGATGAGTAGTAGTGATAGAGATCGTGCATATTGGGAATATAAAGAAGCAGTTTATGATGAAAATGTTCATAACCAACAATTGCGCGATTCTGCTAGAAACAGTAGAGGTATCGATTACCGTTATGTAAAACCTCAATGGAAAGTTGAGAAAGAATGTGCGGAACGGAATCGAGCTATGTGTAAAAGACGTGCACAACATGCACATCGATACTTAAAATCCAGAGGGATTAGATCTCCATCTGGTCCTCATAAATGGGATTAAAATATTAAATCTCCGGATTGCTCCGGAGATTTTTTTATTGTAAAGTCAAAACTGTCAAACAGACCAAAATGCCTGATAAGATGATAAGAAGTTCACAATTCATACTATCACTTTCTTTTTCTGAAAAGTTTACCAAGAGCTTCGTCAATACTGATACCGATTTTCTGGAAGAATCCAATAACACTTTCTGGAACATTTTCAGGCTCTACAGGTTTTTCAGGTTCAGTAGGAGTTTCTTCAGGTTTTTCTTCTTCCTTCGGTTCCTCGATAGTTGGCTCTTCTGGTTCTGTCGGTTCTTCGATAACAACGTCACTTATTTTGTCGTCATCTGGAACAGGAACAGGAACAGGAACAGGTTTTTCAACCTCAACATATTCTGTCTTAGTAACAACCTTTACTTTCTCATAACCATCATTAAAACTCTTAATAGCTTCAGATTTTACGATATATGCAAATGCAAAAGCTTCGAGCATAAAGAATTCGTTAATGAGAGTGGTTGGCAACCAAGATGGAATACGTCCCTTAAGAACTGTAACACAAAGCGCCTGAACAACAATAAATGCTACAATAACAATACCACAAATACGATAAATACGATTTCTACGTTTTTTCTGACTTGTAGGTTCACCTTTGCCAAGAGTAAATAAACAAAGGACGTTAATAGCAAATGTTACAAATAGTAGAGTCGCTAAGAAAAGATGAATTTTATTAGATTCTCTTGCAACTGCACTAAATAGGCCAACTCTAGCGTCAGCATCAGGACCTTTACAAGGAAATGCGATGATTCCCATACAACAGAAAGCCTGAACAATTGAACAGAGTCTGTCTTTCCAATCGTATCCTTTATACGTAAAAAAGAAAATTCCTGTTGCAAACAATAGACCAATCATACACATCTTTGAATTGGCATAATATGTGTCTGAAATAGACATATACCAATTATCAGCATTAGTACCCAAACGAGCACCAATCAAACCAAATAAAATACATGCTGGCACAAGTGCTGCGCACAGTATACCTAACGCAAAACGTTGTCGTAACATAGATTTTAATTCTGTATTCATTACAATATCTCCTATATACTTAAGTTCTAATATAAAAAAGGAGGCTAATGATTAGCCTCCTTTATTGTTTAGTTTACGCCAGTGGAACCAAAACCGCCAGTACGATCATTAGATGCATCTGGTGAAAGTTCTGGAACTAACACAAGATTACCAATACGAATAGGCATAAAAATGATCTGAGCAATTCTATCTCCACTTTCGATTTTCAATGCTTCTGTTCCCTGATTGAAGAGAATGACTTTAATTTCATCTCTGTAGTCAGAATCGATAGTTCCTGGACTATTGGGTATTGTTACAAGTATTTTGCCCATACTTGATCTTGGTGTAATGAAACCGAGATTTCCATATGGAATTTTCATTTTTACACCTGTAGAAATCAAAGCTGATTTTCCTACTGGAACTACAAAATCCCCAAAAGCTTTCAAATCGTATCCTGCAGATCCGGAAGTTTTACGTTCTGGCATCTGAAGAGTAGTTGCACCTTCAACCAAAGTCACTTCAACTTCAAACGGTTTCTTAAATCTGCGTTTATGAAACTTTCTAGAGTTTGTCCAACGCTTTTTGTTTTCTTCGTAAGTCTTTTCTTCTTCATTTTCTTCGGCATGGTTAATGATTATTTTTTCAGCCATATCTTATCTCCTTCTATAAAAAATTGTAGTTCTTTATTTAAAAAATTAATCGAAGAGTTATCTTCAGTTATTGTAAAACATATGTTATCTTTTCCTTTGTTATCTCTTTATATTTTTGAGTGTCCGGATATAGATCACTATAGCAATAAACACATTTATTATCTTTGAATTCATAAAATTCTGTAAATAAAAATAATATTGAAAATAAATCTTTTGTTTCGTCATTAAAATCATATTTAATGATAATAATATTTTTCAAAAACCCAAATTTATTTAGGTTTCGATTATATTTCAAACGTTCGTTCAATACTATCGGAAGTTCATTAACAAAAATAGATTTCAATTTATCTACATTTTGTTCATTTTTTATCTTATCGAATATTTCTGAAAACTCTTTATTAGAAATTTCGGCAGTTAATCTAGTGGTTATTTTATTCATAAATTACCTTCGTTCATCATCTAATAAGTTAGTTTCATTTTTATCTTCACGGATAAAAAATTCTTTGAAATACGGGAATTTAAAAAGTACTTCACTACACAGCCAACGCCATTCAAGAAGTTTATGATTTACTCTCCATTTGAATAGACCTTCGAGAGTAGCATAATTTATCTTAACTGTACGTTTTTGTTCAAATCCTTGTGGAAGAAGTTTACTGATAATTCTTGTTTTTCCAAGATCACTCAAGCTGTCATCATGGATAACTTCATTAATGTAACCGATGTCCTGTTGTAGATGAGCTATGTCTTTTGGTCTCAGTCCAGCCAAACTAAAATTAGTTTGATAAAGATCTTTTTTAGTAATAGTATGCATTGTTGAGCAACTGTTAGATACTGTAGCAACTTTATAGGTGTCGTATTCTTTCCAGAAGTCCATAGGAGCAGTAATATCCATAGTTACATCAATGTATCTAAGGAATTTAGAATGAACTGGTCCTCCAGAAATTAACTGTTTACAAAGTTTAAGATCTTTTTCTCCAATAATTATATTATCGTCAAGAGTTATTTCAAGACAAGGATAACCTTCAGCAATAATCGGTTTAAAATCATCAGTATCAATAAAATCTTCAAATAACTGCCACGATTTTCTAATTACACGATTATCGACTTCTACACTATCTGATTTATCCCAAGAATCATAAGGATTTCTCATTCCTCTAAGAGCGGCTTTAAAACCCGTAATATGAACATTCTCAACTTTCATCTTCAATATCTCCTTCATCTTTAGAATCTACATCAACTGATGTGGTTTGTTTAATGAAATTCTTAGCTTTATTAGAAAGATAACCGTCATTACATATACCAAAAACGTCTTTCAATTTGATTTTTTCTGGCAATCTGTCGGATTTACTTCTTTTACCAAACTGTCTAATTTCTCTCATATATACTTTAGTAAGGAAAAAAATAAAAATATAAAAAGAGGCAGAGAGGATAACAACCAACCTCTCTGCCTCGTAAGGAGTATTATGGAAGACTGTGAATACAGACTTGAAAATCTGTATCGTCAATTAAGATCCGTACATATATAATGAAGGGTGGGATATTAGCCAACAACCTGCTTTTGGCTCTTGGATCTTAACTGGTGTAAATCACCTTCTTCAGTATTATAATATATAAATGAAAATATTGCGATATTAATAAATATGCGGCTTTTTATGGCCGCATATTTATTTTTATAATCATCTACCTTTTGCAAGCAATGTTATTTCTTTAGCAATATCAAATTTACATAATTGAATGTATTGTTGAACCATTTTATCAGTATACAAACCTATTGAAGCATTAGCCATAACTATCATATGGATAAATGCTGGAGCAGTTTCAAGTGCAAAAATAGAATTATCTTGCAATCTACGTTTGAAAGCAAGAGAAAGCATATTTGAATTGAAAGCTTTAGGATCAATGAATGTAAATTCTTTACAAATGATATTAGTAAAATTGTCAATTGGATATTGAATAGTAGGATCATCAAATTTCATAAAATCCAAATCTGATTGATAATACAATGATTCACTTGCAACTTCTTCTGGGAATTCAACAAATTTACTTTTGAAAGCAAGAGATAATGCTTCTTCTTTTGTCAAGAAGAACATTGACTGCATACAGTAACACATAGTAAGCATTGTTAATTTACTTGATCCAATTTTAGTTGTACTAATAATTGGGAACAAATTATCAATGATTTTTCCTACAATATGTGTATACAATTGAGCTATTTTAAATATAAACTCTTTACTTTGAGAAATACTTGGATCAGTTACCAATTTGTATTGGATATATCCACCAGAAAGCATGTGATAGAGAATAATGTCAGGAATATCATAGTATGTAACGACTCCTTGAGGAGTAGTCATATATTTACCTTTAGTACTCAAATCTGAATAAATAATAGGTTTATTGACATAACCTGTTAAATTAAACATTTGTCTTGGAAGTTTAAAATTGGTATAAAGATTACCAGTTTTACATTTAACGTTAGTTGAAACACTAAAATCGGATGGAATAAGAATTTTATTACTTACAGCATCAATTACTTGCTGTACTAATGGATATTTATATCCTTTGAAAGCATATAATCTATCTTCAATAAGATTATAAGGAATTATATAATCATTGAAGTCTACTTTTTCAAACATTTTATCATATCCATACTTCTTATTAGCTAATTGAAAGTATTTAGAGTCTGAAATTTTATTAATCATAAGATAACTCCATAGTCATAAATATACTATAATGTCAAAAATTTAAAGAAATTAAGAATATAAAAAATAAAGAAAAATAGTAAAAATTACCTTTAAAAATACCCCCTGTAGTTAATTATTACGTAACTATGTAACCTTCTCGATTAATCTGCGGAAGTGAGATTAAATGGAGACCTGACGGTCTTCATTTTTGAGTAATAATACGGAAGTAAAAAAAATTTTAACGAAATGTCTTCTTATATTACTGCATTTATACAGATACTATATTTTATATAAAACTCTATATTTTAAAATGAGCACAAAAAAATATATTTCTGAATTGGGTAAAATCATGGCAGATAAAGTAATAATTAATCCGACATTTCGAAATGGTGTCGATGGAAAATTATTTCGCAATAAAGATACTAATCGTGACATTCAAGAAACTATAGTTTTGAATAATTTGTTTACTAGATTGTCTATTCCTAAAGGAGAATTAGCTTATTTTCCAACATTAGGATTAAAACAACATCTTGGCAAATTAGTTTTCAATGATACTTCTGATACAGCGATGGCTATTGAAGATTTTGAAGAAGACATGAGAGAACAAATGGGCCAAAACTGTTCTATAGATTATGAATTAGACGTTGATAATAGACTTATCAAAATGAAAATAAGTCTTGAAAAACTTAAATATGCCGTACAAATGGAATATTCTGGCATAAATGGCTCTATACGTATTATAGAACCACAATTTGACTAAGAGGTATTAACATGAATGATAATTATGGTGATAGATATGCTTCGACAAAATTGTTAACTGATGAAGAGAAATCGTCTTATAGAGCATTTGCTCAAAAAGTTCATTCAATGAGTGGTGAAGACTTATTGAAATTGAATACTGGAGCAATGGATGAACTTACTACTGAGCAGATGGATATTGTTGCTTGGGAAGTGCGTCTTAGAGAATTATCTATTCTTAAACGTAGAGGAATTGATCCAACTAAAGAATTTACTACACAAAAAATCCATCAAGAGATGCAGAATAAAGAAATGGAAATATACCGTTCTGGTATGGATCCTAACATTCTACGTTTGGAACATCAATCTATGGCTCATTTCAATAATGTTGCTAGAGAACGTGGAATGTTGATGGGTATGACAGATGAGTTACTTGAACAAAGTAAAGCTTATCTTGATGCAAACCCAGCAGTTGTTAAAAGCTCTGATTTACACAAGGTGTTTGGTGGCGGCGTAAATATGTGTGCTAAAACATATGTCGTCGATAATAACGGTGAACAAATTGTTGTAGATAATGAAAAAATCCAAAAACATTATCGTAAAATGTATATGCAGCGAATGTCAGAAGTAACCGGAATCAATTACCTCGAATATGATATGGACGGAGACGATGGTATTGATTACTGGGCAGCTAATGATAATGCTGGTGCCGATGTACATTCAAATAATGTTCAGCAAACCGTAGATACTAGTGATTACGAGGATTTTTAATATAATAGAACGGGGTAATTCCCGTTCTATATAATTTAGCTCAGAAAAACAATCTTATATACTTAAACAAGGTGAATATTATGGCTAAGATGTTGATTTTAGAAAAGAAAGTTAATGTTGCGACATCAGATAAAGATATAGTTAATAATATGTATAAAGTTCGTTTTGAACAAAACAAATTTGTTGTCTATGACTGGGATTTTAAAAAGACTACGAAAACATTCAATTTTTCAAGGTTTGTAGATATCTATAAAGAGTTCATAAATTCAGAATTACGTTTTGAGAAATTTGAAACTGCTAAATCTGATAATGAATGGGTAAACGTGTGTATGGATCTTGTAAAATCTGGGAATATATGGTTATATTTAACAGACTCGAACGATATTCTCGGATTTATTATTTTAAGTAAAGATAATGACGTTATGATCATACACGAATTATCAGTATCTGAAATATCTAGAGGAAATGGATATGGTAAGCAAATGCTTGAGTTTGCAGATATTTTGGCAAATGATATGCATCTCAATACATTACGTGTAAGAGTGTTTGATAAGAATACTGTAGCCAAAAATATGTACATTTCGTATGGATTTCATGAGATAGGGTCTTATGATAGTGAGACTAGTAATGAATCTTTATACTCTACAGGAAATGTCGAACAAATAAAACGTACTGGTAAATACACATACAACAATAAGAAACGTGTTGGTGGTAGAAGACGTTTTAAATGTTTAGATTGTGGTCAGAGATTCCACGAATTTATGCAATTGTATCATCATGCTGAAAAATTTCATAAAGATTTGATCGGTGATCAAGATGTTTACAGATATCTTTATGAAAAACGTAATCCTGGTCCTTATATCTGTCCAATCTGTAATAAAAACCCTAGAGAATGGAATGATAAAACTCATAAATATAGAAGAATCTGTAGATCACCAGAATGTATTAAAAAAGCACGTGAAAAATATTCTAAAAATATGAAACGTGTTTATGGTACAGATAATCTTCTTACAGACCCAGCTAGACAAGAAGAAATGCTTAAAAATAGAAGTATTTCGGGCATATATACTTTCGAAGATGGTGTAAAAATTAGTTATGTTGGTGAATATGAGCATGACTTTATTATGCATTGTGTGGATAAGCTAGGATATGGGTCTATGGACGTTATAAATTGTCCTAGTAAACTATATTTGAATTATTATGATCCTTATACTCAGAAAAATCGTTTCTATATGCCAGATTTCTATATTCCTAAATATAATTTAGTAATTGAAATAAAAGATGGATCAAAATTCCCAAGAGATTCAAAAGCTAAAGCAAAACTTAAAGAAGCTGCTGTAATAAAAGCCAATAAATTCAATTACGTTAAGATTGTTGAAAAGGTTTATAGTGATTTTGATGGTTTAATCGAAATGTTTAATAATGATGCTTATGCTGAAAAGCATTTTGATAAAGATTTTGTGTTTATAATTCCGGAAGATACTTCTAAATAATTATAAACATATAACAAAAATATGTAACTCTGTAAATAGAAAATACCGCAATTTTTTCATTTACATATTATAATTATGACTAGTAAGACTACCGAAAGGTATGCGCGCATACTAGTTAAAATACACACAGGAGGTGTCACCATGAGTGATACGGCAGCAACACCAAAGACAGGTAAATTTAAGAAGGTAACATCCACCTTGAAGGATGCATACGTTCCGAGCACAGCAGCAGGTAAGGCAGTCGCCTACGGTTCTGCTGCAGCTGGTCTCGTAGGTTCTTTTGTCCTTGGATTTTTCAAGGGTAAGAAGGCTAAAGCAAAGAAGTAATCCTTCTAGCTTGCCTACCTAACTAACCGCGTTTAAGAACTGGGGGCTTCGTGCTCCCAGTTCTTTATTTTTTCGACAAAACTATATAGTAAAGTAAGGAGATTTAAAATATGGTTGGTGTAAAAGATTTCGTTAATTCATCGGAGTTTCTTATAGTTGCGAAGGGTAAACTTATAGGATATGAAACTTCTGATGATGGGTATTATACTTTGCGATATGCTATTATCGAAACTAAGAAAAATGATATAAGTGTATATACTCTAGGTACTCTATTTACAAAAGCAAAAGATAACTCTAATACAGAAGAATTCGAAGAAGATCTCGATCATCCTTCTTATTTTGGTTTTCCAATAAAAGAATCTTATGATAAACCTACTGATTTCATGATGAAATATGTTAGTTAATAATAAGACCTAGGGTATTCCCCTAGGTTCTTTTTTATTTATATATTATATTAATGAAAGAATTTAAATAAATTTTAAGGAGGTTTTATGAAAATTCTTAGTGATAAACCATTGTATAAGTATGATCCACATACAGGAAATGTTGAAAGGATCGAAAACGAATATTCTGATAAACACGTTATCAGATATTTTTATGGTGATGGAAAATGGAAAGATGTTCCTATCGAAAAAAGGATAACAATTTCCTTTGAAGAAGGAGATATCTTCTTTGAGTCCGTTAATCTTGCAGAAAAGTTCAGACTTTCGTTAGCAGGAGTTGCTGATATAAACAATATTAGTCCAACAGGTCCTCAAACACTTCTTGAGAACTTCATGGAAGCTGGTAAACGAAATGAAATTATTATTCAGTTGTCAGAAAGCGTAAAGATTGAAAATGGAATTTATACATTACCGTATCTGGATAGTATGATTCCAGCAGATTCGTGGTTGACAGATGTTGTGTATCTTGATGAAAATAGAAATATCAAAACAATCAAGAAACCAAATGATGATGTTGATCAATATCTCTGTAAATATTTGAGAATGCACAATCTTGGAAAATACAAAGGTAGTGCTGAAAGGGTCTTCATCGAAATACATAATGAAGGTGGAATCGTATATTTGAATCATTTTGCTGTTCAGGATACAATAGAACCAACAGATATGTTCTATATGACAAGAACAAATCATTATTTGTTGTTTCCAAATGTGATGACAGCTAATAGATTCAGAAGAATCGAGAAAGCTGGTGCATTCACTTCCGATTATCTGACATCAAGAATTGTTTCTGAATGTTTGGTAACAGAATCAATCGAAGCACATGAAGAAAAGATCAAACGTCTTCGTGATGCTGGATCGGTAATAGTGTCATATCTTCAAACACATTGGATGGCATTACTTGGAACAGCTATAGGATTTGTAGCTAAGATAAGAGCTAAGAATAATCCTATACCAACAGACATTGATGTCGGAATTCCAGAAACAGAAGAGGTACCAAATGTTGTATGTCTGAAAGATTCTGATGTAGCTTAAGTTTAGAAAAGAAAGGAGTCGCGAGGTGTTAATATGACATTAGAAGATAAACTTCATCTTGGATCAATGATAGCAAAAATTAATTTGTCTCGTATTGAGACAAAGAGAGAATTGAAGAAGATCGGGGTTCAGACAAAAGCTGAGATCGATCGTATTAATCGTAAAGGCGCTTCTTGTGAGAAGCGCATACACGAAATAGCATCTCAAATGATGGGATGTACAGATCAAGATCAGATCGACAACTACTGCAAGCAGATGCTTGCAGTTATTGACGAGTATTAAAAGAAAGGGGGTCATCACGACCCCTTTCTTTTTTTTTATTTTAATGAACTCAAGATAGTGTTAATGGAATTTTCAACACTTTGTAAACGATTGGAAAGATCTGTAACTCTACCATTGATATTGTTATCCATGAAAGATGCTGCTAGTGCATATGCAGAATCTTGTAATGATACTAAAGCATTCAATGAATCGTGAGATTTATCAATGATTTCTTCCATTTGTTGTATCTTGCTAGCATCTGAATTTAGAGAATTGTCAAGAACTTCAGTTAGTTCTACAAACACTTTTTCTGAAGTAGCAGAATTATATTTGGTGGTAATAGCATTCTTGATAGTTTCGATGATATCATCTTTTGTAAATGAATCAGATGGTGCAAGGTTCTTAAAATTGAATTCAAGTTTATAAACAAAAGAATCGTTAAGTTTCTGGGTTCTTTCAAGATCAATAATATCATCCCAGACAATAATACGTTCACCAGTCATTACATATTGACCATTTGAATTTTCAACAACTGCACAATCGTAATATGTCTGATTTTTAAGATACGCTATTGTATCTCCAGATGTAGAAATAAATTTTTCATTAATAGCTACATTTTCTACCATAGATCTATATTCAGATGCTCTATCATATCCAATGTAACCAAGAATCTTTACTAATCGATTTTCAATATGATTTGATGTTGTATACAAAGCATAATATTTGTTTATATCAAGTTTCATTGTTGTTTCTCCTAAATCTTGTATATAAAATTGTTTCCCGTGACACATTATAATATAAATTAACTAAAAAGGAATTTATTATGAGTAATGATGTAATTATTGTTGACTATTCAAAAATGACTATGGAAGAACGTGAAGCTTATGCTATTGCACGTGTTAAGGAAAAGCAACTTGCTGAGAAAAAGCTTAAGGAAATGGCTGCTAAAGATGCAAGAAAACTAAAAACTCTCCGCGGTAACGCGTTTTATGGTACCAGACATGGTACAGGTGTTGTACAAGCACAATTGAGTTGTTCCAGTGTACATTTTGCGAATTGATTGGTATTTTAAGTGGAGGAATAATCCTCCACTTTAATATTTATTTCTACTTCTTAAAGTATAAAATAATATATTCGTATATTTTTGGAGGATAATTTATGCATGAGAATTACGATATTGATTGGAAAATAAATTATGGTAATATAAAGATTTTTGATGTTGCTGATGGTCCAGGAATAAGAATTGCAATTTATGTTTCTGGATGTCGTGTAATGTGTGAAGGATGTCACAATAAAGAAGCTTGGGATTTTAATTTTGGTGAAAAGTTTACTAAAGAAACTATGGGGCATATTATTCGAGATCTTAAACAAGATACTATAAGTGGTTTTTCTATTCTTGGTGGTGAACCTCTCGATCCTCGCAATAGATCTGATGTAATGAATATGATCGAATTTGTTAAACGTGATGTTCCTAATAAGACTATCTGGTTATGGACGTCTTATACTATAGAAGATATTGTTGAAAAGAATATTATTCCTAAGAATATTCTTGAAATGATTGATGTTATAGTTGACGGAAAGTTTATTTTGTCAGAAAGAGACGTTAGTCTTAAGTTCAGAGGTTCAAGAAATCAACGTGTTATAGATGTGAAAAAATATCTTAAAAAAGAAGAGAATTACATATTCTGTGATTGAGAGTAGGTCTATGAATATATTGTGTATAGCTGATATACATTTCGGAAAAATAAATAATGAAGAAGAAATGTATAATGCTTTGAAGAAATACTTTATAGGATATGCTAATAAAGTTAAACCTGAATTGATAGTCATATGTGGTGATTCATATGACACGAGGGTTTTTACTAATTCTAATGCCAACATTTACATGAATAAGTTCATCGATGATTGTCGTAGTACAGGTGCTACAATAATTATTATAGAAGGAACTGAAGCACATGACAGACATCAGATAAATGCGTTGAGTCATTATGTGTCTGATAAATTCTTTATTGTCAATACTGTAACTAAACTGAATGTTTTAGGTTTAAAACTTTTGATTTTGCCAGAAGAATACGTAAGAAACGAAAGTTATTATGAGGATTATATTTCTGACAAATACGATTTTGTATTTGGTCATGGTATGAGTTCTCATGTAGGATTTTCAGGAAAAACTTCTGATGAAATAATGGTAAAACCTTATGTATGGAATGCAAAAGAAATGGCTAAAATATGTAAATATTATACTGTTTTTGGTCATATACATACTCATAGTGAGTATAATAAATTTATTTATACCGGTTCGTTTTCTAGATTGAATTTTGGTGAAATGGAAGCAAAGGGTTTCATACACCTAAAACTAGAAAATAATAAATGTAGCTATGAATTTATAGAAAATAAATCTGCTCCGAAGTTCACAGATGTATACGAATCGAAAATGCCAGATGATGTAGAATTGCTCTTAAATAATTTAAGAGGATATCAAGAAAATAACGATTTCTTAAGAATCATTATAGATCAATCTGATGATTCTAAATACAATACTATAAAAGGTTTTGTACAAACCCATAAGAACTGTTCTATTAAACGTATTGCAGATACTTCAGAAAAGAAAATTGAAAAGATTGCTGACGATATAAAAGAAAAACAAGCTGTATTACATGATAAACTTAGCAAATATAAGAATCTATCATTTATGGAGATTACTCAGAAAATTGCTAAGGATGATTATCATGTCGATATTAGTAAAGAAGACATCAATAATGTGCTAAATGCATCTGATTAGGAGGTTTTTATGGATGTTACAGGATTATTGGCAGTAAGTGACGAGGCGACCGGATTTAAGAAATTCTTAGATCATGAGAATTTACAGTATCCGTTGTTTATACCAGTTTATTCGGATACTGATAAGATCGCATTAGATATTACTCCAATTGTACGAAAAACTTATAAATGGATATATGATCGTATTATATCCGAATTAAATAAAACGACTGATTTTTCGTTTCCGATTATACATTTTGATAAAGACATGTATAAGGAATATTTGGACACTGAGTTTGGTTCAGAGAGTGTAATCGTAAAAACATCGTATGGAAAAACAGCTATAACCGATATGGAATATGCAAAAGATATTACTGATTGGCTATATATTACATTTGAACACATTGGGCATTACCTTGAAAACGAATTATATGATATGCATAAAAATTTGTTCGATAATGTTAAACATGTATCAAATTCTTTGCACGTACTAAAAGTTTTTTAAATATATAATATTACTCTGACATTACGATAGGAGAACTGAATATGGTACAAGAAGAACCAATGGATTTCGGAGGAACAAACATCGATATACAAGATGTAATTTCCGACGATTTGATTAGTCGAATTAAAGGATTAAATCCAGACCTTGGTGTCGCAGGTAAAGATCCTTTGTACGACAGGTATGCTCAGTATAGAGATGAGATTGAAAATGCTGAATTGATTGTAATCGATGCAAACAGTCTCAATCGCAGCAGCATTATGAATATCGATTATGGTAATATGACTGGTGTTGAAGAACTTCCAGCAGATTATTACCAATTAAGAGAAGATACTCTTGAAATTGCGTTTGGAACTGACGTCTTCACTTATGAAGATGCTGGTACAAATGAATATAAAGGATTCGAAGAATATTCGGCTTTTGGAGAATGCGAATTTTCATTAGATTCCGATGGTATTTATGATTGAAATTATCCGAGCAAGTGAACGATCTCGAGAAACCTATTCCCCTCCCACCCAGTTCCGGGATTGTTCATAAGCTCGGTTTTATTTGGCACTATAGTGTAGCATGGAGCACGACAAATGAGTGTTTATAGATTCCATGAAGATCTTGAGATCGTCATTAGTCTATGTAACAACATTTGTAGGATGTAGGTTCAACTCCTCTTAGTGCCGAGGTTCTAGATTTTGTAAAAATTCTCAGAATTATTCTCCTTATCAAGAGATGGTGTGATGCCCACACCATCTCTCTTTTTTATTTATTTTTTAGGAAATTACTATATACGGAGATAAACAATGGCTAGTTATGTTTATGAATACGTTTTTGATATGATGTTTTCGGTACCTGCGAGAAATATCTCGTTTAGACCATATAGTATAGTAGAATTCCGTAAAACCTGTAATTATTTTACGGATTTCATTCCAAAATATACGTTAACTTGCAAAATTAAAGATAAACACTTAAATAATTTGAGAATATTCGATAAAGAAATTGTTTTAAATATGAAACAAATTATGTTCTACGGTATTAATAGAACATCTATGAGTGAAAGAAAAATTATTGCAGAATTGGATTTTGCATGTTATTATGATAAAGATTCTTTACCAAGTATAATGAACAGTGGCAAACAGTCATCTAGTGGACTAGAAGATAAGGATTCTTATACAAGACCTGATTCTGTTGGTGGTGATGCTATGTATGACGTTACTTTTTATCTTTTCTTGAAAAAAGATTTAAAGATGAAAACATATATTCATAATTATGTATTTGGTTCCGAAGAAAAACCTGCCACAACAGGAAATGCTGTAATGGCTATATGTGAACAAAATCCATTTGTTGAAAAGGTTCTCATGGATCCTCCAGATAATACCTTAGGATATACAGATCTTATAGTAGAACCAGCTGACATAAAAGATGCTATAAAAAACGTTCAATATAAATACGGAATTTATGCAAAGTCATTATTATTATTTTATGATAATGGGTTATTGTATATTCTGAATAAAATGGAATTGAACCATGTTTATAGAAAAGGCGAAGTAAAAACTGTTCAAATTCGCATGAATGAAAGAAAAGAGATTCCGAATGCTAAAGAAGATGTTCTTATAAATGAAGCTGGTGGTTATATTGGATATGAGCGTTCAGGAGAAATCAAAAAAGAAGATTATGAATCTCTTGAAGGTATAACATCCGGTAATCAATTCATTTATAGTAATTATAGCACAGTTATAAATTCTATGTTTGGTCATGAAGGAAATACAGAATTTGTTTCACCATTACAAACTGTTAATAAACCTAGACCTTCTAGAATTGATGTTGGTAATAGAAAAATTCTTGATTATGACATGTTAAATAACCCATTTAACATGAGTTCATATATGAACGATATTTCTGAAGGTGTACCGATAAGTTTTGTTATGCAATCGGTTAATGTTGAGAATTTTACACCAAATAAAATAATTAAAATGACGTTTGATACTTCTGAATCTCAAAAACTATATTCTGGTTTGTATAATATTAAGAGTGCAGAGTTTGTTTATTCAAGAGTACAAAATGCTGCTAAAGTTTATAATTGCTACGGTCATGTTGGTTTAACACTTGTTAATAAACATGAAGGTTATGATAGCACTTATATACCAGAAGGTTCTCAACCAAAATAAATAATACGTGGGAGTTATACTCCCACGTATTTAATTTACTGTAGCTACAGTTATCGATTTTTTGGCTCTTGTAATTCCAGTATAGAGCCATCTGAAGAAGATGTTTGATGGTATTTTGTCTTCTACTACTAATAATACGTTATCTGCTTCAGAACCTTGATATTTATGTACACTAGCAGCATATCCAAAATCTATCATACACACATCTTGTAATGCGTCATCTTCTATTTTATCATCGTATAGTTCACTAATAAATGCTTCTTTTGATGGATCTTTAGTATATTGCTCAAATACACCTTTAAAGCATTTTGGTTTCAATACTAAAGATTCACTGTCTTTATTTAAGAAATCCGGCACGAATGATAATTCTGCTAATTCCATTTCTTTATAATCGACAGTTTTAGCATCTTCTTTTAATATTCCAAACATTCCATTGATAATATAAATAGGAATGTCTTGGTATTCGATCATGTAGTTATAGTTATTCATTAGACACACTATTTTTTCGCCTTTGATAGGTAAAACCGAAGTATATCCCATCATCGCTCTCATATAAGCATTTAATCTACGTCTCATAGCATTAGAATAACAAAGAACGATATCATATTCACACATTTTATTCATAACTTCTTCAAGTCTGCAGACTTTACTAGCTTTATATTCTCCATATTCTGGAAGAATATTATTTCTAGTCATATTACCTAAGTCTAATATACCTGAAGTATCATCTTGACGCATAACTTGAGTCAATTGATAATCGACGTATATTCCACCTTCGGTCATAAGATAGTTGTTTCCTCCAACAGCTGGTAACTGTCCAGCATCTCCACAACAAAGAATAGGTACACCAAACGTCATTATATCCTGTAACATTTTTTGTGTAACCATTGATATTTCATCTATTACGATTAAATAAATGTTGGATGGAATATGTTTTTTAAGAGAAAAACCAAAAGAAGTTCTAGTTTTATATGTGGTATAAAATGTCTTATGTATAGTATTTGCTGGATTTCCTTTCATACGTAAAACTAAAGCAGCTTTACCTGTGAGAGTACAGAAAATTACATTCTGTAAAGGTAATCCAAGCATTTTGATGATAATATTAACTACAGTACTTTTTCCTGTACCTGAATATCCAGACAAAAAGAATACTTGTTGCGTGGTAGTTTTTGTAAAATACCATTCTACACAGGCTTTAACAGCCTCTAATTGCTGATTATTTAATGCAAACATATACTGTTGTGTCCAAATTATAAATAAGTCTCGACAAATCGATATAACGATAACATGGAGAAATATTATGGCAGATAATAACTATCAGGAATACTTTCAGCCAGAATTAGATCTTTTGGATGATCAATACAAGAAAAACGAAGATTTGTATAAAGAAGTTCATAGTAGTCTTGAGAAGAATCTTGAGAGGATGGAAGGTAAGAGTATGTTTAATTCTTCTTCACCTCATAGAGATATTGCTGAACTTGGTAAAGTTCTTAATGATATTCGTGGTAATCAAGTTTCTACTATTAAAGAACGTTCAGGTATTAAGAAAACTATAAAAGAACTTGAATTGAAACGTGACAATATGAAACAGAATAGCGATAATGCTCAGAATACTGAAGTAATGATGAAGCAGATGCTCGCTACTATTATGGTTAAGAATCCTGAACTTTCTAAAGCTACAGATAAAGAAAAAGGTGATAAACGAGGTCATGAAGAATTAGCCAATATTGATCCTAATACATTGGGTCTTAATAACAACGATTTGGCAATGATTGATAGGTTTAGGAAAAACCTAGGGAAAAAATAAGTAATGGATTTACATAAAACCTTACCGGATAACTTTAGATATTATCTCATAACAACGAAAAGTAAGGAAATCATTATACTTTTCTATAAACATGGGACGAATTTCAATAGTCACGATGAACAGTGTGTAGTAGAAACAACTTATTTACAAATGACTTTGAAGCATTACACTGTAGATCCTGCACAAACTATTAAAGTTACTTGTAATGAAAATGAAACTTCTATAGACAAATTCAATAATGAAATTGTCAATTACTGCAATTCTAGACAGGATATGAAGCAGGTAAGAATTTATAACTGTTCAATTATTGATTACAGAGTCTTGTTTGAGTCTAAAGTATTTAAAGCTATAGCATCTTGTACAAAAGATATTTATATCGATATAAACGATTCCGGTCTTAGAATAGGTAGAGATGATTTTGGACAATTGTCTAAGATTTACATAAAGAAAGGAAGAATTTATCCTGATTCTACAGCAACTATCTATGTTAATGAATTTTCTGGACTAGAATGTTTATTCGATGTTGCTAATAAATCCGAAGAAGAGCATGTTGTTAACATTGTTATTACAAAAAAGATGATGGTGAATTCTATAAGACAATACGCTCCTATCAGTATGGTAATTAGCGCAGGAAACATGAAAGCTGAAGATTTTTCCGATTCTAAGTTTATGTGCTGTTGCTATGAACTGTATGGTCAAGAAAGAATGGAATCTAACGAAAATATTCCGAGGATGACATTACTTGGTGTTAAGAAAGCTAACATCGGAGAAATGATGATTAGCGAAGAAACGACTTATGGCAATGTATTTAAAGTTGATCGTGTAACCAATTTTAATATCGGTTCTGTAAATAGAACTGTTACTGAAGTTAGTAAAGGATCATTTATAACTGTAGGTCGTGTAGGATCAGTAAGTTTACACAAAATCAATTATAATGTAACTCCTACTTCTATTATGGCAGATGATTCATCGGTGGTTTATTTCTTACCAGATGAAAACTCTGGACTTACTAGAAGTTTAAACATCTTCGATACTAATGTTGTTGGAGTTAGAGGATTTAAGTTTAATGTAGTTAAACTTGCTTCTTGCGATGTTGATAAAGTGTTTATTTCTGATTGTACGATACATGATGGAGTAACATTGTTATCATATGACGAAACGTCAAGTATAAATCGTTTAAATTACAATGATTGTAAAATATATGGTCAAAATGTTACTTTTAAAGGTGCGATGAATCTTTCTATAGTAAATACAGACATTAATGCAGGAACTGTAGATATTGAAGTTCCGTATATCTCTTTATCTGGAGGAATATGGAATTTCGAAAAGTTCATTATTACCCGTAATGATTATATATCAAAGATCAATTTTATTGACTGTGAATTTGTTGGAAAGGAGATGAGTATTGAAAATCCGACATTAGAAAATGATGCTGGAGTATTATACGATACTAAATCTGCTTTTGATATTGAAACTTTGAGTATTAGTGGTTATAAACCATCATTTACCGATTCCAATTTCAGAATGCGAACTGTAAATATAGATACTATTGAGACTTTGACATTATCTGGAGTAAAAGCATACTTTACTAGAGATGATATGGATCTCAATTGTTATGGATCTATTTCTGGTTCTATGTATACAATTCCTTCTTCAAATAATTCTAAGTTTAAATTGAATATCGCAGATAAGAATAAACATTTGAGTATGAATCCGTTGACAATAACTGGTTCAATGAATTCACCATCATTTGATGTTGTAACTAACGTTCCTGTAAAACTCAAATTTGAATCTTACACAAATCCGAAGATTTATGCAAGTTATACAAGCGATTTTGATTCTAAACAAGATAGCAAGTTAATATTTGGTTATTGTCCAAATGTTACACATAAAGTTATAACCAATGGTGAAAAATACACAAATGTTACTAAAACTGAAGAAAATGGCCTCCTAACGTATATTCTGTCCAAAAAGGGTATTTAATTATATATTATAATAATGGGAGGTGGACCATGATTAAGAGAATAAGAAAATTATTCAATGATCTTCGTTATAGGTACTACAAATGGAAGTACCTAGAAAAGATCAGATTATGGTAGTCTAGGTTGGAAGGAGGGAGTGTAATGCTCCCTCCTTCCTTTTTTTTTATTTATATATTATACTTTTGTAAGGACTCAAACTATATTATAGTCCTTAAGGAGATTTTATGGTTCTAAAAGACAGAAATGGTAATGTTATTGGTTCTTTGGAATTTACCAAAGAGGAAATGGAAAAGTTCAATGAACCTGGTTTTCAGGAATGTGTAAAAGTTGCTATCGAAAAGATTTCGATGCAGTCAACACCAAAACCTGAAGAAAAGAAAGAAGAAGAAAAGAAGGAGAAACCTAAAGTTGATCCTAATGAAAAGTGCAAAGGCGCTGATGCAATTACGATGATTGCAGCAATTGCTGACACATTTGCTCAAACTGTCAGGTTCGGTGCAGCGGAATTTCGTGAATACTATGACAAGTATTATGCGAACAAGAAAAAGCCTGCTGCTGTTGCAGAATCCGAAAAGAAACCTGAAGAAGCAGAAACTGAAACTACAGAAAAAGCTCGTGTTTCAATAAGCGCTTCTTCTGAAGAAAACTGAATTGAAGGAAGGGTTTTGTACCCTTCTTTAATTTTCTAAAATACGCTACACACAATAGTGTAAAAACAAAATGAAGGTCACCCATGACCAAAGAATGGGAAGGATGTATAAATATGATGACATTGAAAGAGCTGGCTAAAAAGCACGTTGAGTACAGAAAGATGCAGGAAGATCTTTCTAAGAAATGGAACATTGAAACTGCTTGCAAAGAAGTGGCAAATGCGTTAAAGACTTTTGATTTCGAATACTATCTTCATGGTGCTCCATGGTCTATTGGAAAAATCTGTGAAAATACTATTGAAGTCAAAGAAGATGTTTGGTTAAAAATCGAAAAGCAAGCTTTTGCTAAGCTCGATTTCGATTACACTTGGAAAAGCGTAAAGGATTATACGACTTGTGATCTTATGGAAAACCTGAAGAAGCGCGGAGTAATTTACGATTATAACGGATCTGCACAAGAAGAGAATCTTATAGTTACTCTCTTCATTGATGGTCCACATTACAATCCAAATCCTTCAAAGCCAGCTACAAAGAAAAAGGTTGTTGTTTCCAAAAAGAATAAGTAATTTAATCCAATAAAAAAAAAATATAAAAGAAGGGCTTCGGCCCTTCTTTTTTTTTTCTGTTAGATCCTAGTTACCACTTATATATTATATTAATGGAGAGTATAGAACGTATATATCCAACGTATCTTACTCTTACACTTAATTTTAAGTGGAGGATGATATATATGGATCTATTTAGATTTTATATATCGGTTCCAGATAAGAATGGGTCACCAATTGGTAAACCCATTCTTATCACGAGAGATGAACTGATTCGCCGTATACCCAATATTAGTGAATCACGAATTCTCTCGTGGCCACACATTCACGTGAATGTATAACACATTATTGTGTTATAGTGGTCATTAATTAAAAAAGTATAATAACCTCTGCAATCCAGCAGAGGTTATTTTTTTTTAATATTTCATCAGAACTTCGATGTTTATTCTATTGTTTTCATCGGTGTTTAATAGTTCATTGATGTTGTATATTCTGGAATCTTTAATAGTGTTTTTCCAGTTTTTCATAACTACTTGCATAATGCTTTTGTATGTATTGCTATTGAGATCAGAAATAAGTTTATTCAGTTTTGATTCTAGCTTTTTCATTTTAGTAAAAAGCTTTAATACCAATAATTGTGTTTCAGGTCTATTAAAATCTTCTTCGATATGATTCTTAATAAATTTTAGAATTATATCATCTATACGAACTTTTCTATTAATCTTTATTTCGTTTAGTATTTCATATACTGGCAATAACGAAATCACACTATTGATATAAACATCGTCTACATCTTTCATATATTCTTCACGGAAATCTTCAAAGCTGTACATGTATATCTTATATTGATCGTATCTAAACAAGAAATAATTTGTGGTAATCTTGTAGAATAACTCACACATATAATTTTTACACATATCGACTATAATAGGAACCTTATTTGTATTTCTTTTAGAAGCAACAATCGTTCTTACAAGATTATATTTGAGGTATAAATTATAATCGTCATTATCATAATAATATATATAAATTCTCGGTATTAACGTTGTAAGTTTTGTGAATTTATGAATCATTTTATTAAGACTTTCGTTTTTCTTTTTATTTGCATTAATGCCTATATAAAAGAAACTCGTTGAGTCATAATGTTTATAGAAGAAATTCTTGTAATGTGCAATAAGATTAAGAAATTCTACCAAGAATTCTTTACTCATTTCGTCACTTATTTCCATATCAGGATTTTCATTAAACTCGATAAAATGTAAATATTTTCTCAAAATATAATTAAAATCGATGAAGAAATAAAATATCTTTTCGTTTGGTGTTTGAATACATACATCTAATTCTTCTTTCATGAGACCGTATTTTACTTTGTGGGAATTAAACATCATCGAAACAGCATTCATATGTAACCTCATTTCAATTATATATAATTATAATGAAGTTTGTAGGAGGATATTATGCCTTATGAAAGTATAAAAGACTTTAAGAAATTTATGGAGAAACTTAAGCGGTGTTGTTCAGCTATAAGTAAGTTCAATTTGAACTCACCGTGTTTGTTACAGTTCGTTAGAATAAACGGTGAATATGAAGTTATTATAAGTCATGACCCAGTAAATGGAGATAGATACGATTTTTACAAAATTTTCTCTACTATCACTAATGACAATTTTAGAATATATCCTGAAGATGTTGATTGTTTCAAATGTGGAGATGATAGAGTATCTGTACCAATAATCGTTTCTTCATGCGATTTTATAAATCATGATCTATCACAACAGCAACGAAATATCGAGTATTATGCAAATATGAAATATGATTTTTCTGTAGATTCATATTACATTTTTCCTAAAATGGTATTAAAAGCCATTAAAGAAAACAAGATTACTGATATAAGAGTTCAGCAAAAGAGTTATGTTGGACCGATATACATGTTTTATTTGGACATTGTGTTTGATTTAACAGATCCAAGATATAGGAATACTTTGTTTATTCATAATTCCGATAAATTGGATTATCTTTATAATTTGTATATTCTTCCATTTGGTTCTAGAAACAATAAAGTTGCTAGTCTTATTATGAATCATAACGAGAATTGTAACTCGTACGTTATTCTTGATCCTAAAGAGTGGGAAAACATTTATAATTCTAATCGTTCAGTTAACGCAGTTGTATTGAAAGGTGCGAATAATGGTGAGTTAATGATTTACCATAATGATTTCATGCAAAAGAAAATCATTAATGGTGTAATCACTAAATGCTATGAAAGCGATCAAGGAAATGTTGCTACACTCTATTTTGATATCGAGTTAAACAACAGTGTATACGAATATTTTAAATATAAATATTATGATCTCGGGGGTTATTGATTTATGGGTAAGTATTTATTACAAACATTATATTTAAAGCCGAGATGGGCCAGGGATCCTAATGCTGGACCTGGCGAATTTTCAATGAAAAAATTATCTGACGATTGTCTATTAATGGTAATCAAAGATGATGAAACGAATACTTCAGAAATAAAGATTATTGAAAGACCTACTATTGAGTTCTATACAGTAATCGATAAAAATAATTGCCCTCCGTATAACTGTATCAACATGGATAAGAGTCTTGTTGAAACTCACGTTGTAGAATATTCTAAACGTGAATTGGAAATTTGTAAATGGCTAGGAATAGCAGACGAATACAAACGTTTGAAAGCTAATGCAAATAAATACTACAGCGATTGGCAACAGGGTAATCAAGCTAGACAAGAGTTTAGGAATTTTATCAACGAAAAGATTTACAAGAGTCCGTATATTTACAATGCATCTACAACAATAGATGAATATTATAAAACGAAATTTATGCTAGAGAACGGTTCAAAACCTCCGAAAGTGTTGAATGTTAGCTTTTACGATATTGAAACTTACATCTATCATTATCGTCATAGAGTTGATCAGAATAATCCCGAAGCACCAATAAATGTAATAACATATTACAATAACAAATACAAACACTTCTATTGTTTGGTATTGGAAATTGACGAGATAAAAGATATTCAATGGGTTAAAAATAATCTTAATGAATATATCTCAGAATATATAGCAGAAGATTTTATTGATCATCCAGAAATTAAACTAAATTTCGAATTCTATGATTCTGAAGTAATGATGATTCGTAGATTTATGAATTTAGTACATACTGATAAACCTGACTTCGCATTAGCTTGGAACGACAATTACGATAAAAAATACATAATGGGCAGAATGAAACATTATGGTTTGGATCTTAACAAAGAATGGTGTCATCCAGACATCCCTGATCAATATAAGCAATTTACGTTTATAGAAGATGGTCAGAGACGAGAAAAAGTTAGTAGCAATGACAAAGATAAAAAGAAGGACTTTTCTAGATTGTGGGATAAAACATTGTGTCCAGGATACACACTATTTATGGACCAAATGTCGTTATATTCAAATCTTAGAAAACGTTCTCTAGAACGTTCATATAAACTTGATGCTATTGCGGAAAAAGTAGTTCATGCAAATAAAGTTGATCTTCATGAATTTGGATTAAACATTCGTAATGCACCATTCCGTGATTTCAAACGATTTTTGAAATATTCGTGTAGAGATACTTTGTTGATCTATCTTATTGAAGCTAAAGATAACGATTTGACAAACTTCATTATGCTTTCTGATAATTCTGATATTTGGAACGGCGTTAATGTAAGTATTGTTATTCGTAATCAATACTATATGTATTTCTGCAAACACGGTAAAGTTATTGGTAACACAATAAATTACGGTGTTGAAGAATCGATAAAAGGAGCTCTTGTACAGGACACAAATCTTCTTGAAGTTAAACCTGTAACATTAAATGGGAAACGTACTAAGATTTTTAGAAGCGTTGTTGACTTTGATGCTAAATCTCTGTATCCATCAATAATCAATCAGGGAAAGATTGGAAAAGAGAATCAGAAATATCGAATCGTTAATCTTGTTGATGAAAACAATAGATATATAATGAGTGGCCAGAGCTTTAATGAAGCACTTCAAACAAAAGATGTTTCTATAATAACTTTGGCTAGTCAGATATATGGATTACCAAATGTGACTAAAATACTTTCAGATTTGGAATCCAAAATATACGATTCGAAATTGTAAGGAGTCAAAGTTCAAAAATGACAACGTTTCAGACAGAAATTAAACAGGCTGAGGAATTAGGTAGAAAAGCTGGTTTGTTATTTGGTGATTGGGATTTGGATAAAAATTCTAATTTCGAAGTAATGGTAACCAAACTATATAATTCTTATGGGTCTGGAATAGCGATTCGTGGAAGATTAAAGAATTTCCCAGATACTTATAAGAAATTCATTAAAGACATTTGGAGTAAAAACTATATAGGTTTTTATCAATCGTCCAATATCAACGATAAATGTATAATGGATTATGTGCAAGCATTTAACTTGTCTTTTGCTAAGCACAATGAAAAGAAATACGTTAAGTTTGTTATCGAAACCAGAGGAAATCCAAAGGATAGAAAGATCCCATGGAATGTAAACTCGTCGAATTTGATGGATGGAAATATTGTAGAAATCTATTTGTACGATTTCTTGGTCGATTAAATTACAATCTTAGGAGGATTGTTACATGAAAAATCTCATAATAAAATATCTCGATTATGTGATTGTGGCTGTTGTTAGTAGCATAATTTCTGTACTTGCAACATTGAATGTTTTGAACACAATTAGTAGCTTTAAGCGTGATGTAATTCTCTGGGCTACAATCTGTGCTGTTCTTGTGTATATCATATGCAGAATAATCATTTATCTTAAAAAGAAAAAAGAATGACCGACGGTTCATATTAAAACTATTTAAAAGAACATTATAAAAGATTTCGGGATAATACCCGAAATCTTTTATTTTTTTATTCTATAGTTAACAATAAGATTTAATTTTTTAAGTATGGAATAAAATGATCCCTTTTTACAATGAGAGAAACAAATTAATGTACCACTTCTAGATGACGATTTGGTACTTAGAAAACTGTTATTTATTCTTTCTATATAAAGGAGTTTCGATAATGAATATCATTAAAAGAAACGGTGTTGAAGTAGAATACGACGAAGGAAAGATCGTTTCTGCTATTACAAGAGCAAATGGGTCAGTATCTGTTAAAGATCAGATTACTGACGGTCAAATTGAAATGATTGCTAGCAATATTACTGAAGTTATTAATTCAGCTAGTAGAACTCATACTGTTGAAGAAATACAGGATATGGTTGAAGAAGGTATTGCTTCTTTGGGAGCACACAAACTTGCTAAGAACTATATCGTGTATAGATATCAACATCAGTTGGATAGAGAGAGTTCGACATTTCTTGACAAAATCGGTTCTATTCTCAATTGTAATAATGAAGAAATTCAACAGGAGAATGCTAATAAAAACCCAACAATTCTGCCAACTCAGAGAGATTATATGGCAGGAGAAGTTTCTAAATGGTATGCTAGGGAACGTTTATTCCCTAAAGAATTAATTGCAGCTCATGAAGCAGGAATCATTCATATACACGATATGGATTACGCTTCAATGAAATTGTACAATTGTTGTCTTATCAATATGGACGATATGCTGCAAAATGGTACAGTTATTTCCGGTACAAAAATCGATAAACCAAAATCATTCACAACTGCTTGTAACGTAGCTACACAAATTATGGCTCAAGTAGCTAGTTCGCAACTCGGTAGATAAAATTCCACTGCCGAGTATAAACCTTCTTAACCATTTCTCAATGGGTGTGAGTATTTTAATACTTGCTAACGGTCAACTAAATCGAAAGATTAAGGTGGTAAGAGAGCCTAAGTCCAATAATATGGATATGGTAATACCGTGCTAAATGTGATTAAATTTAATATTTGAATCGATAAAACAATATGAAAAACGAGATGAAAGAAACAAAATATAAAGGATATTATGTAACAACGATGGGTCAATTTTTATCAACTAAGATACCTGGAGCTCATGGAAAAGAGGATGGTATTTTTAGATTACGAAAAGTAAAAATAGATAGATATGGATATTTAATAGCTGCTATTTCTATCGTTGAAGATGGTGTACACAAAATGAAACATATACCATTACATCGATTGATATATGAAACTTTTAAAGGTCCGTTAGATCCATCAATGTGTATCGATCACATAGATAATAATCCTTTAAATAACAGAATTGATAATCTCCAACAGATTTCGATTGCTGAGAATTCCGTAAAACGTGATAAACGTTATCATTATGGAAATCAACATCTTTATATTGTTGACGATTTAAATAACGGAAGTTGTTTTCTTATGACTAGACGAGAGATTTCGGATATGTACGGAATTTCTATGAAAACTGTAAAACATATAGTCATTAAGAATGGAACATCCAGGTTTTATAAAGCCAAAGGTATAAATTTAATCATTAAACGTGTAGAGGACATCGAAAGGATATTCGATATTGAATGATTTTATATCGAAAAGTAACCGAGTAGAGTAGAATGGGGATGAGAACCATTCCAAAGAGAAGGAAGATCTAATCAATCTTAATATATGTTCCAGTATGTTAATCAAGGTAGAAATATCTATACATATAGGGTCAGTCGACAAATGTTTATCATATTTCAAAATTCGTTGATGTTTCTCGTCAGAAGTTTATTGAACAAGAAAAAGAAAGAATCGAAAAATACAATTTAAATATTCCTAAAGAAGCGTTTGATAAAATTATTGAAGAAATGGTTGCCGAAGAAGTAAAGAAAGGTGTTCAAATGATTCAATATCAGATAAACACATTGATGACTGCGAATGGCCAGACCCCATTTTCAACGTTATTTATTTATCTTAATGAAGCACCAGAAGGACAAGAACGTGATGACTTGGCTCTCGTTGCATCAGAAATTTTAAGACAGAGAATTAAGGGTGTAAAGAATAAATCGGGAGCATGGATAGCTCCAGCATTTCCTAAAATAGTTGTTACAATTGATGAAACCAATTGTGATGAAACAAAACCTTATTGGAATTTTATGAAATTGTGTGCAGAATGCACGGCAAAACGTATGGTTCCTGATTATATTTCTGAAAAGATAATGAAAGAATATAAAGAAGGAAATTGTTATGCACCGATGGGTTGCCGCGCATTCCTTTCTGTATGGAAAGATCCTGAAAATGAAAATAAACCTAAGTTCTGGGGAAGGTATAATAAACAGGTCTGTACTGTTAATCTTCCAGATGTAGCTCTTACAATTAGAGACAAGTATTACAAAGACGGAGAAAACTTGTTGAATAATGAAGAAGCTATGAAAGAATTCTGGAAATTGCTTGATGAACGTCTTGAAATGGTGCATAAAGTACTCCTAATCAGGATTAACTATTTGAAAGGCACGAAGTCAGATGTTGCTCCAATTTTGTGGCAATATGGGGCTATTGCACGTCTAAAACCAGGTGAAACCATTGATAAAACGCTTTCTGGAGGCTATTCTACAGCGTCATTAGGTTTTGTAGGTTTATGGGAGACTTTGATGGCTCTTACAGATAAACCTCATACCGATCCAGAAAATATGGAATTCGCTGAAAGTGTAGTTCGTTATATGAAAGAACGGTGTGATGAATGGAATAAAATTCCTGGTGAGAATTATGGTTTCAGTTTGTATGGCACACCTGAGGAATCAACCACATATAAGTTTGCAAAAGCTTTGAGATCTCGTCATGGAATCGTTAAGAATGTAACTGATAAAGATTATGTTCTTAATAGCTATCATACGAACGTCAAAGAACATGTTGATGCATTTACAAAGTTAAGTAACGAAGCACATTTCCAGAAATGGACAAATGCTGGAGCTATTTCATATATCGAAATGCCTAACTTGATTAATAACCAGGAAGCTATTTTGTCTGTTATGAAATACATTTATGAACATTGTTGGTATGCCGAACTTAACAGCAAAATCGATAACTGTCATAAGTGTGGATTCTCAGGAGAAATCAAAATGATTCGAAATGAGAATAATAAACTTGTATGGGAATGTCCGCAGTGTGGTAACCGTGATATTCATGAAATGACTGTAGTTCGTCGTGTTTGTGGATATCTAAGCAATGCCAATGCAATGAATGAAGGTCGTATGGCCGATATTCATGATCGTGTATTACACCTATAATTAATCGATTTATTACCGGTGGGCTAAGTGCCCACCGGTTTTGTTTATATATTATACTTATGACAATGTCGATAAAGGTTAACAATGACATTGTTAATTTCATAACAAGCGAGGTAAAAGATTATGAAAGAAACTAAGAAACGATTGGTAAAGGAATTACGTTTTAACCAAAATGTTAATGGCTATAAACGTAACAATGAACCTGATGTGTACGAAGTAAACTATTCATACTGGAAAGATTTTACTAACAAATTCATTTCTGGAAAGAAAGTTTTGTTAGATAAATCGATGACCAGTAACAAGGATTATCCTAAAAATTTATACTGGCATTACTTCGAGGATCCAAAACTAAATCCAATGTTCGATTATGAATATTCTTTTGAAGAACGTGGCGAATGGAGAATGTCTATAGATGGATTTGATACAATTAAGTACAAAAACGTTTTGCGCTATAGATGCTATGATAAAAAGAGACAGCGTTTAGTCTTCGAAGAATTCTACATCCCTGGTCCAAAAGTCAAGAATCTGGATAAAACGTTGTTCCTTGTTGGTTCGGAAGTTTATGATTATCTGGATAACATTGATATCATAAACTGTATTAACATCAAAAAGTTTGATGATGGAAATCTTTCTGTAAACATGCCGCAAAAAGATGGTTCTGTAGAAACGGCAACAATACCGTTTTCTAAGAGTATCAAATACAACGTATGGGAGTACGAAGGATACGATTTCTATAAACAGGAATGGAAAAACGATGAAAAGTACATTCAGACAAAAGTACCTGAACTCAATTTCCATGAATTCGAACACAGCTATAGACCAAAACTGCTGAAAAGGATATCGTATAGAGCATTCTGTAATGATTTGTGCAAAACACAAGATCAAAGAGAAAATGCTCGTAAACTGAACAAGTATACGAGTCAAAATTATATCGAATGGTTTTATCATTATCAAGACGATCTTTTAACGAGCGTTAGCTTGTATAGAGGTGAGGTTTTGGTAGATAATGCATACAGAGTCTTTACATACAAAACCATATACGGTCGTAAGTATTTCGATTCTGTAACAAAGAAGCGCTATAACTTTATCGATGGTGTCAATTTGGAGAATACATACAGAATCAATCATGAATACAGTCCGACTGGCAGACTCTTAAAGTCACAGGTGTTCAAAATTAAGAACGGAGACGAAAAGTTATTTACTGATTGTATTCTCGAGTTCCCATACGATCCAAAAATAAAGTATCCTACGTATTACGAATCAAATTACTATGATAGTCATTGTATCGGTGAAGAACCAAAGGTTATTGAAGCATTGAAAGAAAAGTATTTCGTTGTTCTTGATGATGATGGAGATGTCGTTGGAGAATATTGTTATCAGAAAGGACGTCGTGCGATTTCTGAAATACAATTTATCAACCAGTACGAAATAGTTTAGTCGTGTGATTCGATTTTTAGCGGGAGAGAATTATCTCCCGCTATTTTTTTTTTATTTATATATTATATTAATGAGCACGTTGTACTCAAGATTATTTTAATAGCGGTAAAAACCGCAAAGGAGTTGTTATGTTAGCAATAAAGATTAGCAAGGAAATCCTCAAAGACATGTTGAGGGAATGTGAAAAGAGCGGTGAAGCTTATGGTGAAATGGATGTAAATCCAATCACCCTTTATCAGAAACAAGAATATGAAGACGCATTTAACCCGGTTGTCGGAATCGTATTGTCTGATTCTGGTGAGATCTCGACCAAGATACGTACAAAGTACAGACCTGCTGATACAGTTGAGGAAGAAACTGGAGAGTCTTCTGAATCCGAGGAGAACGAAGGTAAAGAGGAAAGTGTCTTGAAGAAAATCTGTAAGTCAAACAGATTTTATAGATTGCATGCTGAACGAGCTCGTGAGATTTTGAAAAAGAAGTCTCCAGAAGAGAAGTTCAAGTTCATCGACAATTTGGAAAAAGATATTATGGATTTGTTCGAATGCTTGAAAACAAACGACGGATTCGATGGTCTCATGGACTACCTCTTTGATGTTGATGAGAAAAAGTCCGATTAATCGCTACATCGTATTCTAAAAATGGGGGAGCGTTAAGCTCCCCCCTTTATTTATTTTTTATTTATATATTATATTAATGAATAGGAAAATAAAATCCAAACCTATTCGAAAGGAGTATTAATATGATCATGGAAAACGGCAAAAGATTCCAAATTGAAATTCTTGGAAATGAAGACGATGTTAAGATGCTTTGTGGAGCTCTCCACAAAACTCTTGATAAATCGGATTCTTACAGAGAAGAAAAGATTACTCTTTCAATTCCTGAAAAGAGTGATTTCATGTACAAAGAAAATCCTGTATTTCACTTCTATGCAAGTGTATACGATGATGATCTTATAAAAGTGCTGTTCAGTTCATTCCAGGAATCATTGAAAGAAGATTCAGATTTCCAGAAATGGGATCAATCTAAAGATGACAGTTTCATCCTATTCAGTTTCTTTGGGGCTTCGAAAGAACAGTTCAAACTATACAATGGTTTGTTTGCTTTTCTCAGTGCATGCAGCAATGCTCCAACTGAATTTAAGGAAGACCCAGCAACCGACGAATGGTTGGTGACTATTCGTTGTGACTTGAACAAGTTCTTTAAGTTCTGTGAACTTCTGAAATAAGGCTAAACCGACTGGGTAAAAAAAAAAGGAGGGAGCTGATATACAAGCTCCTTCTTTTTTTTTATTATCTTCTTCTAAGACAAAAAGATATATTTATTTTTTATAGGTATTAATTATGAAACGAAAACTTCTATTTGCAATAATGTTGATCCTATTTTCTTCAACACACTTAGCATTTTCGAAAGATTTACACGTTAATATAATTTCGGAAGCATTCGAGTATGACGAAATTATAACTGTTAATACAATCTGGTATGTTGAAATAAATGAGATTCTCATAAGAGTATTCCAAGAATCTGATGAAGAAGATTTTGACAAAGATTGGTTGGAAACTATAGGTATTAATACCGTGAAAAGTTGGATTAAAGATAAAAATCACACATATACGGATTATAAACGAGTGTCTCATAAGATAATGTATGAATTCGAATATGGTGGTAAATATTATGATATGGTTGAACTTAGATACGTATTATCTAACAAAAAGAATATAAAAATTCCTAAGAAAAAGAAAATGGAGGATAAGAATAGAAATGGTAAACAGTAAAGACTTTTACACATTCAAGTTTATTGAAAACACAAATGGATCATCAGTAATTGGTGATTCTAAAATACCTAAGACAATTGTTTTGCATAAACACGATATTATGCTTTACAATGGTAATAGATTGTGTAAGGTTTCTATGAATGACGATTATGTAAAACAAGGATTCGAATTCCGTAAATATCTGGTAACATTGAAAGGAATTTATGTTACTATGATTAATGTTAATACAAACGTCATGAAATCGTTTAATCTTGACGAAATAGTTACTGTAAAGAAGAATTCCGATTGGGAATTTGTAAAATAATACACTTTAGAGAGATCCAAACGGATCTCTCTAATATTTTCTAAAAACATTCTTATATATGAAAAGACAAGATATTAAAGACCATCATTTTCTGTATGAAAGTGTAGAAGAGCAGTTTGGAGAGAAATTTATACAGAATTTTCCAAAAATTGCTAATCATATTAGCGATTTTATTAATAAACGCTCTGATGTACTTTCTACTAAAAATGTTGGAGAACGACTTTATTATACTAAAGCTATAGAAAATTCCTTTTTTGATGCTTTGGATATAGAACGAGACCAAATTGTTGATATTATCAGTAATTGTAAAAGCTTATCTGGTTATAATGATGAAATAGAGCCAATATACAATATATTAATGCTTCTGTCATGTTTTTATCAAAAACATCAAGCTGAGATGGAAAAGCTTTATGGAACAAGAATTTGTGCATATAAATTCGTTAGATTGTATCTTGGATTGAGAATTTATAGTATCTGTCAGAGACAGATATTTGTCCATGTTCCTAATGTTGATATTATGGAATATACTATTTCACATTTAAATAATCGATTTGATATTGCTAAATATAATAACATTTATATTCTGATCGATGATTATGTTGAAACGAATAACAATTCTTTGAATGTCGATTTCAATAATATACGTGATAATGATGTCTATCAGTGGGTTTCTAAATTGATCAAACGTTTCAAAAGTGTATTAAAATATGTTTTTGGAGAATTTGATAAAAATCGTAAAGAAAATAAAAAAACTACCACTGAAGATATTGAAAAAACTAATGGTGAAGGTAAGACTTATTTAGCAGATGTTACATCTGTTAGTAATACAATAGAAAATGTTGTTAAAAAAGTAATGATAAGCTTTATTCAGGATTCCGAAATTCGCAGAGACTTAGTAGAAATTGCATGTAAAAAATGTAATAAAGTTTCTGTTACTAAAGCTACATTAATCATTAATAACATACGAAAATCGTCGGATGGAGAAACGATGTCTATAATTATAAAAGATATTGTTTCATATTGGATTATTTCTTTACAACAAGGAGTAACTACATTACATTCGATTGATTTTATAAAACGTTGTAGTTCAGCTTATAGTATAAGTAATACGTACAATGTGTTTATATCTGATCTGAAAGAAAAGCTTAATGATTTGATGATGAAGTATTCTTCAGATTATATAGATACTGAAAAAAGAACTACATTAAACTCATTTAAACAGGTGGTATTCCTGTATATGGTATTTTACATCAGTTCTCTTAAATAATGTGAATTGAGTGGAATAAAAAATAGGAGAAAAGATTCTATGGATTACGATTTTTCATTCGAAGACGAAAATGTGATGGATGATGATGTTCTTGTTAATGATGAAACTGCTGTAGATCAGCCTAATGCTGATTCTAAAGTAGTTGATATGGATCCTACTACTGCGGAAACTTCTCATAACGAAGAAGCATCTGCTGGTGGTGTATCTACAGGTAACAATCAGGAAACTATTTCTATGGATCCTGTAGCTGCTACTGAATCATATATTCTCAGACAGTTCGGTTTGTCTAGAGAAGATATGGAAGAAGGTACAGTAGAAACCATCGATGAAGCAGAAACAATTCCTAATGCTGATACTCTTGGTGATGAGGAAGATTCAGATATCGTTTCTACTGCTGTAATTGAAAATCCGATTATTGCTGGTGAACCAGGCGCAGTTGCTAATGAAGAAGTTCCTTCTGGAGGAGAAGTAGTTGATGCTGATGAAACTCCTGATCTTGGTGTAGATGAAATGGGTACTGAAGGTGACGACTGTTGTGGAGTAGATGCTGCTACTGAAGCACTTCTTGATTGGGGGGAACCATCAAGATCTCAGGAAGGCATCCTCAGTTGTCCTGATTATCAGGATATCGTTAGACAGGGCGATTACCGTAAGCTTAAAAGAAAGATCGACGAATGGATGGAAGATCTTAATTTGACGACCATTCAATCAAAAGATGAATTTGAAAAAGCATTTGCTGCTCTTGGTGAAAATGATACTATGAAAAATTTGAGTGGTATTTCTTCAGCATTTAGTTTCTGTCTTGTCGACGGTCAATCGTACATAATGGGAGCTAATCAAGGAGCATCAATGCGTTCATTCTTAGCATCTATTGTAGCATGTGGTATGCCATTATGGTTGATATCACTCGTTAAACATCTTATTAAAGGTGAGAATGTAGGATACATGTTCGCTGTTGGTAAAGATAAGAGTGGTAAACTCAAGATGATGAATAGAGCTTACTTCCAGGTTACAAAAGATAAACGTCAATATAGAAAAGACTCTGTTGGTTCTTCTATCAGCGACTAATTTTTTTTGTATATTAATAAACAGGGTCTTATGACCCTGTTTATATTTTCTTTTTAACAACCTCCCTCCCACT
>Ga0256405_10000500_pt1 | contig 129639 bp, 168 predicted proteins | sample RumenRJG_02DNA_FD_189096 | JGI IMG/M metagenome (GOLD analysis project Ga0256405, IMG submission 189096) | Bovine rumen microbial communities from Lethbridge, Alberta, Canada - RJG_02 | ecosystem: Host-associated > Mammals > Digestive system > Stomach > Rumen | place: Canada: Alberta... | reverse complement strand
TGAGGAAGGATATATTTATGCAGGAGTGCCACCGCTTTATAAAATAACAGAAGGAAAAGATACTTATATTTATCTTAAAGATGATAATGCTCTTGATGAATATAGAGAAAAACATAAGGGTAAAAAATATGTCGTTGGACGTATGAAGGGTCTAGGTGAAATGGACGTTGAAGAAACAGAAGAAACGTTAACAGACCCGGATAAAAGAATTATTAAACAAATTACAGTTGAAGATATTAAAGGAACAAACTTATTATTTGAACAACTAATGGGTACAAATGTAATTCCAAGAAAAGAATTTATTAAAGCACACGGTGAGGAGGCAAGGAATGCAAACTAATGACATAAAGAAAGAATTTTCTCAAAATTTTATAGATTATGCTATTGCTACTCTTACAGATAGAGCATTACCAGATGCAACTTCAGGAACAAAACCTGTTCATCGAAGAATTATTTATGGAGCTTATCATTCAGGCTATACATCAGCAAAAGCTCATGTTAAAGCGGCAAAACTTGTTGGAGATGTTATGGGACAACTTCATCCTCACGGTGATTCATCAATTTATGGTGCTGCGGTAAGACTTTCTCAAGATTGGGTAATGCGTTATCCTTTAATAGACTTTCATGGTAATAATGGTAATATAACAGGTGATGATGCAGCTAGTATGCGTTATACAGAGGTAAGACTTGCAAAGATTGCGGAAGATGGTTTACTTTATGGTTTAAAAAAGAAAAATGTTGATTTCATGCCAACATATGATGAATCTGATGAAGAACCTGTAACTTTACCTGCTATTTTCCCTAATCTTTTATGCAATCCTAATGATGGTATTGCGGTTGGTATGGCATGTAAATGGGCACCTCATAATCTTTGCGAAGTAGCGAAGGCTATTAACGATTATATTAATAGTGAAGAACCAATGTTACCTGGACCAGATTTTCCAACAGGAGGTATTGTTATTAATAAAAATGATATACCTAATATAATGAGAACTGGTCATGGTTCAGTTAAAGTTAGAGGAAGATACAATGTAGAAAAAAATAAAATTATTTTTTATGAAATCCCTTATGGACAAACAATAGAAGGACTAATTACAGAGATAGGTGAAGTAGGTTCAGAACATGAAGATGAGAAAAATCATAAAATTATTCCTCCTGTTATTGATGGAATTGCTGATGTTCATGATGAAACAAATAAAAAAGGAATTCGTATAGTTGTAGAAATTAAAAAAGATTTTAATCCTGATATTATAGCAAATAAGATTTTTATACATACAAATATGCAAACCTCATTTGCTTATAATATGGTAGCTCTCGTTGGTCAGACTCCAACAGAATTAAATCTTAAAGATTGTATTAAAATTTATATAGACCATAATATTAAGTGTATTGTGCGGGAAGCAGAATTTGATAGAGATAAAGCACTTGCAAGACTTGAAATAGTTGCTGGATTACTTATAGCATTAGCTGATATTGATAATATCATAGCTATAATTAAGAAATCTGAAAGTAGCGCTGCCGCAAAAGAAGCTCTCATAAAGAAATATGAGTTTACTGATAATCAAGTAACAGCTATTCTTAATATGAAACTTTCTTCTCTTGCTAAATTGGAAGGTGTAAAGCTTGAAAACGAAAAAGAAGACTTGCATAAAAAGATAGATGAACTTGATGATTTAATAATATTAGAAAATAAACAAATTGAAGAATTAAAACGTCGTTTAGATGAAATTGTAAAGAAGTATGGTGATGCGCGTAGGACAGAGCTTGCGCAAATTGAAGAGCCAAAAGAAGAAAAAGAAATTGCATTAGTAGAGCCTGAAGATGTAGTAGTAATATGCACTCAATCAGGGGATATTAAGAGGATTCCTAAGACTTCATTTAAATCACAAAGAAGAAATGGTAAGGGTGTAAAAACACAGGATGATGCTATTTTATCATCTATATCAACTAATACTATTGATACATTACTTATCTTTACTTCTGAAGGTAGAATGTTTAGAATGTTGGTTGATAATGTACCTGCGGGAACCAGTGCTTCAAAAGGAGTTAATCTTGCCGCATTACTTAAACTCAATCCTAATGAGAAGATTATGTATGTAACTTCTCAGTTCAGAGAAACAGATGCTAAATATGTTGTGTTCTTTACAAAGAATGGTCTTATTAAAAAGACTAAGCTTGAAGAATTTAAGGCAACAAAGAAAACAACTGGTATTCAGGCAATTAAATTTAAGGAAGGCGACTCTCTTGCAAATGTAACACTTCTTAATGAAGAAGATGTTATTATTGTAACTAAAAATGGTATGATAATTAAATTTGGAACTAAAGATATTGCTCCTATTGGTAGAATCGCTGCGGGAGTTAAGTCAATTAAGCTCAAGGAGGGCGATGAAGTTGTCGTTGGTTTACCGTGTTCAGCGTCAAATGATATTGGAATATTTACTGTTTCCGGTCTTGGAAAGAGAGTTAAACAAACAGATATCCCAACTCAAAATAGAGGTGGCGTTGGAGTTGTAGTATCAGAAGTACGTGTCGCCGGAGCATGTCTCATTGACGACACCGATAATATTCTTATTATTGGAAGACCAAACTCCATCTGTACAGATACAAAAGATATACCCGTTTTAGGACGAGCTGCCGCAGGTGTTCAGATAGTAAACGGAAGTAAAATTGAAAGGGTAATTAAGTTATGAAAGAATATATAGGTAATATTACTTTTGATTTTATAAATAATAGTGGAGAAGGACCAATTCCTGTTAAGTTGGTCCTTCATAATGCTAAATTTAATTTCCCTTATATATATGCTAATACAAGTTACTTCACTGGAATAGCTGACGTAAGAATCAACTCATGGGAAAGTTTAAAAACAACGGTAACTTACTCTGATGATAAAATAATAAAAGCTACATCTGGGAAATATGCAATAAAGAAAAATATAGAGAAAATACCTGATACAGATGGCTCTCAACATCATCATTGTTATTGCCCTCAATGTCATTTTCTTTTTGGAGCATTTGGTTTACTTGGTTCTAACTTTTGTCCTAATTGTGGTACAAAGATTGATTGGGGTAATAATAACTTTAAAGAAAACCTTGATGATTGGATGAGATTATCTGTTAATCATTATCAAAGACATAAAGAGAGAAATAAAATTATATCAGAGGATGTTAAATAACATCCTCTCTTTATTTTTATTAAAATTTTTGTTATAATATTTATAGATAAATGAAAGAGGTGATTACTTATGGTTACAATAATTTGTGATAGTTTTGAATTTGAACATCATGAAGAACCAAACACAAGATATATTACTTATCAATACAGAATTGATAATGAAAACGATAAAAGAATCATGGAATTAATACGTGAGTTATTAAATCGTGAAGAAAAAAGATGTGATAATTGCGTTCATTATAAATCAGATGGATACTTTTGTGGATATGAATCTCATTCATGTAAAATTCATGGAGATTTAGAAGCTTGGAATCATCCTCATCATGATGGAGATGGTAGTAAGTGTGAAGATTATATGCGCAAGGAGTGATAAATATGGCTCAAAATCAATTTGGTTGTATTTGTGATATATGTGGAAAATATGATAAAAATAAAAAATATTTTTATCGTTTAACACTCCCAACCTATCAAAGTGATTTTAATAATAGTGTTCAAACACTTGATTATTGTTTTGAATGTTATAAAGATTTAAAAACTATATTACAGATACATTATACAAAAAATAATAATAATTGAGGTGATAATATATGATAACCTATGAAGATTATATTGAATATATAAAACGTCTTAATGAATGGACAAAAGCATATGATGAAGGTCATCCTGTGGTTTCCGATAAAGAATGGGATAACCTATACTTTGAAATTCAGAGGTTTGAATTTTATAATCCAAATCGTATTCAACCAGATTCGCCTACTCAAGTTATTCATTTTGAAGAAGTAAGTGAACTTAAAAAAGTTAAGCATAATCATCCAATGTTATCACTTGCAAAAACAAAAGATATAGAAGAAGTTGAATCATTTATGGGAGAATTTTGTTGTATAGCTATGGCTAAGATGGATGGTTTAACTTGTTCTTTAACATATGAAGGCGGGAAGCTGGTTCGCGCAGAAACAAGAGGTAATGGTGAAGTTGGTGAAGATATAACTCATAATGCTCTTGTTATTCCATCAATTCCTAAAAGAATTGATGACCCAAATTATCTTGTTGTTGATGGAGAGATAATTTGTGACTATAAAACATTTGAAATAATTAGCGCGGAAGCTGGTTATAAAAATCCTCGTAATTATGCAGCAGGTAGTATTAGACTTCTTGATAATGGTGAGTGTTTTAATAGAAAATTAACATTTGTAGCATGGGATGTTAGGAATCCTAAAAAAGAAAAAATGCATAGAGAGATAGGTTGGCTTTCAGATGATTTACAGTTTTTAAGTAGATTAAATTTTAAAATAGTACCTTTTATTATATGTGCAAATAATTCAAACAGTGATTTTACTTACGATATAGAATCTAGTATTGAAATAATTAAAGAAAGATGTGCAAGATTACAGTATCCAATAGACGGAATTGTATTTAAATATAATAAACTTAAAGACTATGATGCGGCGGGACGTACAGACCATCACTTCAAGGGCGGGCTTGCCTATAAATTTTATGATGATGAGTATGAAACGAGATTAAAGACTATAACATATGATGTTTCTCGTAACGGTGTATTAACTCCAGTTGCAGTATTTGAACCTATTGATATAGATGGTACTACTGTATCAAGAGCAAGTCTTCATAATATGAGTGTTATGTATGATACTCTTGGACGTGACCCATATTACGGTGAACGTATTAAGGTTGCAAAAATGAACATGATAATTCCACAAATTACATGGGCAGATAAAAGAGATTATGGAGAGATAGTTGCGGCGGGTGGTGCAACCTGTGACCGTAACGGTATAGATGGATATTTTGTATGTCCAGCTTGCGGAAGTATTTGTGATATATGGAAATCTGAAACAGGTGTTGAAGAATTAAGATGTGATAATCCTCAATGTGCAGGTAAATTAATTCAGAGACTTGACCATTTCTGTGGTAAAAAAGGTCTTGATATTAAAGGACTTTCAGAAAAAACTCTTGAAAAACTTACAGATTGGGGATGGGTAAACGATATATCAGATATTCCTAAACTTAAAAAACATGGCGAAGAATGGATGAATAAACCTGGATTTAGCTTTGTATCTGTAAGTAAAATATTAAAAAGTATAGATGATTCTCTTGCGGAAGCACCTTTATCAGCTTTTATATCTGGTCTTGGTATTCCATTAATTGGAACTAGAGTAGCTAAACAGATTTGTGAAAAAGTAGAAACATGGAGAGATTTTAGGGATTTAATCTACGAAGACTTCGATTTTACAGAATGGGATGGATTTGGTTATGAAATGAATCGTGCATTACATGACTTTGACTATGAAGAAGCAGATAAAATCGTAGAATATATTACTTTTAAGCCTGAAGAACATAAGGACAAAACTGTTAAACTTAATAATATAAATTTTGTAATAACAGGAAAACTTCAAATCTTTGAAAATAGACAAAGGCTTATTGAAGTAATTGAAAAAGCAGGCGGAAAAGTATTAAGTAGTGTTTCTTCTAAAACTAACTATTTAATTAATAATGATATAAATAGCACTTCCGCAAAAAACAAAAAAGCAAAAGAATTAAATATACCTATAATAACAGAAGTAGAATTAGTGGAGATGCTAAATGAATAGAGAACAACGTAGAAAAATAAAGAAAAATATTAGAACAAAAGCAGATGAAATCTGGAAACTTGAAATACTTGCTACACTTGCAAAAGATGAAGATGTAAAAGCTACCGCGCAGCAAGCGATAGAAAAAATTGCATCAACTTGCACTATGTCAGAACTACTATTAATAGATGCTTATATAAACGAGACATATGTAAAACAGAGTTGAAATTTTTAAAAATTTTTAGTATAATATAAATATAATAAAGATGTTGTAATAAAGCAATATCTTATTAAAATAAAAATATAATTTTCTAAGGAGAAAAAAACAATGAAGGAAAACACAAAGACAGTATTTAATTACATTAAGGCACATGAAGCAGAGGATATTACAGCATCCGACATCGCTGCAGCAACTGGACTTGAGGTTAAGTCAGTTAACGGTATTATTACATCAGCACTTATTGGAACAGGCAAGAATAAGGCAAATAAGGACTATGTAGAGAGAGTTCCTGGTTATGTTACTGTAACTAATGATGAGGGAGTTGAATTAACAAAGGAAGCTAAGTTCATCAAGCTTACAGATAAGGGACGTGAGTCAACAGTAGAGTCAATTGAAGCTGAAGAGCTTGCAATCGCTCAGGCTAAGATAATGGCTAAGAATCAGTAATTCAGTAGTCATTATACGAATTATATTGATAAATAGGGTTGGTATTATACCAACCCTTTATCTCTATATAGGAGAACTTTTATGATAATTACATTAATTATACTCGTTATAATATGCGGTTTTCTTATTTATAAATTATCACAAAAGAAAAGCATAGACAAAGGTATTGAAGAATATAATAATACATTAAAAATAGAAAGAGCTAAAATCCAAGAAGAGTATAATAATTTATCATATAATATAGAATTACAAAGAAATCAATTTCAAGAAAACCAAAATATTAATAATGAATTAGAAAATAAAATAAATAGTAATAGAATCATTTTACAAAATACAATAGAACAAAATCAAGCAATTAGTAATAATGCGTTTGATAATTATTGGAACGCACTTGAAAATAAATATACTGAATTAGAAAATGATTTTGATGTGCGGGTATCCGCCTTAAACGATGAATTACTCGCGACTCAAAGTGACTTAGACAAGCTAAAAGCGACACGGGCGGCCGCCCATGAAGCTTTACTAAAAGAGCAAGAAATAAAAGATAATAAAGATGATTATAGACTTATACCTTCGGAATCAGATTTAGCTGATTCCCGCAAACTTGAAATTGTAAAACGAGAATTAAATAAACCTCGTATTATCTGTATGCTTATATGGCAAACGTATTGGCAGCCACTTGCAAAAAAGCAGTTTCCGCTTATTTTACAAGCTAAAACAAAAACAGGAATTTATAAAATAACAAATCAAATTACTGATGAATGTTATATTGGGCAGGCGGTAGATGTTTATAAGCGTTGGTGTGAACACTGTAAATGTGGACTTGGTATTGATACACCACCAGGTAATAAATTATATAAAGCAATTCAAGAATATGGATTAGACAACTTTACTTTTGAATTAATAGAAGAGTGTGATACTTTAGAACTTAATGAAAAGGAAAGATATTTTATAGATTTGTATCAAGCAGATACTTTTGGATATAATGGTAACAAAGGAGTAAAATAATATGGCTTTTATGGATAATAGAAAAATAACTCAAATAACTCCAATGGATTTAATAACTGAATGTTTTAATAATACGGGTGAGTTAAAAAGTATAGAAGAAGTATCTGAAAGATGGGACTTCATTAATAGGACAATGATATTAAATGATATAGATGACGTAGTAGCCGATGCGATTTGCCATTTAATTCGTTTTTGGAATGATGTTGATAATAAGGAACAAATTGCAGTTGAATATCGTATTCCTATTAAAATTTATATTGACTCTTGCGGCGGTAGTCTAGTTGGCGCACTTACTATAGCAGACTCAATAAGAATGTCTAAAACTCCAGTTTATACAATCAATATTGGTGCAGCATATAGTGGAGGATTATTGTCATTTATAGCAGGTCATAAGAGATTTGCATATAAATCAAGTAGCTTCCTTTTCCACGAAGGTTCAACTAGTCCTGGGAATATGGATGCGGGTAAATTTAAAAACTATGCTGGCTTTTATGAAAAATTAATTGAAAAAATGAAAAATTATCTACTTGAACTTACTGATATTGATGAAGAAAAGTATGAGAAGATTTCAAGAGATGATTATTGGTTCTTTGCAGAAGAAGCAATAGAGAATGGTGTTTGCGATGAAATATTGGAGGAGTTCATATAATGAATTTTTTAGAAACTGATGTATGGGGTTTTTATCACGCGGTGCGTGGTGCCCGTAATCCAATGAATAGTTGGGGTAAAATGGATAGTGAATTTTACGAGAATACTTATGATACTGTCCTCGGTGAAAATGATTTAGACCTTCTTCAAAGACTTATTGCGGGCGGTTCTGAACATCGTAAATTTATGCGTCAAATCATGGTGTCTGTTGATATAACTGCACCTATGTATTGGTGGAAGGAATTCGATACTTATAAAATAGGTACAACCGCAAATAGCACAAGTACAATGCATAAACTTGCTTCAAAGCCAATTACAATAGAAGACTTTGAAATGAATGATTTTGAACGAGTAAAAGTATTTGACAGAGAACCTTATAGTCCTGATGATTTTACAGATGAATTATGGGATTATATAATTGATATATGTGAAACACTCCGTCAAAGATATATAGAAACAAAAGATAAAAGATATTGGAAAGAATTAATCCGTATTCTTCCGGAAAGCTATCTTCAAACTCGTACAGTTACTATGAATTATGAAAATCTTTATTCTATTGTGCGGCAGCGCAGAGGGCATAAGTTATCAGAGTGGGCGCAGTTTATTGATTGGGTTCACACCCTCCCTTATGCAGACGAATTAATATTTTATCCTTATTAATTGCATTTTTTAAAAAAATTTGTTATAATTATTATATAAGAAAATAAAAAGAGGTAAAATAATTATGACAGATGAAAGAAAAAATATTTTTATTGAAACAGTAGAAAGTTTATTTGCAAAGTATACGTTTGAAGATAATATCCCACAAGAAGCTCTTGATTTTTTTGAAGATTATAAGAAGGGTAAAACTTCAGGTCGCAAAGAAATAACAGATAAAGGATATAATATTCTTGTAGGTTTAAAAGAAGTTAATGATTGGATTACAGCTAAGGCGCTTGGTGAAAGACTTGATATATCTGGTAAAAGTGTATCAGGTACTATGCGCAAGCTCGTTGAAGATGGTTTCGTTGAAAAGCAGGCAGGTAATCCCGCAGCATATAAAATTACTGATAAAGGTATTAACTTTCAGCCAGAAAAAGCAGAAAGTTGACAAAATAAAAAATTTATGTTATAATTATATTATAAGTAAAATTTAAGGAGAAAATAAAAATGAGAGACAAAAACGAAAACACAATGAATATTGAAGGTAAGATTTATCAGTTTGATTTAGCAGAAAAGGTAACTGGTGAAAATTCTAAGCAGCCTGGTACTCATTATATTAACGGTACTGTAGATATTGCAACAGATGCTTCACTTGAAAATATTGTTCAGGTTCATTATACTTATGTAACACCTGTTTATAGCTCAGGTAAGTCAAACGCTACTTATACAGCTCTTAAGCAGATAATTGATAGCGGAAAGACAGTTATTAATGATGGATATGAAGCAGCTACAGTTATTAAGGCTAATCCTTCATATTCTGTTAATGATTTCTTCCCACAGGGACAGGAAGTTCCAGTATCAAATCCTAGAAATGAGGGTGGATTTGTTAGTATCGTTCCAGAAACTACACTTCATCCAGAGGGAGATGTTGGAAGAAGTAAGTTTACAGTAGATGTTATTATTGGTAGCGTTAATGAAGTAGTTCCTGAAGATGGCGATTCATATGCAGAGATTAAGGGATATGCATTTGATTTTAGAAATGCAGTTCTTCCAATCACACTTGTTGCAAGAAATGAATCAGCTATTAAGTATTTTGTAGACCTTGATGCATCTCCAGAGCATCCTATTTTCACAAAGGTATGGGGCAAGATTGTTAATACTTTTAAGAAGATTGAAAAGGTAACAGAATCAGCTTTCGGAGAAGCTACAGTTGATACAGTAACTCGTAGAAGTAGAGAATTCCTTATTACTGGTGCAAACCCAGTTCCTTACGAATTTGATACAGATGCTACTATTACAGCTAAAGAGTTTGAAAAGGCTCTTCAGGATAGAGAAGTTTATCTTGCTGAAACAAAGAAGAGAAGTGACGAATGGAGAGCTTCTCAGGGTAATGCCGCTGCATCTAACGCAAGTCCTGCAGCTCAGGCAGCTTCCGCAGCAGTTAAGTCAGGTGGATTCAAGTTTTAACTTGAATCCCGCTGAAACTTAATTAAGGAGGTAAACTTTAATGGATATAGATTTATTAGGACTTGAACCTCATAAGGTTAGTCGAGATTTAAGAGGGTATTCGGTATTTTTCTTTGGCGAGCCAAAAAGTGGTAAAACAACAATAGCAAGTAAGTTTCCAAATTCACTTTTACTTGCATTTGAAAAAGGTTATAATGCTCTTGCAGGAGTTATGGCACAACCAATCAATTCATGGGCTGAATTTCTTAAAGTATGTAAGCAGCTTAAAGATGATAAAGTAAAAGAAAGATTTGAAACAATTATTATAGATACTAGTGATATTGCATATTCATATTGCGAAAAGTATATATGTCAAGCTAATGGAGCTAATACAATAGCTGACATACCATATGGTAAAGGATATACATTAGTTAGTGCGGAATTTGATGAAAAACTTAGAAGTATAGTTCAGATGGGATATGGTATTGTACTCATTTCTCACTCAACAGATAAAACTTTCAAAGATGAATCAGGTCAGGAATATAATAAAATTGTTCCTACTCTTGATAAAAGAGCAAATAATATAGTAGCAAGAATGGCAGATATTATTGGTTATTCAAGAGCAGTAACTGATGAAAACGGAAATAATAAAACTATATTATTTATGCGTGGTACACAGAGATATGAGGCGGGTTCCCGCTTTAAGTATACTCCAGATTATATAGAGTTTACTTATGATAATCTTGTAAATGCCATCGCGGAAGCAATTGATAAGCAGGCTCAGGAAGATGGTAATGAATTATATACCGATGAAAGAGAAAATGCTTATAAAGACACAAGTTCACATCTTGATTTTGATGAACTTATGAATACATTTAAATCGCTTATAGACCAATATAGCGCAGATGAAGAAAAGATGGCAACATATTACGCTCCAAGAATTACTCAGATTATTGATAAGTTTTTAGGGAAAGGCAAGAAGGTTAATGAAATGAGTAGGGATCAAGTAGAACAGCTAGCTTTAATTGTTGACGACCTAAAAACTTTATAATTTTAATAAATAGAAAAAGCATTTGAGATTATTTCAAATGCTTTTTCTTTATTTTTATAAAAAAATATGATATAATAAAATAAAAAAGGAAGTGATTTTATGAGTAAAAATAAAAATGATGCAGTAAAAGAAATAATAAAAAAAATACAAGTAATTCTGGTTAAAGATATGGATATTCCATTAAATTCTGCAAAGAAAATTAATAACTTATTAAATTTAATGACTCAAATACTTGATAAGGAGTAATTATGGCTCAACATATTGTAAAATGTTTATATTGTGGAGAACATTTTAATATTGTTCCTGAGGAAGAAGGTATTACATGGTTTAAACCAAGAAGTAATAGATATGCACATGTTAAATGTGGACAGGAACAAGAAACAAAGAAAACACAAGAAGAAAAAGATTTTGATGAATTATATCAATATGTAAAAAAAGAACAAGGAGATAATTTTAATTTTGTTCAGTTTAAAAAAATAACTGATGCGTGGATTAAAGATTATCAATATACATATAGTGGCATGCTTAAAAGTTTACTTTATTTTTATGAAGTTAAAGGCAACTCAAAAGCAAAATTAAGAGAAGGCTCAATAGGTATTATACCTTTTTGTTATTCTCAAGCATATAATTACTATTATGAAATTTATTTAGCAGCACAGAGGGCGGGGACTGGTGATTATAAAACATCCAGTGTAGAAATTGAAATTGACGCGCCGGTTGCAAAGGTGCTGCCGCCCAAACTATTTAATTTAGATATGGAGGATGAAGATGAAGAGTAACTACATAGACACAAAATCAATTATTCAAGTAATAGGTAGTATTTTTCAAAACCCTTCCCTATTAGATGATGTACAGTATAAATTTAATGAAGAAGATTTCCCGCAAGACTTTCATAGAATTATGTTTGGTTCAATATATAATCTTCATGCGCTTGGTGCAAAAGTGATTACAATTAATACAATAGAAGATTATCTTGAACAGAGAGACAAAAAGTTTGCGGTTTATAAAGCATATAATGGCGCAGAGTGGCTGCAGAAATGTATAGAATCTGTATCAGTCGCTACTTTTGATTATTATTATAAAAGAATGAAAAAGTTTACACTACTTCGTATGTATGATAGTCATGGAGTAGATGTAAGTTCTATTTATGATGCCAATAATGTTATAGATATAAAAAAGAAACAACAGCAAGAAGATTGGTTAGATAATCATTCTCTTGTTGAAATAGCAGATTTAATAAATGACAAAATTGAAGAAATTAAGGTAAAATTTGTAGATAATGGTTCAGATGATATTGTATTAGCTTCTGAAGGTGCTGAAGATTTATATAATGAATTGAAGAAAGCACCGAATGTTGGCTATCCAATGTGCGGAAAGTATATTAATAAAATTTTTAGAGGTGCTAGATTTGGTTGTGTATTTCTTCGTTCTGCACCAACTAACTTTGGTAAGACTAGATATATGATTGCAGATGCCTGTAATTTTGCTTGTGATGAACTTTATGATGTTGTCACAAAGGAATGGAAGAAAAATGGTACAGCAGAACCTACAATTTTTATAACAACAGAGCAAAAGAAAGACGAAATCCAAACAATGCTGTGGGCTTTTATTGCGGGTGTATCAGAAGATAAAATTCTTGAAAATAAACTTAGTGAAGAAGAGGACGAAAGAGTTAAAAAAGCAATAAAGATACTAGATAGAAGTCCTTTATTCATTAAAGAACTTCCTGACTTTAGTTTACAGGACGTAGAAAATATTATTAAACTTGGTATCCGCAAGCATAATGTAAGATATGTATGTTTTGATTACATACATTCAAGTATTAAAATTTTAAGTGAGATTAGCGGAAAAGCTAATGTAAAAGGATTAAGAGAAGATAATATCCTATTTATGATTAGCGTAAGGCTAAAAGATATAGCACAGCAGTATGGAGTTTTTATACTTACCGCAACTCAGTTAAATGGTGATTATATTGAATCTAAATCATTTGACCAAAATTTATTAAGAGGCGCGAAAGCAATTGCAGATAAGGTTGATGCTGGTATGATATTACTTCCAGTAACAGAACAAGATAGAGAGTCGTTAAAAGTATTTTGTTCTAAAAATGGTTTTAATATGCCAACGTTAAAAATATCTATATATAAGAATAGACGAGGTAGGTATAATCACATTTTCCTTTGGTGTAATCCGGACTTAGGTATATGTAGATTAGAACCTCAGTTTATTACTTCGTATTTATATGAACCTATTGAAATAGAAGATTTAATAATTAATATAAAACCAAAAACAGAAAATTGGGAGAGTGCATTTTAAATGAGCATTAATTTTGATAAAGATGAAATTAAAAACTCTTTAACAATAGAACAAATAGAACAGTTTTTAGCAGACCATGGCGGAGACCCCATGAAACGTATAGGAGCTTTAGTGTCTCGTACAATTTGTCATAATCCGCCAAATTCTGATGCTTCGCATAAATTGTATTATTATGAAAATACAAAATTATTTAAGTGCTATACAGAATGTGCGGAAACCGCAGGATTTGACATCTTTGACTTGACTCGAAAAATCATGAAGCTCCAATCTGGAATAGAATGGTCTTTATATGATGCTCAAATTTATATTATAAATTATTTCGGGCTTGATGTTGTCAACGATTTTTCTAAAAATGTGGACAACATTATAGATTTTTCAATTTTTGATAAATATGAAAGAAATAATGCTGTAGACACACAGCAAACGACAATTGAAATGAAGGTTTTTAATCCCGCAATATTGGAACACTTAACCTATCGTCCAATAGGGCCATGGTTAAAAGAAGGTATTACAGAAGAAGTAATGATTGATAGGGGCATCCGCTTCGACCCTTATAACTGGGGTATTGTTATTCCACATCGTGATATAAATAATAATTTAATTGGAATTAGAGAGCGTACACTTGTTAAAGAAAATGAAGAACGTGGAAAATACATGCCCGCAATCATAAATGGAAAAATGTACAATCATCCTTTAGGTTTTAATTTATATAATATAAATAAAAGTAAAGATAAAATTAAGCAATTTAAAATAGCCATCGTAGGAGAAGGTGAAAAATTCTGTTTAGGTTATGCTTCATATTTTGGCATGGATAATGATATAACAGTGGCAACTTGCGGAAGCAATTTGACCATACATCAATTTCTATTATTAATGTCTTTAGGTGTTGAAGAAATAGTTGTTGCTTTTGATAAACAGTTTCAAAAAGCTGGAGATGAAGAATGGAAACGATGGACTAAAAAATTACAGAGTATCCATGAAAAATATGGAAAATATGTTAAAATAAGTTTTATGTTTGATATAAATAATAAATTAGATTATAAGGCTAGTCCTATAGATGGCGGGAAACAGATATTCCTTGAAATGTTAGAAGATAGAATTACTTTGGATTGACTTTCAGAAAAAATTATGATATAATATTATATATAAAAATAAATAAAAAGAGGTAAATAAAAATGATAAGAAACTTTATGATATCGGATGAAACAATTAATGCAAATTTTACAAAAAACCCATCATGGCTTGGTGTTATTGAAGATATGGAACGTACAAGGAGTTCAATAGCAAAGCCTGCTTCAACAATTAATTGTTCTACACGTTCTTTCTATGATGATGATATGCTTGACTATCTATTAAAGGATGTTACAGAGAAGAAAGCTAAAGAAGCAGAAGAATTACTCAAAAAGAAAATTGAAAATAATAAAAGAGTAGAGATTGATAGATTTAGTTGCAAAATAAAGAATGTAATATTCAATGAGCCTTATACTATTATTCTATGGAAGAATGGTGAAAAGACTATCGTTAAATGTCAGGAAGGCGATAAATACGATGCAGAAAAAGGTTTTGCAATAGCAATAATCAAACATATGTTTGGAGATACTAATTACTTTAATAATATTTTTAAAGATTGGATTAAAGAAGATTAATGAAATATCAGTTAATAGCACCTGTAACCTGGAATAATGCCCGCGCGCAGGTGCTATTTAATAGAGGTATTACAGAAAATCAGCTCAATAAATATATTAATGCATCATTAAAAGACATCAATAATCCGGAAGCTTTCGGCATAGATATAATGCAGAAAGCAGTACAAATATTAAGTAAACATATTAAAGATAATAGTAAAACTATTATTATTGTTGACCCTGATGTGGATGGTAATACTAGCTCTGCATTATTACTAAATTATTTATATAATTTCTTTCCACAATGGGTTTCTAATATTAAAATTTATTTCCATGATGGAAAACAACATGGATTAAATGATTGTGTTGATTATATAATTGAAAATGATTTTAAATTTGTGTTATGCCCAGACGCGGGTAGTAATGATAAAGATGAATGTCAAATGTTATCAGAACATGGTATAGAAGTATTAATTCTTGACCACCATGATTTTGATACTGAAAACCCATATGCAGTTATTATAAATAATCAAGATGGTTATAGTAATTATCCAAACAAAGCCCTAAGCGGAGTTGGAGTAGTATGGCAATTTTGTAGATTTTTTGATTCTGTAATGTCAACTCAATATGCAGACCAATATCTCGATTTAGTTGCAATAGGTTTAGTTGCCGATATGATGGATATTAGGTCGGTTGAGACTAAAGCATTAATTCAAGCTGGATTATTGAATCTTCATAATCCATTTTTATATCATATGGCACAAAAAAATGCTTTTAAACTTGGAGATAAAATTACCCCTACTGGAGCTGCATTTTATATCGTTCCGCTACTTAATGCAATACAAAGAAGTGGTACATTAGAAGAAAAACAATTGGTATTTAAAAGTATGGTTCAGTATTATGCTTTTGAAAAGGTGCCTTCCACTAAACGAGGTCATAAGCTTGGTGAGATGGAGACAATAGTAGAACAAGCGGTAAGAACTAGCACTAATGTAAAAAATAGACAAACAAGAGTACAAGATGCTTCTCTTGAAAAACTTGAAAAACAGATTAAAGATTATAATTTGCTTGATAATTGCAAAGTATTAATTTTACTTCTTGATGAAAAAAGTAATGTACCTGCGGAAGTGCGCGGATTAATAGCTAATAAATTTATGGCAAAATATCAGCGTCCTTGTTGTATATTAACAAAAGATAAGAAAGAGGATGCTTATGCGGGAAGCGCGCGCGGTTGCTCTTTAGCTGGAGTTACTGATTTTAAGCAAATGTGTTTAGATAGCAATTTAATAGAGTATGCCATAGGGCATCCTAATGCCTTTGGTTTGAAGATATATAAAAAAGATATTGAACAGTTTATAAAGTATATGAACGATGCTTTAGTAGATATGTCTGATGAACCTGTTTATTATGTAGATTATATATTTAAAGGTCAACAAGTAGATGCTAATACACTACTTGATATAGCAAATATGGAGAACTATTGGGGTACTGAATTATCTGAACCTTTTATTGCGATAGAAAGTTTAAAAATTACACCTAATATGGTGGATATATATAGAAAATCAACTAATACCATTAAAATTAGTTTAACTAATGGAGTTAGTATTATGAAGTTTAATGCTGATGAAGAGTTATGTGATAAATTAACCAAAAATAATAATGGTTACATAGAAATGGATATAGTTGGAAAATGTAATGCCAATAATTATATGGGTATTATAACTCCACAAATTTTTATTGAAGATTTTAATATTGTTGATAGTTCAAAGTATTATTTTTAAGAGGAAATATCATGGAAAAGATAAGTGGTATTTATAAAATTGAAAATAATGTTAATCATCATATGTATATAGGTAAAGCTAAAGATATTTATCATAGATGGGTTGAACATAAATCTGATGCAAGAAGAAAAAAAGATAATTATCCTATTCATATTGCTATAAGAACATATGGAGAAAATAATTTTACTTTTTCTATTATTGAAATAATAGAAGAAAAAGACTATAATAAAATAGCAAATGAAAGAGAAAAATATTGGATAAAATTTTTTAACACATATGAAAATTCAAATCATTATAATCTAACACCTGGCGGGGACGGTGGGAAAGGTCATAAATTAACAAAACAACAAAAAGATAATATTAGTAATGGACTAAAAACTTTTTATCAAACTAAAAAAGGCAAAGAAAAGGCTAAACAGCAATCAGATTTTATGAAAAAACAAGGTGGATGTAATCACAAACCTCATACTAAAGAATGGAAACAGCAGCATAGTGAGCGTATGAAGGGGTATAATAATCCAAATTATAATAAACATAGTAATGGAAAAAGATGTAAATGTATTGAAACTAATATAATTTATGAATCAACTCGTCAAGCGGAAGAAAAAACTGGCATTAATCATACTAGCATTAGCGCAGCTTGTAGAGGAGTACAAAAAACTGCTGGAGGCTATCATTGGCAATATATATAATAAATATTATTTTTAATTGACAAATTTAAAAATTTTTGCTTGGGGCGAAGATGACTGTAATCTGAAACAAAAACAGGTTTTCAACTTTTTCGCCCCAATTTTTGTTTTTATTGATTTTTCTTAAAAAATATGTTATTATATTTATAGAAGAAAAATATTAGGAGATTCTAAAATGGAACTAACAAGAAAGCAAGAAGAAGGCTTAAAAATAGTTATAGAAAGATTTTTAAACCATGACAAGTATACAGTAATATCTGGCTACGCGGGAAGCGGTAAAAGTACATTGGTTAGATTTATGATAGATGCATTATCTGCACATGGAGTACATGAAGAAACTGATGTATGTTTTTGTGCGTATACAGGCAAAGCTGCGCAAGTGCTTATTGATAAAGGTAACAAAAATGCTATGACCGCGCATAGATTAATGTATAAAGCTATTCCAAGACCTGATGGCTCTTTTATATTTACGCCGAAAACAGAGCTTGAATATAGAGTAATTATAGTTGATGAGTGTAGTATGTTACCAAGAAAAATGATGGAAAGATTACTTGCTTATCCGAATATTTATGTAGTATTTTGCGGAGACCCAGGTCAGTTACCGCCAATTAACAAGGACGATGACAACCATCTACTCGACCATCCGCATATTTTCCTTGATGAGATTATGCGTCAGGCAGCTGATAGTGGAATCATTCAGCTTAGTATGAAAGTTAGACATGGTGAAAATATAGATGGTTTTAAATCTAATGATGCTATTGTATTACCAAAAACAGAGTTAAATACAGGTATGCTTGAATGGGCAGATATAATTTTGTGTGCTACAAATGCAACAAGAATAAATATTAATAATGAAATGCGTAGACTACTTGGTCATGAAGGCGAAATATGCGATGGAGATAAAGTTATTAATTTAAACAATTCATGGGAAACATTTTCAGAAAATGGTAATGCTCTTACCAACGGCGCAATTGGATATTTTTATAATCCTTTTGAATCATATGTACGCACTCCATCTTTTGCAAAAATACCTTTCAATGAAATAAAAACATATATTGGTCATTTTGTAACAGAAACGAATGATGATTTTGGAACTTTAGCTATTGATAAAAAAATGATTGATAAAGGCGAATTTAGCTTAACTTCAAAACAAAAATTTTTATTAGGTAGAAATCAAAGATATGCAAGTCTTATACCATATCAATTTACTTTTGCTTATGCGATTACTACACATAAAGCACAAGGTTCAAGTTGGAAAAATGTTCTTGTTATAGAAGAGAAGTTTCCATATCAGCCAGAGGAACATAAAAGATGGCTGTATACCGCAATTACTCGCGGAGAAGAAAAAGTTGTTGTGGTAAGATAAATATAAGGAAAGAGGAATTTTCAAATGATTCAAATGATACAAAATATTATAAATGAAATGCTAGTAGGCAATTTTTCATTTTTAATTTTAATAGTTGGTATTTTACAATTAATAGTTATGATAAGAAGTCAGTCAAGGAAAAGAGAGGGTAAAAAGATGACACCACAAGTATATGAAAATTTACAAAAGTTATCTTATGAAGAATTACTTCATGCTTTAGATAACGTAAGAGAGCATCTATATGAAATTGGAGAAGATGCTGAAGATTTAGATTATAAATATTATATTGCATTAATGCAAGAGTTAGATAAGAGACAAAAAGAAGAGTAATACAAAATTGACATTTTATAAAAAATATGATAAAATTATTATAAGAACAAATGAAATGGAGTAAATTATATGAAACGTTTTAGTCCACATAATCATACAGAAATGTCAAACTTTCGTTTAGTTGACAGTATTAATAAATTAGAGAACCTCGTTAAAAGAGGTATAGATATAGGTTTAGCAGGGTTAGCTATTACAGACCATGAAACAATAGCTAACTCTGTTCGTATTTGTCAACTTCAAGAAAAATATCCTGATTTTAAAATTGCGATAGGAAATGAAATATATTTAACTGATACAAGAGATAAAGGACAAAAATATTATCACTTTATTTTAATAGCTAAAGATGCGGAAGGTCATCGTCAGTTGCGTGAGCTTAGTTCAAATGCATGGCTTAACTCATATTATGATAAAGGTATGGAAAGAGTTCCTACGTTAAAAAGTGAACTTGAAGAAATTATAAATAGTAATCCAGGTCATTTAATAGCAACTTCCGCATGTATCGGTGGAGAATTATCTTCAAATATATTAAATTTATTAAATGCGCGAATAACAGGTGATAAAGAAGGAGAAGTTGTAGCTTATAATAATATTATTAACTTTATTGAATTTTGTCTTAAATTATTTAAAGATGATTTTTATATAGAAATAGCACCCGGCGCAAGTAAAGAGCAGGTCGCCGCAAATAAAATGCTTATTACTATTGCACATCAATATAATCTTAAAGTAGTAGTAGGTGATGATAGTCACTTTTTGAAGAGAGAAGATAGATTTGTTCATAAAGCATATCTTAACTCAAAAGAAGGTGAAAGAGAAGTAGATGCATTTTATCAATATGCATTTTTACATGATGAAATGGATTGTATTAGAGATTTAACTCCTACTTTTGAAAGTAATATAGATAATATAGGTAAGATATATGAAGCATTATGCGTTAACAGTATGGATATGTATGATAAGATAGAAACGTACGATATTCGTCATGCGCAGACTATTCCATCTGTTGATGTTAAAGATTATCCTAAAACATTTAAACCAGCTATTGAAAAATATCATCCTATACTAGCAGAAATGTTTATGTCAGATGATATTTATGAAAGATATTGGGTTAATCAATGTGTAGATAAATTGGTAGAATTAAAGAAATGCAATGAAACTTATTTAGCAGAACTTGAAGAAGAAGCAGATGTAAAGAAAACAATAGGAGAAAAGTTAGGAACAAACATTTTTAAATATCCTATCACACTTCAGCATTATATTGATATGATGTGGGATTGCGGAAGTCTGGTTGGAGCGGGAAGAGGTTCATCTTGTGCAGGACTAAATCATTATCTTCTTGGTGTAACTCAGCTTGACCCAATTAAATGGAATCTTCCATTTTTTAGATATTTAAATAAGGATAGAATTGAGCTTCCTGATATTGATTTGGACCTTTGTCCAAGTAAGCGTCCTATTATTATGAAAAAGATTAAGGCGGAAAGAAGTCAAAAATTTGCGGATGGCGTTAGCTCAGAACTCGGAGCAACATTTGTTACAACATTTGGTACAGAAACCGCAAAGTCAGCTATACAGACTGCTTGCCGCGGATATAGAAGTGCAGAATATCCTGATGGTATTGATACAGATATAGGAACATATCTTGCATCATTAGTTCCAGTTGAAAGAGGATTTAACTGGACAATTGCAGATATGGTTGAAGGAAATCCTGATAAAGGTCGCCAACCAATTTCATTATTTATTAATGAAGTAAATCAGTATCCAGGTTTATTAGATATTATAAAAGGAATTGAAGGACTTGTAAAATCAAGAGGAATTCATGCTTCCGGAGTAATTATGTTTGATGAAGACCCATTTGAGTTTGGATGTTTTATGAAAGCTCCTAATGGGGAGGTAGTTACACAATATGACCTTCATGACTGCGAAGCTGCGGGAATGACAAAATATGACTTCCTTTTAACTTCTGTGCAAGACATGTTATGTCAGTCAATTAAATTTTTACAGGAAGATGGAGAACTTCCAAAAGATATGTCACTTCGTGAAGTGTATGATAAATATCTTCATCCTGAAGTATTAGATATAGACGATAAAGCAACATGGGATAATATAGATAAAGCAAAAATATTAGCTTGCTTTCAATTTGATAGTGATATAGGTAGTCAAGGTATTAAAAAGGTGCAACCGCACGATATTCTTGAATTAAGTAACACCAATGGTCTTATTCGTCTTATGGCTCCAGATGGAGAAGAAAATCCTATGGATAAGTACATGAGATTTAAGACTAATCCTGGTGAGTGGGATAGAGAAATGGAGCGTTATGGCTTAACTGAATTAGAACAGATGGCTTTCAGAAAATATCTTAAAGTTTCATTTGGTGTTGGTATATCGCAGGAACAGTTAATGAAGGCGCTAATGGATAATGATATTTGTAATTTTAGTCTTAAAGATGCCAATGCGGCTCGTAAGATTATCGGTAAAAAGCAAATGTCAAAAATCCCAGAACTTCGTGAACAGATAAAAGAGCAAGCTAAAAGTGATGGAGTAGGTAGATATGTATGGGATGCAATTGCGCGCCCGCAACTTGGTTATTCTTTTTCAGACATTCATGCTCTTGCATATTCATTTATAGGGTATCAAACAGCATATATTGCAACTAAATGGAGTCCGATATATTGGGATACCGCAGTTTTAGTTGTTAATAGCGGAAGTCTGGAAGAGAATGATATAGATGATGATTTAGACCTTGAAGCAAAAGAAAAGAACTCTGATTATGCAAAAATAGCGAAAGCATTGGGAGAAATTATTGACCACGGAATTAAAGTATCTCTTGTAGATATTAATAAGTCTGATTATGGTTTCCGCCCAGATGTAGCAAATAATCAAATACTTTTTGGTCTAAAAGCATTAAGTGGTGTTAATGCAGAAATGATAGATATTATTAAAGCGGGTAGACCTTATACAAGTATTAAAGACTTTATGGCACGAGTTAAAATTAAAAAGACCGCGATGATTTCTTTAATTAAAGGTGGCGCTTTTGACAATATTGCAGGAGAACTTGGTTGTATAGATAAAGAGAGAGCAAGATTTTATAACATGGTTTATTATTTATATCAAGCAAGTGAACCAAAACAAAAATTAACTCTTCAAAATCTTAATGGTCTTATTCAAGAAGGAATGATACCAGATAGTTTAGATTTTGAAAAGAAAGTATATTATTTTAATAAACATTTAGGTCAACATAAATGGATTAATAAAGAAACGAATATAGAATATTATGTTATAGTTCCGGTTGAAGCGTATAATTTTTATGAAAAGAATTTTAATATAGATTATTTAGAAGTTATAGATGGAGTTCCTGTTATTCAACAGAAAGTATGGAAAAAAGAAATATATGATGTTTACATGGATAAAGTGCGTACTTGGTTAAAAGAACATCATGATGAAACTTTATTTGAATATAATGCAGCTTTATTTAAAAAGACATGGGAAAAATATGCAAATAAAAATAATTTATCTGCATGGGAAATGGAAGCATTATGTTTTTATTATCATGACCATGAATTAAAGAATATTGATTGTAATAAATATGGAATTAAAAACTTTTTTGACTATTCATCTAATCCAATAGTAGAAAGATATTGGAAACGTGGTGGATTAAATCTGCCAATATATGAATTATTTAGAATTGCAGGAACTGTGATTAGTAAGAATGATACAAGGCATACTGTATCATTATTAACGACAGATGGCGTTGTTCCAGTTAAATTTACTCGTGATATGTATGCGATGTATAAGCGACAGCTAAGTGAAGTTCAACCTGATGGGACAAAGAAAGTTGTTGAAAAAGGTTGGTTTACTAGAGGAACAATGTTAATTATAAATGGTTTTAGAAGAGATGATATGTTTGTAGCTAAAAAGTATGCAAATACACAAGGTCATACAATTTATAAAATAGACAGTATTGATGAACTTGGTAATATTAAAATAGAAAATGAAAGAGGTCAATAAATGTATAAAATATTAGGATTCGTTGGACCAAGCGGATGCGGCAAAGACACTGCCGCATCTTATCTTGGTGAACGTAAAGATTATCATTATACCACATTATGTACTACTCGCCCTAAAAGAAATGAAAAAGATAATGGCTATCATTTTTTAACTCTTGAAGAATATGCGAAAAAAGTACTAGATGGAACTATGTTAAATACTCAAATTTTTAGAGATTGGTATTATGGATTAGGAGAGGAAGACTTAGTTAAAAATAAAATAAACGTTGTTCCAATGAGTAACATTATGGTAGAACAAATGTTAGAAGAGAAAAGACCTGATATAAATTTAAAAATTGTCTATATATGCACTATTGAAAAAGATAGACTTATGCATATTCTTGAAAGAGAAAAATCTCCTGATTGCTATGAGATATGTAGAAGATTTTTATCTGATAAAAAAGATTATGATGAAAATATTGATTTAATTAAAACAACAAATTATTCTATTCTTAATAATTATGATACAAATTTTTATCGTAATATAGACAGGATTGCAATTATAGCAAGCGCATCATTTAATAAGGACTAAATCGTTCAATTCTGGTTGAATGATTTTTATATATAATATCACATTATAGAGAAAGGATTGAATGATATGGATAACATTAGACTATATTCTACTCACTGCCCAAAATGCCGTGTAATAGAAAAGAAACTTGAACAAGCAAATATTAAGTATGAATTAATTGATGCAAAAGATAATCCTAAAGTCATTGAAGAGTTAAGTGCATTGGGCGTGCGCCAGATGCCAGTATTAATAGCAAATGATAAAATATTAGGATTTTCAGAAATTATAAAATGGATTGGAGCAAACTAAATGGAGATTAATATCAAACTTGGTAAAAATTTCACCACTCAATATAATAAACTACAAGGAGAGTTTGGTACAGATATAGCTCGAATTAACGGATTTGATGATGGTCAATTGTCTCATACAGACTTTATTGATTATTTTGTTGATAAGCCAGTTGTTGCAGATGCATCCATAGACCCGAATTCAAACGTAAAAAATAAAGATATAGTAACGCTTTTATCTGAAATGCCAAAAGCTCATAGAAAATTATTAGCTTTTAATAAAATTTATTATGAATATCAGAAAAAGTATGGCTTTAAAGCAGCTAATGAATGGCTTCGTATGGAGTGGATAGGACAACTTTATATGCATGATGGTGATACATCAACTTTTAAGCATTATTGTTTTGCATATGATTTAAAGGATTTAGCAGAAAAGGGATTATATTTTATTGGTAAAGGTAACAAACCTCCTAAACATCTTGGGGTATTTGTTACTTTTGTAAAAGAATTTATTAGTTATGCAAGTAATAGGTCAAGTGGAGCGGTTGGACTTCCAAATTTAATACCTTATATGTTTTACTTTTGGAAGAAAGATTGTGAAAATCATTATCTTGGTGGATTAAACACTCCAGAAGAATGTGAAAAATATGCTAAACAGAGCTTTCAGGAATTTATCTTTGCGGTAAATCAACCTTATACACGTGATGGTCAGCAGTCTGCATTTACTAATACATCAGTATTTGATAGACCATATTTTGAAGCGCTTTTTGGCGGAAGTGAATTTCCGGATGGAAGCTTTATGATAGATTATGAAGAAGATATTATACAATTCCAAAAGTGGTATCTTGAAGTAATGAGCGATATTAGAAAAGATAATATGTTTACGTTTCCTGTAAATTCAATATCTCTTTTAAGAAAAGAAGGTATCTATGACCTTAATTCGCTTGATGGATTTGAAGACCCTGACTTTGCAGAATGGGCTATAACCCATAATATGATTTGGTCAGATTCTAATATATTTGTGGATAAGTCTGTAACCAGTCTTAGTAACTGTTGTAGATTAAAGAGTGATATTAGAGACCTCGGTTATTTTAATTCTATTGGAGGAACTGCGCTTAAAGTAGGTTCTGTAAAGGTTTCCACAATTAATCTTGCTCGTATTGCTCTTGATACAAATAGTGAATTAGAATATATAGACACTTTAGCTCATAGAACATTAGTTAATCTTAGAGCTTTAGATGTAGTTAGACATATTATACAGCGTAATGTTGAAAAAGGATTACTTCCTAATTTTAGTTATGGTTTAGTAGATTTTGAACATTTGTATAATACTATAGGTTTCATTGGAATATATGAAACAATGAAGAAATTTGGTTATACAACAGAGGATGAATTTGGTAATGTATATTATAAACCGGAAGCTGCGGCATTTGGAGAAATGATATTTAGAACTATGCGCAAAGTTGCAGATTATTTTATTAAGGATAATAATCTTGATTATATGATTAATACAGAACAAATTCCAGGTGAGTCAGCTGCCGCAAAACTTATGAAGAAAGACAAGTTCTTCTATCCAGATGCAGAAATTTATGATTTACCTCTTTATGGTAATCAATTCATTCCTCTTGGTATTAAAACAACTCTTCAAGAGAGAATTAGAATACAAGCTATGTTTGACAGTTTCTGTAATGGCGGAAGTATCCTTCATGCTAATATAGACGCTCCATTTGATAGTTTTGAAAAAGCTCTTAAAATGACTAATTATATTGCGCAACAAGGTGTTACATACTTTGCTTTTAATACTAAAATTCAAGCTTGTGAAGATAATCATGCTTTTTATGGAACAACATGTCCAGTGTGCGGAAAACCAATAGCTACCGAATATACTAGAGTAGTTGGTTTTTATACACCTGTTAAAAGTTGGACATCAGAACGTTCTAAAGAATATAGAATGAGACGTTGGGAAGGTATAAATAAAACAGCGGAGGCTATATGAAATTAGTAGGAATAATTGATGAAGATTTTATAAATTATAGAAAACCAGCTATGGTGTTGGAATTTCCATATTGTGATTTTAAATGTATGAAAGAGTGCGGGATGCAAATTTGTCAAAATCTACCCCTCGCATCTTTGCCAATCGTAGATGCGCCTATTGAATCATTAATAGACAGATTTGTATCAAACCCTATTACTGAAGCTATTGTTATGCAAGGTCTTGAACCACTGTCAGATGAATCTATGCCAGATGTCATTGAATTCATAAAACAGTTTAGACGTAAAGTTCATGATAAGGTTGATATAGTTATTTATACAGGATATAATGAATCTGAAGTATCTAAAAAAATAGAACAAATATGGCAAATTGCTAGCTCATATTATTATCGAGGTAATATAATTATTAAATTTGGTAGATTTATACCTAATCAACAATATCATTACGATGAAGTTTTAGGAATTAGTTTAGCGAGTGATAATCAGTATGCTAAAATAATTTCTTGACAAAGAATAAAATTTTTAATATAATATATTTAGGAGAATGATTATGGAATTACAAGCTGGAACACTTTATGAAGCAAATAAAAAGTTAATTAAAGAAGTAGAAAAACCTTTAACTCATCCAGAGCTTGCCGCAAAGCAAGAAGAGTTAGAAGATTTTTTTGAAGGTATTGTAAAATATGCTATGTTACTTTGTCGCGAGCAAAATGACTATACAGTATTTAACCTTGAAGGAAAAAGTATTACCGCACCGCATATGGCAGCTCGTGAAGCTTTAGGATGCTGTATAGATAGAGGTGAAGTAATGTCAATAGAAAAAACAGAGGATAAAATTGCTTATGAAATATGGATTATGATAGATGATGAACCTTATTGTTATTATTTATTTCCGTATGATAAGGCTGTAATAGAATGTAGGTAAGGAGGATAATATAATGGTGTTAGTAAGTTGTATTAGACCTTTTGATGCAAAACAAAAAATTTATGTATTTTCAAATGATAAAGAAAATATAGAAGAAATTAGATTATGTAGTTTAGAAAACTATGCTAAAGCTGTTATGCAATTATCAAAAGAATATGGCATTAATTCCGTTGATTTATATGGATTAGAAACAATCTGTAATAAAGTTAAACAAGATATTCTTGAGGAAGAAATGTGCCAATACAATAATAATCAATTAATAATTAATTATAAAGGAGTATCAGAATGAAATATCTCACCCAAGTAACAGAAACTTATAGAATTGATACAGAAGAACAAGTTATATCTACAATAGAAGAAGCAAAAAATGATACAAGATTTACTCTTGTAAAGCATACTTCTCAGTATAAAGAGCGCAAGGCTAAAGGTGAAGTTATTGATGCTTGGTATAAAGTAACTTTAACTAAGCAGTTTACAGATGAAAAAGAGCCTGATGCAACAGTTACGATTAACTATGGAGAATAATATATGGGAATTAAAATTTTAAATACTGCACTTCAAATTGGTAGTAATACTTTAGTACCAATTAAAAAACTTTCAGATACTGCTATTATACCAACAAGAGGTAGTAAATATGCTGCGGGATATGATTTATATGCAGATATAAAAGAAGCTATTCAGATTAATCCTGGTGATACTCTTAAAGTAAGTTCAGGAATTGCTATTGCTATACCAGAAGGCTGTTTTGGTGGTATTTATCCTAGAAGCGGTCTTGCTACCAAACAAGGACTTGCTCCAGCTAATAAAGTAGGAGTAATTGATAGTGATTATCGAGGTCCAATTATCGTAGCTCTTTATAACCATAGTAATATACCACAAATAATACATCCTGGCGATAGAATTGCTCAATTAATTATTCAACCTTATTGGCAGTTTGATTGGGATGAAGTAGATGAATTAAATGAGACTGAACGTGGTGAAGGTGGATTTGGTTCAACTGGAAAAAATTAAATAAATAGGGCTGGCGCGAGCCAGCTCTTTTTTATTTCCAGTTGCCAATAATTATATAATTTTTACTGCAAAAACAATTAAGATGATAACTTATTCATTCATCTAAAAAAATCGTTGATAAGATTTTAACACCCTCGCCGCTTGACAAAAATAAAAATTTTTGATATACTGGATATAGATAGGAGGTATATAACATGAGTGACATATACACAATAGCTATTGATGCCAGTACAAAATCAACTGGTATAGCTATTTTTAAAAATAAAGATTTAATTCAATATGAATGTATAACTCAATCATCTAAAGATGTATTGCTTAGAATTAAAAATATGACAGATGCAATAGAATCAATATATAATACTTATCAAAATAATAATGTTCAAATTGTAATGGAACAAATTATACCAGACAATTTAGATGAAGTAAAATGGTCAAAAAACCAAAATACATTTAAAGCATTGTTTTATTTACAAGCGGCAATAGCATTAATGTTTCATCATTATAAAAAAGATATTGAATTTATAGGTGCTTCATCATGGCGTAAAAATTGTGGAATTAAGCAAGGTGGAGCAACGAGAGACGTGTTAAAAGTGCGGGATGTACAATTCGTAAAAAATACCTATAATATTTCAGTAAATGATGATATAGCTGATGCTATTTGTATAGGACATTCTAAGGTAAATAGTAAACCTGAGCCACAACCTTTTAATTGGGAATAAAAAAATAGGGAGAAGCAAAAGTGCTTCTCCCTTTATTTTTATATCTTTTCGACAACTTTTTTAGCATTTATATTCATCAAGCCGCCGCCTAAATCAAAACTAATAGTATTAATAATATAATCTCCATATATTCCTGATGCTGGGTCATTAAAAAATACTCTAGTATTTGGTTCTAAGTGATAAACTGGAATACAAGTAATTGATATATTTTCATTATAGTTTGTATAATTAGTTAATAACTGTCTTACATGTTGATAACATGAATTAAAAGTACCACCCGCATCTAAAGCTTGATATATACTATCAGAAACTTGTACAGGGTATAATCCTAATTCAGATAACTGCGTAAGAGTCTCTTTACTTCTAATATCAATAATAATTGGATTGCCTTCTTCATCAAAAGATTCAATAGTATTTACCATGATGAAATCAGGTATATCTGGTTCAAATACACAATTACAACTGCTATCAGTAGTTGCATAACTTCTTCTACCAATGGCATTAACCGAAAATTGATTAAGCGCCGCATCATTATCTATAATATCTAACCACCAATCCAACGAAGAAGGAAAGTTCAGTGTTTCCGCTTTCCATTCATTGTTTTCTATGTCATATAGCTTGGGCCACTCGTTACACATCTCAGCCCAATAATAATTTGTATTTAATCCATTTCTACTATCTAACAAACCTTGAAAATAAAGTACGTTTCTCCAGTCTGTTGTTTCTTTAGTTCTATATATACTAAAATTAGGATAAAAAGTTGCTAATGGCAATTTTATATATCCACTAATAATTTGGTTTGGGTCATCTGCGGAAGGAGTTTCAAGGTAAGTATCTATTCCAGCAGAAGTAAGATAATTATTTAATAAAGTATTATAATTATTAATATCTGTTACCCATGTATAAATATCATAACTTCCGGATTCTTGCGGGGTTGGTATTGCAAAATATTGTCCAACAATACCTGTAGGTAAATGCTCTTTTAAATCTTCAATAGTAGAAAATCTAGTATCTGCTATGAAGGCTCTTCTAATACCATCATCTACACTGGTATCAAAGCAAATATTTGATAAAGTTAAATTTTGTACAATAGGCTTATCATCAATAGCTAAATGGTATCTACATGGATAATCTATTCCATTGTCGCCTTTTCGCGCGCCCCACACAATAAAGTCATTTTTAACCATATTAAATTGAGGACTATTACTATAGTTTGTAATTAAAGTACTATCTTCAAAACTATAAACCGCAGTATTTAAACGAGTATTATAAGTATAAGGCATAAATACATCTTCATTACCTTGTTTATATTCTTGAAATACTGTTCTCCATTCTGATGTATTTACATAATTTTTTATTTCTTGAAAAATAAAAGTACCAAATACATCATAATAATATTCATAATTACCTAAAGTATTTTTAATTTTATCTAATACTGTGCATACACTATCTCCCGCATTAGCAGTTAATTCACCAGGATACACAAAAGGAACATAAGTATATCCCGCATCATAGTTGTAAATAATCTTTTTAACTGCCCACTCACTAGGTTCAATACCATCTAAAGGAGCATCTATTGTAGTATAAAAAGATTCTGCGGGATCTTGCACAGACTGCCATAAAAATAAAGCATTTTGTCCTCTCCACTTTAATACTTGTTTAATTCTATCATCTATATCGTTTACAATAATATTATTTAAATCTTCTTTTCCAAAGTGATTTACTAATTCAGGAATAATTCTATTAATTTGAAGATATTCACTATGTAAATCTCCATCTGGGCCTAGTGTATCATAAGACTCAAAATTGGTAGAAGCGGGGATGGTACCTCCCGCCTCTCCATTTAATAAGCACATTTTATCTCCAAGTGATAGATTTAATGTCATATCACCAACACTACGAGATATAGAATGATTTTGAATTATATATACTCCAAAAGGAAACCAAATAGTATCATATTCAGGATAGTAATCTTGTCCTAGATGAGCAAGATTATTCTTTATACCAATTTCAATAAACACCTTTTTATTAATAGTAAATAAACTATCTGTATTTTTATACAAATCATCATTACTTGTAATATGAATCGACATATTACAAGTTCTTCTAACAGAAGAGTCTCCATTTACTGACAAGCTACCTGAAATTATTTTACCTTGAATTTCTTGTAATCTGCGTTCTTGCCAATCTAATACGGTAACTCGTGAATAAATAGTCTTATGATGAAGTTTATATATTTTATTTAAAAAAGGAATATCTTTTAAATAAGGATATGCTTTTTTCATACGGCACCTCCTTATAAATCTCCAAAATCTTGTATTTTATATAGTTTACAATTTTCAATAGAAGCTTCACCAATTTCTGTTGCGGTGCAGCTAAAATCATAAACTAAACGACCAATTTGCTGATTAGGTGTTAAATTAACATCTGTAATAGTAACGAGAATATTACCTTCTGGGGTAGACCTGAATAATTTAGGTATATCATTATAAAGATATTCCATTACTTTTTCTCTAAATTTACGTTGAGTAATTTTGTCATTTTGTTGATTGATATAATGATTAACAAAATAACTACCATATACATCAATCCATTCTCCATACATTTCTGTTCTAGTATAAAATTGATGTTGAACATCCATTTCATATGCAATAGTACCAGACAATGAAAAAGTTCTATAATACATATCTCCATTTCTTTGTGTAAATGGATATTGACTACCTAATGTATTAGTTATATTATCTCCAACATTAATCTTATATGAACCAATATTAGGATTAAATTTTACACATAATTGTGTTCCTTCACCCGTTAAAAAGGCGTGGTCGAATATAGTCATAACAGGACCTTCCACAATAGTGTAATTATCATTAGTAGAAGGGTCTGTAAAAGTAATTTCATATTTATATAAAACACCGCTTTCAACTGTAAAATCGTCAACAGATAAAGTAGTGTCTAATGGACTTTGTAATGTTTTACTCCATATTGTATCCCATATTTTAAAACCATCTTGGTCATTTCCTCTGCGGACAGTTAATATAGAACCCGCGGGAACAGGGACTTCTTCATCTTGTGGCATAAAACTAATATTTACTTTACCAATTACATTATCTATAGATGTAACTTCTTCTACATAAGATTGATTAACCCAACTAGATGAGTCATATGATACAGATATATTATTACTTAAAGTTTCTGTATATAAGTTCGCTGTTACATAAGTAAATTGTAAAGTTAATGTATCATTATTATTAAAGAAATACGGTATTTCATAATAAAATTCATTAGGATTTTCTTTATTAACATTGATTGACCCACTGTCAAAAATAACCTCTGGAGAATTATCTATTGTAAGTAATTTAATTTGATAAGAAGATAAATATTCTTTATCTATTGTACCATTATCTATTTCTGATGGAAATGGATTATCAGGTGCATTAATATTTTCTTTTTTATAATTACCATATATTGTTAAATTACTTGAATGTAAGGTCGGTTGGTCTTGACTTGGATATATAAGTCCAGCAGTTGAATCTATTGTTATTACTGGAGGAGCTATAAATCTTATTAAACATACTGTTGACCATTCTGAAAATTGAGTTAAATTAGATTCATCTAATAAATATAAAGATAATTGCTCTCCTATAAGGCAAGCTTGACCAGGTTCTGCGTTAACTGGACAAGGAATTTTTGAAAACCTTAACTGAACTTTATAATATTCATTATAACTCAACTGAGACATATTTAATATATCTTTACTAATTGTTAAAGTATTATCTTCAGATGTTAATGATGTGTTATTAATAACATAAATTCCTCTGCGATATTTATTTTTATCAAATAATGAATCATAATTACTTTGTCTAGTAATACTAATTTGAATTGATTTAATATCTGATAAAGTATTATACTCAGAGGTATTATATGGAATGGTTATAAATGGTTCTTCGTTTTTAATTGCTATCGCTGGTAAATAAGCTTGAATTATTGGTGGAAATAATCCACCTTCTGCAATAGTTGCCATGTATTATACCTCCTTTTATCTCAATATAAAACAATAAGGGAGCGACTAGCGCTCCCTTAATGTCTACTAATTATCATCGTTATCGTTAGGTTCCTTTTTTGGTAAGGCTCTTAATTCATCCATTAAGGTTGAAATAAAACTATTACCATTTTCTTCTACATAATGAGAATACCTTCGTTCTAAGCAATCAAGACTATAATCATCAATCCATTTCCGCTGATAACAGAAATAATGATGCTCTCTTGTAATCCATGCTTTTATGGCATCTTTGTCTGAATCCATTAAGATATTGATTTTATTTCCCATATCTTTCATGTATTCATTCATTTCACCAACATTCTTTTCTAGTTGGTCAAATCTGTCTATTCGTTTTTGTTGTTCTTCTTGTTGAGTAATAGTTTTTTTATCTCTTTTTTTAATTTTATCTTGTACCCAATCAATGAAATCTGCTACCTCTTTAAAGGCAATAGCAAGTAAAACTATGAAAAGAAGAATTTGAGCAATAGAAAATTTTGAAAGTAATTCTAGCATAGATGGAGTCCTCCTTCCTCAAATCTCTCTTCTTAATTAAAAAAACCTAATTAGAGTTTTAGCAATTTAGTCCTCAATCGTTTCAGAATTTTCTATTTCTTCTGACGGTGCGGCGGCAGCAGCTGTATTAAGCTGCCGCTTTACCGTATCTAAATAATTAAAATATTGAGCTTCTACATTTGCAAAAATATCTTTTAAGATATAATATGACACAGCAGGTGGGAAATGTGAATTATTAATTGTGTCAATTATATTTTGTTTGAACTCTTCCATAACTAAACTAATATCTTGTTCCATTTTTTTATCTCCTTTTATCTCTTTTTTATAATGGAGTTATATTTACAGCTTGAGAGCGACCTTTAACATTACTCCAATCAGCGTCAGGGTAAGCAAATGATCCTTTGAATCTATTACCAACTACATTCATAATATAAGTTGCATTAATTACACTTTTAATATAATCATCTAATGATGCATTGTTAATAGTTAATGATTTAACATTAACTTCGTTTAATGATGCATTACCATTAACATATAGTTTATACTGACTTCCTGAAGTACCTAAACTAACTCCACTACTATTTACAGTAACAGTACCGCTGCCACCTGTAAAATCAATATCACTATTATCTAATGTCATTTTTCCGGTAAAAGTTGTATAGCCATTAAATCTAAAACCGTTATTACCGGCTACCATATAAGTATTATCATCTGCGCCTATGAAGAATTTATCTCCTGGTCCAAGCCTTAATCCGCCTTCACCCATTGTCGTTCCATCGGCAGTAGTAAAACTTTTTCCTGTAAATTCATTTCCTATATTAGCAAAACTTGCTCTACCATCCGCGGTAATCCACCATTGACCTTGATTACCAATACTTCCATCAGGTCTAGCATAAAATGTACCAAGTCGTAATCCAGATGTAGATGAAAGGTAAACTGTCTCATCTGTTGAACATAAACGATTACTTTTAATAACCCAGTCTCCAATACGACCTTTCTTAGCAAATAAAGTACCTTTAAATACTGTATCTCCTGAATTGGTAATATAAAAATATTTACTATATAAAGCATATCTACAACTTTTACCTTCAGTAGTAACTTCATACATAGTTTCATTGTTCCACTCTTCATTATCGGCAGGTAAATGCCAAGGGAACCAACTATATTCAACAAATACTACTCCAGGTGAAGTTCCATCAACGTCTTCATCAACTCTACCAAATTGACCTGACTTTGCGCGAATATCACCTTTTACCATAACTGAACAACTGTTATTTTCTTCACGCCTTACATAAAAATAAGGATTATAAATTATATAACTTTTATTATCTTTAACATAATTAATTTGAATACCATTAGTTCTATCGCTTCCAATAAATCCTGAACTAGCTTTTATAGAGCCTTCTATATCAGCTTCTTTACAATATAATTTTCCACCATAAGTTAATTTAAAATTAGCCTTTGCTTTATTATTATATGTAACATCAGCATCTTGTCCCGCCCATAACCATATATCTTCATCATCTACTGTTTTATAAGATGGGCAATACATTCCAATAGAACCTTGTCCTGAACTAGGCAAAATCTCATAATTTTTACTTAATCTATAATTTTTATAATAATCTTGAATTTGTTCAGTATTTTCTCCAATAGGCTTATAAAAATAATCTGGACTGATATACCATCCAGCAATTCTTGACCAGATTTGTGTTGTTGAAGTTTGTGGATTATCAACAACTCTTGGGTCTAGTATAATTTGAGTTGCGCCAGATGGTCCAAAAATAGCACGACCAGTGTCTGAATCTAAAAATATAGTTCGCGCCCATGAGTTTGAATCCCAATTACCTTGTTGGTCACGTTTAGTCAAACCATAACCAAATAAACCAACTTCTGTATTACGCGAATTATTTTCTTGATAAAAATTAGTTCCAATAGTAATACCTCTAAAAGTATTATTTTCTTCTTTTATGCCAGCTGCAATTTTAGAACTAATCATATAACCATCATCAACGATAGTTTTCTTTCCATCCCAATTATTAATTTCTTGAGAACCATATTTATTACAAAATACATTAATAGGTAAGAAAGCTTCTGCTTGATATGTAGTATTTGCATCTTTTTTATATTGAACAAATACATCAATCCAAGAGTTAAATAAATCTGCTTGCGCTAGCGTTTCATATGTATCAACAGGTGCAACAGAGCATTTTTGATACATATCTACATTTAAATCAGCTTCCTCCCAATATGGAGTAACAAAATCACCAGGTTCATAAGTATGTATAACATCATCGCCCTCGTCTATTAAAATAGTTTGTGATTTTGTATAATTTTGAATACATTTATAGTATTTATTATTATAAATACAATATTGTCCTAATAATTGTGCTGTATTAGATATATTTTCATACTGAGGTATTTGACTAGCAATAGTAGGAGTCATAGTATTTGTTTTTATTAAACCATTTGAAACCGTCCATTTAATATATACGCTATGTCCATCTACTCCTACATTATTCAATATCTCTTGTGTTATATCATTATGATTTTCATCAAATAAATGAAAACAAAATGGTTCTTGCTTATTATATTCCGGATTAGCGCCTGCGCTATCATATTTTATTTCATCAAAACCACCTGTAATAACAATATGCGTAGCTGGATTAATATTATCTGGCATAGGATTATTTTTAGTATAATTAAAATAAAAATAAGGCATTGGATAATATCCATAATTACTACGTTTAATCATGTCATTATTATTACCTTGTATTACATCTTTAGAGGCTTTAACTTTTACTAAGTCATTAGATACTTTATAATCATAATCTGTACCTCTTATAGTAATGTTATCAATACGAGAAGGAATATAAGTATATCCAACATTTGCATCTATATAATCAATAGAAACAGAACATTTAGATTTATATGTACCATCTTGCGCGAGTGTTAAATCTGGCTTTAAGTAACATTTATTACCATAATAATCTCTATAAATTTTTCGATTTGCACCACTACCTTCATTTGTACAATCTTCAAAACTCCATACAGTATTATTATCATCTACATTTAAAGCCTGACCATTTTGCCACCACTGAGCAGTTAAATCAATTCTATCTGTTGCATGGAAAGTTGTTCCTCCTAATGGAAAACGTAAATTAACATATTTACCGCTATCTTCTCTACCTGTACGAGCATCACTTGCTTGAGTACCATCAGCATTATAACACATTGTAGCATATAAATAAGTATTTTTTAAATGTCTTTCATCAGGTGTATAATTACGTCCATCAATATTACTATATTCAGGATTAGCTAATACGTTTTTAAAATCTTCATAACTTGAATTAATAATATTTAATGCTAATCCCGTACCATTTGTACTTAAATCACCTTGTTTTAAAAATAAGAAATTAGTAACCGCAGTAACTATTTCATTATCTATTGTTATTTGTAAAATAATATTATTACTATTTCTATAATTTTCATTAAAATTATCAGCAAGTCTACAAATAAACTTATTATTTTTAGTTAATTCATATTTTTTGTCATCACCAGCATATTGTCTAACAGTATCTCCATTAATTCTATAGTCATTTTTTAACATTGTATTATTATAATTATAAAAAATCCATTTAGGTTTTAACATTGTTAAATTATATTCTTGTTCAGAATCATCAACAGCACTATCATAAATTAATTCATGGTCTCTTTCATTATCATATAATCTAAATGTTAATGGCGGGATTGCAATATCTGGTTTTTTACCGGCTGTATCATAAATAAATGAATTCGTTCCATTTACAATTTCAAGTTCATATCTTAAACTTGGCTGTTCTGAATCATTTAAAATAATCTCTTCCGTACCAATAGACTGTTTTTGACCGTTTTCAGTTTTAATGGCTGATACTCTATAAGTAATACTACCTTTTATTTTACTTGCTGGCAATAGATATAAAGTATTAAGCTGATTTGCATGACTTTCATATTCTGAAGTTCCATAATAATATCTTGTTGTTGATGCAATCGCAGCATTCTTATAATCATGCGGTTGCGCAGTATATTGACCTGTTGTTTCACTTGGTCCAAATATATAATATTTAAAATTATTAATATCATTAATATATAACTCTGAAATATCTGCTAGTTTTTGAGTTATAATATTATCTCTACGAATAGTAGCAGTATTTAATTTATCTATATCTGATTGAGTAGGTTCTTCTATACGACTATATATTGTAACTTGGTCGTCATAGTAATTATATCTTTCTATACATACTGCATAACTTTCAGGATGTTCACTTAAATATGCGGCAACCTCTTCATCGGTTTTATCAACATTATCTTCATCTTCATCCCATTCTAATTCAGATAACAGTATATCTTCAGGAACCTGACTAGGTAAATTGTTTTCATTCTTTAATTCATCTAGTTCAACCCATTCATATGTAATACCTTCGTCTAAAGTATGACTAACTGGTTCATCACTATCTTCGTCTTTAAATACTCCCGCTGTTAAAGTAAAGTTACCTCTACCATTTGCGCTAGTAACTTTTCCTCCATCAGAATTAATTAATAAATAATATCCATCAGGATTAATAATAGTTTTTATTTCTGATGGAACTGTTGTATTTTCATAAACTGCAACGCATTTAAGACGAATCTTTTTTCCATTAAACAAAGTACGATTAATCTTAATTTGCTTTGCATTACTATCCCATAACACATATTCTGCAGGTGTATTAATATCATCTTGAAGGATAGTATAATTTTGTATGTCATCTCCTGGTTGATAATTAGTTTTGCTACTTTTATTTAAACAATACCAACCTTTACCAGTATACTTATTATATTTAGCATGATTTATATTATTAACAGAAACATCTTCTTTTGCCCAGTAATATTCTACATTTTGTCCACTAGATTCTTTAACAGCATTACCATTGACACGTAATTCTGCTGAACAATAAATATTATCTTTTCTATCTGCTCCTGTTCCAAAATTAAAGTTATCTTCACTGATAATAGCAAGTTTATATATATTATCATTAGTATTATAAAGTTTAATAGCTTTATGAAGAGATAAATCAGATACTTTAATATCGTATTTATCTGATGGTAAAGTTTCATAATCAGGAAAGTTTTGTACAAATTCTCTAATTGACTCAACTCCAAGAAACTCTTGTTTATGTTCTGGAGGTAATTCAAAATATACATATTGCGGCATAGCAACAGTAAAATTAAAAGGGGTTCCTGACATATTAAAAGTATCTAAAACAAACTCTTTAAAGTAAATTTGTTGAGTTGAAGCGCTCTTATATTTGAATTTAAAAACAAGACCATAATTTCCACCATAACGGCGGTCTTCTGCAATACTGGTTTGAAATTTTGCTCCAATTCTAATATATTCCGCCTCTTTTAAATAGTCATTAATACCATCAATAAGTTGAATACATTCTGGTCTCGTATCATCTAAATTATATAATGTGCGCACCCAAAGTTTGTTTGGCGCATCATATGTTGACATATTAAGATTATTTGTAATAGAAGTCAATCCAAGAATATAATTAGAACCTTCACTATAGTATTGCTGATCACCCTCTAAACTTGAAACATATACTTTTTGTCTATTATCATTAGAAGCTAATCCTGAAATGAACATTCTATTATTCATATTATTTCCAGGAACTAAAACATATACTAAAGCTCCATTAGTATAAAGAGTATTATTATCTTTACTATATGCAGTATAATACCCATTTTGATATTTAATTTTATATTGTCCTATTGTAGCATCTGCACAATATTGAATAGTTGCTAAAATAGTCTTATCATAAGCTGCATCTTGAACAGACTTTTCAGCACTTTTTTTAAAAGTATTAATTAATATGTCTTTAATTTGAGTTGAAGACATATCGTTTTTATTTGCCATTTTAGCAATCCTCCTTTTTTCTCATTTATATAAATATATAAAAAATAATAAATAAAAATTAATTAATTCTGTCCAAAAAAATATGCGGAGGTTGCATTAATACAACCTCCGCATTAATATTAATAAGACATATTAATATGAGGAGCAACAGAGTAGTTCTGTTGTAATCCATAATTTTGAAGTTCAAGTAAAGCTTGATAAATTTCATCTGCACTATTAACACCGCTAAAATCTGCATTAATAACCATACTATTTGAAGTAGAGTTATTTGTATTAATATTATCAAATCCACTCATAATACCAGAACTAACTTGTGATAACATATGTGCTTGTACATTACCTGATTTTAAAATAGCATTACTTAATTGTGAATTACTTCCTGTAATACTTCTAATAGCTGAAACAGCTTGTAAAATATTAGCTGTATCCTCTTTATTTAATACAAGTTCTTTTTCATGAAGTACCGCTAATTTACCATCTTTACCCCAGGCGCCAGTATAGCCACCAGTAGCAAATCCTGACATATAACTTAAATAACTAATTGATAAATTTTGATATTTTCTCTTAAAATAATCAAGAGCCTCTTCATTATCAGGCAAACCAGAAGTTTTTGATTGTCCAGACCAATATTCCATAGCTTGACCTGTTGAACTATTTACTAATTTATAACCGCCAACACCATTTCTTGTTACATAAGCATTTTGTTTACTAGCAGTAGCTTTTTTACTTCCTGCTCCAGCTCCACCAGAACCTCCACCGCTACCGCCACTATTACCAATATTTCTAGCCATACTACTAGCAATAGCAGTAGCTGATTGAGCTGCTTGAACTGCGGCTTGTACTGCCTGAACAGTTTGGATTGCGGTTTGCGCTAATGTTCTAAGTGCTGCATTAGCTGCTTGTATCGCTTCAACAGCAGCATATTCTAATGAGCGATAAGCATCTTCACAATCTCTTAAATTCCTTTCTTGCTCATCTAACTGGTCATTAACATTTTCTAATACAAATTCTAATTCTTCATTAGTTTCAACAAGATTTTCAAGACTTTCAGTAGTTGGGTCTACACCATTATCTCTTAATGATTCATAAGCGATACCAGCTTCTTCTAAAACTTGTTTAGTTTTAACAACATAATTTTCTTGAACTGTATCTAATTGAACAACAGCTTCTTTTACCGATGATATAAAACCAGCCTTACCTTCTCCACCAATCCATTGGTCAATTAACTGTCTAACAGTAGCTTCAGAAGTTGGTAAAATCTCTGCATTATTAACATAATCAAAATATAAAGCTGTACCATAATACAAATCTCTTTTATTTTTTTCTGCTTCAGCATATGCATCTACAATAGCCTGTTCATTGATTTGATACATTTCTTTAAGTTTATTAGCTCTTTCTGTCTCACCATTCTTTTCAGCTTCATCTATTTGAGCTAATAATTCTGATTGTTGTTTTTCAAGATTTAAAATCCAGTCTGAAGTATCTTTATATCTTTTCTTAACAAGTTCATACCATTCGCGGCGTGCGGTTAATCCACCTTTTTCAGCTTCATCCTCCGCCTCATCATTTCCAGTATATTGATATACATAATTGCCTTGATTATCTCTTCTTAAACGCATATTACTCTTATTGTTTTGAGCATCTTCAAGCGCAATTTGTTGTTTAAGAATTTCAAGTCTTGCCCTAGATTCTTCAATATCATATGCAGTTAATTTTTCTTTAGCATTAAGTTTTCTTAATTCTTCATCTCTAAATTTATTAAGTTTCTCTTGATTAACTGCTGTTAAGCCAGTTGCATTTGCCGCTTCATCCAATTCATTTGCATATTCTTCCATATCTAATGCACGCTCAACATTATCAAGATAACGGTCAGCATGTTCATTTATTAATTTCCATTCTTGCTCTACTAAATCAAGTCCAAGTTTACCAGACATAGCATTATCAAGAGCAGTTTCAATAGAATTAACTTGATTTTTGCGCCATTCTTCAAGATGTTCTAATGCTTCTTCAACAGTCTTATCTAAATCATTAACTGCTTTTCTATAATTTTCACTTGCTTTTTCTAAAGCTTGACTATAAGTTTTCCATTGAACAGTGCCTTCTTCAGTTGTTTCTAATAATTTAGAATATCTATTAATTTGCTGCTCCCAAAAATCTTGTGATTGTTTTTGAGTGTTAATTAAATCTAAATCATTTTTCTGTTGCTGTTCTAATAATCTATTTATAGGCTCAAAAGCCTTATCACCACTAATTAATTTAATTAATTCAACATCATGTTCAATATGGTCTCCAATACTTTCCCAACCATCAACTTGCTTATCAATTTTATCTTGAGCATCATCAAGCATTTGAAGATAAATTTCTGAAATATTATCTACTTCTTCTTTAGCATCGGTTAATGCCTCCATTAATTTATCTCTATAATTTTCAAGATTCTCTTTTGATGCGACAGTATCATCACCAAAAAGACTGTCTTCTCCTCCGCGATTTGCACTTGCAATTTGAGCTTGTACTTGCACAACAGTATCACTAAGGTGTTTAGTTAATGTAGAAACATCACTGTCGATTCCACCAACTAAAGTTTTTAATTTGCCCATACTTTTAGCAATCTTACCGCCAAAGTCAGTATCTTCAACATCTTGAACTACATCGTACCAAAAATCATTCCATTCTTTCTCGGCATCATTAAGTTCAAGATGAACATCAATCATATTGTTGAATAACTTAATCTCATTTTCAATTTCTGCATAATGAGCATCAAGTAATTCATCAAGAGTAGATTGATAATCAGAAAATGCACTTTCATAATCATCAATTTTACCTTCGATTTTATCTATTCTATCTTTTTCAGCTTCAAGTTGAGATTTGTAAGTTTCTTGCTCTGCGGCAGACATAGCATTGTAGGTATCAACCATAGCATTATAATGAGCATAATACTCATTTAATTTAGCTTCCGCATTAAGCATTGCGCTACCGTCATCAGAAAAATTCACTCCAACATCTTCCAGTTGCTTACGTCTAACAGATAAATCTTGCTCATGTAAAGCTTTCTTTTCCTGAAGTTTTTCTAATTGAGCATCAAGAAGTTTATTTTCTTCTTCAAGAGTTTTCTGTGCGTCAATACCCCACTCATGGTCATTAATAGTTTGAATACGTCCAAGAGTAGCTTCAATTTGCTCAAGCTCTTCATTTATAGTACGGAAAATATCTTCTTCGCGTTCAAGATGTTTTTCTTCTTTTGGTTCTTTTGTACTACCAGAACCTGAAGATTTACTACTTGATTTATCTGCTTTTCCAAGAAGTTGACTAGTAGGTTGGGCGGCAACTGAATCAATTAATTGCATACGATTATAATATGCTTGAGTAGCTTGTTTAGTCGCTTCAAAATTAACTGCTGCAGCGTCTTTAGCATTTTTATATTGCATTAATGCATCAACACCGCGTCCAGCCGCATCAATAACTTGTTCAATTCCTTCTACACTCAGCATATCACCGTTATACATATTTTGAGATGCTATTACATTTTCATTTTTTGCAATAGCCGCAAGCTCATTTATGTATAATTCAGTAGCTTCAACTCTTGCTTGTTGAAGTTTAGCTTCTGCCATTTGATGCATAAGCTCTTCATTTAATGTCATTTGACCATTTTCAATTTCTAATGCTGCTACATAGGAATCGTCCATCTCTAACAATTTTTGTAAATTATCAAGAGAAAGAGTTCCAGATTCATTATATTCTTCCATCACTGCTTGAAGTGATTGATAAGAAGATTGCAAGCTATCAATATCTTTATTAAGCTCTGCAATACCAGACTTTATATTTGCTACAGCTTGAACATAATCAATAGCAGTATCAGTAACTTCTTTTTGTTCATCATTTAAATTATCTAAATGAGATTGGACATCTTGAATTTCTTTATCATATGGAGATAATCCTTTTGTAAGACTTTTCCATTTATTTTCTTTAAAGCCTGCTCCTTCAATAAGATTTTTCCATTCATCTTCTTTAAATCCAAATGTCATTTGTTCGACTAAATCATGAAGAATATCTTTATCTGCGAAATCTTCAAGAACTTCTTCCCACTGCTCTGTGACTGCAGTCATTCCATCTCTGCCTTGAGTTTCTGCTTCTCGGTAAATATCTTGTAATTTTTCAAATAATTGATTATATTCTTCTTCAATCTTATCTGTATCTAATTCTGCTGTATTAAATCCATATAATCCTAATAAATCCGTTACATTGTCACTATGAGAATTTATATATTCTTCTTTTTTAGTCTGTAATTCTTCTAATTTTTCTGTGTATTTAGTAATTTCTTGGTCTAATAAATCTGCTTGTTTTGCAATTTCATCTTTTTCTTGTTGAGTTAAATTTTGAATTTGATTAATCTCTTGCTGTTTAGCTTGAATTAAAGCAAAATATTTATCTCCTTTAGATAAGTTATCAAACTCAGAACGAGACAAACCAATATCAAAAGACTCATCCATAAATAAAGAATCTAAAGCTTCATTAACATCCTTATTATTTTTAAAATCTCCACCTAAGACAATATCTATTTTTGTAACATGGTCATGAGATTCTACTACATCTAAAGATGCTTGAACTTCGGCTAAAACATTTTGTAAATCTTTTCCTTCTGATATTAAAGTTGCAAATAAATTAATATGAGATGCAACATAAGATAATTCACTTTCATCTAAATTAGATAAAGCATTAATAATTTTACTTGTGTCAATGTCTCCGCCAATATCTTCAAGTAAATTATTAATAGAAGAAACGATTGCATCTTTTTGGTCATATGATGTAAATTCTTCATTATATCCAAGTAAAAAATTCTTCGCCCATGTGCGGCCATCCTCTTCTCCAGCCGCTTCCGCTTCTTGAGCCAAAGAATCTAACATTAATTCATAATCTGTAAAGTTATTAATGTTTTCAATATCATCAGTTTTATTATAACCAATTTCTTTTAAAGTAGCTTGTTTAATATCTTCAACAGCATTTTTATATTCTTGAATACTGTCTCTATTTTCACTTAATAATTTTCTTATTTGAGTAACCGCTGCTAAATCATCATATTTATTTAAAAAGTCATTTAAAGCTTCTGAATCAGCAGTTAATAATTGAGTTAAAGCATCATAAGTTATATGACCAGAAGCATCAATAACATCTTCTTCTGCGTCAATTAATTCTTGTAAATCTCGTCTAAAATCTTGATGTTTATAAAGACCACCTAATCCAGAAAGGTCAAATCCAGAATCCCTTTCTGTTACACCAGCGTTAGCTTTAATATCAGTTATTAATGATTCGCCAGCTTGTATTTGAGTTTTCTGAGCTTCTTCTTTTGTTGATTCATTTGCTGCGGCTTGCGCTTCTCTAATACTCTTTTCAAGACCTTCATAATCTTTTTTCAGCGCTTGTATAATCATATGTTGGTCATTATAAGCTCTAATTAAATCATAAACTTGCTTTTCTTGGTCTAAAGAAAATTTATTATCTTCATCTCTTTGATTTTTTAATTCTTCATAAGACTTAGCTAAATCATTAATTGCTTCTTCTTCTTGTTTTGTCTTATCAAGTTTTTCTTTTTGTAATTTTAAATTTTCTCTTTCTGCTTCTGCTACATTTTCTAAATGTTTTTTATAACTACTAAATGCAGCTGAAAGACCTACAATAGCTACAGTTGTAATACCTATAATAGCACCCACTGCAGAAATACTAGCAATAGCTGTACCAAGTCTTTTCAATAATGTAATTAATCCACCTATAGAAAGACTAAGACCTGCGGTAGCTTTAGTCCAAATTGTCGTTACGGCAGCTGCTAAAGTTTCTTGCCCAGTTAATACCTTTACACTTCTTACTACACTTTGGACTCCCTGACTTAACATTGGAAGAGTAAAAAGTAAAGATGATAAAATTTGTTTAAATTTTTGTCCTGCACTTAAATCTTTATCTGTAATAACCTCACCAATATTAGATAATGAATTAATTGCTGTAAAATATTGTATAACTCCAGATGTTAATTGTGTCCATGCTTGAGCTTGAGCTATTACTCTTTGTCTATCTAAGAAATTGTCTAAAGCAGTATCTGCAGCTTCTGCAGCAACAGAAGCATCTCCCATATCATTAACAGCTTTTTCTAATCCTACTAAAAATTCTTTAAATCCACTAGAACTATCTGAATAAGCTTCTTCTAAATCTTTAAAACTATCACTTAATTCATCTATTGTACTAGCTTGTTCAATCCTTTGAAAAATTTTATCAAATTCTTGAATATTTGGATTTGCTTCTTTAAATCCTGTTGAAAGACTATTAATGGCGCTCCTCATTTTTTTAGCATTGTCAACAAATCCATCATAACGTGCAATACTATCAAATGGTAGATTTCCTTTTTTATCTTTAAATTGATTAATATCTTGTTTAAATTGTTTAAAGAATTCGTCTGTTGAAAGAGTAGCACCTTGAATATTTTCATTATATGTCTTTGTATCTTCTTCAATTGATTCAAAAACGGCGGCTACATCACCACTCATATTTAAAAATGAGCTTGTCATTTTTTCAAGATTATCATTATCATCATTGATATTTTGTTGAAAATCATTTTGTGAACCACTATTTTGATTACTTTTAGTATATTTATTAGCAGCTAAAGCTAATTGTTCATATTCTGATTCAAGCTGTCTTGCTTCAGCTACTTGCGTAGCTAAATTATTTGCCTGACGAATACCTTCCTGGTCTAAAACATCATAATATTTTGCAATTTTTTCATAAGATTCTGTTAAAGCTTCTGTACCAGCAAAATTCATTCCTTCACTAGCTTTAATTTTTTCTAATATTTGTAGCTGACCAGTTAATTGTTGAGAAGCCTCTTTTGCATCTTGAAATCTTAATATAAGATTTCCTATTTCTGTACCAAGTTGTTTTGAAAATACTGATGTTAAAGTAGAACCAAGCATTAATATAGCATTTTTACCGCCACCTATACTATCTATAAATTGAGTAAATAATGCCGCTACCTTTGTTAATCCATCTAAAACATCGTTAATAGTATCAGAATCTAATAAAGAATCATAAAAATCTTCCCACTGAGTCTTTAATTTTTGAATATGCGCAGCTGTTGACTCCATATAAATATCTTGTTGTTGTTGTAATGTTCCAGTTGATTCACGTGAAGTTTCAAGAGCTTTATTATACATATCCCAGTTATCAAATAAAGCAAAAAGATTATTATATTGACGTTTACCCGCTACAGCTTCAGCAATAGCTGTTTGTTGAGCTTTAGTCCAGGTATCCCATTTTTCACCAATTTCTTCTATAACAACACCCATATCTCGTAAATTACCATTTACATCAAGAATATGGATACCTACTTCTTCAAGAGTACCAGATACTTTACCTAAAGTAATGTCATCTTCATCTACTCCACCTAATTGTAAATCACCCATACGAGCATAGATAGTCTTTAAAGCAGTACCTACTGACTCAGGAGCTTGACGAGTAACGGATTCAATAGTAGCTATAGTAGCATTTAATTGATCCATATCTACGCCCATTGAGTTTGCGGCAGCCGCAACTTTAGACATACCTGTAGACAATTCCTCAAGGTCTGCTGCGGTTGTTGCAGCAACTGCTGCTAATTTATCTACAGCTTCTTCAGTATTTTCAGCACTTACCTGATAACCATTCCATACAGCTGTTAATTGTTCTGATACTTCTCTTGTACTCTGTCCAGTTACGTTAGCAGCCTTTAAAGTAGTTTCTGCTCTTGCAGCAACTTCTTCATCATTTAAACCCTGTTGATAGTAAATAAGAGCAGCTTCTGTATAATCTGTTGTAGCTTGACCTAAAGCCAGTGCTGCAGTATTTGCTTTTACTGCAAATCTATCCATCTCATCAGCAGATTTACCGGTTACTATACGAATATCATTTAATGAAGTGTCCAAATGTTGAACATACCCATAGGCTTGCTGAAAAGAACCAACAAATCTATTAATAAAACTTGATGAAAGACTCCATTTTAAAGTATTTGCTAAAGTCTCTCCCATAGAGTCTAAAAGACTTTTTGTTTTAGTGAACTGAGTATTAGCTGTTAAAGCTCCAGTAGAAAATTTTAAAAACGCTTGCTGACCTACTGTACCAAGTTTTTGACATTCCGTAGCAAAAGCATTTATTGTCGCTGGATTTAAATATTGATTTAATTTAACTAAATTAGTTTGTCCTGTTAATGGATTAAAAGCCTTGTTAAATGCTTGTTGAAGTTCGCCAGCTGAAGTTTTTAATTTATTAAGAGTATTTAAAGTGTTATTTAATGATGAAGTATATTTACCAAATTGTTTATTATCAATTTTTACTAAATCATCTACTGTTAATTTTTGAATTTCTTTTAAAGCTTGCTTAGCACCTTCGATACCATTCTTATCAAGTTTAAACCCAATAGTCCAGTCTATTCTACCACCATTAGTAGCCATTATCCTTTTACCTCCTTTTTCAAAAATATCTATATAAAAATATTATTTTCGCAAATAAAAAATTGCTCTTATTATATATAATAATAAGAGCAATTTATTTAACCTAATCTGTCCTTATGAATATACTTCTCGCTCATTTGTCCCCCATCTATTTTTCTATCCATAAAACAAACTATATTTAAACTAGATATTGTCGCCGTTCTCGACAAAATTAGTTTTAATTATTTCTGCAATTTTTTCGTAATCTACATCATTTAAATATTTTGTAGCATCTTTAATTTTATCCATTAAAATATTTAATATATAAATTAGTGAAGTTTTAAACTTAATATTGTTTTCAAGTTGATTATATATATAATCTTTCATATCTTCAAATTCAGTAGATGGAATGGAAGATGCTACTATAGAAATAATATTATTACTATCAAATATATCAAATAATTTAAGAGGTTCTGCTTTTTCTTCTTCCGTAAATTTGATATTTGTATAAAAATATACTAAATATAAATGGAAATAAATATCTACAAGAATAGAATCATATCCTGTTGCATTTTCAGCTTGCTGTAAAGCTATTTGAATTAAATCCATCTTATCTTCGATAGGGAGATAATTTTTAATTTCAATATCTATACCATTAATAGTAATAGTTTTTACTGAATCATTAACCTTTAAATTTAAAGATTTAAAATCTACTTCTTTCATAATTTTTTTCTCCTTTTAACTCTTTTTTATATTATATCAAAAAATTTTTGAAAAGTCAAGTTTTTGGCATATTAGCACTAGCATATTCAATAATTTGTTTAGGTACAATATGAGCTTTCATTGCTGCATTAGTAATAGTAACGTTAGTCTTAACAACTCTTCTAGCCCAAAATCTACTTTTCGCATAATTTAAAATTGTTTTTCTATTTGGAATAGATAAATAAATTCCAGAATTATTATGCCCTTGTTGCGAACTAGAACGACCAATATCATTACTCATTGCAAATTTAACAATATCCCATACAGATAATAATTCTCCATTTAATAACATGAATTGTGCAAAGTCATCCTTACCTCTTGCACCAGCTAAATAAATAATACTCCTTGTTAATAAAGTATCTTGTAAAGCATTTAAAGCTGAAGGAAGTTCTTCTTGTGAATGTGAAAAGATATTATATGCCAAATATCTTTCTCGTATATGTCCATTTGTGCCTAATAATAAAGATAAAGCATTACCAATAGTCATACCACCACCAAGAGAATAAACACTAAACTTCTTTAAGCTACCTTCACCTATATGATTAGTAATATATGCTTTATTACTAATACCAACAGACATTTTAAAATATCCATCATCTCTACCTGTAACAATTTCAGTACTTACTTGTACATTATTAAATTTAGCATCTGCTTTACCATATTTTTTTTCTCCATCATTTAAAGTAGATGCTCCCTCGGGATACGTTCCATCAGGATTGGTTACTAATATTTCTACTTCATCAGTACCTGCACCATTATTAATATCATTTACAGAATCTACAATATATTTAACAGCTGCATTTTGCGCAGCTTCTTGTATATGAGTAATAAATATTTCAGCTAACATTGAATAAAATTGTTTCTGTACTAAACCTTGTAAGCTATCTAAAGATAATTTTTTACCCTTCTTCGTTACTCCTGTTTCTAGAGCTTCGGCAATAGGTAACATTAGTTGAACAGCTTTTAATGCATCAGCCCCATTAATTGTATCTCCATTATGATGTTTAACGAAACTATCTAATATTCTATGAAAATCTTTACCTAAACTTTGAATAGAATAATGTCTTTTTCTTATCATATTCGATAACACACTAACTAAAGCGGCACCTTCTTCTGAATTTAATAATTGAACAGCCTCTGTCATACCTGTTAATATTTCATCTAAAAATGCAAAACCTTGTTTAGCTTTACTTGCATCATCTTGACTCAACATCTTCATTAATGCAATAGCATCAGCATTATTATTTTTTTTATTTCTACTTGAAATAGTCCAGTTAGTATCTTTTTCAATATTTAACATCTGAATAATTTTATTTGGTGTAAATTGGTCTTCAAATCCTTGTTGTAAAGCACTTTGAATTCTATCTAAAATATTTTGAGCAGAATTTTCAGGATTTAAAGCTTCATTTACTAAATCTACTAAATCTGGAGATGCAGCATACATTAATGATAAATATTGATTTGTTAAAGTATTAGATAATATCGCATCTTTCCCATACTTATAACTATTAAATAATTCCGTTAAGCTTGAATCCGTTTCTGCCTTTTGAAGTCCCATTCTACCAATATTCTCTTTATGTTTATGGATATAATAATAACCAGAGTAAAAATTAGGTGCTTGTGAATATAATTCATAAGAATCAGTCCAATCTCTATTCTTTACTTGTTTTAAATTGCCCCACGGTCTTTTCTTTGCCATACTTACACACCTCCTTAAACAAAAATAAGCGGGAAGCACTTTTTCAAGTACCTCCCGCATATAAATTTTTATTAACCAGCTGGTGTTACAGTTACTTCATAAGTACCTGCTGTATATCCACTTGCACTAGCTGTGATTGTTACTTTACCTGCTGCAACACCAGTTACAGTACCATTTGATACAGTAGCCTTAGTTGTGTCACTTGAAGCCCATGTTACTGTAGCTCCATCAGGAATTGAAGTTGCTGTAAGAGCTAAAGTACCCTCTACTGCAACTGTACTAGCTGCTCCTGTAATTTCAATTACAGCATTACCTGTTGTTGAACCTGCGCCAGTTCCGAAACCAATGTAGTGAATATCATCAATTTCATCTGCCTTATGCTCAAGTGTCTCATTATGAGGCATTACAGGGTTAATAACCTTATCAGCATTTGTCTGGTCTTCGATAACCTGAATTACACAAAGAACTTCTCTTGACTTATCGAAATAAGTATATCCTGGAAGAGCATCCATTGTGAATGTAAATGTTGAAGGATCACCAGTTCCAGAAAGTGAGAATGTAAGATTTGACTGAATCTTAACATTAGGGAATGTTAAGTTAGCAGGCATATCAACACCATCACTCTTACGTCTGAATAATGTGTCAGCTTCTACATAATAGTTACCAGCAAAGTTATCAGCAGCGATTTGAAGTTCGTCAACTGCTGTTGCATTTTTATCAAGGTAGTAATCTACGAATACAGCAATCTGCTCACCATCAGCAAATGTTCTTGCAGCACCTGCCCAAGCTTGAATTCCTGCAGATGTAGGCTTTGTAATTCTAATAGCCTGATAAATACCGCTTCCGCTTGCTGGTGTGAATGTTGTTCCATCATAAGAACCAACTTCAACCTTGCTTCCTTCAATAATTTCACCAGTTAAGCTACCGTCACCTTCAGTAACAATAACATAGATTGGAGAATCATTTGTAGGACAAAGTGTTTCAGCGCTACCAAGAACAGAACTTAAATCAACAATACCTACTTGGCTATCTCCAGTTCCAGCAATTTTTAATGTAGCTGTACTTGTTGTATGGAAATGAACCTTACTAACTGTTGAAGAACCCTGGAAGAGGTCTGCACCAGAAAGCATAGCAAGAGAAATAGGTGAAAGTAACGCATCTTCTACTGTGAAAGTAAGAGTTTTCTCACCTTCCCAAGAGATAAGACGAACATTACCTCTACCACCCTGTGCATATACAGTAGTAGTAGCTTGCTCAACAGATGAAGTTGTCGCTGTATCAATATAAAGAACAGGCTGTCCAGCTTTAAACTTATACTTACCAATATTAGTAGGAGTTTTAGCTCTGAACACTATGTTTGCACACTCGCGAACACCAAATTTCATATGTTTTTTCCTCCTTTAAATTATTCATCATTTTTTTCGCCAAAGTGAATAGCTCCCATCCAATCTTTGGCATCTTTAATTTTTGTCGCTCCAGCCATTTTAGCTTGAAACGTATAGTCAAATGTTTCTTTTAATTGGAAACGTTTAAACTCTTCAATTAGTTGATAAACAGAATAGTCAGATAAAGTATTTTTATCTTTTTGTAAACCTACTGCAAGAATATCCATATATCTACAATAGATACTATCCATAGCATTATCCTCTCCTCTTTCCTTTCGCAATTCAGCAAGATATTCATGTTTCTTTTTGAATTTCTCTATTATTGCGCGAGCGCGGTCACCGCTAGGATTGTAATCATCTTGAATATTATCACCAAACTCAATGAGACAAAATGCATCATAAATTATTTGGCTAAACTTATCAAAATTACTTGTATCTATCATATGAATTATTTTTTCATTTTCAGAAGTTTGCTCCTGTAAAATAATAGACCTCGGAGTAAAAACTATATTACAGTTAGGAAAAATTAAATATAAAACTTGTTCAATTGCTCGAACAACTTTTTTACTTGTTTCTGACTTCTCTTGGATTACTGTCATTAATACATCAAAATTAGACATTTGAGATAAATCTATTTTGTCCTCGAATTGGTAATTTTTAGTCAATGCATTTAATCCAATTATAAAATTAGACTCTAAACCACTCATCCCAATTTCTTTAATCGAGGGTTGATAGATTGTAATATTGGCTTCAGGAAAAGGTATTGGCGCTCTCGTATCAAGTAAAATATAAGGAACTATAGGGGTTCGTTTTTTCATTTGCTTGATAATGATTCTAATTTAGCATCATCTTCTGTAAAATGTACTGCTTCATATGAAATAGTATATCCTGCTAAATTAGCATCTAATATTAATTCTTGAGCACCAAGAAATAAAAATTGTCCGACTCCAGACAATTTATTTAAATTTAAAATACCATCTATGTATCCAGCTATCATCAAAGGTCTAATTCTAAAACCATCCATTTGCCATTGTTTTGTATGGCATAGTATATCAAAATTAACCATACAATCTCTAAAACGATTATTTGCACTATTAGTAGTAAAATTATCAAAAGATAAAAGAATGTAGGATTGAACATCTTCATGTTCATCAAATTCTAAACGCGGTGTAGTCCTAATATATTTTTTATTAAATAAATCTTGTACAGAATATGAATCAACTATGTCATCATATCTTGTAATATTAGGATTTAAACAATCTGGAGTATTAATAATAAGTAATCGTTTTAACCAATTACTATATTTACCACTTTCTGCAAATAATTTATTTAAAATAATCTCAGTATCTTTTTCACAAGATAAAAAAGAAGATTGTATAGGGTCTAATAAAGCATTTCTTTGCATAGCCTAACTCCTTTTATCTCTATATTGATTCTACTACAATATGTTTTATACAAGCATTATTATAATAAATATCAAATTCTCCCGTTTTTCCAGTTAATAACTGAAAAGTAGCAATAGTATCATTCTCTGATACAACTGCATCTATATTTAAATTAATTCCTGTAGTTTTATTTTTTATTTCCCAAAGCGCATCTTGAACAAAAGTAGTTCTAAAAGAGAAGCGGTCATAAACTTTAACTACATAATCTTCATTAATTTCATATTCTTCTTGAATTTTTTGTTGTTCTTCTTGACTAACAGGTTCAAACTGATTTGTAAAATATTCTTTAACATGAATAATTAAAATATTCTCAACTGCATTTGAATTAACAGTTTGAACTTCCCATGGTTCTAACTCACCATTGATATTAGGTAGATTAATTATATTATGACGTTTAAAGTAATTATAAGTATTAGAATCTCTTTTAATGTATATAATACGTGTATAATTTAATTTATTCCATTCTTCTTTATTATGTTTTAACCACTCTATAGACTCTTGATTTGGTCCAACACTAGCAAACCAATAAGTTCTTTCATTAATGGTAATAGGATAATTAAAACATTTTCTAACATCAGCTCTAAAATAAGCTAATTCAGTTAAATACTGTAGTGTAATTAACCAGCGGGTATCCGTTTCTTTCCATATAAAGGTAGATCCACAAGATATTGGAACTGGAATAATGCCATCACTAGTTTTACCTACTCGTGGTTTATTTAAACATACATCCTCAAATGGAATAGATAACATTTTTTTATCTTCATTAAATGTCATTTTATCTGGATTCATCAAACAACGAAATTCAAGCGTTTTAGGTTCTTCTGAACCTTCTATATAATCAGGATTATCAAGTATTATGGTTCCAGCTTGATAAGAAGATTTAAAACTACTTTTTAAACTTCTTAATTTATCTTCTATCATTCGACTTTGCTGTTTTTCTCCACCATTATACTGTAATCTTTTTCTCATATTATCTAATGCGCTCATATCTTTATTTTACTTAGTAAAGCTAAACATTCAAAAATAGTTCTTCTATACAAAGACATATCTTCATCTTCAACTAAACTAAATAAACCTTCCAATTTACAGATAATAGGAAATAACTCAGATTGTAAGTCGATAACCAATCTATTCATTCCAACTAATTCTTCTATAATAGTTTCTAATGGTTTCTCCCAATCACTACCTTCTTCGCGCATAGGTAAAAGCTTATAAACTAAATTTATATTTCTTTTTAAGCTTTGACTAAGAGTATCATAACTAACTTCAAGATTATATTTAGTCTTCATATGGATACCCTTCTGATTGTGTTTCAGGGTCTTCGTTTCCTTGCGCGAAAGGATAAACAGGTTTTTCCATAATAGTATGCATTGTAGAACGATAAACTCCATTAGAGTCTTTCTTTCTTCGCTTATATAATCTTTGTAAATGAAATGCAGCTCGCTCATATTCTTTTTTCATACTTTGAAGTTTAGACATATGATTAGCTTGAGAAGTTAATTTAAAATCACTTCCACTATACTTCATTCTGATATTTTCAATACTTGCAAGCTGTTGACCAATCCATTCAACAGTCATATACATAGCAAGAATTTTTATTTCTTCGCTATTTAAATCACTTAAAAAGTAGCTTTTATCATCTTCATCTTCAGCATATTGAATTTCTAATGATTTACGAGGAAATTCAAACCAGGGAATTGCGGAATCAAGCAATTCTGCAAGCATACCCATTGTATCCTCTTTAGTTAATTCCATATACATATCATCTGTAATTTGACGGAGAAATGCATCATAAATTTTTGTAACTTCTGTCATTGTGCCACTCCTCCTTTATGTCTTATTCAGGTTTAACAGCCTTTCTTACCGGTGTATCAGAAACAACTGTCTTTCTATTAGGGATTGCCGCCTTTCTCTTTGGCTTAGTATCCTCAACTTCTTCTTCTTCTATATTTTTAATAGCATTAGTAACACTAAAACCAGTTTTCTTCAGAATTAACTCTCTCTTATTAATATCATTCAAAGGAAGTGAAACTGCTAAAGTTTTAATTAATTCAATTACTCCTGTAGGAGCAAAATTCAAACAGTCTTCAAATTCATCTAAAGTTCCCTCTATCATAATTCTCTTGACGTCTTCATCAGTGTAATTATATTCAGGTTCAACTTCTCCTAATAATGAATTAATAACTTCTTCATCCTTAATGATTAAATAATTTTCAATAATATACATACCACCAGGTACTTGAGAAAGTTTAAATAACTCTTCGTAAGTAATTTCTTTAGTTTCATTTGGTTGGAAATCTCTCTGTAAATTTCCTAAATCCGGTATATTATAACCAACTCTACCTTGTCCTCTATTTTGAACAACAACGATTTTATTCTTATCTATCATGATTTTTCTCCTTTTATCTCCAAATATAGGTATAAAGGGAGATTATAAAAATCTCCCTTTATATTAATTTATAAATTACTGTCTAATTTCGCTAAGTCCAGGTGCTGCATGAGCAACAAGTGTTGTAGCTGTAGGAGCAAGAGCAGTAATCTGATATGCGCAGATACCTGCGTTGATACCAACCATACCTACACCAAACTTCTTGTAAGTCTGGATTTCTCTTGACCAATCCTTGTTTTCCCACTCTCTAACTGCTGCATCGCCTTCAAAAGCAATCTTGATAGGCTTATCTGCGCCAGTTGGGATGATGTATGCCCATGAAGGATCGATTACCTTCTGAGTATTTGTTGCATCTTCAAAAGAGTTAGGAAGGATAATTACATTGTGACCCTTGTAGTTAGCAAGGTATCCTACATTCCACATTGTGTTCTTCTGCTCATTTGAAATCCAGTTATTATCTGGAACCATCTTAGCAGCGAATTCAAATGTACAGTAAATAGTAGCCTTTCCATATGCATCAGCAATCTGAAGAAGATTATCCATCTTAGCCTGTACAAATCCTGTATCAGAATCCTTATTAGGAGCAGTCATATTGCTTACGCAAGTCTTGAGAGCCTTTGCGATTTCACGATATACACACTCATTAAGACCATCATTGATAATCTCAACTACGTCTGCCATATCGATTCTACCATCAAGATATTCCTCAAAACCAATCTGAGCAGCTCCGCCCCAAGCCTCTGTAGGAACTTCTAATGTATATCCATCAAGCTTGAATACTTCGTAAACACCAGCTAAACCAACTTTTGTTACGAATTTCTTTGCTCTCTGCTTTGAAGCCTGAGAAGCTTTTACAGAGAAGATAGGCTTATCTCCCTGTGCAAATGTACGAATATCAGCAAACATTCCGTACTGTTCGATAACTCTTGCAGGAAGAACTTCATCAATAACCTGCTCAATAAGCTCGAAAAGAATGTTCTTATTTTCTCTATAAAGAGCGTATGTACCAGCAATCTCCTTCAGTTCTGCACGAAGAGTCTGGTCTAAATCAGCATAACTATATTTCTTATCACCAAGGCTATAAGCTACAGCAGCAGAAGGATTAGCTTTTGCAACTGTCTTAGCAAGAGTAATAAGGTCTTTCTTTTGTAATGACATATCTTTAATCCTCCTTTATATTATAATATACGCTGTAACTTAACAGCAGGATAATCAGCATTAGCATCAGGCATTGTTGTTATAGCAACTACCTTAAATGCAGGTGCAGTTGCAGTTGCACTCTGTCCAAGTACTTCAAGATAACCTGTACTTCCAACAACAAGAGTATCTCCCTCAACAACAGTTACAGCTGTAGTTTCAGCATCTTCAGATGTGTTAGCCCCAAGTGTGTTTGTTGTGAAAATATCACCAATATTTGTCTTGAAAAGTCTTGGTACCATTTCACCATCAACAGCATCGACTTTCTTCATAGCGAAGTCCTTATGGCTCTGGCGTCTTGGGTCGTATAACTTTTCTTCATTATAAACTAAAAGCCATTCGCCTGCAACAGAAGCATTTGCAACAGCTTTTCTATTTTGGTAGTCATATTTTAAAAACTGACCATTTTCAATTATATTAAGGTTTGAATCAGCAATAAGCTGAGCATAAATCTGTCCTGTTCTCTGAGCAGAAAGATGATTAGGCTCTACTTGACCGAAACCTTTTCTCTTAATACTTGCCATTTTCTATTTCCTCCTTATAAAATTACTGAGCTTTATGATTATCTACAGCGACTAACCAAGCAGGTGTTTGCTCGCTAGAATCAATAACAACAGTCATATCTTTAATATTATCTTTGTCATCTGCGGCTGTATAAGCAACCTTTTTATCAAAACATATAACAGCTAATTTAGATTTAATTTCATCTAAAGTATATTCTGCTTTATGTTCAATAACATCTTTCTTATCATCAGCTGAAAGCATATAAAATTCTTCAATTAAAGCATCTTTCTTCTCATTTTCAACTTTTTCAGCATAATCTTTAAACTGAGCAAGTTCTTTTTGAGCACTATCAGCTTGTTCTTGAAGTTGTGTAAAAGACTTTTGAAGTTCTTCAAATTGAATTAATAATAAAGAATACTTTTTCTTTTCATCATCCTCTTCTTCTTTATCATCATCTTTCTCTTCTTCTTTATCATCTTCTTTTTCTTCATCAGCTTTAGCATAATCAGCGGCACCAGAATCTCCGCCATCACCGCTAGCATCAGTATTACCACTATCACCAGTATCTACACCGGCATCTTCATTATTTCCAGCATCAGCGCCAGTATTATCATCAGTTTGTGATGTGTCTTCCTCTGAGTTTACAGTTGAGTTATCAACAGTATTATCAGTCGAATTATTTTCTTCTGGCTCTGTAGGTGTTTCTACAGGCTGTTCAATAACTTCTTCAGGTTCTACTATTGCAGATGAATCAGCTGATTTCTTTTTTACATCATCTTCCACTTTGTAGTTACCTCCTTGTAAAGTATATTGCAATTCTTTCATCATTTCGTATAATGTCTTTTTAAAATTATCATCTAATGTGAAATTCTTGCTTATATTAGGTGCGGTAACTGAAGCACCTTCAAAACAAGGTTCTACATCATCACCTAATATACATAATTTAGAAAATATTGCGTCATTTATTATAAAAAATTCACACTCTGAATTTTCGTCTTTTGACCAAAATCCTGTTAAAGAATTTTCGTCTAATTCCATAGATTGCGGTTTCCCGCCTTCATTAAATAATTGTTGAGCTTCTTGAAACTGACCAGTCCATAAATAACCTGTGGTCATTAAGTAAGTTCTAACAGTTGATTCTCCTGTTTCATCAAATTCCTCAAATTCTTGAAACCAAACCTCTGCATCAGGAGAAACAAAACCATAAGGTTTTGTCAAAGTCTTAAAATGTACTCCTTCACCATCATAGATTACCTGGTCACCATGATCGAAAAAGTCACCTTTTTCTTCTCTATAATAACCAACAATAGGAGCGCCTCTTAAAGTCTTTGCCATTTCTGTTGCGGCTTGCTTATTTATACTGGTGCCATTCCTATTTTTGCCTAAATATAAGACTTTAATCTCACATTTAGACATCATAGGATTTATATCAAGAGGCTGTAAGTTTATAAACTCTGGAGAGTTTATAGTTGCAATAGACTGATAACTATTCATCTTACATATTCCTCCTTCTTATATATTTAATTTTTGCTTTCAAGGTTTTGAAGAGTTTTGGTTGATTTTTCATCATCAGTTTTTTCAGGGCGGCCCGCACCCTCTCCATCAGACTCGTTACCATCTAACATAGTAAGTCCAGTTCTTCTTCTACCTGTTTGCTGTTGCGCAAGCGCATCAGCATTCATTGTATTAGAAGTTAATGGTGGAACAAATACTGTAACAAGATTTAATAAATCATTTTCAAAGAAAGCATTAGCTAATACTGTACTTTGCGGTAATCCAAGAGCAATTTGAGGAAGCATCTTTGAATAGCCCATTTGAGTTTGTTCTTTATATAATTTAGAGAGTTCTTTATAATCATAGATTGTTGTAGGTAATATAGAAATCTTATAATATACCTTTTTTGGACTCTTATTAAAGTTTAATAAAAGTCTATCCATAAACTCTTCAAATTGATATAAAAGATTACTCATCATAGCACTATCATTAGAAATTGATTTCTCTAATGCAATATTACCATCAGTATTAAATTGCATTTGAGAAACACCTGCTTCATTAAATACAGTACGCTCAACCTTTGCTAAATCATCTACTGTTGTTGTAGTATTTCTATCTGCCATATCCGCAACATCAACATCTGCAAAAGTAGTTAAAACATCAATTCCAATTGCACGACTTAACATTTTAACCGCATTATTATGAAGTTGCTGCGATTCTTCCATATCAAATACTAAATCACCATTTTTATCAATTGGTAATTTTTGAATAATAATTTTAAGAAGTTTCTGAGCCATTTTCTTTCTATCTAACTCTTGAGCTTCAATTAAATCAATAATAGCTGGAATAACAGAAGCCATTAAAGGCATATCACTATCGTTTAATGTGAATTTAACAGCATAATCTGGGTCTAATAAATACCAGCCCGCGGAATCGCCACTATAATCCCCTTTTAATTTACCTTTACAATATAATCTGTAACCTTTTTTAAATTCATCAGGGAATAAGTTTACAATTCTCAGACGATAATCTTCATCTTTATATAAATCAAAGAAATATCTCATATTAAATTCTACAACTGGATGATTGTCTTTTCTATATCTTGACCTACAATATTCAGAAGGAAGCTCTTGAATAGTAGGACCAGTTGGAGTATGAATAATATATCCATAATAGCAACCATCTCTAATAACCTTTAAGGCAATTTCACCAAGCATGTATTTAGCTCTAAAGTTATCTAAATATCTTAAAACCTTAAAAAAGTTATCTAAAATTTTATTTACATCTTTAGCAGCAATATCACCTTTCTCACTATCAACAGGATAAGTATCACCACCATTAATATATGGTACAATATACCAATCATACCTATATAAAAAAGCTAAATATCTGCATAAGCGAGAATAAATACCGCTTGTATTGTAATAAAATTGAGATATTCTTTTTACGGTTTCAGTGTCATGTTGATCAATAGCTCTTAATACAAATTCTTTATCAGAATACTGTGGTTTAACCTTTTTTAATGGGTAAGTAACAACCGCATCATTAAGAGTTTGCGCGCCAACTTTAATTTTTGAAAAATCAACAATCCCAGAAGAATCTAAAGGATAGTCATCTACACGACTAGACATCCGCATAGATAGATTTCTTGTCTCAGAATTAACAAATCTTCTATCTCTCATTTCTTATCTCCTTTAGTATCCTGCTTTAGTCATAATATAGTCAAAGTTTAAAATACATTCGTCTGTATAAGGAATAATAACTAACTTAATATTATGCTTTTTACAATATTCTCGCTTTTGCATATCATTAAATTGTTGTTTTCTTAAACCTGACCATCCACCAAATTTTTCTTTTGGTTGATAATGTTGAATACCTTGATATTCAATCAAAAAATCTAAATCACCGTCATCATCAAAAACGGCAAAGTCAAATCTTAGCGGTCTACCGGTGTTAGACAAAAGGTCTTTAAAACTATATTCTTCTACAAAATTCAACCCTGCTTCTGTTAAAATTTCACTTATTGTAATCTCTCCTCTACTTGCTTTCATTCTAATTCACCTGACTTTCTTTGACTTATATAAAATATAAAAAATATTTATATTACATTTGACATTTTTGTCCTTAATTAAATAATAAAAATTGAGATAAATCAAATTTCTTATTTTTCTTACTGTCTTCTTGTTTTTTAATATAATACAATCCATATTCAAAAGCTGAAAATTTATCTTTAGGTGTACCTTTAGAGGACTGCTTTAAAATAACATTTACACCTTCATTATCTTCAATAAGATTAAGCATTTGCTCTCTTAAACTTGTTGTCAAGGTAAAAGGCATTAAATATTCAGCTCTTTTTTCTGGAGTCATAGACTGACCCATTTTAGTTTCCATAAGTTTCATCTTTGCAGTTGTTTCATCTATAAGGAATTTAATACGACCGCTGGACATTTGTGTTTGAACATAGGTATGTGCTTCTGTGTTAATTGGAGCATTTGCTTTAATAATATAAATTGCATCATTAACTGTATCAGCAGTTCTATATTTTTTATATTCAGGGTAATCAGCAATATTCTCAACCCCAAAAGGTGGTAATGTTTCACCTGTTTTAGGATTAATTTGTGCTTTTACCATATAATCCAAAAGTCCAATACCAAGACCATTACCATCAATAGCACATACTTGAGCTTTATACTTAAAAAATAATTCTTTTATATTAATTGCTTGTTGTTCAAAATGTTCTGCTTCCCAAGAATATATATTAACAATAGACTTTAATGCTCGTCCTTGCGGTTGCGGTGTTACTTTAATAACAACACACTCTGTATTACATCCTTTTCTACCTACGTCTATTCCTAATACGTAATAGGCAGATTTACTACTTCTTCCACTAAATTCATATTCAGGCTGATTAAGAATACGATATTTATCAAAAATCTCGGAAGAGAAATAAGCATTTTCCGCATCACCACTCCATTCAGACTCATACTCTCGACCAAATGAACTATCATTATATGTTCCATCAAGTTTAAGTTGCTGAACGAAGTTTTTAGCTAAAAGACCTTCCGCAACCGGAACCCGCCAAGTTCCGCCCATAATAACAGAACGGTCAGATTGAGTAATCTGTTCAAGGAGTATCATCATAAGCTTCTCATAAGCGAAGGTATTTTTCCATCCCGCAGTTGTTACATATATTTGACTCTTGTTTATAATTTCAGATTCATGTCTACTACCATCTGGAAGAAGTCTATCTACATTCATTGTAGGAATAATAACTTCATTAAGTAATGTTCCATCTACAAGAATAACCTCTTCTATAAGACCTCCAGTAGCACGCTTACCTCTTGAACTTTGCCTTGCCGCCATAACATCAAGCAAACTTCCGTTTTTAAACACAAAAGTAAATTCCTCTTTACTGTTTTTAGAAACACCACGGTCTAAGTTAACTTCATTTGCTAACCCTGGAACAAGTTTCATTAATTCATTAGCTTTTTCACGAACAATACCTGTAGCTTGCTCTTTTCCACCTGTTGTAACAAATAAATGACAACCAGGATAAAAAATACATCTTAGCATAAGAATTAATACTGATAAGAATGATTTAGAATAAGCACGAGGATAAACAGCATAAATGTGTCTATGTCTCATAGCTTGTCGTAAAAAGACTCTTTGATAAGTGTATAAGCGTAATACTTTCTTTTCATTATTTGAAGCACAAGAGTTACAAAAGTCAATATATAAATCTGGATAAGCTCGATAAAAAGCAATAGCCTTCCTTAATTCAGGGAGGCAAGCTTTTATTCTTTCTTCTGATATACCAATCTTTTGATTTGTTTTATTCGCGGAAAGCTCCATTAAATCAGCTAACGCCATCTACATCACTCTCCAATCTATCTAGTCTTACTTGCATCTCTGTATAAGCATTAGACTCTTCATCAACGATTGCATCTTCATCTTTTTCTTCTGCTATTCTTTCGTAATATTCAGCAATATCTGCATCTTCTACTTCTTCAATTTCATCAACCGGCTTTTCCATAGCTTCATGCTCAAGCTGAATTTTCTTTAAATAATTTTCAATTTGTTGACCAAATCCTAAATCTTTAGTAATTAAGTTATATACATATTGATTTTGGTCTTGTATAATTTTATCAATAATATCTCGCGGCGCTTCGATTTCATATTCATTTATAAAACCGCCTTCGCGCTCACATACTGCAATTAATTTACCAGTACAGTCAATTTGGTCATTATCTTTATCTTTATTTTGTGCAGCTGTAAATTTACCAGACTTTCTTAAGCTATCACTTACTCTTGCTAATTTCTGGTATCCATCAACGTCTCCGCAATCAAGCGCCTGATTCATCTTTAAATCAGTTTTACACATAAGAATTAATGTGTTGCGGGTGTCCGCATCCTGAATATCAAACGAATCCATCATTTCAGTATATTTCTTTTCAAGTTCAACCCATTCATTTGGCTTATATAATCTACCCCATTTCATAGCAAGATAAATTTTATCATCCGCTGTTAAATCCGCTGCTGGGTCTGGTAATTCATCTTCAGACATATATTGACTATCAAAGTCAAAATCAGATGTTGGATTAGCATCTGGAAATACTGGCTGAGGAAATCCCGCAGCCATTTCATCTTCTAATCTTGCCGCAGGTTCTACTAAGGTCTTGTATTCAGCTTCTGAAATAGTTCCATCTTCTAATCTTTTCTTTAAATCTTCTTCTCTTGCTTGCTTTGCTTCAAGTTCTTCTTCTGATAAATCTTCTTCTGTATTACCACCGTATCTTGTTTTAATTAACATTTCAGAATCTGCCCATGTGTACCACTGACCAGTTTCTTTATTTTTCCATTGGTTTAACTTCATTTTAGCCAGATATTTACCCATAACTGCAGACCCGCCCATTCCTTTATGAGGGTCTTCTTGATATTTTCTATCTCGTAAAGTATTCCATTCTTGAGGAATGTAAGGTACATCTAATCTCTCAAGTATCCAAGTAAATGTTTCTGGGTCAAAATTGTTAATATGCGCGCAGAGGCAATCTTTACAATACTCATCTTTTGTTCCATCTCTATGGTTATAAAATTTTAGTTCAGACATGGTTTTTTTACATCTAGCACAAGTATATTTTTTCTTAGCCTCCGCGCCAGTTTTTAATGTAGCCATTAATCTTTCACGCTCCCTACTTTCTTATTACGACAATCTTTACATATACTATAAAAACCGTCTTTACTTGTTTTATTCTTTGAAAAGAACTTGTTATGCGCTAATTTAATTTGCCCACATCTGCTACATCTTTTCCAATTACCTTTTTTCTCATTTGTATAATAACATTCAAGCCAATTCTTTTGCGCTTGCTCTGCTAAAATTTTAGGTATTTTATTACGCCATAAAGAAGAAATATGTTCAACTGAATATCTAAAACCAAAAGTTTGTTCTAATTCCCGCTGAATATCATTATTTGACATTCCATCAATTTTATAAACTAATAAATCAAAATAAAGCGGATACTCTAACGCAAGAGTTGAATCAATTAAATCTTCAAGAGAACGAATCATGTAATACATATCTGAATTAAACTTACCATAACTGTCACCTTTCAGCCTTGAATAATTACATAATAAAGCTGAAACATGCTGAGGTATTAATAAAGATAAATTTGATTCAACATGTAAATCACCATTTTCATCTATTGTAACATCTTCATATATATCTAATGTTGTAGATGATTTAGTAACATTCATACAATTAATCGAACCTCTATAAGAAGCTTTTAATACATATTGGTCTTTGCGCAAAGCTATAATATTTTGTTTAATAGAATAGCGCGCTTTTCCTTTAGCTTCTTTAAAAAGTTGTTCCATTCGTTCAATTTCATCAACTAACTCTTTTAAACCAGGTACTTCCGCAATATCTTCTTTTGTTATTTTAATTTTTGGGGTTAATATAATATTTTTATTATCTGTAATAAGATTATAAATTGCATCCTCGCCGCTACTATTTCCATTTTCATTATATTCACTTTCAAATACCGCAGCGAGTCCTTCAAAACTTGTTTCATGTTTATTTACTGTATATTTTCTATTTTCTGTTAATATTTCACCTGTATCTCTTGTTTCATCATATTTTGTAAAAATTAAATAATCTGCTAATCTCTCTAAATATTTACTTGTAAGTTTTTCAGAAGGAGTTGACTCGATAATCTTATTAACTAAAGCAAGACGCTCTTCGTAACTTTCCAAAGTGTAGTCTAATTTAATAGGTTCCGACTTTTGTACTTGTATATCTTGAGCTAAGTTTTGTTCTTCATTCATTTAGTGTAGAACTCCTTTCGTATCTTTATACTTATATTATACGAAAAATTTTCGCATTTGTCAAGAGTTCATTTAAGAAAATTGACATAGAAAAAAATTTTTGCTATAATTTATTTAGAAGTAAATAAAAAGGAGAATAATTATGGATAGATTAAAACTATGTCCTTTTTGTGGCGAAAATAAATATATAACATTTAAAAAAGATTCAATACCTGATGGGCAATGTCACTATTATGATTGGGTTATTAGATGTGAAAAATGTCATGTTAGAATGAATATTGCTGCCGATAATTGGTATGGAAGAAACTATTATACTGAAGAAGAAGCAATAGAATTTTGGAATAAAAGACAGATTTGATAGAAAAAAGGAGAATAATTATGATAAGTGCAATGATGGCTCATAATATGTCTACAATAGCAAGTGATAAGCGCCCTGAAAAAGAATTAAAGAGAGTGGAAGATATTATTAAGCAGGCTATTGAAAAAGGTGAATATCATGTTAATATAGACCATCTTTTATATACAGAAAATATAAAAATTTTACAAGATTTAGGCTATAGAGTTCAATCAATATACAACCCTTTTAAACAAGCTTACACAAATATAAGGTGGTAATAGATTATGATAAATGCGGAAGAAGCAAGAAAAACAAGTGAATTTATACAAAAAAATTTACACGCGCAAGAAATGCGCATAATAGAAAAAGCTATTGGATTTGCTATAGATAAAGGTGAAACATCATGTTCACTTGATTTTTATATAGATACAGAAAATAAAACGAAACTTGAAACATTAGGATATAAAGTTGAGAGAATATACTGGCAAGCGGCAGACAATTGGGAGACTACTATAATATCTTGGTGAAAGGAGGCGGCGACCTAGCCTTGTGGCGTCATGAGGCCGCATTCGCGCATGTTTAAATATAATGAAGTAATTGGAAATATTTTAGATTATGAGAATGATGGGACTATTGTTCTTTATGTAGATAAAGAAGGTAATGGTTTTGATAAAGATTCTTATTGGTTAGAAAAAAGATACAAAAATGAATTTTCACCTGTAAAGCTTAAGCAAGGTGATATTATAAGCTCTACTAATGGTAAGATTTTTAAAATGTGTATTTCCACAGATGAAGATGTTGAAAAATGCTTAAAGAAATTATGTATTGCATCTAAGTGGATGAAGATGAAGAAGATAGTGCTGCCGCGCCTATACCCTGATATGCATAGTTTATTTACAGAGATTTTTGGAGACAGAGATTACTTGGAAATTTTATGTGTTTATTCTATTGAAGAGAGAGAGTTAAATATACAAGACCCGGATATGGAAAAGATTAATTTTAAGCAGGGTAATAAGTATTATTAAGGGGCCGTTTTTTGAATTTGACACGCGTGCGGGAAATATAAAATGGGGTTGTTAATTAAAAAATGGTTACTATATTTCCCGTTTTTCGTTTTGAGGGTTATTATTCGTTATTCATTTTGAGGTTCATTTTCTGTTGTTTTCGTTATTCATTTTGAGGTTCATTTTCTGTGAGAATTGGGGTGCGCTTTTCATTTCGACCAGGACTTTTGGGACTTTTCCCAAAATACCACCCCCCATCAGGTTGTTACGAAAATTTATTTAGCTACGTTCTGGCTCTGGTAACAATGTAGATGGAATCATTTTCTTCTACTACCTCTTGGGATTTTATTCATTGTTAAAATTATATTAATTATAAAATAATCAAATAACATACAATGAATAATAATTAAACAAATAAAAAACTTATTAATAAATTAAAGTTAAATAAATAAATTCAACTTTAATTAAATAACTTAACAAGAGTTAAACTACACAAAAGAGCAAATGCAAGAAGATAATAAATAAAGATATAAAGGTGTTAATAAATAATAATGTAGGGTTAGTTGCTTGGCGCGCGGACGTGCGTGGCGCGCCACAAAACCAATAGAATACCCGTTTGGCAAAATTGTCTCGGAAATGTTCTTATTGGTTAGACGTGTCTAACTCCTGTTAATGGCATCTAACTCTGGTTAAAGGTGACTAACTCTGGTTAAAGACGTTTAACTCTGGTTAGGCATCTCTAACTTTTTAAAAATTATGGGAGAATTATAATAAATAAAAATAGCGCAGTTTCTCATTTTGATTATAACACATCACACAACAAAAGTCAATAGACAAAATGTATAAAATAATAAAGTTTTTTTGTGCAAAATAACAAATAAAAAAATAATAAAAAGGTATTGACAAACCGGTTTGGAAGTGGTATACTTAACTCAAGAAAAAGGAAAGAGAGGAAAACAAAATGATGAGATGGACAGTAAAACTTATAACTCCAGCATGGATGGATAGAGAAGATAGAGAGTTTACAACAGATAATAGATACGAAGCTATGAGAGTAGCTGATAAATGGAGAATGCAGAACTTCGGTTGTGTACAGTTTATTGATAACGCTAAAAAGAAAATCAATCCTTTCTATTAAAAAGTAGTTGACAAAGGGTTAATAGTTTGATATAATAGAAGTACAAAAAGGAAAGAGAGGAAAAGGAAGTGAAGAAAATTTATTACAAAGAAGATAATTATACAACAGAATGTAAACTTGAAGAGTTGTTAAATTGTTATTCAGTTTCTTATAAAATAGAAAACATTGAAATGAATTGGTTAAAAATAATAATTAGATGTAAGAAAGAAGATGAAAAAGCAATAGACAGAATAATGAATGAGTAGATGCGCGAAGGCTTGCTTTGTGACAACACAAAGCAAGCTAATTTTTATTTTTGAGGGTCAGCGCGCAAGCCGTACTTCTCGCAGACTGCCGAACAACATTATACCACATGAAGCAACTTTCTGTCAAGCAAAATCGTTGAAAAAAGTGTACAAAATTTTCAACGAAATTAATTTAAATTTTGTATAATTTATTAATTGACAAAACATTAATTTAATGTTATACTAAAATAAAAAGTATTGATGTTGGTACGAAAAATTTACACCTATTGCCCACGGGGAAAAAGACCGTCCCCAAAAAAAATTTTTAACTACTGCCCCCAAAAAAATAAAAAAAAGTATTGACAAACTTTAAAACCGGTGGTATAATTAAATCAGAAAAAAGGAAAAGAGGTACAAAACAATGTATGTATACTATTTTGAAAATAACATTCTCTACTCAATGATTAAATACACAAAGGCTCAGCTTAAAAAGATGGAATCTGATTACGGAAAATTTATAAAAATGAAAAATAATGCTTGACAAAACCGGAAACAAATGATATAATTAAATCAGAAAAAGGAAAGAGAGGAATATAAAATGGCAACAATCACAATCACAACAAATAAGGGAACAATCATAAATAAGAAGTTTGAAAACGTAGCACTTGCCGAATGCACCTACAAATATTATCAAGCTAACATGGCTCTGATGAATGTTAAACAGATAGCAATTCAAACCCCCGCATATTTTTATCGAGCAACAATCGAAACAAGATAAAAAAAATAAAAAAAGTACTTGACAAATAGTAACCACTTTGATATAATATAATCAGAAAGAAACAGAAGAGAAGCTCTGATGGACGAAGAGTAAGGGCTTAGGGCTTTAGAAAGCTAAGGTCTTAGGAACTGAGAAAGCCACCTACCTTCTCACGTAACTTGTAAACTCAGGCGAATAGGGAAAATGGTCTACAGCCGACAGTACCGAAAGCCTTTTTTTATTGCTCGGCGCGCTGTCGCCCACTTGCCCACGACAGCGCGCCGCGATATATTATACTACATGAGCTGGGATTTGTCAATAGGCAAATTGCATAAAAATTAAATAGTGAACAATCCTAAAATTTGTGCATTTTTTTACTTGACAAACAAAACCGGGCATGCTATAATGTATTCAGAACAAAGGAAAGAGAGGTACACAAAATGGCTAAACTCAGATATAAGATAATCCTCACTTACGGAACAAAAGTAGTAGTTAAAAATGCATACGGACTTGAACAGGCGCGCGATTATGCGGCGACCGCTGACAAGGGAACTATAGTAGATACTTGGAAAAATAAAATAGTAAAATAGAGGTTGACAAAAGTTAACCTCTATGGTATAATTAAATCATCAAAAGGAAAGGAAAAGAAAAATGATACACGTTGAAATTAAAAATAATAAATATATAAAAACTTGGGTTTTTGACACTTCTGAAGAAGTTGAAGATTTTATTGCAGAAATTAAAAAGCAATATCCAAATATAGAAATAATAAAAATTGAAAAAATGGCTTGACAAATAAAACCGGCTGTGATATAATGTAATTACAATAAAGGAAGGGAGAAAAAACATGATAAACATCAGAACACTTAGAAAAGTAACAAATAATGGCGGTCTTACACTTAAGAAGGGTAAAGTAATTACTTATAAAAGCGGTTGGCAAGTAGCAACAGAAGGTATGGAAACTACAGATATTAAAGAAGCCATGAAAATGATTAGAGCTTACGGCGGTGACTGTGGAGTATGGCTTGAAAATGGAATTTACTACATCGACAAAAGCAAGAGAGTAAATACAAAGCGCGAAGCAATGGAAATAGGGCGCGAGTGCAATCAAATAAGCGTTTTAAGATGGCGCGACATGGGTTTAGTTTACTGCTAAACCCATTTTTATTTTCGATGGCGGTCAATCTGCCGCCGAAAAATTATATCATATAGGTTGGGAAATTGTCAAGTGAAAAAATATAAAAAATTGCACAAAAAATAAAATCCTATTTTGTGTAAAATTTTTGTTGACAAAACCGGTTTTATAATGTATAATTAAATCATCAAAGAGATAAGGGAGGACAACAAAATGACAAGATATTACGTAGTAGATAGAAACGGACAGATGCTCTGTGTAGAGACTAACGAGGCGGTTGCTGAAGCTATCGCAACGGAAGTCGGTGGCGATTACATCGAAGTTGCGGAATAAAAATTCCGCAACTTTTGAAAAAATAGTTGACAAATAACAGAATATCTGTTATAATAAATACATAATAAAGAGCGGGGATGCGGTAAGCGAACCTTAGCAGAGTAGGAATGCAAACACCCTAACGCACCGATTACTAAATGCTCTTCTTCTTGTCAGACCTAAGAGAGAATGTGATGGAGAGTCAAGAAGATTTTAGTAAGGCGAAGTGACGATGGGCGAACCCACAAGTTGGAGTAGTAAGACTGTAAATTCGAGCGTGGAACAGAGCCACCACCAAAGACCTACCACCCGCTATATAAATAGTACGCTAGACGCACGAGGGTTTAAAGTGCGAACGGACTAAGGCTACCCTAATAAAAAGAGCAAGCAAAAAAGCCTCTGCTCTTTTTTTGTTTGGTCGGCTGGTTCGCGCCCACTTGCCCACGCGAACCAGCCGGGATTCATATTAGAGGTTGGTTAGAGATTTTTAACTGCGGTTAGAGGTCTCTAACTCAGGTTAGCCATGCCTAATATTAGTTAGAGGTGTCTAACTTTTTCATTTTTATGAGACAATTTTAAAAATTAGACATATCTAACTGTCGTTAGAGACGTTTAACTCGAATTAGTGCCGAACAAAATTATACCACACCGCTCCACCTTTTGTCAATAGTAAAATTGTACAAATTTTAAAAATTTTTTATCCTAAAATTCTCTGTTTTGCACAAATAATCAAAAAGATAATAACTAATTAATTTTGTCAATATTGCACAAACCGGACGCGTTAATTTTGTGCATTTTTTTCTTGACTTCCGCACTTAAAAGGTGTATAGTATAGACATAAGGTAAGGAAAGAGAGGTAACATTATGAATACTAACTTATTTGAAACTATGATTAACCGCTATAACGAACTTGCATACACACACAATTACATTTTTGGTTTTACTTATAAGGGTACTGTATATGCGGTAAAAACTACTAATGAAGTGCTTCCGTATATCTTAAAGCTTGACAAGGCAAGTCGTGGCGCAGGCATGGCGCTCCGCTTCTGTCCTACAAATGCACAGAAACTTAGCCTTATAAGCAAAGGCGCTGAGGTTGTTTGCTCGAAACTTTTCTTCGATGCTGAAGTTGAAAATAGCAAGTACAACAAAGGCGAAGTTTTTGAAAAGATGATGACCGAAAAGGTAGGTCAGGAATGGTCAAAAGACAACGTTCCTTTCAATATAGGCGCTGACCTCACAGTTGATGCAGTTGGTTATCAAATAAAGTATGAAAAAGCAACTTTCACAAATGAAAAGACACTTGCAAGGATGTAAAAATCCTTGCAAGTTATAAAAAACTATTGACATATGATAAAAAATATTATATAATAGATATATCAAAAGGAAAGAGGTAAAAAAGTATGTATAAAACAATATGGTATGTTACAGAACTTGAAACACATACAACTAAAAAAGTAATTTATTATCATTTTGGCAAAGAGCCAAAATTTCCTACTTCATATATGAAAGAAGATATAGCTTATGAAATTGAAATGTGTTTCAATCTTGCACTTTTAAATACTCCAAAAATATTTTTTAAATGTCTCATTAAAAAAGTAGTTGACAAATAATAAAAAATTTGCTATAATATATATAGAAAATGAAAGTGAGGAAAGAGGATATGGCAGAAATAATAATTCTTTTACTAATGCTTGGTTGGTTAAGTATAGGCGCAATAGTAGTAAGTATTACTGATTATATGGATATGGTATATCATAGACGTAGACAGAGTAAGATAAATTTTTTAAAGTCACATAGCGGTTACGGGCTTGACAAAGATGGGAACATCGTCAAGCTTTGACATAAGCGCCCGTAGTATAATGGTAGAATAGCGGACTTTTAATCCGTAAGGTACGGGTTCGAATCCCGTCGGGCGCATTAAAACAGATAAAATTTGAAAATCCTCCTTTCCTTTAGAGCGTCCTAGACATAGGGCGCTCTTTTTCTTTTCGCCCGGGCGCAAAAAAAGTAGTTGACAAATTAATAAAAATATAGTATAATAAAATTACAAAAGATGAAAGAGAGGAAATAAAAATGTTAGCATACATTACTAAAGCAAGTGATTGGACTTATAAAGAGTTTAAGGAAATAAATACTATTGAGGATGTTTTAAAGATTTACACAAATGTTATTATTGCACGAAACCCTTATAAAGGACTCCTTGTAAAAGACTGGGATGGTTTTTCAGAAGATGATAAAAAGAGCTTGAGCAAAGCTGAAATAGAAATTACAATTTATGATGATTGGGTAGAATAAAACCCTTGACAAATAACTATAACCGTGATATAATAGATTTATCAAATGAAAGAGAGGAATCAAAAATGATGATAGCTGGAAATAAGGATGTAATAACAATAGCAAAGCAGTGTCCATTCTGCGGTAAGGAGTATACATTTGAAGTACCTGCCGAGGGATACTATGAGTATAGAATGGGTTCACTTATTCAGAACGCATTCCCTACACTCTCCCCTACTGAGAGAGAATACCTCGTATCAGGTCTTTGTGATACTTGCCAGAAGAAAGTTTTTGGCGAGGAAGAAGAGGATGATGAAGACTCGTGGGAAGATGAGATTTATAATGATTAGGGCGGACACCGCCCTAATTTTTGCCCGGGCCGACAAAAAAATGCTTGACACCCCTAATAAAATGTGATATAATTAAACCATCAAAAGAAAGGAGAACAGTCTATGTATACTTGGGAAATTAAGAATTGGTTAAAAGCTAACAATAATGTATTTATGAGCGCAAGGCTGTTCTTTGAAATGATGGATAACAGCCCCCAAATAAACTACATGAAACTTGGTAAAGTTTTTGAAAACACATTTGAAATGGAAATAGCAAGTAATGATGGTTTAAATGAAAAAGTTTTAGTAGTAAAAAATGTTTGACAAGTAACAAAATGTGTGATATAATATAATTACAAAAAATGAAAGAGAGGAAACAAATATGAACGTTGTAGGTTATCAGATTAAGAGCGGTAAGGTTATTACAAATTATAATCATGCTAAAGAGTGTGGAATCGAGAAAGTAGTTTACATTCCAATAGAAGAAGACTATAAGAAAGATGCAGTTAACGCCCTCATAAAGGCAAGACGTAAGGCAAGAAAGGCGGTGAAGTAGAATGCCTGAAGAATTACTCCATGAACTTATTGAAGGTTTAACTATGATGGCGGTTATGCTGTCCGCAAAGAATCCATTAGCCCCTACAGAAGAAGAACTTGACAGAAGTAGCACCTATGCTATTGAAAAGATGGCTGAAATAATGGAAGAATGGAAAGAAGCAAACGGCGGAAGACGCATTCCGATTTACATGAGTCATAAAGGAGATGAAGAGGACGATGAGTAAAAAAATTGGATGGTTCCCTTGGTAGTAAAAAGAGCCGAAAGGCTCTTTTTATTTTTGTCGGCGCGAGCACGTGCCTCAGGGCCCGTGTGAGCGCCGAATTCAACATTATACCATACTGCGAGATTTTTGTCAAGTATTTTCTTTTGTGCAATTTGCACAAAGATTTCCCAAAATTTTGTGCTTGACTTATAAATAAAAATTTGTTATAATATATTTAGCAAATGAGGAAAGGCTCATAAAACCTGCTCCAAAACCCCGTCAGGTGTAGTAAGGAGGTCAAGGTGCGCAAAGGGTTGAAATAATCTTTTAAAAAGGGTCTTGACAATCCTTTCCCATTATGCTATAATGTATTTGTCAAGGGGAGAAGTGAGGTAGGCAACTGTGAAGCGCGCCACATAACCGAAAGACAAGGATAGAAGAAATTTTAAAAATTTCAAAAAAACCTCTTGACAAACACTTAAAAATTTGTTATAATAAATATAGAAAGTTAAATAAAAAACGGATTTAGGATTAAAGCCCTATACAAGATTATAAAAGTGTACATATTATAATCAGTGGTTTTGGAGTAGAACAGAAAGAACGTTTCCACAAACTTTCAAAAAAAATAAAAAAATGCTTGACAAAGCAAAAATAAAATGTTATAATGTATATGTAAGATAAATAAAGAATTAAGAAAAAGGTGTTAATTATGACAAAGCGTGAGTTTATTGAAATGGCAATTGAGTTTGAAGGTGCTACAGAAGAGTTCAAGGCAAAGGGCGCAGAGATGCTTAAGGGTCTTGACAAGCGCAATACAAAGCCAACAAAGGCACAGATTGCTAATGAAGGCATTAAGGACGAGATTGCGGAAGTCCTTGCTGGTAAGGAACTTACTGCAAAGGAAATCGCTGATGCAGTTGGTCAGACAACAAATAAGGTTGCGGCTCTTCTCAGACAGATGCCTGTTGAGAAGGTTGCGGGCGAAAAGGCAAAGGATGCTCCAAAGTATCGCATAGCCGAGTAGTCTAAATGTTGCTCCCCCTATCCAATGGGGTAGGGGGTGGAAATAATAAGGGGCGATAGCTTAATTGGAAAAGAAAAGTCCTGACGATAAATAATAAAGGGTTCGTCAGTTACTTGGGATGTAGGTTCGACTCCTACTCGCTCCACTCAATGAGATGAAAACCGAAAACCCTCCTTTCCTTTGTCCCTCTGCCACGAGTAGAGAGGACACCCGAAACCGCATCATGTAAAAGTGATGCGGTTTTTGTTTTAAAATTAATACTTGACAAATTGAAAATTTTTTGACCGGGCGCAGTTAGTCTACTCTAACCAAAAAATTTTAAAAAAGTGTTGACAAACTACTCTTTTAATGCTATAATTGATTTATCAAATGAAAGAGAGGAAATGAACATGAGAGAGGAAATTGAAACAGCTTTATTTAAAATGTCAAAAGAGTTTGAAAATAAACTTTTTGAGGAGTTTTATCCATCTGCAAGAGATGATGAAGAAATGGATGAAATAAAAGAAAAAGCTAAATCTTATTTTAAAATAGCAATTCTTTCAGCTTATTTTAGATATAAAGCCAAAAAACTCGGTAAGAAAGGATGGTAACAAAATGAACTACACAGGAAAAGGCGTTTCAGAGGCTATTAATTCATTTTATGAATATTGGACAATAGAAGATGCCGAAAAAGTAATAGCGCTTTGTCTTAATAATCCAGTGAATATGTCAATGAAAGAATTCTTTGAATATTGCACAGCTTGTGGTGGAAATTGGGGCGCTATGCTTTTATCAGGTATTGAAAAATTAAGACCTGAAGTTTATGAAGCTATACCTAATAAAATAGCGGAAAGTGGCGGTGAAGCTTTCGCGCTGATTTGTAACATAATATATCTTTTAAGAATAGGAGATGAAGAGTAATGGGTTATACAAAAACAATAGAATTATCAATTGATTCAGCTGATATAGCTAAAAAGATTGCTGATACAGTAGCGGATTATATTAATGACACAATAAGAGAACTGTTAGAAAATGACGGCTATCCTATGGGAACTGTTAGTGATATATTAAGCGATGGCGATTTCTGGAATGGCGTAATAGAAGATTTAATGCCCCAATTAAAAGCTTGACAAATAAATAAAAATTTGCTATAATAAAAGAAAAAAAGGAGAATTAAAAATGACAACAGTACAAATAAATGATAGACCCCCAGTAAAAGAACAAGAAATTAAATTTATTATGCCAGGCGAGTTATTTCGTTACAATGATAATATATATCTAATGACAGATGAAGCAGATTGTAATGGAGATAAACTTGCTTTGATAATAACTGATGAATCTGATTTTGGTTCTTTAATTCCTTTTGATGAAACAGAATACGCAACGAGATTAAACGGAACAATAACTGTTCAAATTAAATAAGGTAGCATAAAAATGTCGAGATAGAGGGGCCACCCCTCTATTTTTGCCCGGGCGCCCGCATAAATTTGATATAAAAGACAGAAAATTGATATTGCTTTCCTTTACAATTTATGCTATAATTTAATTACAAAAGGTAAAGGAGATAAGAACTATGGCAAAACTTAAAGGTATAAAGAATCTTACAAAAGAGATTAATAAATGGACACAGAAGAATTTTGGTATCAAAACAGTATTGAATGAAGATTTTTGCGCATGGTGTGATGAATTTAAGATAGGATATACTTTAGTAGTTTGTTCACAAGATGCCGAAACGTTCCTTGAAGATGTTTCTACAAGGTATCCCGATATTAAAGCTGATTATTTTCTTTGGTGCTTACTTCATGAAATCGGACATTGTATGACGGATGAAATGTGGTCGGAAGAAGAGCAAGAAAGATTTGATGCCGAACTCGAAAGAATGACCGAGATTGAAAATACAAAAGATAAAAGCTATTGGTACTATTCAATACCGAATGAATTCTTTGCAACGAGATGGGCGGGCGATTACATGACCGCGCACCCTAAAAAGATAGCTAAATTTTGGAATAAGATTCAGCCAAAGATTTTAGAAATTTATGAAAAAAATGAAATCGAGGTTGACAATTAGTCAACCTCGTGGTATAATAGATATATCAAATGACAAAGCAAAGTCATTAAAACTCCCTTGCTAGTAGGTTGGGACTCTAGCCGACTTTAGAGAAGACCAATGTTCACTCTGGTTCAGCAAGAACTCAATAAATGTATGATTGGCGTTGTTTAAGACAGGGGAGCACCCACAGGTTATTACGACAAAGAAGAAAACCGAAAATGTTAGATATTGCGCAGTCGGGAGAAGAAGAACCTCAAAAGGTTCTTCTTTTTCTTTTTGGCGGCGGGTTTTCGCGCGCGAAAACCCCAAATTTCCATTATACCACCCGCCGCAAATTTTGTCAAGTAAAAAATGAAAAAATTTTGCACAAAAATAATTCCCAAATTTGTACTTGACGCACAAAGAAAATTTTGCTATAATTACTATAGAAAGTGAGGTGAGACAGTGACTACAGAAGAATTAGTAGAAAAAGCTAAAGAGTATTGTGAAGAGGAATATCGTGATACTAAAATGCTTTACAATAGAAAAGGAAGTTACTTTTACCACGATGATTCTATAGTTAAAACAGGGTTGAAGTATTGTTTAGCTGTTGTGCAGTTTATTCAGACTTGCGGAGTTAAGTATGAAGATGTAAGTTGGTATGATGACTACAGAAAAAAATTTTCAGAAATTCAAAAAAACTATTGACAAATAAATAAAAAAATGATATAATTAAATTACAAAAGAGATAAGAAATGGTTTTGAAAGACGGTGAGGAAAACTCCTCTAATCAAAAATCCTTGCAAGGTATTAAGAGAAAACCCACTGCAAACCACTTCAAAAAAAATAAAAAAAATACTTGACAACTAAATAAAAAAATGATATAATAAATATGTAAGATAAACAAAGATAAAGAAAGAAAGAGGTGTTAATTATGGCTACACGTAAGGAAGTTATCACAAAGGCTCTGAATATTGCTGATGTTTGGACAGATGAAGAGGTTGAGGTTCTTGATAAGATTCTCAAGTCGCTCAACAGAAAGCCAACTGGAAAGCCATCTAAGGCAGTAGTTGCTAACATCGGTGTCAAGAACGAGATTCTTGCAGTAGTTGCTGATGGTAAGGCAAGAACCGCAAAGGAAATTGCGGACGAGGTTGGTCAGACCACAAACAAGGTCGCTTCTCTCCTTACTGCTATCGTAAAGGATGGCAAGGCTGAAAAGATTAAGGGCGAGAAGTCTAAGGACGCTCCAAAGTATGTAGGTGTCGAGGGTGCTGAACCTTATGACGCACCTACAGATGCAGAGTAATCTGAATCAAAAAAGAAGAGGGGTGGCGAAAGCCACTCCTTTTTGATTTGGCGGAACATTTGCGCGCGTCCCTTGCGCAAATGTTCCGAAATTCTATTATACCACTACTCAAAGTTTTTGTCAAGCACTTTTTTGAAAATGTTGCACAAAAATTTATCCTAAAATTTGTGCAATATTCCTGCTTGATTCTCTTCTATTGCTATGATATAATGTATTTACAGTAAAGAAAGGAGAGGACAGATGAAAACATATAGAATTAGCTTTAATGGTGGATTCATGGGCGGATGTTTAGATGTTCAAGCAAAGTCGAAACGAAAAGCTATTAAAACACTTAAAAAACAGTTTAAAAAAGTTGGTATAAAAATTACAGTATATGAAGTTTCGGAAGTATAGGAAGGAGAAGATGCATGAAAGAATTTTTCAGAATTGAGACACCATATAAATTTGAATACAACGACCTTCGCGCATTTATTACAGTAATTAATGTTATCCTTATTATGATTTTTGGTCTGTCTATTGCGTGGTTCGGTCTTGCGGTTGCGCTTATTGGAGTAGTTAAAGATTTAAAGATTGATAGACATATTAACGGACTTGTAATGCACCTTGCAAGTGTGGCACTCAATATTTATTTTATTATTTTACTATATTGCGGTTGACAAACAACCGCAAAAGTGATATAATAAATGTATCAAATGAAAGAGAGGTAATGAAATGAAAGTAAAAGTAACTATTGGAACTACCTATTGCGGATGTGAACCAGAGACTATTGAAATTGAATGTGATAGCGCTGAAGAATTTGATAGAAATCATGTTTACAGCACAGAAATTTTAAATGCCCTTACTAATTGTGAATTTCCACATTACTTCATTGAATATGATTATGAAGATGAAGATGATGAAGAGGAGGATGATGAATAATGAAAAAATATACGATTATAGTTGAATGTGTAGAAACTTATGAAATAATTGCAAATAGTGAAGATGAAGCTTGTAAAAAAGCTGACGAAATGTTTAAAAAGACTGACCATACTATTTATATCGAAGACGAGGAAGAGCCGTAAGGCTCTTCAATTTTTTGCCCGGGCGCGCCGTCATTTTGCACAACCGCGCGCCTATAATTTTGTGCATTTTTACCTATTGCATTTTTCAAATGATAGTAGTATAATAACTATAGTAAGTGAAAGAGAGGTAAATAAAATGAACAGAACACTCGTATTTGATATGGATGGTACAATAGCTAACTTCTATGGTGTTGATGGTTGGCTTGCTTATCTTGAAAATGAAGATACTACACCTTATGAAATTGCTGAACCATTGTATGATATGGTTGAACTTGCAAACATCCTTGTAAATCTTAAAAAGAATGGTTGGAAAATTGCGGTTACAACATGGCTTGCAAAGAATGGTACAAAAGAATACAACGATAGGACACGAAAAGCTAAACTTGAATGGCTTGAAAAATATCGTTTCCCTTATGATGAAATTCACCTTGTAAAGTATGGAACTACAAAAGCTAATTGTACAAGAAAAAATGGCGGTTTTCAGGTTTTGGTTGACGATAACGAAATGGTTAGAAAAGGTTGGAGATTAGGCGCAACAATAGATGCAAACAAAAATATTTTAAAAGAACTTAAAAATCTTGCTTGACAAATTCTTTTAAAAGTGCTATAATAAGTTTATCAAATGAAAGAGGTGTATAAATTAATGGTTAAAATTGACAAAAGAAAGCATTACATCATTGTGCTTGATACTGAGACTTGTCCACTCGATAAAGATTTTGAGGGTGTCTCGCCCTTCAATATGTTTGTATATGACATTGGATGGGCAGTTGTTGACAAAAAGGGTAATGTTTATGAAACAAAGTCCTATATAAATCGTGACATCTTTATGGATGAAAAGGCTTTAATGAATAGTGCTTATTATAGCGATAAAATTCCTAAATATTGGGAAGATATAAAAAGCGGAAAGCGGAAAGTCGCAACGTGGTATACAATTAGAAAAGACCTCGCCGACACAATGAAGAAATACGACACGAAAACAATATGCGCCCACAATGCAAGGTTTGATGATGGAGCAACAAAAAATACACAGAGATGGTTGACAAAATCAAAATATAGAAACTTCTTGCCTTATGGCACAGAAGTTTGGGATACAATGAAGATGGCACTTGATGTTGTCGCAAAAACTCCAACTTATAAAAGATTTTGTGAAGAAAACGGTTTTATGACAAAGCATAAAACACCAAGACCGCAAGTAAAAGCGGAAGTCCTTTACAAATATATTACTGGAGACCTTAATTTTACGGAATCTCACACAGGACTTGAAGATGTGTTAATTGAAAAAGAAATTTTAGCTTATTGCTTTTCAAAACATCAAAAAATGAGAAAGGAATTGTATGCAAAGGGTTGACAACCTCAACCCTTTGTGATATAATCAAAGTACAATAGAGAAAGGAAGTGATTAAATGAAGTATAAAGGTTTTGAAGTTGATGACAAAAAAATTGATGAGTACACTGAAAAACTCGATTGTACTATTGCGGAAGCGTGTGAATTGATACTTGAGGAGAGTGGTAAACTTGAGGAATCTGAAGAAACTACAAAAGCGATAGAATCAATTAAGCCACAACGCAGATATGAGAAAAGCGATAGAACACGCAAGGCAACCACAAAAGAAAGAAAAGTTGATGAAGAGAAAGGGTATCTTCTCGGATGCGTAAAAGACGTTCTTGAAAAGTTGGGCGCAAGCGCAATCGCAGTAAAAACTGAAACCGAAGTTAGTTTTCAGTACGGCGAAAACGCTTACACATTTAAACTGACTAAACACAGACCGCCGAAGAAATAAGGCGGTCTGTGAATTTGGCGCCCGGTCAAAAATTTTTCTTGACAATTCAAAAAATTTTTGATATAATATATTTAGAAGATGAGAAATAAAACATCTTCTCGTCGTTCAACACGCCCTTGATTTCAAGGTTCGTGTCCCCTCCTACCCGCGGCAAATTTTCCGTTCTTTGTCGCGGGTTCTTTCTTTTTTTATTACCACAAAAGGCAATAAGAGAGTCAAATTCGGCAATTTTTGTCTATTCTCGGAAAAATAATCATGCGAAAAAAATCTTGACAAATAGTGCTAAATGTAGTATAATTTAGTTACAAAAGAAAGAGAGGTAATGAGTATGAAGTATAATGGCTATAATATCCCAGATGCGGAAATTGATAAGTTAATGGAGAACCTTGATATTTCACTTGCAGAGGCTTGTGAGACATGGCTTGCGGATAATGATAAAATTGAAAATGAGGAACAGAATGCCCTCGATAAGACAGCCAAGGGCAAGAGACGTTATGAAAAGAGCGGAGATGCCCGCAAAAAGTCTACAAAAGAAAGAAAAGTAGATGAAACCAAGCGGTTTTTGCTTGAAATTGTGCAAAAAGCACTCGAAAATAGCACAGATTGTGTAAATTTTGCGGTAAAAACTGAAACAGAGTTAAGTTTTTCGCTAGAAAATGCGGAATATACGTTAAAATTAACAAAACATCGCCCTAAAAAGTGAAAAAATGCGCGAATTTGCTAAAAAAATTGCAAATTCGCGCTAAATTTTTGTATATTTTTACATATTGACAAAAAACCGGGGCGCGCACGTTCAGTGCAGCCCCGATTCTACCATAAAATCCACTTATTGTCAAATTTTTTTCAGAAAATATTATACAAATTTTTTATGTCAAATCCCAAAATTATTGTACATTTTGTACAAAAGACAACAAGTTTACATAATATTATTATGGTTAACTGCGCGCTACCCAAGCTCAAATACATACTTTGACCGCCTTCCCGCACCCATATGCTCATATCGCGTGGTTATTTGGTTATTTGAACTTGGGAGCGGGGCGCGCCCGACCGCACATGGGATTCTAAGGGCCGCTCCAGTTGTTTAGTTCACACTTCGCGCGCACTATTACGCGCATAGGCTCCTGAAATATAGTTGTTGTAATATTTAAAAAAATATATTATAATATATATAATAGAAGAATGTTTATTTTTATAAAAATAAAGAGCCTTTTTCTTTATTATATAATAAATTTTATAAAAAGTCAAATGCGGAAACAGGAGGGGTTTCAGCTGCTTCGCAGCAGAAACCCGATTTCTTCATTTTGCACTTCGTGCAAAATTCAGAAATCTTATTATGATTGTTAGCGAACGTTATTAAAATTAGTAGTGGATGGCAGTCGGTGGGCCACCTCAACCCCAGAGTTATCCATATTTACGACATTTACACCAATTTATTATCTTTTTGTTGAAAATATATATTAATCGCGACAACTTGCTATTATCTCTGCACCAATATATAATTATCCTGCAATTTGCAAGAAATCCTTTTCGAGTTCCCCATTTCCTTGAAGTTTTCTTAAGGAATATATTATATTATTATTCCTTAAGACTTCTACATAAAAATGGGGAACTCAAATTAATTTTTCTGCAATTTTCCTATTCTCCTCATAAATACCATTTAATTCTACATTACTACCTATACATCTATCATAACTTATATATGCCTTAGAAGTAACAAATAATTCGTCCTTCTCAAGTATCTTCTTACTCTCTCTCAACTGATATTCAGATAATCCAGTTATACTACATAATTCCTGCATAGTAAAAGGCTGTTTATCATACATATATTGTACACCAATCCAAGTCTTTAAAAGCGGAATCCATGACCTTTTATTATATTTATCAGCTAGTTTTTGACATCTTTCAGCCATATCTAAACTGATTGCCATATTCTGACGTGTTTCGTAAAACAAATAAGCGTTAAAATACTCTGAATTAGTTTCATCTTCTTCATATTTAATATAATGAGCTGCGGCAAGCGCTGAAAGAGCGTTTTTGAGGTTGGTAATATTATATTTTGACCGTTTAATCTCTACATAATCAAGGAAATCGTCATAACTACCATAAAAAGTACCCATTGGAGTAGTACAAATAGCTAAAAACACCATAAAATTAAAGTCAAGTAATGTAGAAAAGCTTTTTTCATTTATCATTACTTCTCTTTTTTGCTCTTTCATCATAGTTAAAGCTCTTTTATCTCCACCAAATTCAACTTGATAATCAACATTATCTCCTCTTCCAGTTTTAGTTAAAATTATATTATATCTTCTTAATAAAGAAGCTTTCACTCGACCAAAATTATTTTTTAAAGACTGTTCAGGAACATCATATTTATCACATAATTCTTTTCTTGTCATGCGGTCTTAAATATCTGCGGGAATTCAAGCAGATATTTCCTCCTTTTCTTTATATAAAAATACCCCCTAATAAATTTAAATAAATTGTCCTCCCCCGATAAAAAAATATTTACTCTACCCCCAATAAAAATCACCATTAATTCAATTCCTCATATAATCTCCCCTATAAATTAAACATTCTCGTCCAAACACCCCGTAAAATCGAAATATTCCCCTAATTATCTCGCCCCTTCTTTTTAACACTTTTTGCTATTTATGCGGGATTGGCGCCTTATGACGTCATAAAGCTTGTTAACCGCATCTTTAACCTCACCCCCGCCATTTTTTGTATTTTATTAAAAATTTTGCTATAATTATTATATGAAGAAATAAAAAAGAGGAGAATAGATATGATAGCTGAGTTACTACTTATAACGTCAATGTCATTAGTAGGATTGTTCATAGGATTTATGGTTGGATACATTGTTGGTATCCTTAGAGCTAGAGAAATGTCAAAAACCATTGATAAACATATGTATAGAGAGGATAAGAAGGTGCAGGAATGACGAATGAAGTTCAAAATGCGGTAAATGTTATAAAAGAATATTTAGCTCTCGATAAAGATATAGAGGGAAATGAGTATTTGGATTCATTAAAAGTAATGGTTCAAGCTCTTGAATCACAGCGTTGGATTTTTGTTAGTAGCGGACAATTACCGAAACCAAATGAAATTGTATTGGTAACAATTAAACGGTGGGGACATCATGACAACGATTTATTTGAAGATTTACCAGAGTATACATATTCAACATCTTTTACTTGTTACAATCCACATTTTGGATTCAATAACGATGTTGTTGCATGGATGCCGCTACCCGAACCATACAAACCAGAAAGTGAGGAGTAAGTATGCGTAAAATTGTAATGTATTGTGATAGATGTAAAAAGGAATTTGAAAAGTGGAATCATAAAAAGTCAGAGTTATATGGCATTGCGGAATTTGTACATGATGATGGCGACCCATATCTTGATGAACCAAAAGATTTGTGTGAATCATGCTATACCGAGCTTGAAAATTGGTGGAATTTTACGCCATTTGAAGCACAATCAACGAATGCAGTGGTCATAAATGCGACTAGTGAAGGTCGTTGGAGAGAAGAAGAAGAATATTCCTGTGGTCTTAAATCAAAAAAGATATGGTGGGATGGCAGTGTAGCAGAAAGCGAGGATGAAGCATGACAGGAAGCATGACAGTAGGAGAAGTGATAGCTTTGCTATGTAAGCAAGCAAGTGACAAAGATATATATTTAATGGCAAAGGATATCTATTCCATAGATGTCGATGATGACGAAATATGCTTGTGTTTTGCAGATGGAAATACACAAGACTATTCTATTAAGGTAGAAAGCGAGGAAGAGGAATGACAATACAAGAAGCAAACAAGTTAAAGGAAGATATAAAAAGCATAAGCGACAATCCATTATTTAATATGGTTAGCAAAGATACAATTCTTGAAATAGTGCTTGAAAAAATAGATATGTTTGTAGAAAGTGAGGATGAATAAATGGCAGAAGATAACCAGACAGTAACTATCTTATTAAGGCAATTTAATCATATGTGTGCCGAGCTTGATGAGCTAAGAGAATACAAGAAGAATAGCATCAACATGATTGAGAAAATAAGAGCGGAGATATTGGATGAAGCCGAGTATGCATATGCAGACTTTGACAGATACAAAGAGGATATATTATACGTAGAACCAGATGAGTTGCCGGATGACGATTTCAGATATGGATTAGAGAGAGCTGTTGAGATTATTGATAGGTACAAGGAAAGTGATAAGGAGAGTAAAGAATGAAATACATATGGATTGTGATGTTAATCATAGTGGAACTAATATGGTTCGTATTTTCACTTAAAGATTTTATAGAAACAGCCAAGCAATACAAAATCAAATACATATTGGATTCATTAGAAGCATATACAGTTGGCTTTATATTCTTTAATTTATGTTTATTATTCAGCTATAGTTTAGGGTTATTTATAAAAGGATTGGGATAAGGAGGATGCGGAATGACAGATCAAGATAAAGTAATTAAACTTCTAAAAGAACTTGGAGTTAAATTTGAGGTTGAAGGGAATATAATCTTTATTGAACCGTTTTATTGTGACGGTGCGGGAGATTTTGGTATTTCTTTCTGGGACGGTGAGGACTATCCGAAGGGAGAATTTCACGAATTTTGGGTAGTTCCTGAATGTAGAAAGTGAGGAAGAGAAATGACTCAGAATGATACGGGTTTAAATACAAGACAAAGAGAAATGCTATCCATATTAAGGGCGATTGCGTATGCTCCGCCGGAATGTGCAGATTGTGTAGCTTACTATGGGGGAGGGCATATATCTTGTCCGTGTAATGGAGATTTCCCAAAGGATTGTGAGTATAGAATAGAAAGTGAGGATACAAAATGAATAAAATAATAAAAGATATAGTAGCATTCTCATTACTTTGCATATTGATTTATATAAGTTGTGCAGTTCCAGCGCTTGCACCAATAATAGTAATCGTACTTGGTATTATTGGAGTTTTGAAGGCTATTACAAATGATAAGGAGGTTAAGAATAAATAATGAGAAAAATATTTATAAGTGGTATTCTGTTGTTATCATGCGCTTTCCTTTTATCAGGATGTGATACCGCATATAACACCCCCGTAGAAAATTCAATAGAGTATTCAGATTTTAATCTTATAGTAGATGACAAAACTAAAATTGTATACATAGATAATGCTATTGATACTGGAGACAAAGGTCTTTATACTTATCATGTATATACCCCTTATTATTCTAAAAATGGACGTCTTTGTAAATTTGATGATGGTAAATTGATAGAAATAGTAAACGAACCAGAAAGTGAGAAGTAAAGATGGCAACAGCAGTTACAACATTTTTTATTCTAATAGGAGTGATTTTTGTTTCAGCTGTGCTTGTACTTATTCCTATATTATTTGGAATGGGAATTGAACAAGATAGAGAAGAAGAAAATTCACTTATATTTCTTGCTATTTTTGTATTAATTGAATGGCTTGGATTAATCATTTTATTAAGTGTATTAATATTATAAGAAGTGCGGGAAGCGAGGCTTATGACGTCATAAGTCTCGCTTTATTTTTTTAAAAATTTTTGTTATAATATATATAGAAAGATAAAGAGAGGTATAGTTATGGATAAGTTATATAAAATAATTATAACAACACCGCATGGAGATATAATCGCTGCTTTTACAACAATGGGAGCTATGGAAACTAAATTACATAAGACAGGCGTTACTTACGAAACACGCCTTAATGAAGTTTATAAAGAGTGGGATATAACAGAAACGACAGGATACCCTGCGGAATGGATAAAAACAGATTATCATGTTGATGATTTTGACTTGATTATGCATGATTAGATAGGAGATGATGATTATGTGGACAATAGATAGAATAATAGGAGAACTTCAGAAGCTATGTGCGGCAGACCATATTATACTTGATGTACCCGTATCTATAAATGGTAGACTGACTCGCGCGATGGGTAGAGTAGTATATGATGTAATAGATGGTGTATATATTCCTAACCGTATTGAGTTCTCACGTAATCTTATTGAAAATGCAAGTGATGAAGATATTCTTCAGGTAATTAAGCATGAATATGTACATTACTTTTTAGTAACAGAAGACCCCACAGTAAATCATCATCATGATGCAGTATTTAAGAATAAGTGTGCGGCAATAGGATGTACACATAGTAAAGCTAGTCAGCATGTAGAGGGCTTCCGCGAAGAGAATACAAAATCTAAATATGAGGTATGGTGTGTAGATTGCTGTAAACTAATAGGTACCTACTCCCGCAAATGTAAAACTCTTAACAACATTAGCTCTTGTAAATGCGGGGTCTGTGGCGGAAAGCAGCTTGTTGTTAAACAAAATTGGTAATTTTATAAAATTTTTGTTATAATATATATAGAAAAAATAAGAAAGAGGTGTTTTTATGAGTCAAGAAATGATAGGTGTAGTTCAATATATGACAGGTAAAGGTACTTGGGAAAATGTACCACTTTATAAGGAAGATAATAAACTCGTTGACATTTGGATTAGCGGAAGAGATACTTATGACTATTTACAGGAGTATTGTTATATTCTTGAGTCAAGTGATGCAACCGCTCTTAGCGATACTCTTGGTTTTTATGAAGATGATTATGATGCTCCTAATTGGAGAGCTGTTCATCTTGCTACTCTTAAATATCTTGCAAGTAAAGGCGTTGCACATATGGCAGGACTGAGTAATAAAGTTGAAACTATTATAGAACTTGCTGAAGTATATTCATCTTTGGACCAGATAAGACTTGTTTATTATTTAGATTATTAAGAGGTGAGAATATGAGATTAGATTATTTTTTATATATGGCGGAAGCTGAAGGTCATGACGAATTAGTCGATACCCGCGAAACAAAATTGAACGCAATAGGCAAGGATTTACGTGATATGGGATATGCTGGTGAAGTTGTTCCCGCAGCTATGTTTATTGCAGTATGTAAAAATCGCGGTATTGAAGATATAACTGACCAGGATATAAATTATATAGAAGAGCATTGGCTATAAAGGCGGTGAAATTATTGAAAATTGTTTTTTTGGATATAGATAATGTATTAAATTGTGCTACTTCTGTATCTAATTGTAATGGATGGGTTGGAATAGATACTGTATTGGTGCGGAAGTTAGCAAAAATTATACAAGAAACAAATGCAGAAATAGTATTAACATCTACATGGAAAGAGAATTTTATGCCTGGCGCATATAAACAAACTCATCAAGATGCTAAATATTTATCAAATAAACTGCGCAAGCAAGGGTTGAAAGTCTATGATAAAACAATAGATAGAAACTATAACCGCGGCGAAGGTATTATGAATTGGTTAAACACTCATACAAATATAACTGCTTGGGTAGTTTTAGATGACCATTATTTTGATGATTTTTACAAATATGGAGATGCTATTTTGAAACGCTGGATTTGGGTTGATTGCAAAACAGGATTGACCGATGAAGATACTAAAGAAGCTATAGAAATATTAAATAATGATAAATATGAATGGAAAGGTGATAACACATGATTAATAAATACTGGTATCGAATAATGTGGTATTGCGATAGTAATAATACAGAAAATATTAGTGAAGGTTATGTCTTTGGTTGTACTTTTGCAGAAGCTATGGAATATCTTATAAAGATGTATGGTGAAGATGAAGTTAGTAGAATTGACATTAAATGGGTTGATGATACAAATTGTTATGTTCATGAAGAAAAAACAGAAGAAGATATGCGGGCAAGCGATTTTTAAGGGGATAGCTATATGCTATCCCTTTATTTTTTTTAAATTTTTTGTTATAATATTTATATAGAGAAAAATATAAGGGGAATAAGACAATGGAAAATACGATTTATGATATAGAAAGAGCATGCGAAGTAATAGCGCAACTAGAAGAAGCTGAGCGCATTAAAGAATTAGAGTTTAAAAAGCAAATTGAGGAAGCTGTTTTTATATGTAATCGTCATATGAAATATGCAATTCAAACAGCGCTGCCGCAATATGATTTTTGTATCGTAGGGAATGATGCATGCGAAGATGATAAATTATATATGATTACAGATAAAACATTGGCAGATAATATAAGACAAAATTTAAATTTTATAAAGGGTAAAAACAAAGAAATTTAAAATGGTTGAGCTACAGGAAAGTGAGAAAAAAATGACGAATAGAGAAAAAGCAATAGTAATGGCATTTACGGGAGTGTGTATGTTAACAGAAGATAAATTTAATATATTCCACAAGTATGTTGAAGAATTAATGGGACGACCTGTCTATACACATGAGTTAGGATTTCTTGCAAATGAAATAAAGGAAAAAGCGAAAGATGATTTTATTAAATTATGTAAGGAGGAAGAGAATGACAGTAGGAGAATTGATTAAAGAATTAGAAAAGTATGATGAAAATCAGCGAGTATTGTTATATGCACATGGAGCATGTGATACATCAGAACAAAATGAAATATTGGGCTGTTATGAAGAAGAGATTTATGACAAAGATGATAATACAATAGAAAAAGTAATCTCACTGTATGAATATTAAATCGCTATAAGTACAGAAAGGATGACGAAGATGATTGAATTAATAGATAAGAAAGAAGTATTAAAAATAATTGATGAATCTGGGGATTTAGGAGAAGCTCATAGTAGTATAAATTATAATTGTAATCCTATACTAACTATTCCAAATAATCCAACTAATGGAGATATGATAAAAGCAATATTCCGCCATATTAAAGGTTCGGTTTTAACAGACCATAAAGAAGTAATGGTTGTTAGTTATAAGGACTTTATTAATTGGTTAAATGCACCATACAAGTCAGACAGTGACAAGGAGAGTAAAAAATGAAATATATATGGATTGTGATGTTAATCATCATAGACATAATATGGTTCATAGCTTCACTTAAAGATTTTATAGAAGCAACCAGACGAATCAAGATTAAATACATATTTGATTCATTAGAAGGATATACATATAGCTTTATAATGGTACATTTATGTTTATTGTTTGGTTATAGTTTAGGGTTGTTTATACAAGGATTAGGATAAGGAGGATGAAAAATGACAAGAGAAGAAGCAAACAAGTTAAAGGAAGATATAAAAAATATAAGCGACAATCCATTATTTAATATAATCAGTAAAGATGCAATTCTTTATATGATGCTTGAAAAAATAGATAGGTTGACAGAAAGTGAGGATTGCAGAAATTGCAAGAAATGGAATAAATGCCCTTGCGGAAAAGAAGGACATGAAAATGGAACTTCTATAGGTTATTCAATTGGTGAATGCAAGGACTATGAGCCTTGCGAGGATGCTATCAGCAGACAAGCGGTGCTTAAGGAATTAGGAAGCGAACCCATGTGTTGGACAGATTCCGATGCTGAAATTCAAGAAATTAATGATTATAGATGGTTTAAAAAGATTATTGAGACTGCCAAACCCGTAAAACCTAAGTACACCGATGAAGAAATTGACAAGGCGCAAGCGGTTGAGCAGGCTTACGTTGATAAGATGGTGGAGTTAGCGGTTGAGGAAGTAAAAAGACCAAAGGGAAAGTGGATAAAAATACAAAGCGGTGATGAGGACTTTCCTGAAAGCATAGTTTGTTCACGATGTAAAGGCGAGAATAGTCATATAGATTTTAATGAGCATGGTGAACCAATAGGGAAGATATTTGTAATGAGTAAATATTGTCCGAACTGCGGTGCTTACATGAGCGGAGGAGAGAATGAAAATATATGAAAAATTAGAACCAATTAAATATGTAGAGATTAATGGAAAAGAATTCAGAGCAAGTAGCGTAATCTCTGCTTTATGCGACATGCTCGACACAGATGAGAATGACCGTTATGGAGATTATTCTCTTAGGGACTACGAGTTGTCAAGTGATATAGAAATATATGATACACTTGCGGAAATAGGATTAGTAAAACATTGGATAGGCTCGCGAGAAGCACGACTATATTGTAGAGCTGCTGGAGCAACAGAAAAATTAGGGGCTATGCTAAATGAACTATACGATAGTATTGATGAGTGAGTGAAAATTGAATTTGATGAGGTATAAATTTATGGCGAAATATTTTATATCTGTAGCATATAAACGCAGATACAATGATGCAGATGTTCCATATCTATTAGATTCAGATATATGGGAAGCTGATGCAATGAGCTATGATGAACTTGAGATTTTCAAATATGAATGGGAGCGGTCACACCCTGGTACAAGTGATGTAACTGTAATTAGTTGGCAAAGATTTGAATCGGATAAAGAATTTTTAAAGAATTAAAATGGAGGTGGAGAAGATGACAATAATATTAACCATTAGCTTCATATTAATTCTGCTTGTAACTGCAATAATTTCATATTTAGTGTTTAGTCGAAAGGACAAAAATAGAGGTGAGGAAGATGACGAAAGCTGATATATTGGAACATTACAAAAATATAAACTTCATGTATAATAGACCATATGAATATGAAACTTTAAGTCATATGATAGATGAAATGATAGAGGACTGGTTAGACAGCTTTAATACAGACTCAGCAACGAAGTGTTTTGAAGCGGTGAATATTCTGAAAGAGAGGTTGAAAGATGAAACTGGTAATTGATATAGATGAAGCCATATATGATTGTATTAAACGTAATGAATATTATCTATCACAAATTACTGAGGTATGTAAATCAATTGCAGATGGCACACCGCTCCCGCAACATAAAGGAAGATTAATGCTGATAAATATAGATGAATTACCTTTTTTTAGATGCCCAAACAATGTTAATAAATGTCCATCTTCTTATGATTTTACATGTCAAAATTGCGACTATGGAATAACAAGCAGATTTCGTATTGAGAGAATGGGTACTTTAATAGAGTCAAAAAAGGAGAAAGAGAATGAGTAGAACAGTTATTTATACCATAAATAAAGAAGAATATCGTAAAGCTATGAAAATATTAGATAAATTGGATTATACATGGCGTGATAGTGATCCATGCGATGCAGAATGGGAGCCAATTTGTGGAGTAGATAGATTAATTTATTTATATCTTTATGATGATAACAAAACCATAACATTTACTACAATAAAACCAGAAAAAAAAGAATATGATAATATTATGCCATTAGAAAAATTTATAGAACTACATCCATTACATCCATCATCTTTTACAAAAGCAGACTTAGAAGATGGCATGGTTGTGCAAACAAATGGTGGCGACTATTATATGTATTTTAAAAAGTTTGAAAGGTTCATTAAAGAAGATGGGTATCTACGGCTTAATAGTTATAATGATGATTTAACTAACAAATATGATTATGATGACCCTGAATTTAATATTAAAGCAGTTTTTGTAGTAAATAACTTATGCACTCTTGATTTATTTAAAGAAGGTATGAACGACCGACTAGAAAAAATTTGGGAAAGACCAGAAAAAGTTCGTATGACTATTAAAGAGATTGAAGAAAAACTTGGTATTGAGAATCTTGAAATCGTAGAAGAATAAGAATTTTAATAAATAATTATTATAGCCTTGTGGTATCACAAGGCTATTTTGCATTTTTTAAAATTTTTTGTTATAATTATTATAGAAAATGAAAGAGAGAGGTGATATTTAATGGAATATAGACTTGCGCGAACCAATGAAGAAACTGGATATAAGATTATAAAAGTTTATGAAGAGAATGGTAAAATGTATGCAGATTGCCGCAGACCTTGTGAGAGATGCGGTGGTACAGGACAGCTTCCTTATTATGGTCATATAGACCAGGGTATTTGTTTTAAGTGCGGAGGAGCTAAGTATTTTTATAAGACATTTCGCGCCTATACAGAAGAAGAGCGCGCTAAACTTGATGAAGCATATCAAAAAAAACAAGAGAAAAAGAAAGTAGAACTCGAAAATGCATCTGACTCTAATAAAACAGCATGGCTTGCTAAATATGGAATGGAAGGTGGTAATCTTTATATTGTTGTTGGCGCAAATACTTATCAGATTAAGGATAAGTTAAAAGAAGCGGGCGCCCGCTATTATCAGGGCTTAGGATGGTTTTTTACTGATAGCACCAAGCCCGCAGATGACTTTTTAACAGACCCTTACTTTTTCTATCATATTACTTTTGATAAAATGTTTACTTGGAATTGTTATCATAAAACAGCTTTCTTTAAAGAGGGAGCTATTCCAGAAATGGAAAAAAGAGTAGCTGAAATTAAAATTGAAGCAAATAAGAAAACATCTAATTCACAGCATTATGGTACAATTGGTGACCGTATTAGAAAAGAACTTGCTGTATACAAAGAAGTAAGAACTATTAATAATGATTGGGGTGGTTCACTTCTTTACACATTTGCTATTGGAGATAATATCTTAACATGGTTTACTCAGTCTATTATAGATGATGATATTAATCCTGGAGATACTGTTATATTAAGTGGAACTATTAAAGCTCATACCGAATATAATGGTATTTTACAGACTCAGTTAAGCAGATGTATCGTTAAAAAGCAAGGCTAAACAAGCCTTGCTTTATTTCTTATAAAAAATTTGTTATAATATATATAGAAAATAAGAAAAGAGGTGTAAATATGAGAGACCCAGAGAGACTTGATAAGTTTTATAACGAAATAAAAGAAATCCATAAAAATAATTATCCTGATTGGAGAATTGGACAATTTTTTAATAATTTTCTTGTATGGCATTTTAATAAGTATGGAGAGTCTTTTTATGTAGAAGATGCGAAATTTATAGAAAGATTAAATGAATATATAAATTCTCTTAAAGGAAAGGAGTGATAAATATGATGAATTATAGTGTAATTGATAAGGCTGCGCGCGAGGTGGTTAAATATCAGGATGCGAACTATCAGACTTCTATGACATGGGACGAGGCACTGAATTTATGCCAAGATTGGTATAATCATACTGACTTAACAAGTCCTTATATGATTTCCGCTTGTGTTCTTGCTTATGGAAAATATAAGCCAGTTACTTTTGCAGAAATTATGGATGCTTCAAAACAATTTGAAAATTAATTATGAAAACAATAGCCTTGTGATGTCACAAGGCTATTTTGTATTTTTATAAAATTTTTGTTATAATATATATAGAAAATGAAATTGTAAAGGAGAATTGCACCATGTATAGTGAATTAAAAGCAATAGAATCATTCTTAAAAATTCAAGATGCAATACAGTCAGGTTTACAGACAATAGCAGAAAATGGAATGTATGATGAAAGTTTTGACTATGATTTTAGTGAAGCTATGCATAAACTTCATAAAGAATACTATGTTGGAGTTCACTATGGTGTTAGTAAAGGCGTTCTCGTTCCAGAGCAAGAGGACTTTGTATTTAAAATGCCTTTTGATGAAGATGATTGTGGAGAAATGCTGACTTATAATTATTGTGATGTAGAAGTTAAGAATTACGAGGCGGCAGTACATGAAGGTATAGAAATGTATTTCGCAACTATAAAATATTTTGATGATTTTAAGACTGATGATGGTGTGCGTCTACCAGTATATATTCAAGAAAGAGTAAAGCCTTTTACAGATGTCTGTTCAATGGGAGTATCTAATGAACAATATAGTTACTATAAAAGTAAGGCTAAGTCTTATACAGGTACAGAGCGGCTTCCGCTTAAATGGATAAATGATTTTATAGAATATTATGGCGAAGATAAATTTGACAAACTTGGTAGGTTTCTTGATGCTCATGATATTAATGATTTACATTCAGGTAATGTTGGATATGATGAAAATGATAGTCCTGTTATCTTTGACTTTAGTGGATACCATGATTTTAGTGCAGATAGAGAAGCTCGCGCAGAAGAATACTAAAAGAAGTTGCAATTTTTAAAAATTTTTTATATAATATATATAGAAAATGAAACAGAGAAAAATAAATAAAAATACTCGGTTTGCAATTTTCAAAAATTTTTAGTATAATAATTATAGAAAATGAAACAAATAATTAATTTTATGAAAGAGGTGTTAATATGAATAGAAGAGAGAATTTAGTAGCTATTATGGAACTTGTAAAAGACAATGCCGAGTATGTTGCTTTCCTTGAGAATGAGATTGCAAAGATTGACAATAGAAAAGCTAAGGAAAAAGAGAAGAGAGCTGAGAGAGTTGGCGAAGCTGGTGCTATTATCCGTGATGATGCAGTTAAGGTTCTTGAAAATGCGGGAAGACCTATTACTCTTGCAGAGCTTGTTGCAGGAATTACACTAATTGATAAAACTCCTAACAAGGTAATTTATCACATCAGACCTCTTGTAGAGGACGGCACTATTGTAAAGGCAAAGGTTAAAATTGATGACCGTAGATTGACTACTTATGCACTTGCCTGAGATTATAAAGTGGCGGTTACCAATAACCGCCACTTGAAAAATATAAAAATTTTTGATATAATGTAATTACAAAGATAAGAAAAATATAATTAAATTAGTTAAAAAAGGAGAACACGATTATGGCTAAGGTTACACGTAAGGATATGTTTGAAGGAATTAAGGCAACACTTGTTGAGAATTTTGAAGCAGATGAAATTGCAGAGTACGTAGAGTTTCTTGACAAGGAGCTTGATGCTATTGCAGAAAGAGCAAGAAAGGAAGCTGAGAAGCGTGCTGAGAAGAAGGCTGCTGGAGATGAACTCAAGGATGCAGTTAAGAACGTTATTGAAGCAGCAGGCGCTCCAATCTTCCCAGAAGATATTGCAGAAAAGCTTATTGAGAACTTTCCAGAAGTTACAAAGGCTAAGGTAATCAACAGAGCTAGCGCACTCGTTAAGGCTGGCGAGATTGATAAGACAGAGATTAAGGTTGATAAGAACAAGAGAGTTGCATATGCACCAGCTGGATATGTAGATGCAGCAGCTGAGGGTGACGCAGAGTAGTCATCTATAGGTATACAACTTAATAATAGGATTAGGGTAGCGAATATCGCTACCCTAATTTCAGTATAAGGAGAATAAAAAATGTTATGTATATATTACGATAATCCGAATATGGATATTTCAAAAGCAAGACAAGTAAAAATTGATTATAGACCTCAAGATGATACGCTTGAACAATTTATTGAGACAAATGCGGATAAACATATATACCTTGTAGTAAATAGAGAAGATTTATTTCAAACAAAAGAACATCTTAATAGGCTTCATGAACTTTGTAAATATAAAAATTGGACTTTACAAATTCCTTTAAAAACAATAGCTAATGGTGATGAAGTAGACGAAATTAAATTTAATGCTATTAAAGATTGTTGTAATAAATATATGTTCACTGACTTAATTGGTAATTGGGAAATATTACAATTTATAATTCGTCTTCAACCAAGCGAAGTTTATATTACAAATATATTAGGATTTTGTTTAGACCAAGTATCCATTGTATGTAAACGTGCGGGGATGAAGGTTAGAGTGTATGCGAACATCGCCCAAAGTGCATGGAACGGCCTCCCCGCAGTTAAGAAATTTTTTATTAGACCTGAAGATGTGCGTTATTATGAAAATTATGTTGATGGCGGTATTGAATTTAAAACTCCTACATCAGTTGCTCAAGAAGTAATTTATGATGCATATGAACGTGGATATTGGTTTGGTAATTTATCAGAAATTATCATTGGTTTAGACACTTCACTTGACAGCCGCCGACTTCCAACTACATTTGGTCTATTGCGAGTAGAATGTCATAAACGCTGCCTTTCCGGTTCATCTTGCTCAACTTGTCGAACTATGGAGCAATTTGCCGAATTAATGGAAAAAACAGATACTCAAATTATACCAGATTCAAAACAAAAATTGTAAAAATTAAAATTTTTTGTTATAATAATTATAGAAAATATAAAAGGAGTGAAGATTTATGGCACGTGGAGCAGAAAGTAAAGCTAAGGTAACACAGACAATCCTTGAAACATTTGAAGGTAGTTTTGAATATGGAAAAGAATTGCGTATACCAATTATGGAGAATGGTGAAAGAGTAGAAATCAAGGTTACTCTTACTTGCGCAAAGACTAATGTTGGCGGGGATGACGGTCAGGTAAATTCAGCACCGGCAACCGCATCAACCAATGTAGCAGCAGGTCCGCCTACAGAAGAAGAGAAACAGAATATAGCAAATTTGTTAGATAGATTAGGTATTTAATTAAGAAAGGAGTTCACTATGCACGTTTATAAAGCTTCAGAATGGGAGTCGCCAACCGGAAGATGGTATGTAGCAGACACATCTGATTTAGGTAATGATAGCGCGGCATGGTGGATTCCCGCTCATATATTAGGTATTTCTCTTGAAGATTATGTCAATTTATTAATAAATGAATATCATGCAACAATAGAAAAGTTCTATCCAAAAAGCAATAATGGTAAATCTTTATTATTATTTCATTGGAATAAATACGCGGATGCCCATAGATATTTACTATATATAAATCGTATTGCGCGAAATAAAAATTGGACAATCTAATTAAAAAAGGATGATTTAATTTTTATATATGGTGTCTCGTTGCATTAAAGGAGCTTACTTTAATGGAGATATAAAGCTTTAGAAAAATATCTTATATACTGGGGAAAATGCGTTAAAAGAAAGTGACAGTTTCAGCGTTTTTCGATATTTTCTTTGTATAGGTTTTGTTACAAAAACATTAAGAAAGAAAAAGGAGAAGTAACAATGAAAAGAATAATAAAATTAATGACCAGCTTAATCATAGCTGGTCTATTATTATGTAGTAATTTGACCGTGTTCGCAGCAGAAGATAGAAACGTAAATGAAGATTACTATACTGGATACTATAATTTAATGGTATCTTATCAAATTGAGACACAAGAGAATAGTATATTTGTAAAAGATGCATTTACACAACGTAATATTTGGGATGCAGAAAAAGTTGATGAAGATATGTACACATCAACTATTGTATATGCTCGTTATAAGCCTAATATGGAAGATAAGGCGGGTCCTCTATTAGGGGCAGGCACATCTGTAAAAAGAGTCGGCATATCTCCAAATGGGTGGGATTTAATTGAGTATAATGATAATTTATATTTTATTTGGTATGAATATTTAACTTATGAAATTGCGGCGCCCGAGCCTCAATACATCGCAACCCAACCTGAAGAATCATATTCAACTTGGGTTGATGAATCACAGGCCTCGGATCCCGCACCAGTAACCGATGAAAATGGCATGACATATGTTGGTTATTATGAACTCACAGCCTACGAGTGGACAGGAAATACCTGTGCTAACGGGAACTATCCAACTACTGGTTATACCGTAGCATGTAACAGTTTACCTCTTGGAACTACAATTTACATTGAGGGTTATGGAACTTATGTTGTAGAAGATACCGGAGGAATGGGCGGCGGAGTCGTTGATATATATATGGGCGATGTTGATACTTGTATTCAATTCGGTAGACAAGGTGCGAATATATATATTGTTAATTAATTTTTTGTTTGATTTTTTGAAAAAATTTTGATATAATATATATGTAAGATAAAAAAAGAAATAAAAATACTTTTGTTACCAGTATGACAAAAGTAAATTTTTGGACATATTCAATTAACTTGATTTTAAAAAAATTTAATATATAATAACAAGGGTTTAGTGTTATATGTAGATATGGCATTAGGCTCTTGAAAATGCTCTTGTCCGCTAATGGTAGGCGAGGTGATTTGTAATCACTCAATCACGGTCCGAGTCCGTGCGGGAGCTTTTGCGGAGATGGCTGAGTGGCTGAAAGCGGCAGATTGCTAATCTGTTAAACGAATTTTGTTTCGGAAGTTCGAATCTTCCTCTTCGCGTCATGATGATATTATAGAGCCGCGCATCGTATAATGTGTGGTATGGGGAAGGTCCATACCGGAATGGGTTCGTAATATCATATTTGTAGAGTATCTGGCTGGATGAAGATACTGTCCTGAAAACAGTCGCGCTGAAAGGCGTTGGGGGTTCGAGTCCCTCACTCTACGCTTTATAGACCGTTAGCTCAGTCAGTCAGAGCGCGTGTCTGATTTAGCAAATTACTTATTATATTATTTAATATAATGTTAAATAGTAAACAAAAAGGCAATATAACAGAAATAGAATGTATGTTAGCATTTTTGAAACTTGGTTACAATGTTTTAACTCCTTATGGAGATTGTGAACGATATGATTTTGTAGTTGATATTCAAGGTAGACTATTAAAAATTCAAGTTAAAACCTCTTCAAATACTCATATTAATGAAGGGTATATTGAATTTCAATGTGCTAATAAAACAACTCATAATGGTAAATTTGTTAGACATACATATAATAAAGAACAAATTGATTATTTTATGACATTTTATAATGAAAAAGCTTATCTAATTCCTGTTGAGGAATGTTCAACTCGAAAAAGACTTAGATTTACTGCACCAAAAAATGGTCAGACAAAAGGGATTACTTTTGCAGAAGAATATGAATTAGAAAAGGTGGTGAATAAAATAATTAATAAGTAACATTGTTGAATCAAACACGAGGTCACAGGCGCACATCCTGTACGGTCTACTCTATCAAGGGGACTGGATTTTACGAGCAGTTAGTCAGGATTAAATGAGGAAACGCTCTCTCTACCTTGATAAAAAATTTGCAAAAATAAAAAATTTTTGCTATAATATATATAGAAAATAAATGAGAAAGCAAACTCACTATAAAAACTCGGTCTTATTAACTCGGCTAATAAGCGTACATGGAGATTGCCTTAGCATTAGGCGTTCCTCACCATATCAACGTAAATGAGAAAAAGATGTCACGCCAATGCAGGTTTAGGAAGAGAAAGGGTTCCCTGGAAACTCGCTTCTCATGTACATTTCGCAATTTGGTGCATGGGTAAATTGCATGATGGGAATGTGATGTAATGGTAGCATACGACATTTGGGATGTTGTTGAGAGGTTCGAGTCCTACATTTCCAATAAACCTTACATTAAAAACATTTGCGTCGGTAATGAGGAAGAGCCTCTAAAAGGAATGGTAAGGTATACGGCGAAAACAACAAATCAACAACAAAAACTAAAGCTACGCGTAATGCTTTAGAGAACATCCACCTGAAGACCCCAGGTCACCCAAGATAGGCGGGCGATACAACAGTACCCATTGTTAACGGAATTCCGACTATAGATAGGGGAGTCGTAGAACGAGGTGTGAAGTTGAGATATAACTGAGTAAGCGGCTACGAGTGACAGCATCAACAAGTTGATGACTGAGAGACCCAATCAACAAGCTGGGACAGGTCAAGCTTACGGTTCACCCAGTGATAGTTGTACCAATGTAGTACACGGTGCGGCAACTGCTTCGTAAAGTAAAGAGTTGCATAACGTATGAGAGTAGAAATGGACTTTTGTTGATGAAACAAAAGTCCGAATATGGCTCTGTGGTTTAATGGTTAGAATGACGGACTGTCGCTCCGTAGGTCAGAGTTCAATTCTCTGTAGAGTCGTTATGGTGCTCACCGCCTAAGTGTAGAATCTATGAAACGGAATCTGGGATGGTATCAGTGAACGTGGAGAATTATAAAGGTGGCAACTTACCATAAACCATCTTAGCTTTAAAAGCGAAAGAAAGTTGCTTATAACGCTCCTTAGTTTAGCGGTAAGAACAACGGGTTTTCATCCCGTAGACATGGTTTCGACTACCATAGGAGTGACTGTGACTATAGCATAATTAGCAATGCTTCAGATTGTGATTCTGAAAGATATGGGTGCAAGTCCCATTAGTCACCATTTGTATTTTTATTAAATTTTTGTTATAATTATTATAGAAAAAATAAATGAGGTGATAATTATATGAAATTAGTAAAAATGTTTGACAGACAAAAACTTGAAGATGCTATTGGTATTGATGATTTGCTTGATTATATAGGTTATGAAGGTAGTAATGATGTTGCTACTGGTTTTTGGGTAGAATCTTCAGAAGAAGCAGAGCCTTCGCTTAAACTACTTAATGATTATCTTCTTGAACATGGATGTCAGCCAGGTGAAAAAGTTTATATTGATGTTACTTGGTAATAATTTGCATTTTATAAAAATTTTTGATATAATATATATGTAAGATGAAAAAAGTAATAAAAGCTTTAGCTTTTATATATAATTTGAACAAATAAAAATAATTGTTATTAAGCACGCCCCGCCCATACCTGTGAATAATAACTTTTATAAAACTTCTACAACTGTGTGTATTGCAGACAAATAGAGTGTCATAATACTGTTCAAATGTATCCCATTAGCTTAATGGAGAAAGCAAGCGGCTACGAACCGCAAGATACGGGTTCGACTCCTGTATGGGGTAAAAAAGGATATTAAGTGGCTTATCGGTTTCCGTCTAAATCCAGTTTTTACTGCGAGCCTTGACATAGAACCGACTGCTCTATAGCTCCGAGAAGAAGTGAGTTAAGTCCTGTTGCTCCGAGGGAGGATAAATAATTCGGAGTTATATATCGCAGAGTGGAGTAATTGGAAACTTGCGTGATTCATGCTCACGTGTTACGGGTTCAAGTCCCGTCTCTGCAACTCAAGGCTCTCAGGAATATACCGACTAGTCTTGCCTATGTAAAATGACGTTGGAAGGTATCCTATGCTGATGGAGGGTTAATTCAGATGACGTACCATATGGAAGAGACATGGCGGGTGGCTGCGAGAGAAGCTATATGAGTAAATGCGCATTGAAAATATCTTAATTTTTAATTAAGCCAGTAGGGATTAGATAACCGAGTAGAGTAAAATCAAGTGGAGACTCACGGTCATACGGTGGACTAGGGAACTACGAAAACTCGCCAGACAATAGACTCTGGAGATAAAGGAATCGCTGTCCGTTCTCGGCAGGCTAAGACTGGCAAAAAGTTGGTAGACTTACTAAACTACACAGGATTTAGCATATGTCCTAGAATAAGTATTTATACTTATATGCTTTTTACAAATGTACAGTGGAACTTCCTCTTTCCTATATTAGCTGTACATTTTCTTTCTTCCTCAGGTCAAGTGGTGTAAGCATATTAGCACAGAGGTTTCACAATAGAAAGAGATAAAAGGAGCGCGGGCTGGCGTTCAAGGACTCCTTGAACGTGCTCCCCGCAATATGCGACTGTGGTGCAATAGGCGAGACACAACGGACTTAAAATCCGTCACGAAGAGACATTATGGGTTCGAATCCCATCAGTCGCACTAATAGTTAAGGTACTTATCGTTTTAGTCCGTTAAGTATTAAAAGATGGAAACAGCTATGCTGGTGAAAGCGACGGAAGGAACATGTTATCCTTGACGCCTGAACCTTAACTATTTATAAAATTAAATTAAATAGCGGGTTATGTTTTAGGACATATCGAAGGATGAAAACTACTTCCGCCAAACTATTGGTAGTCAGCAAACACAGATGCGTCTGTAAAGGCAAATAGTAAAAAATTTTTTGGTCGAATTTCAAAAATTGAACTTCAATCTTTTTTATATATAATATGAAAAAGAAAGGAGAAAAATAATGTCATCAATTATAGACCAATATTCAAAAGAAGAACTACAAGAAATTGTAAATAAATCTCATAATATGAAAGAAGTTATTCAAGCTATTGGATATACAACACATAGCGGTAATAATCATCAAACAGTTAAAAAAAGATTAGAATTATATAATATTGATTATTCTCACTTTACATCGTTACAAAATAAAAAAGTTGTAAGAACAGAAGAAAATGTTTTTATGGAAAACTCAACTGCATCACAAGCAACTTTAAGAAAGTGGTATATAAGAGGTAACTATACTCCTTATGTTTGTAGTATTTGTGGGCAGTTACCAATATGGCAAAATAAAGAATTAACTTTAATACTTGACCATATTAATGGACATAATAAAGATAATAGACTAGAAAATTTAAGATGGGTTTGCCCTAATTGTAATCAACAATTAGAAACAACAGGATATAAAAAGATGAGAGTAAATAGAGATTTTTCTAAAAAGAAAGGTTTTACTCAACATAAATGTATTGATTGTGGGAAAGAAATTTCTATTCAAGCTATAAGATGTAGAGATTGTGCTAATAAATATAAAGCACAGCAAAATATCTTACCCTTAACAAGAGATGAATTAAAGATGAAAATTAGAACTATGCCTTTTACTCAAATAGGTAAAGATTATGGTGTAAGCGATAATGCTATTCGTAAATGGTGTAAAAAATATAATCTTCCTAGTAAAAAAGTTGATATTACTAAATATTCTGATATAGAATGGGAGAATATTTAGATTAATATAATGGGGGCTAGCGTAGTAGCAGCGCGCATGACTTTGACTCATGAGGTGGGGGAGCGTAACCCTCGCCCCCAGCGATCTTCTTTCAAAAACAAAAAGGTTAGTTTCTCTAGTGGCGGAATAGGTAGACGCTATTTGGTGCATCAATAGACGAACGGTTGTCATAAACCGTGTTGGGTGAAACCAATGTGTTATGTGGAGTGCAAATCTCCACTTAGAGAATAATTTGACAAATTAAAAATTTTTTGATATAATATTTATAGAAAATGAACATTGATAACTTAATTATAATAATATTTTTAACTCAGTGAAGAAGCAATACCATGCTGCTGAGATTGCTACTAAATGATAAATAAAACTGATAAGGATACTTTGAAGTTTTAAATTATTTGCAGTGATGTAAATAATGCCCGTCTATAAAAAGATTGGTCAAGAGTAGCAAGTACTGAAAATATCGCTTTTTAGGACACTGGTCTTCTCGCTTTCGTAATAGACGCTCCTGTGGAGAAGAATCAAAGTTAGGCTTTAGCTGGTGACTGTGGTAAACCTTTGAAATACCAAACAAGAGGGTACGTGGTTGATGATTAGTGATAATCTATAATGAGAAGGTGTCAGGTACAAGTAGCGCAAATCCACGGTACAATTAAAAGATATAATTTTAATGAATGAGTTTGGGATACTCAGTTTTTAAAAAATATGCTGAATGGCGCGTGAAAGTTAGTGGTAAACAATCCACTATGAATTTTAAGGATTTAATCCACGGTAAGAAGTTAAGGAGTAGCTACCTTAGCTCAGCCTTATCGTTTCATTAGTCTAATAAAGAAGAAGGTATCGTAAGTAAGGCGAAAGTCTAAATAATATTATTATAATTAAGTTATCAAAGTTAATAGAAGGAGAAGAGTTATGAAAACAAAGTATGGACAGATTCAGAGTTTTATGGCAAAATATGGTAATAAAATGACAAGAGAAGAGTTAGAAAAAGAAGCACAGAAACTTTATGATAAGCGAATTGCAGAAGAGGACAAACTTCTCCAACTATATGAACAGAAAAAGCTAACGAATAAAGATACTATTCGTAAGGCTAAAATGATTAAAGCAAGGCGCGAAGCCGCTACAAAATCTGAATAAGATTTCCCTTTTTATGTACTTTTTACCTCTCTGAGTACATATTTTAAGCAGAGAACTTTTATAAGTTCTCTGCTTTTTTGTGTTTATGGGGGGCTGGGATGGGAGCGGCCGCCGCACGAAATCAAAATAGGATTTCAACTTTTTTAAACCGATTTAAGACAAATCACTTTAAACTCTGGTATGTTTTTTTTAAATAAACTATAAATAAGAAATAAGGAGGACTTATAATATGGGTTTTACTACAATCAAACAAGGAAATCAACAAGATGCTTATTATACAGAATATGCTGTTGATACACCCGCAGATATAGCTTCTCTTCCAACAGATAAAAAAGAGGTTAAATCTGGTAGTGTTGCAATTGTAATATCTACTAGTGATGTATATATGTTAAATACACAAGGAGAGTGGGTGATGATTTAATGGATATAATTACATATGGCTTATTAAAGAAAAAATTAGAAAAGAAAGCTGATTTAAATAGTCCACATTTTACAGGTGAGCCTACCGCGCCTACACCCGCCACAGGTGATGATTCCACAAGAATTGCTACTACTGAATTTGTTAAAGATGCTATTCAAGAAATAGGACCAGGTACTGTCTATACTTTATCAAGAGAAGGTAATATAATAGTATTGGATGGCGGGGGTGTTGTTCAATCACAAGTACAACTTCCATTTATTTACAAAACAACTGAAGAGTGGAATAATACACCTTCTATAATCTCTGAAGAAGGCGCTTTGTATATTTGGGCAGATTATACTCAAGATGATGAAGGTAATTTTATACCTGGTGTTAAAATTGGAGATGGTAAAGCCTATGTTATAGATTTACCATTTATAGATGAAATATATGCTAAACATATTACTGACGAATTAATTCATGTTAGCCAAAAAGATAGAGATAAATGGGATAATAAAGTTACTTGTTTTATTTCTACATTAGATAATGAGAAATTAGTTTTTACTAAAGATTAAAAAAGGAGGAAATACATATGCCAGATTTAAGTAAAATCATGTTGCCTAGTGGGTCTACTTATGATCTCAAGGATGCTACAGCTCGTCAGATGATAAGTCAGCTGAATCAGTTTGATTATTTAGTGGTTAACGAATTACCGACTGCTGCATCCACAACAATGTATAAAATATATCTTGTAGCTGCCGAGACTCCGGGAACTCAAGATACTTATGAAGAATATATTACAATTGATAAAGGTAGTGGTGCATCTCCTAGATATGTTTGGGAGAAACTCGGTACTATTACTGCACCTGATCTTTCCGAATATGCGAAGAGTGCGGATTTAGGTGCTCTTGCATGGAAGGATTCAGCATCAGGTACTGTTTCGGGAATCCCGAAAACATTTACTACTACCACTACTACTGCCACTTCTTCTAGTGAATCCGTAAGCGTAACTGGTACAACTACAGGTTCAGTAAGTGTTACTAAAAGTGCGGTAGAAATTACCCCGTCATCTACGGGAACTGCTGCTAACAAGTATACTCCAGCTGGTAGTAATGCATCTTCAAGCGTTTCGGGTACTTGTTCGGTAACTCCTTCAGGAAGTATTAAAACTGGTAGCGGTACTGCTAATTATACACCAGCGGGTAGCGTGTCAGTTTCTTCGGCGGGTTCAACCACAACAATAAAGAATCCGACATCAAAGACTGTTGTTACAGACATGGATGTTGCAAATCCTAGTTCAACTACAGCAACTGGGGAACTCATATATTTTTCAGTTTCAGACGAAACATTGTCGTTAAAGAAAATAATTGAAACAAGTGGAGATTCTATTACTACGTCTAATGTAACAGTAAAGAATGGTGACGCATCTTATTCATTTGCTGGCACTGGTACTAATCTTGTATTTGAAGGTTCATCCAGTTCAGGTACGATCAGTGGTACTGCTGCAGCTCAAACATTTACTGGTACTGATACTTATTTTAAGACGGCTTCAAACGTAGCAACAGACGCATCATTCAGTGGTGCATCAATGACTTCAACTGGTTCGGTAAATGTTCCAGCAACCTTTACTTCTAGTACAGCAGTTGCAACTACAGAAGGAAAGTCTGTCACAGTCTCATAGGAAGGAGGGATATTATGGCAGACATAATAAGCCAAATAAAACTTCCCGATAATAAAGTTTATGATATAAAGGATAATAGTAAAGTTGCCAAAACTGGTGACACTATGACAGGAAACCTCACTGCTCCAAAGTTTATTGGTGCTCTTGATGAAGCAAATTTAACATGGGGTGGCAAGAATTTTTCAGCAAGTTATGGATGTATTGATGCCGCTCTTATGGATGAACTTGGCGCTAATAGATTTCAATTTATTAAAGCTGATGCAATTACTGTTGAGTATACTAGAGATGGTGGAACTACTTGGACTGACTATGGTGCTACAAACACTCAAAAACAACAGATATTTGCTCAAGGTGGAGGTCTTATAATAGGTAAAGCAGATAGTACACATAAAGCAACCGAACATCCTGGTTTGTATCAATTGAGAATCACAATAGATACAGGGGTTGCGGGAGTTTATACTTATTTAAATAAATTTATTATTTACGTAGGTACTAACGGGAGTGCAAATTGTATATGTAAAATACAAAAAGCATTACAGAGCACTCCTACTACTTTTATAGACCATACTGATTGGATACCTATCGGTGGTTGGAGTGGTTATAATGTATTAAATGTAAATTCATTTGCTACCTATGGTAATAGTCCATCTTCTCAATATGGAAGAGTTCGTTTCATATTTAAAGATGGCACAGGTGGAAATACTAACTATATTGGTTTAAGTGTTTCACAAATTAAAGCTTTTGGTGGTGTTGGATGGTCTACGCCGTCCACGATGGCTAAAACTGGTCACATATATAGCTATGACGAAAATCAAAATGTAACCTTTTCAGGTAACGTAACTGCGCCAAAATTCATCGGTGCATTACAAGGTAATGCAAACACTGCAAGTAACGCACAGACAGTTAATGGTCATACAGTTAACTCAGATGTACCGAGTAATGCAACATTTACAGATACTACCTATACATTTGCAAATGGTACTAATGGATTTACTGTTACACCATCAGGTGGTACGGCACAAACAGTAACAGTTACTCCAAGTATTACAAACAATGTAACGGGTTCAGGTACAAGCGGATATCTTGCTAAATTTAATGGAGCAAATACTATCACCAATGGAGCACAATTAGGCTCGGATACAACCAAATTCTTGCGAAATGATGGAGAATGGGCGGTTCCTCCGGGTGCTGGTGGTGGCGTTACTGGTGTTAAAGGTAATGCAGAATCTACTTACAGAACTGGAAATGTAAATCTTACGCCAGCTAACTTAGGATTAGAATCTAAACCAGCAGCGAGTGGTGGTACAGATTTATCACTTGTTACTACGCATGAGAAATATGTTTGGAATAATAAGGCAACTACAGATGAAAATGTTAAACAAACTCAAATATCAACATCAATAAACAGCGACTACCCTATATTAGGTGGATACCCTTATGATACATCATCTCCTCATATAAGAGGCACATATTATTCTGACGATATAACTATTACGGGTCATTCATTAATTATTGGAGCGACAGGAGCTTCAGCTGCTGGATATAATTCATTGGCTATAGGTTCAGGTGGTACTTACGAATCCATGTTATGTGCTGGCGGAGATAATTCAATTGCTGTTGGTGAGCATGTGTGTTCTTCTGCAAAGAATCAACTTGTATTTGGACGATGGAATAGAGAAGATCCTACTGTTTGGGATACGCATCCGATGGGTATCCGATTTGACCATGAACGAAATTCTAGTGAAGGTCAATATGTAGAAATAGTTGGAAATGGTACATCTTTGCAAAACACTAGTAATGCCCGTACACTTGATTGGAGTGGTAATGAATGGTTAGCTGGTACGTTAACAGCAAGCGGAGCTACAATCAATGGTTCAATATCTGTATCAGACAACATACTTTCTGATGATTCCAGTTTAGATATAACCACATCTGCTCCATCATCTGATTATTGGAGTCAATACGGTATTTATTTCAGAGATACTAATCAAACAGAATTTGGACGTGTTAGAGGTTATTATCTAACTGATGGTGAAGTTGGTGTTGAATATGAAACTAAACGAACTGTCGGTGGTACAGTTAAATATAATAACTTGAATTTAGGTATTGATTCATCGGGTAATAACGTAGTGTCAGTTTCAAGTCCTTCGGCATGGAGAACAGCTCTTGGATTAAAAGATTGGGTAGAAGTAGACCATAAAGGTGGAACTACTGCAATTCCTATACCAAGTGGTACAACAGAAATATGCTGCGTTATAACTGTAGGTAACAATACTATTGCATGGACATTTACATTACCATATGTAGCATTATCTAGCACAAGCTGGAGATACACAAATGCATATACGAGTGTATCAGATGGTTATATTGCGGTTAATGTTAGTACAGCACAAGTATCGCTCAATGCTGTTTATAATGGAAAATCAAATGTTACATCTAGTTCTATATTATATTTATATGCAAGATAAAATAAGCGGGGATGGCGTTTAATGTAGGATTAAACGCCCCCGCCGCATAAAGAGGTGAATTAAATGCCAAATGAAAAAGAATATTTAGCGAAAAAATCGCTTTTAAATACAAAACAAGATTTATTAACGCCTGGAGATAATATTACAATAATTAATAATCGTATATCAGCTCAAGCGCCAGTTGTTGATGTATTAGTTAATAATCAATCTGTAATTGGATTGGATAGTGTTGCAAGAGTTGAAGTAGATACTGTTAGCCCTAATCCAATAGATACTCCTACTGATACATTAACATCTGTTGAAATTAATGGAACTGTTTATGAATTACAGGGTGGTGGTGGAAATGCTGATTATGTTGAATTGACACAGGCTGAATATGACCTTTTAACGCCAGCTGAAAAAATGAATGGTAAAATGTATTTCATTACTGATGGTGGAGGCGGAGGTGGTGGAAGTTCATCTGTTGTGCCGAACCCACAAGGTACGCCAACCGATACTCTTAACACTATTGAGATTGATGATGTTATATATGATATAGCCGGAAGTGGTGGTGGCACATCGGGCGGAGTTTATACCGAAACTGTTTTATGGGAAGACCCTAATGGTCTCACATTTTATCCACAATCGCCGCAAACCATTACTCTTTCAGAAAGTATAGATAAGTTTGATTTGTTATATCTTGATACGACAATTAATGGTGATACTAATTATCACAATACAAATATCGTATCAGTAAAAAGTTTATATAGAGATGGTAAATTTAATGGTGTTGTTAATATTGGAAGTAATGTTAACAACTGTCCAAGTTACGCTGTAGTTGATGAAACCCATTTAACATTAGTTGGATATGCATCTGTTAATCCTATGGTAGCTTGGAAAGTAGTTGGTATTAAGGTTAGTGGAAATTATTTTACACCGCAAATCTATTCATTAGAAGAACGTGAAATTGGAGCGTGGAAGAACGATAAGCCACTGTATCAAAAGACATTCACGGGGACAATAAGTTCCACAAGTTTTTATATACCAAATACAACCGACATGGAAGAAGTGGCAGCTATTAGCGGCTATGTAAGCGATGGTTCGTATAAATACAATATACCTTACAGAGACTTCAGTGACTATGCATCCGTGGGCTTTGACAGCAACGGTGTTAGAGTGATTACATCAAATTACTTTTCTGGCGGAACATTTGTATTGACCGTACAATATACAAAAATATCCGATACGGCAGGAAGTGGAAATTATGATTCTTTAGGTGTACCAATGGTTCATTACGACGATACAGAGCGAGTTGTCGGCACTTACTTTGGAGAGACGTTGTATCAAAAGACAATTCCAAATATCTCCATTACAGGAACAACTACTACAATACAAACAGGAGAGAATATCGGTTCACTTGTTGCTGTAGAAGCAACGGGATACAAGATAGATGGAGGCGGCAATATAATAAGATTTAAAGAGTCATATAACGATGGAGGAGACAGGCTTGACGTTGAAGGAATTAATAACGACATTAGAGTTATATGCTCAAGCTGGTTTAATGGTAGCACGGTGGATATAACCATCAAATACACCAAATCATCAACATAAGGAGAATGAAAAATGGGAAAACTAATGTTAAATGATATAAGTTATTCTGGTGGAGGCGGGGGTGGTGGTTCATCGGTAATTCCAAATCCGCAAGGTATACCTACGGATACTTTAAATACAATTGAAATAGACAGTACAATATATGACATAGCTGGTAGTGGTAGTGGTGGCGATGGTAGAAGTGTCAAGATAGTTGATACCTTATGGGAGGGTACAATTACTCCACCAACAGCAGGAACAGAGGTTGCTTTAAATCATAAAGTTTCAGATTATGATGTTATTGTAATTACGCTTACAGCTACAAATGCAACATATAAAGAAATCGCAACTTTCCAAACAGATTCTATGGTAATTGGACAAGATTATATGTTAACTGGATATTTTTATGCTAATTCAGTTGCTTTAATTGCATTTATAAATTACACAAGTGATACAAGTATAACCGTCAAGTCAACCGCATCAGCAACACCTGCAATATATCATAAGATACAAGGTATTAAATTTTGCGGTACTCTCGCACCACAAATATTCAGTACCGAAGAAAAAGAAATAGGTGTATGGATTGATGATAAACCGCTATATCAAAAGACATATGATTTAAATAACATGACTGTCCCAGATAATACATGGACTAATAATCTATTAAACACTACTGGTACTGGAATTAATATAACACACTATGAAGGAATATTTGGTCTTGGTTCTGCTAATTATGAATTTAGTGATTTTTCATATTATAGAAACAGTGGCGAATTTTTCACAGCTATGATAGCTGTTGATAATGACGATATAAATATTCGACCAAACATCAATGGTGGCACATCAGTTACTATCAATCGTGTTACAATTCAGTATACTAAAAATAGTGACACTCCGGGTTCTGGCAGTTATGGAACATTAGGTGTGCCGATGGTTACTTATAATGGTGATGAAAAAGTGATTGGCACATGGTTCGGCGAAACGCTGTATGAAAAGAGTTATATAATTGACAACTTAGCTCCAAATCCATCGGATTGGGTAAATGATATTCAAATAACTGGAATAAAGGATATAGTTGATATAGTATGTAGTGGATATTTAAGTAGTGGAACTGTTTCATTTGTAGCTCCGTATATAACTGTTTCATACAATCATACTTCTGGATATACTCGTCATTATTTTAGAGACCTTGGTTCTTCTGGACAAGTAACCTTAAGAACAACCATACGGTATACCAAAACAACATAAAATAAATAAAAAATTTTTTTACCAATAAGGACATTTTATATAAAATTATAGCACAAAAATTTTAATTATAATAGATGGGGTAGAGAATAATTTAATCTGCCTCATCTATTAGATTATGGCATAGAGTATATGAACGGAAAACAATATATTCTATTGCTTCCGTTTATATGCTCCATATGGAGTTTAAGGAGGAAGAACGACATGAATATAACTCAACAATATGGGAATAGTCTTATGTCTCCTTACGGACAACAAGATTATTCCAATTTTTTTGGCTCTCGCGGGATGGCGGGTAATTACAACACGACGCCAGTTCAAGGAACGGGAAATAACCTAATATGGGTGCAAGGCATTGAAGGCGCTAAAGCATTTATGTTACAACCTAATGCAAAAGTAATTATGCTTGATAGTGAAATTGAAAATCGTGCATATATTAAAATTGCAGATGAATTAGGTGCAACAAAATTAAGAAAATTTGAATTAACAGAAATTCAAGAAGATGAGCAGCCCGCAAAATTATCAGATTATGTTCGTAAAGATGAATTACAGAGTTTAATTATGTCTATTTTACCTCAATCAAATATTCAAGAAAGCGAGGTAATACAAGATGAATCAACTATTTCAACAATTAAACCAATTATCAAAAGGACAGCAAACTAAGCCAAAAATGAATTTCTTACAAAGAAAATTTCAAGAATGTAAAATGGCTATAAATCCTACAGCTTATATTCAAAATATGATACAATCAGACCCAAAAATAAAAGAGGTCTTTAATATGGTTCAGCAGAACGGAGGAGATATGAAAAATATCTTTTATAAATTAGCTGAAGAAAAAGGAGTCGACCCAGACTCAGTTTTAAATATGTTTAAATAGAGTGCGCGCTCTATAATATAAATATATTTTTTAGAAGGAAAAAACGATGGGAGAAGGAACAGGATTATCAGCTTCTGATGTTGCTTTACTTAATGATGGAGGACTTGGAAATAATTCCTTTATCTGGCTTTTTGCAATTCTTGCGCTTATGGGCGGAGGATTTGGCGGCTGGGGTAATAATAACTTTGCTAATGCTATAGGTTATGAAAACCTTGCAACTTCAAATGAAGTACAGAGAGGATTTGACAATCAAAATCTTCAAGCACAAACTAGAGATATTCTTGCAGCAGTTAATGCAGGAACAGCTCAGTCAGTAGCTGCTACAAATCAAACATTCCATGATAGTTTAATGGCTAATCAGAATCTCTATAATGAAATAGAAAGAGATATTGCTGGATTAGCGGTAGGTCAAGCTAATCAGCTTGCAAAAGCTAATGAATGCTGCTGCGAAACAAAACAGATGATTATGCAATCTAATTATGATGGAGCTATGCGCGATGCTGCAACAAATGCTAATTTTACAGCACAAATTCAGAGCGTTAAAGATATGATTTCTGGAAATAGAATAGCAGATATGCAGAATCAGATTAATGAACTTCAACTCCAAAATGCTATGGCTGGAGTTGTAAGATATCCTAATGCTTGGACATATAATGCTGGCATTAGTCCTTTCTGTGGATGCAATTGTGGAATGATGTAATCGAGCGTATTTAGTACGCCTAAAACAACACGGGTGTACTTATTTTTAAGTACACCCGATTTTTTTATATATGGAGGAAAAGAACGATGATTCAAGCTTATAGTACAAATATTACTGTGGAAGCTGATACAGCTATACCTTTTAATAATATAGTTTTAAAGAAAGGATGTAGTGCTGTACAAGCTGGACCCGCAACTTTTCAACTTAACAAAGCCGGTATTTACATGGTATCATGTGATGTCAGTTTAGCACCGACCGCCGCAGGCGAAGTATCAATTCAATTAAGTAAAAATGGTATATTACAACCTGAAGCTATTGCTATAGAACAAGGTACTGCAGCTACTCCAACTAATATGAGTTTTTGTACTTTAGTTCAAGTTCAAGAGAATAATACTTGTAGCTGTTGTACAAGTCCTACTAATATACAAGTAATCAATAGTGCTGCTGGTGAATTTCCAATTGCCAATATTGTAATAACAAAGTTATGCTAATATGAAAAATCAATTAGAATTTTTAGACTTACTTAGCATAGCAAGCTTTTGTATATGTCTTATGAATTTAGATGAAAACATAACACAAGGTGATATGCAAGATTTACAACATGATTTTGCAACAAGAGCTGAAGTTCTTTTAGAAGAAATTCATAATCATTTAAGTAATCAAGATAATAAACTTGATAATATATTACAAAGATTGGAGAAATTAGAAAATGACACCTGAAGAAATTTTTACAAAAATACTTAATCATATGGTAAAGGGGTTAATGGTTCATGAACAATTAGCCAACTATTATGATTTTTTAGGTTTACAAGGCTATAGAAGATGCCACGAATATCATTTTCTAAGTGAAAGTCGCTGTTATAGAAAATTATACCATTACTACATTAAAAAATATAATAAACTTTTACCCGAATTTCGTTTTGAAAACCCTAACATAATTCCACAAGGATGGTTAGGTTATTATAGACAACAGGTTGACATAAACACTAAGCGCGATGGAGTAAAAAATGGACTCAATGAATGGGTAAAATGGGAAGGTAGCACTTGCACATTATACGAAAAAATGTATAAAGAATTGATAGATTTAGGTGAGTTTGCGGCAGCTACTGAAATTTGTAATTTAATAAAAGAAGTTGAAGAAGAATTGCAAACCGCAGAAAAATATCAATTAAATAAACTCTCTATTGACTATGATATGAATGTTATCATAGAAGAACAAAAGAGTTTACATAAAAAGTATAAAGAAATGTGCAAGGAGGTTTAAAATAATGTATTCAATTTTAATTAAAACTGCTACATCAAGTCAAGTTAAATGGAAATTTTTAACTAATCAAGATGGCACTATTTATGTAGAAGATGATTTAACAAATGTTCAAACTAAAGTTGTAGAATTACTTAATTCTTATGTTTTAGGTGATATTAAAGTTGTAAAGAATTGTATTATTACTAATACAATTACAATAGAAGAAGTAGAACCTGAAATTTAACAAAGGGCGGAAGTTGCTATTTTTCTAGCAACTTCCGCAATTTTTTTATTTCAAGGACATAATTAATTAATGAAGTATATTATTTTTTATAATATAATATATATTAAAAAGAAAGGAGATTCTATCAATGCCTAATAATTGGACAGTTGACACAGATGATTATGATTTATATGGTCAAGGAGATACTCCTAATGTTCGACAAGGGTCTCCTACATCAGATAATAATGAACCATATTATTTTCCTATGTCTACTATTGAAAAATCAATGATGGACATGGATCCAAATAATACAGGTCCAACAAACGATTTTTGGACAGACTACCCTATTACAATAGATATTAATGGATATATCTTTTATAATGGTCAAAATACAGGAATTAACGTGCGTGGACCCGCTGGTGCTTCACATTTAAGTTTTGATGAACTAACTCCCGCGCAGAAAGCTACTTTAAAAGGTGAGCCAGGTATAGATGGTATCAATGGCACGAATGGTGTCAATGGTACAAACGGAAAAGATGGTTTAGATGCTTATCAGTTATGGCTTGCAGATAATGGATGGAGTGACCATCCTGAAGAACATCCTCATTCTGAATTTTATGCTTATTTAGCTAATATTCAAGATAGTTTAATTAAAGCTGGTACTGGTGGAGGTTCATTAATTTTAAATTATAAAGGTTTATATAATACTGCTTCTGGAATTGGCTCTCTTGCATCAGGATATAGAACAAATGCTTCTGGTAATTATAGTTTTACAACTGGTAATAATACCGTTGCCGCAAATCCATATCAAGTTGCTTTTGGTGTATACAATAAAACGGAAACTAATTCAATATTAGAAATAGGTAATGGCTCAGAAGGTAGTCGTTCAAATGCCTTATGGTTAAGTAAAACAGGTAATTTAACCGTTGCAGGAGAAATAAAAGATGGAAACAATAATACTTTATCCGCAAAAGTAGATAAAGTATCAGGAAAAGGATTATCTACAGAAGATTTTACTACACAATATAAAAATTTCTTAGACAATTATACAGTAGATACGTCATTAAATACAAGCTCTTTAAATCCTGTAACTAATGCGGCTATTGCTAATGCGATTAATGATTTAGCTTATCAAAATGGTAAACCTAATCAAACTCAAGTATCAAGTGATGATTTCTTTAGCTTTTTTCATCCTTATTCTTTAATAAATGGTATTCTTTCACAAGCTAATTTTACAACTGCATTAAAACTTAATCCTAGTCGCAATATTTTAACAAATAATAATAATACAATAGATGACAATGCTGAGTATTGTTTATTATATGGAAATAATTTAACAACTAATTATAGTTATCAAACTATAATAGGTAGAAATAATTTAAATATTGAAAATGATTTATTTGAAATTGGAAATGGTAGCGGAAGCACTTATAAAAATGCTTTTCGTGTTAATAAAAATGGTAATTCATATGCGGAAGGAACTTTTATAGATGGTGAAGGTAATGCATTAAATGCTAAACAAGATATTTTAAATTATGATGAAGTTCCAACTCAAAATAGTGATAATTTAATTAAATCAGGTGACTTATATGATTATCTTGTTGCACATGGATTTGACCCTGATGGAGGTATTATTTTACCTCAAGTTGATATATTACAAAATCAAGTAAGAGAGTTAACTGCTCAAGTACAGTTTTTAACTAATATTGTAAATAGTCTTACTAATCCAAGAATGTTCATAGATGATACTTATACTTATAAAACATATTATCTTGGCGTTGATAAAGACGATTTATATATTAAATTATTATCATCAACAGCAGATATGGCATGGGGTGAATTAGGTAATTTTACATGGTCACAAGTAGAAAATAAATTTACTTGGTAAGAGATAAAAGGAGGATAAAAATGGCAACAACTACTACATATTATAATTTAATTAAGCCGGCAATTGGAGAATCAGCAAGTATCGCTCCAATTAATTCAAACATGGATACAATAGATGAAGTTCTATATTATACTCAAAATAATATTGCACCTTTATATGATGCTACAACAACTTCTTCTAATGCTTATAATACTGGCGATATTGTAATATATAATAAAGCTTTATATAAATGTATAGATGATGAAGTATATGGAGAATGGGATTCTGAAAAATGGGAAACTACTACAATTGCTGATTTACTTACAATACCAAGCGCGCCAGATACAGATGGCACCTATATATTACAATTAACTATATCTAGTGGAGTTCCAACTTATAGTTGGGTATCAGAAGTATAAAATTGAAGGAGATTAAATTATGCCAACAACAATAAATCGAACTTTACCTAATGATTGGCATGACAATATTACATATAATGAAGGAGATTTAGTAGTATATGATTATATTATTTATAGATGTGAACAAACTTCTATTAATAATCGTCCAGACTACTCTCCTGAATATTGGAAGCCTTTAGATATATATATAAAAGACTCCACTGTTATGGATGGTTTAGAATATAGTGGAGACGAAAATTTTTGGAATAGAGATAATATTTATATAGACAGCGCGGGCTGGGTGTATGTAAATAATGAAAATACAGGCATTAATGTACGTGGTCCCGCGGGTTCTACATCTATTTCTTTTGATGATTTAACGCCAGCTCAATTGGAACAAATACGTGGTCCTCAAGGACTTATGGGTCCTCAAGGACCGCAAGGACCGACCGGCCCGCAAGGTCCAATGGGCGAAGTTGAATTAACACCTTCTCAAATTGAAGAATTAAGAGGACAGGATGGTAAATCAACATATGAAATTTGGCTTGAAAATGGACATTATGGAACTGAAGCTGATTTTCTTGCATGGGTGCGCGATGGTCAAATTTTTGTAGACGACCATTTTGATTCAAATTCAATTAATCCCGTACAAAATAAAGTCATTAATGACGCTTTTCAGACTTTTAAAAATAATGTAATTGATAGACTTAGAGAATTAGAAGTAAGAGTTGAAAATCTTGAAAATAGATTAAAATATTCTTATCAAGGTGAAGATAAATATTTTAGATTTGGTATATCCACAGAAGGCAAGTATGGATATTATTATAATAATTCACAAACTTTAATACCTTTTGACCATACTAATACAGATAATTTAATGTCTACAGAGGCATTAATTACCAATGGTAACTTCATGAATTCTTTTGCGGAAAATGGAATTTTACAAGGAGACCCAAGTTTAAATGATGATAATCTTGTATTAACAGCAACTGCAACCGCTGTAAATATAAATGACTTTTTCCATAATCGTACATATTTATATAAAGATGGTATCTTTTCAGATGACCTTAGAGGTTTTTATTTTTATGATATGTATTATAATTATGATGACCCGACAGATGAAAATAATCTTACTAACACATATAAAGAAATTATAAATCCATCAATGGGAAATCATGAATATGGAGAAGGTATATTATTTAAATCTAGTTATCTTAATGGATTAAATGGACATATACATTTTATAATTAAAGCTATACAAGGAATGAATGAATCTAGTCTAAAATTAGAAGTTGGAACCTTTACAGGTGAAACAGTTACCCTTCCAGATGTAATTAAAAATACAAAACCTGGTGCAGTTACTAAATATCAACAATTTACATTACCATTTACTGAATCAAGTCGAATACAAGATATTGAGTATTTAATTAATCCAAATGAAGGAATTTATTTAGGAAATTTTGTTCCTAATAGATTTCAAATTATGGAAATTTATATAGATTAGGAGGTAAAAGGAATGTATTTTTGGAGACATGGATGGAGTATAAATGATTGGTACAATCAACCTAATATATTATATTATTTTAAAAATTTTGGTTTTATTAATTCAGATAACACAGAAATTGATGATACTCAAAATGGAACTCAAAATTTAGTACATAATTATACAAGTAGTGCAAAAATAAAATGGAAATATGATACTTATGCAAATTCAACTTTTAATAATATTGTTGTAAATTGGAATACGCTTAGACCAAATGATGGATGGGGTGAAGCTGCAAACAATGGTGTAACTGGAATGGACTTTTATGGGCATAATGGGAGATACAATTTAACAGCAATGAGAAATTATGGAGATAGTATTATAACCGGTACTTATCAAACATACAAAACTTTTTTTATTCCTTTAAAAAATAATGGATTTTTCTTTAATGAAAGAAATTATGGTCAAGATAATTCAGGATATCAAATAGATAATGATAAAAGTCAAATACCTAAATTATGGACTACTGGAACGGGTTATGAAGAAAATTATGAAAAAACAGCAGGGCGACAACTAAATTTTAATACAGTTGGCTCTTATACTAGCTGTGTTAATATTTTAGGTATTCCTGTTATGAACGATATTATTGGAAATGATTTTATATATTTAATATTATCTAAATATAAATATGGTGGAAATAATGGAACTGGAAAAAGTTGGATAAGAATAATTGATAGTGTTAATGATAATAATTTAACATTACGTGAGCCAATACCAGATTTTAGTCAATATAGTCAAATTATAGAGAATAATATTGGAACTAAAGCGCAACAAGCAACAGCAGATACATTTTATCAATCTCATATAAATTTGGCTCGAAATGTATGTACGTTAGTTAAGTTCCCTTATGGAAATACATTTTTAAATAATTTATATATTATGACAACTGCACCAACTACAATTACAGATGAAGCTAGTTTCTTTACTATAAATAATAGAAATTTTATGAAAGTATTTGAAAATATTGTAGTTGAATTACCAAGTAACTAAAGGAGGGCAGAGATATGTTTTATGATAAAAAATTCTTTTTATACCCTTCTGATTTAAAGACATATTTAGAGGAACTTGGATTTGTAATAGATGAAGAAAATCATATGCGTTGGGGGTATGCAGACCAAGATTCAGCTTGTTATTGGATATGGGATGACAATAGTGGAGTAACAGAATTTTTAGATTCAAATGAAACTAGTGTCTTCTATGACCCAATCTCAAGGTGGCCGTCTAGAGATCCTTCAACAGGAGACATTACAACATTTAGGACAACAGGAGTAGTTTTTTGTGCATTAAAAAATAATGGTTGTATTATTAACTTTAAAACTTTTGATGCGAGTTATTTGACAGATGGAGCAGGTCCTACTGGACAAACAATGAATATTGCTAGAGATATGCAAAATGAATTTACTATAAGTTGTCAATTATTAAATTACGCAGAACATTATAGTCAAAATGCATTAATTGCTTGCACTCCTGCGGAAGAAGATGGAAGATGGAGATATTCATGGAGAAATCAAATGTATTCTTCAAATGTTACTACTCCAAATAGTTATTATCCACCTAGCTTTCAATGGATTATAGATAATGGATTACCAGGTAATGTAAGTGCTTTACCAAGTGTACAAAGATGGGATGTGCAATTCGCGCTTGCCTTATCTAAAGTTTACTTACCACAAGGGTCTTTAAGTAATAATATATATATGCAAGTTATGGGTGATAATGAAGTACCTGGTATGGTATTTACTATCAATGGACAAAGATATATTAGTTTATGTCCAGAATCTTTAAATGAAGCTTATTTCTGTTATAAAGACAGTGAAGGTCAAATCATATATGACTCAGACGCTCCACAACGAGATTCTTTATTATATAGACCAATTTGCTTTTTATTAGCAGATAATGAACAAACTGTAAATAATCATACTTCTACACAAGCATATAATCAAAATACATTATATAGAATAGGTGACTATTGTATTTATAATGGACTATTATATATATGTACTACAAATATAGATAGTCCTGAACCCTGGGATATGTCTCATTGGGAAGTTACAACAGTATCAGAAGAGTTAGCTAAAAATTAAAGAGAGCGCAAACGCGCTCTCTTTTTTTTATTGTAATTTTTTAAAAATTTTGTTATAATTATTATAGAAAATGAAAAAGAGGTGATAAATAATGTTAAATAAAGATAATGAAAGAGAATTAGCTTATCTTGTGACAGTTGATGCAATAGAGCCAATAGAAGGTAAAGATAGGGTTGAGGCGGCTGTTATAGGCGGCTGGCGCACAATGGTAAAGAAAGGACAATTTAAACCTGGTGATATAGGTATCTATATCGAAATTGATTCACAGACACCAGAGACTTCACCTTTCGATTTTCTTGCAAAATATCATTTTAAGATTAAAACTCAGAAATTTAAGACTTTTTATTCACAGGGACTTCTTATGCATCCATCTGATTTTGGATGGGAAGTAGTTGAAGGACAGCATAATAATGTTTTAAAAGATGATAAAGGAACATTTCATAGAGTAGATGAAGAATCTCGTTTTCTTACAAAACAACTTGGTATAATTTATGCGGTTGCTGAAGATAATAAGCGTAAAGCACCATCTGTAGATAAATATAAGAAAATGGCACAGCGTCATCCAAATATATTTAAAAAGAAATGGGCAAGATGGATGATGAATCGTAAATGGGGTAAGGAGATAATGTTCTTCTTTTTTGGAAAGAAGAAGGATAAAAATGGCGGATGGCCTTCATGGGTTAAGAAAACTGATGAAGAGAGATGTCAGAACATGCCTTGGTTATTTACAGATAAAGACTGGCATGATACAGAATGGTTTGCTACAGAAAAAATAGATGGAACCAGCACTACATTTACTGTACGTCGTGGTAAACTTTTTCATAAGCCAGAGTTTTATGTTTGTTCAAGAAATGTATGCTTTGATACACCTGAAAGAATAAATAAGTGTTTTTATGAGTCTAATGTATATATTGAGATGGCTGTTAAGTATAATATACAGAATGTGTTAGAAATGCTTTTAAAGAAGAATCCTAACCTTGATTTCGTTACTATTCAGGGTGAGACTTATGGCGATGGTATACAGAAAAGAACTTACTCTGTTCCAAGTGGATACCATGACTTTATGGCTTTCAATCTTATTTATGGATATAAGAATGGGCGCTCTGTACGTTTAAATCCTCGTGAAATGACTGATACTCTTACTCCTTATGGAGTACCCTGTGTTCCAATCATCAGTGAACTTTATAAACTACCAATGGATTGCGATACTTTACTTCTTCAGGCAACTGGAGAGTCTGCACTCGACCATGAAATGAGAGAGGGAATTGTCTTTAGAGATAGACGCGGCGAGCGTTCATTCAAAGCAGTATCAAATGAATTTTTAGCAAAATATCATGGATAATTTTATAAAATTTTGTCACGATTTTTATATAAAAATCGTGACAATTTTTATTGCAAAAATTTAAAAATTTTGTTATAATATATATATAAAATAAAAAAGAAATGAGGTGTTATTAATATGTTTGAATATGACATTTGTTATTGTGGAAATAGTGAGAATTGTCCATTAAAAGATAATTGCGTACGCGCGCAAAGTCGCCCAGCTGGTATTTATACAGTGTCATTATTTTATCAAGCAGATAAAAATCATTGTGAATATTTTTATCCTATTAAAAAGGAGGATAATTAAATATGAATATGACTTATAGTGATATGTATTGTACTCAATGTGGTAGAAAAAATATCCCAGTTCCGCGAAAGTCAGGGCGCGAGCGCGAGCCAGGTCATTTGAAACGTATGTATTGTATCTATTGTAAAAGAAAAGTAAACATGGTAGAAGTTAAAGGTTTTGGTTCAAGTTATACAAGAGAAGATTTCTATTGGGAATATGAAAATGGTAATTTTAATAAAAAAGGAATGAGAATATTAAGTTTTAGTGATTTTAAAATTAAAATGAATAATTTAGAAAAGAAAGGTGATGTTAATGAATAGATTAGTAATAATGGTTGGATTGCCCGGTTCAGGTAAAAGTACATATGCGAAAAAACTTCTTGAACTAAATCCTAATTGGGAATATGTTTCAAGAGATGAAGTAAGATATGAATATGTAACTGACCAGAAACATTATTTTGACCATGAATTTGAAGTGTATAAAGAGTTTTGCAATAGAATAGATAAACACTTGTTAGATGAAAAAACTGTAATTGCGGACGCTACACATTTAACCGTTGGAAGTAGACGAAAGCTGCTGGATAACCTTGCAGTCGTACCTGATGAGATATGTGTAGTTATAATGAGAACTCCTTTTGAAGTATGTTTTAAAAGAAATGCTGCAAGAGAAGGAATAGTTAGAGTGCCTGATAAAACAATGTATAATATGAAAAATAACTATAGAGCGCCGAATCCTGTAGTTGAAACTTATATTAATAGAATAGTTTATATATAAAAATGAAAGGATAAAGTACATGAGAAAACTGGATAAAGTAATAATAAATGGCAAACCACTTTCAATAATTCTTGAAGACCATCTTCACTGGCTTAATGCAGACTGTGAAGGATGGGAAAATATGAAAGCTAATTTATCTGAAGCTAATCTTAGTGATATAGATTTTAGTGGAATGGACCTTAGATGTGTTAATTTTCATAAAGCAGTTATACACGAAACAAATTTTAGCCAAGCCGATATTCGCTTTGCTAATTTTAGCCAAGCAGATATTAGTTTTACTTATTTCAATAAAGCTAATCTTTACGAAGCTAATTTTTCAGAAGCGCGACTTTATCACACAGATTTTATCTACGCAAATCTTTGTGGTGGAAAGTTTTTAGGAGCCTATATTTGTGGTGCAAATTTAAATGAATCAAAAATTTATAATGCTGATTTTAATAATTGTAACCTTAGTTATGGTACAACTCTTAAATGGGCTGATGGTAAATTAATTGAATATCGTAAAGGAAAAATACTTACAGAAGATATAATTGGATATAAAAAATGTCAAGATGATGTAATAGTTACATTGAAAATCCCAAGAGGAGCTATTGTCTTTTCTATTAATGGAAGCAAGTGCAGAACAAATAAAGCAAAAGTAATTGCTATTGATGGAGCAAAAAGAGCTATATCTCATTTTAAAGATATGTCGTATTATGTAGGAGATGAATTTACAGTTTATAATTTTGATTGTGCGTATAATAGTCAATGTGGAGAAGGTATTCATTTCTTTATGACAAGAGAAGAAGCTGAAGAGTATCTTTTTTAATTAGCGATGAAAGTGGCGATAATTGGCGGAAGCCAACAACATTTAAATATAGTTGATGCAGAATTAATGAATTTAATTGAATCAAGTGGAAATTATCTTTTCACTGTAATTGGCGGATATATAGGAGAATGCGCGGACGCCCCTTTAGGACAACTTTGGGCTACATATCGTGGGTTACCTTATGAACCTAAAGAATATAAAGACCTGGGGTCTATGATACGTGGAGTCGCCGCTGCCGCAGATTATATAATATTTTTATATGACGGTTCACAGATTATGAAAAGATTTTTAATGACTTATAGACAAACTGGTAAACATGGAAGTGTAATAAATATATAAAGGAGTATATATGTTAAATATTGTATTATCTATTGTTTTTATAATTTTATTTGGTATAGCTGGAATTGTATCAATTATAGCAATTCGCGCTTTTTTAAAGAATTATAAGGAAATGTTAAGAGTTAGAACAAAGAGGTCTTTAGGATTTGAAGATTATAAAAATGTAATATTTTTAGGTATTGGTACTCTTGTAAGTATAGCAGGAGTATTTGGTAGTATTTTTGGTTTTATATGGTTATGGAATAGATAAATATTATTATAAAGGAAGCAAAATATTGCTTCCTTTATTTTTTTTAAATTTTTTGTTATAATATTTATATAAAATAAAGAAATGAGGTATGAATTATGAAGTGGTTTATATCAGATTTACATTTTTGCCATGATAGGTCATTTATATATAAACCTCGTGGTTTTAGTTCAGTACAAGAGATGAATGAAACTCTTTTGAGTAATATAAAAGAGAAAGTATCTTGGAATGATGAACTTTATATATTAGGCGATTGTTTTCTTAATGATAACGAAGAAGGTATGAGACTTATGAAACAGCTGCCTGGTACTAAATATATTATTTGGGGAAATCATGATACAGATGCTCGTAAGAAGTTACTTATGAACGCGGGTATTAATTTTATTTCGCTTGGTCATGCGCATATACTCAAATACAAAGGATACAGTTTTTATTTATGTCATTATCCAACTATGACAAGTAATAATGATTATAATAAACCATTAGAAAGACGTATGCTTTCAATTAGCGGACATACTCATCTTTCTAAAATTTGGGATGAGGCAGGCGGTTATAATGTAGCACCAGAAGCGCATGAAAATTATCCAGTATCAATAGAAGAAATTATAGAAGCATTTAAGAAGCGCGAAGAAGAGCGTCATGAATTTAAATTCTAAATTTGACAACTCTGAAAATTTTTGATATAATAATTATATATAAAGAAAATTAAGGAGATTAAAGTTGTGATACGAGTAAAAAAAGTTGAAACTTCATCAACAGTTACAATAGTCACAATAGCTACTGAAATTGGAGAATTTGAAGGTAGAGCATATTTCAATGCCGAAGAGGATAAGTTTAATCCATCAACTATAACTGGCGGGAAAATTGCAGAAAATCGTGCAAGAATTAAATATGTAAAAGAAAAAATTAAAAGAAAAGAATACGAACTTAAAGGTATAAAAAGACTTCTTGCCTCAATGCCGCCTTCAAAACAGGGCTATGTATATGCTATTCGTTTACGAGATGCTATTAAAAAAGAAATTGAAGATTATATATCTGAATGGCAAGAATATGATTATAATATTAAGATGGCTATTGAAGGACGTTCTATGTATGTGCGCTCTCGTAGTATAGATAAAAAAGAACGAAATAATTTTTTCCAACAACTTGGTGAATCACTTCAACAGCTTGATAAATTAACTAAGGACAAAAATAATTAATTTTGTAATCCCACTTTTTATATAGAATATATTATAAAGATGGGAGAGATTCATTTAATGATATTTTATGATACTTGCAGCTTATTAAATGGTTATATTGACATTTTTAAAAATATCAAAGATGAACCATTTGTGATAAGCAATTTAACTTTAAGCGAAATTGAAACAATCAAAACATCTAAAACAAAAGACAATGAAGTTAAGTATAAAGCGAAAAAATTAAGTAAATTACTTAACTTTTATTATGGACAATATATAATAGTGAATTATGAAAAGGATTGGGATTCAACTTATCTTGAACCCAATCCTATTTTATTAGATAATAATGATTCTCGTATTGTCATTTCAGCTTTTGTATATTCTGAAAAAAACCCTGTAATCTTTGTTACGCATGATATTAATTGCAATAATATTGCTCGTAGCATAGGATTAACTACAAATATGCTATCTGATAAAGATGCGGATAATTATACAGGATATTTTATTAAATCTTGTATTACAGACGAAGACTTATCTGATTTATACACAAGAATTTATGATAATGATAATATGGGATTATTAAACAATCAATATCTTGTTATTCAACAAAATAATAAGTTTATTGATTGTTTTGTTTTAAGAGAAGGAAAATATGAACAAGTACAATTTGATATGTTAGTATCTAGTATGTTTGGAGAAGTTAAACCACTTGATATATTTCAACGTGCTGCAATAGATGCTATGAAGAATAATCATCTTATTATGTTACGCGGAAAGGCGGGCGCAGGTAAATCATATCTTAGTCTAGGATATTTATTTGAGTGCCTTGAACGTAATAAAATTGATAAAATTATTATTTTCTGTAATACAGTTGCAACAAAGGACTCAGCTAAACTTGGATACTATCCTGGTTCTCGTACAGAAAAATTACTTGATTCTCAAATAGGAAACTTTCTCTCTGCAAAATTAGGCGACCGCTCCCAAGTTGAACGTATGATAAACGAAGGAACTCTTGTACTTCTACCAATGTCAGATATACGTGGTTTTGATACAACTGGTATGCGCGCAGGTATTTATATAACAGAAGCTCAAAACTTAACAATTGATTTAATGAAATTAGCACTTCAAAGAATTGGCGAAGACGCAATATGTATTCTTGATGGTGATAGTAATGCACAGGTGGATTTAGACACATACTCTGGTAATAATAATGGTATGCGTCGAGTATCAGAAGTCTTTAGAGGACAAAACTTTTATAGTGAAATTACCTTGCCTATATGTCACCGTTCAAAAATTGCTGAAATTGCTGATAAAATGTAAAGTGTTATTTTTTTATAAATAAAAATAATAAAGGAGGAAAAAATATATGTCATTTTTAGTTTTTGTTAAAGAATATTGGTTTATAATTATTCTTGCTATTGCAGTTATAGCTGAGATTTCTATAACTCTTTATAAATGGTTTAAAAAGCCAACTGAAGAACAAATAGCAAAAGTTCAAGAATGGTTATTATATGCTGTTGCAAAAGCAGAACAAGTACTTGGTTCTGGTACAGGACAACTTAAACTTAGATATGTTTATAATATGTTTGTAACTAAATTCCCAGGTATTGCATTATTTATTAGTTTTGAAGAATTCAGTAAAATGGTTGATAAAGCATTAAATAAATTTGAAGATTTATTAAAAAATAATAAATCAATAAGCGCAATTTATATGTGGGATAATTTAGATGAAGAAAAGGAGGATGGAGGACAAGATGAGTAATAGTCCATTAGTAACATATACAAGAATAAGTCCTTACAAAAATGTAATGACCAATAAGAAGAACACACATATTGTAATTCATCATATGGCTGGTAATCTTAGTGTTGAAACTTGCGGCGATATATTCCAGTCAAGTCAATCAAGTGCTAACTATGGTGTTGATGGCGAAGGAAGAGTTGGATTATATGTCGAAGAAAAAGACCGTTCATGGGCAACAGCAAATAGAGAAATAGATAGTAAAGCTGTAACTATTGAAGTAGCTAATGACCAAATTGGTGGAAATTGGCACGTTTCAGATACAGCACTTAATAAGACTATTGATTTATGTGTAGATATTTGCAAGAGAAATGGTATTAGCAAATTAGTATTTACAGGAGATAAGAGTGGTAATCTTCATGCTCATAAATGGTATGCAAATACCGAGTGTCCTGGTCCATATCTCTATAGTAAATTCAACTATATTGCAGATGAAGTTAATAAAAAGTTAAGTGGCGGCAGCGCGCCTACCCCTCAACCGACACCTACACCAACTCCAAGTAATGGATATAAAGTTGGAGATGTAATTGAATTAAAACCTGATGCAACATATTATGATGGAACAACTATTCCAAATTGGGTATTTAATTCAACATTATACTATAGAGGTGCTAATAAAAATGGTATTATTTTTAGTACACAAAAAACTGGAGATATAACAGGTGTGGTTAAGCCAGATGCAATTAAAGGAAGTGCTAGCGCAGGCTACCTTGTTAAAATTGATGTTCAATCACTTAATGTAAGAAAAGGCCCAGGTACAGAGTATGAAGTAACGACTGTCGTAAAAGATGGAGAAGTCTTTACTATTGTAGATGAAGATGACGGTTGGGGCAAATTAAAGTCCGGCGCTGGTTGGATTTATTTAAAATATACTGAAGCAGTATAAAATAATAAACATTTAAGGAGTTTCGTGTTAAACGAAACTCCTTATTTTTTTGCCCTCTTGACATTCAAAAAATTTTTTTGTATAATATAAAAAACAGAAAAAATGAAAAACTGCAATAACTAGAGAAGAGGATTATATCTAAATTTGACAAAATTTAAAAAATATGATATAATTATTATATAATGAAAAAAATCGAAGGAGAAAATAATGAGTCTACAGAATAATACAAATTATACTGCTGAAACAGTTAAAACTCTTGAAGGCTTAACACCTTTTAGACAATCTCCAGGAATGTATATTGGAGCAACAGACGCTAATGGCTTATTTCATATAGTTAAAGAAATAGTCAATAATAGTGTTGATGAAAAATTAAATGGTAACTGTGATAAAATTACTGTCACATTACTTAAAGATGGCGGAATAAGTATAGAAGATAACGGTAGAGGATTCCCGCATGGTATGCAGGATGAAACTTTCTCTGTATTAGGCGCTTGTTTCGGAAAAGAGCATACCGGTGGTAAGTTTTTAAATGATGGAGAATCAGGTTATAATTCATCTGGAGGTATGCATGGTATAGGATGCAAGTGCGCAGCCGCACTTGGAATTAAAACAATAGCATATTCTTATAGAGATGGCATTGAAGAAATGGTTGAATTTTCTCAGGGAGATATGTTAAAGCAGATTACAGATGGTAAGTGCGCAAAAGATAAGCATGGAACTCTTGTAATTTGGTATCCAGATAAAGAGATTTTTAAAGAAACTCAAGAATTTGATAGAAATAGAATAGAAAAAGAACTTTGTCAAGAGTACTGCTTTCTTAATAGTGGTCTTACTTTTGTTATTAAAGATGAAAGAGATAATTATGAAAAGACTTACTATTCAGAAAATGGTATAAAAGATTATCTTGACTTTTTAAATGGCGGTAAGGAATATATCCTTCATCCATTATATCTTTCTGAGGAAGAGGGTTCTTTTAGTATTGAAGTTGGTATAGCTTATAATACTAATTATTCACCTACTATAAAACTGTATACAAATAGTGTACCACAGATTAAGGGTACTCATTTAACAGGTTTTAAAACTGCATGGACTACTGCAATTAATAAATTTGCAAGAGAAAATGGTTGGTTAAAAGATAAAGATGAAAATCTTACAGGCGACGACCTTGCAGAAGGACAAATTTTAATTATTAATTTTAAGATGATTAATCCTATCTTTGAAGGTCAGGTTAAAGGTAATCTTACGTCTGCGGAAGGTAGAACTTATACTAACAAATTAATTTCTAACTGTATTTATGATTATCTAAATGCATCAAAAGCAGAGGTAAAGGAAGTAGTACAGAAAGGTCTTAATGCACGTAAGGCGCGCGAAGCTGCTAAGAAAGCAAGAGAAGCTGCAAGAGGAGAAAAGAAAAAGAAGGAAAAAGCATTAAAATTTGATTCAAAACTTGCAGATTGTTATTCAAAAGATAGAAGTAAATGTGAAATATATATAACAGAAGGTGATTCAGCATCAGGTAACTTAAAAATGGCGCGAAACAATGAATTTCAAGCTGTTATTCCTGTGCGCGGAAAAATATTAAATACACAAAAAGCTAGTCTTGATAAGATTAGAAAAAATGCTGAAATTATGACAATGATTGAAGCTTTTGGCTTGAAGGTAGACCCTAAGACAATGAAGCTTACATACGATGTAAATGACCTTCGTTATGGTAAGATAATTATAATGTCAGATGCCGATGTAGATGGTGCGCATATTAAGAATTTATTTTATACGTTTATTTGGAATTTTTGTCCTCAGCTTATTGAGGAAGGATATATTTATGCAGGAGTGCCACCGCTTTATAAAATAACAGAAGGAAAAGATACTTATATTTATCTTAAAGATGATAATGCTCTTGATGAATATAGAGAAAAACATAAGGGTAAAAATATGTC